>Ga0208753_100335_pt1 | contig 20693 bp, 12 predicted proteins | sample LakWasMet37_LOW7_2_FD_183877 | JGI IMG/M metagenome (GOLD analysis project Ga0208753, IMG submission 183877) | Freshwater sediment methanotrophic microbial communities from Lake Washington under simulated oxygen tension - Sediment Metagenome... | ecosystem: Environmental > Aquatic > Freshwater >... | reverse complement strand
CGCATGTTGCCGCCGTTTCGTTTGGGATTGGGCGGGCGCTTGGGCGACGGGCGGCAATGGATGTCCTGGATTCATCGTCAGGACTGGATCAATATCGCCCTGACCATGATTGCCGATTCAACGATGCTCGGCGCTTATAATGCGACCGCGCCGAACCCTGTTACCAACGCCGAATTTACCCGGACATTGGCGCAATGCCTGAAACGCCCCACCCTGCTGCCGGTTCCGGCCTGGCTGCTGAAAATACTGCTCGGCGAGCTGTCGCAACTGGTGTTGGGCAGTCAGCGGGTGATACCGGAACGGCTGTTGGCGCAGGGTTTCAAATTTCAATATGACGATCTTGACGCGGCGTTGCATGAGGCCTTGTCGCATAAATAGATGCAGCCGACTTTGACCAAGCGTTGCAACCCAACGCTACCTACGGGCCGCCTCCTTAAACCGGACCTTACTGAGTCGGCTCTCACGACTATGATCGATAATCGGCGCAGGATAACCGCAAGCGCTGTGTTTCTTATCCCATTGATGAATAGTTTTGGGCGGAAAAGCTTGCAGTTCCGGCAGCCAGCGATAAATGTACCGGCAGTCCCGATCGAATTTAAGCTGCTGTAGCCAGGGATTGAAAATTCTGAAATACGGTTGCGCATCGCAGCCGGTCGAGGCGGCCCATTGCCAGTTGCCGTTATTGACGCAAGGATCGTAATCGACCAGATGCCGGGCAAAATAACGCTCGCCCCAGCGCCAGTCGATATGCAGGTCCTTGACCAGGAATGAGGCGGTAATCATCCGCACCCGGTTATGCATATAGCCGGTGGCGTTGAGTTCGCGCATTCCTGCATCCACTATCGGAAAGCCGGTGTTGCCATCGCACCAGGCTTGAAAATAATCGGGATGATTATCCCAACGCAGATCGGCAAACCTTTCCAAAAAAGCCCGTCCGAAAACCTGCGGGAAGTGATAAGCGATATGGGTAAAAAAGTCGCGCCAATACAGTTGCCGAATCAGCGGATGCTCGCTGCCGAGTTGTTCGGTAATGGCGTAAAACACTTCCCGGACCGAACAGGTGCCGAACTTTAAATGTGCGGAAAGTTTGCTGGTCGCATCCAGCGCCGGAAAGTCACGGGTATTTAGATAATCGGCGTAGCCGCCAAGCCGGTCCAGTATCGCCAGCGCCTGATTTCGACCGCCTTTGATTGCAGGTTCCGTGACTGATAAATCGAGCTGGTCGAGGGTCAATTCGGAAGCCGCCGCCAAAAAATTAGACTTAACCAAAACTTCCGGCAAGGCGACCGGAAACTGTTTGGCATTGTTATAAAACGCCGTGAACACTTTATAGGGCGTTTTATCAACTTTTACCGCCTGCTCCGGCTCATTAAGCAAGCTATCGGGGAGCGTATGCAGGGCAATGCCCAACTGCTTGCAAACAGCGGCCAACTCATCGTCACGCCGCCGGCTGAAAGGCGTGTAATCGCGATTGATAAACACGGCTTGTATTTGTTGCTGTTCGACCAGCCGCCTTACGACCTGCTCCGGCAACGCATGATAAAGCGCCAGTTTGCCGCCTGCCGACTGCAACTGCTGCTGAAGATCTTGAATGGACTGCAACATAAACTGCAAGCCCGGTTTGCTCTGGTAAGGATGCGGTTCAATCTGCCGGGGATCGAAAATAAAGCAGGGAATCACCTGCCCCGAAAGCCGCAGGGCTTCAAGTAACGCGGTATTGTCTTGAAGGCGCAGGTCGCGACGGAATATGAACAGCGAGGTTGAGTATTGAATCATCGAAGGTTTACCCGATCATTCAATCACATGCGCCTGTTGCAGTTGCGATCGGAGCATTTCCACCCGTTTGCGATTAACCCCGAAATCGCCGTAACCGGTACGCGATGCGGAACGGATATGAATTAACCTGGCGTCCGTATCCAGTATCGCGTCTATATCATCGACAAAGCGAAACACCAGGCTGGTTGCCTGGGCATGAAGCGTGTCGCCGCGTTGGTCGGTAATCACCGTCCGGCTTTGGCTGACCAAGGCATTTTTCAGTGCCGACCAAGCCTCTTCGGCATTACCGGCGATCTTAAACGGCGCAATAAAATGGTCGGCGTCCGTCGCTTGGCTGGAAACGCAGTTGGGACTACCCGGACACGGCGGTAATTGTTTTGCTGCGACAGGATTTGCCTGCGCTGCTTGGCTTAGCGTCATAACGATAATATAAAAAACGGTTTTAAAGTTCATCAGTACATCCCTTAACAAGATTTGCGACATTGGTCATTTCTGACGACCCGGCAGACCGCCGATCAATAATCTTCACAGACCGGCCCTCTTAATGCGTAATACTGATAGCCATTGTAAAACAATATCACCGGCAGCAGACGAACGCCAATAAGATATGCCCCGAGCCGTTGTCAGCGACAAAGGTGTCAACCTCGGTTCCCGCTAGGGAAAACTTCCGCCTGTTACAACGCTGCCAGTTAGACCTTCCAGGTTTTTAAAACCTGGAAGGTCTGCCTATCGACATGTTTCCCGCCTAACGCCAGATAAGAGACTGCCGAAACGACGGTGTCTCGCAGAAACTTGCGTATAACGATGAGCGCTCTGCGTTACTGCCATTAAGTTAAGCTTTGTGGGAGCGGACCGTGTCCGCGATGATGGCGCTATAACGCTGCAATCGCTGTGCAAATATCGCGGGCGCGGCCCGCTCCTACAGAGTGTCGATGTGCTTAACTTAATGGCAGTGGCGCTCTGCGTGGGAACGATAAGTTTATGTTTCGGGACGTTATTACCGACCGTATCCTTAGCCGGATGCTCAATCCTCGCCGTCCGCCCCCGCTGCAACGAAACGCCAAAAATCGATTGAAAAAACCGGCAAAGCCGATAGACTCAATCACCCAGTCATTCAATACACCTCAAATCCATGAAAAAAATCCCTATCGGTATCAGCAGTTGTTTATTGGGTCAAAATGTCCGCTTTGATGGAGGACACAAACGGGATTCGTATATCACCGGCACTTTGACTGAATACTTTGACTTCCAGCCTTTTTGCCCGGAAGTGGAAATTGGCCTGGGTACGCCTCGACCCACGATTCATCTGGTAAAAATCGACAATGCAATACGCTGTGTCGGCGTTAAAGACCCTGAAATGGATGTAACCGAGCGTTTGCGCAGCCGTGCCGAATATCAAAAAGAGCTGCATGCCGGGTTGTGCGGTTATATTTTAAAAAAGGATTCGCCCAGTTGCGGCATGGAGCGGGTGAAGGTTTATGTCGGCGCTCAACCGCACAAGGATGGGGTCGGCATTTACGCTCAGGAAATGATGCGCAATAACCCGTTGTTGCCGGTAGAGGAAGAAGGCCGACTAGGCGACCCCGGACTGCGCGAGAATTTTATCCAGCGCGTTTATGTGCTCTACCGCTGGAAATTAATGCTGGCCGAGGGATTAACGCCAAGCGGCCTGACTCATTTTCATGCGCGCCATAAGCTGATCATCATGAGTCATGAGGATTATCGAGACCTGGGGCAGTTATTGGCAGGACTCACCAAAGCCAATCTTGCAGACGTTGCAGAACACTACATTTTGCAGCTGATGACCACCCTTAAAAAGGTCGCCACCCGCAAAAATCATGTCAATGTCTTGCAGCATATTCAAGGTTATTTAAAAAAGGCCTTAAGCGCCGACGATAAAGCCGAACTTTGCGAAGTGATAGAACGTTACCGCAACGGCTACGTGCCATTGATAGTGCCTTTAACGCTGCTTAAACATCATTTCCGTAAAACGCCGGATCCGTACATTGAAGAGTCCTATTACATGTCGCCGTATCCGCAAGAACTGCAACTCATCAATCAATTATAACTATGGCAAAAATTTTAATTGTCGGCTGCGGCGCGATAGGTTCGGAGCTTGCCGGGATTTTATCGGCCCAAGGTCATGATGTCGCCGGGCTAAAACGCAAGCCGCCTTTATCCGCGTCCGGCGCTATCCGCTATGTCGTTGCCGATATAAGTTCAGCCGCCGACTTGGCGGATTTGGACAGCGATTTTACCCAGGCGTTTTTTATCGTTTCGCCTGACGAACGCAATGAACAAAGCTACCGCGCTGTTTATGAAACCGGCTTGAATAACCTGCTCGCGAGGCTACCTGAAACGCATTGGCTGATGGTCTCGTCCACCAACGTCTACGGACAGTCGGCAGGCGAATGGGTTGACGAAAACTCAGTCGCGGAACCGGCCAATATTACCAGCCGTTTAATCAGACGGGCCGAGCAAACATTGCTGGATGCGAACCCGGCTAATATCGTAGTGCGTTTTTCCGGCATTTACGGACCGGGGCGGGAATCCCTGTTAAGGCTGGCGCTGCAAGCACCGGCCATACAGCAAACTCCGCCTTATTTTACCAACCGCATACATCAGCGGGATTGCGTCGGCGTGTTGGCTTTTTTGCTGGAACAGCGCTTGGCGGGAAAGACCTTGGATCAATGTTATCTGGCCGGCGATGATGATCCGGCGCCGACCTGGGACGTAATGACTTGGCTGGCGGATCGCCTGCATTGCCCGCCGCCGACTATTAAAACCGTCGATGCGGATACCGCAATGAATAAGCGCTGTAGTAATGTCAGGTTAAAAGCATTGGGTTATCGGTTCCGCTACCCGAGCTATAAAGGCGGCTATATGGAATTAATCGCAGGAAGGGATGGCTGAAAACATACTCGCTCCCACGCGCTGCGTCGCTGCCATTAAGTTAAGAAATACGCGGAATTACGCTGGTTCCCAAGCTCCGGCTTGGGAACCCAGATGACGAAGCTCTAGCTTCGCGAGACGGGAAGCTAGAGCTTCCCTCACCGAATTCCCAAGCTGGAGCTTGGGAACCAGCACAAAACGAAGACACGAAGTAAGGAATGTAAAACTTCGTGTCATCGTGGTGTTCTTTTGACTTACCCGCTCACGCATCCGCATACTTCGGATAATCGGTATAACCTTTTTCATCGCCGCCATAAAAAGTCGCCTGATCGGGCGCATTCAGCGGCAGGATTTTTGCGAACCGCTCCGGCAAATCCGGGTTAGCGATAAATAACTTACCATAGGCCACCATGTCGGCATGCCCCTGTTCAATCGCCTCGTTGCCGCGTTCCAGGTCATAGCCGTTATTAGCCATGTAGAATCCGGCAAAACAATTTCTTAATGCCGCATAATCCACCTGCCGCTCGCCGGTCAACATATCGCCTTCCAAAACATGCAGATAGGCCAACGGATAGTCGGATAATTTTTTAGCGACGGCGTTAAAAGTCTGCTGCGGCTGACTGTCTTTAATATCGTTAAAACTGTTTTCCGGCGATACCCGCACACCGACACGATGAGCGCCCCAAACAGCGATGGTTTTTTCAACAACATCGACCAACAAGCGCATCCGGTTGGCAATATCGCCGCCGTAGCGGTCTTCGCGCCGATTGGTGCCGTCTCTTAAAAACTGATCCAGCAGATAACCGTTGGCGGCGTGAATCTCCACGCCATCGAAACCGGCCGCTTTGGCATAGTGTGCCGCCGTTGCATAATCGGCAACAATACCCGGCAACTCATCGAGCGTTAACGCATGCGGCGTTTCAAAATCCTGCATGCCCTGATAAGTCACGGCCTGACCGGCAGCTTTCAGCGCCGAGGGCGCAACCGGCAGAATATGATCGGGTTGCAGCGATGAATGGGAGATCCTGCCGGTATGCCAAAGCTGGATAAAAATCCGTCCTCCTGCTGCATGAACGGCATCGGTGACACGCTTCCAGCCTGCAATCTGCGCTTCGGAATGAATGCCCGGCGTTGCAGGATAGCCAATGCCGGTAGCCGATATTTGGCTGCCTTCGCTAATAATCAAACCGGCCCCGGCGCGTTGCCGGTAATATTCAACATTCATATCCTGAGGCACATTACCCTCAGCCGCCCTGTTGCGCGTTAACGGCGCCATGATTATCCGGTTGGCTAACGCCAACTCGCCCAACAATATCGGCGAAAACAGCGTGTTCTTCTCGCTTGTGACTGATGCCATTCAGGCCTCCAATTTAAAAATAACGTTTCTTAAAATTCAACGGCAATCGCCGTTGCCTAGCCTATAAAAGAAGCCGCAATCCTACGCGACCCCTGACAAAATCCAGGCGATAAAAAACCACTCTCGGCGATTTTTGCTTAATGATTACGCGGTTGCGCTATAGAGGGAAGATGCGCCATGAATGGGCATCATGGCGCATAATTCGGAGGCTAAATGCCGTTCGGATAATCGTAGCTGTAATGCTTGCGCAATGGCTTAACCACTTCCCATTGGCTGTCCAATCCTGCATGGAACGACACCAGGTCGCCGGGCAAAATGCGTACCGGTTCGCCGCCGGCCGGCGTTACCAAAATCTCGCCCTCCAGGACATAAGCGCATTCAGTTTCATCAAAATCTATTGGGAATTTTGAAATTTCTTTTTCCCAGATTTCCCAGCTGGAAACGCCCAGCTGTTGTAATCGCTCTTCACTCGGGTTGTGCTCGATGGTAATTTTACTCATGTTCTTCCTAAAAAATTAAACGTGTTAAAGCGGCAATTCTAACATCAGCCCTATCAAAAAGCGCTGATTGCTCAGAAGATTATTATCGTTAGCTCAAAAAAAAGCCCCGCCGCCTTGTAGCAGCGAGGCCATGAGCAGTTAATTAACAGAGGATGGCTGCTCGCAATGTAAAACACCAGGAGGCGGCGTTTGATTTTAAAATCAGGCTCATTAAAGGAAACATTCTTTTTTTAGACGAATGGCCTCACAGCAGACGTCACTGACGGCCGCATTAAAAGCCGAATCGCTGCTTATCATTTTAGATGCGCTTATATATTGTTTGGTATTAATAGCGTTTGCCACTTTTTCGGCTTCAATATGAAATTCGGCATGTTTTTTCAGGCATGCCTCGTAACTGGGCAAGCTGCCGAATTGAGCTTTACCTTCGCTATGCAACCACCTGCCAAGTTCGCAACAATTTTCTTTTCTGATAGTGTCCATAACGTAGGCATCTAACGATTCGCGTCTGAATATCGCGTTACTAAATCTTATCTTCCAGTCCGCATGTTTTAGAATTTCTTTATTTATATCCATGACTCCCCCTAAAAACTAGCTTCTAATGTACGTGGCTGAGTTTTTCATATTTCCACTCTAAAATAAATCCGTACTACCACTTACAATCAGGTGAAAAATAACTTTCCCGATACTCTGTCTCTTGTGGAACTGCGCGATAGCTACGGCGAAGAAGATAACCTGTATTTTATTGACTGATGTTACGCATGTACCTAATAAAAAAGCGTAGTCCACGAAAGGCACGAAAAAAACCGGGTACAGGAACAATAAGTAACCTGATTATAAAGATGCTTCAGCTAACGCAAAAAACGCCGTCATTCCGGCATGGATGCCGGAATCTAGGGCCAGGGAGGGTGACTATCCAGAGCGCCCGTATCCGATTTAGGCATTATGCCAAGTCATACATTCACATCCATGTGACTGGATACCGCAAGCAGGGAAACTACGGCCCTCTATTTTTTCGTGTCTTTCGTGCTTTTCGTGGACAGTGCGTAACATCAGTTATTGAGGAACCCCGCGGCCTATTTTCCCAACAGAACCTAGACGATTTTGAAGTTAGCACCCGATAGAAATTCCACGACCTGTTCCGGCGGCAAGGGCTTACTAACCAGATAACCCTGTATCATGTCGCATTGCAAAAGGCGTAACGCCTCTAATTGCTGTTGATTTTCCACCCCTTCGGCGATCACTTCCAGACCAAGACCGTGTCCTAATGCAATAACCGCTTCCACAATGGCCGCTTTGCTTTCATCGAAAGTCATATTGCGTACAAAGGAAATATCGATCTTTAGCTTGTCCACCGCCAATTCCTGCAAATACGATAACGATGAATAGCCGGTACCGAAATCGTCAATGGATAAGCGCAGTCCCAACGCTTGCAACTTGGCCAAGGTTTTGGCTGCATCGGTCAAATCCGACATGACCGAGCTTTCGGTGATTTCCAACTCAAGCAACTCCGGCAAAATGTCGGTTTCGCGTAAAATAATCCGCACCGTATCAAAAAAATCGCCCCGGCTTAATTGCACCGCCGACACATTCACTGCAATCAGCGCTAAAGTTAGACCTTGCTTGGACCATTCGCTGATTTGCCGACACGCTTTACGCAAAACCCATTCACCCAATAACACAATCAGGCCGCTTTCTTCCGCCATCGGAATAAATTCCCCAGGCGGAATCAGGCCGCGGCTAGGATGCTGCCAACGCACTAAAGCTTCCAATCCCGCCAGCCGGCCTGTTTGCAAAGAAATTTGCGGCTGGTAATAGAGCACCAACTCATCTTGCGCCAGTGCTTGACGCAACTCGGCTTCCAAATGTAAACGCTGTTGCGCTAAAACCGTCATCTCCGGTGAAAAAAAGCACAATTTGCCGCGCCCTTGCACTTTAGCTTGATTCAGCGCGGTATCCGCATTGCGCTGCAAAGTCACCACATCCCGGCCGTCCAGCGGGTAAAAGGCAATACCGATACTGACGCCGATATAAACATTGTGTTCATTCAGCGTAAATGGACGGGCGAAACTCTCAATCATGCGTTGCGCCAATAAATCGGCGCTTTGCGGATGATCGATCCGGTCTAACAAAACGTTGAATTCATCTCCGCCGGATCGGGAAACGGCGTCAATACCTCGCAACAAGCCCTTTAGTCGCTGCGTGGCTTCAATTAACAATTGGTCGCCCAAGGCCTGGCCCAGGCTATCGTTAACGGTTTTAAAGTGATCCAAATCCAGCGACAGCAACGCAAATTGGCTGTTGTTGCGCTTGGCTTGTTGCAAGGCATGTTCGAGCAATTGCTGAAACAGCACCCGGTTAGGCAACGCGGTTAACGGATCGTGATGCACCAAATAATCCAATTGCCGCTCGGTGTTTTTGATATGGCTTAAATCCGTATAAACCGCGACATGATGGGTAATGTTGGCGGATTGTCCATGCACCACGCTGATGTTCAATAAGTACGGATGCAGCGTTCCGTCTTTGCAGCGATTCCAGATTTCGCCCTGCCAACTACCGTTGTTGGTAATAGCATCCCACATCTTTTGATAAAAATTACGACTACATCGACCCGATTGAAACAAGCGCGGCGTTTGCCCAAGCACTTCGTCCTGCGTATAACCCATAACATTAACGAACGCCTTATTAACGCTAAGAATCGCATTGTCGGCATCGGTAATCAGGATGCCTTCGGAAGCATTTTCAAACACCGTTGACGCAAGTATCAATTGTTGTTGGACTTTTTTACGCTCGGTAATGTCGCGATGAGTGCCCCGGCTTCCTAAAAAGCGTCCGTGGGCATCAATAACGGGTTTGCAAATATGTTCTATCCAATGCTCCTCGCCATTACGATCAATAATACGAAAGTTAAGCGGAGCGGCGACATGCTGCGTTGAAGTATTTACCGTCTCTCTATGTGTGGTCCAAAGGCTTAAATCATCGGCATGGATAATGTTTTGCATTAAATCAGGATTGAGGGTGAAGTCTTCAGGCGTAAACCCTGAAATATCGGCACAGGCAGGTGAAACGTATAAATAATCGCCGTTAGCGCCCAGCCAGTATTCCCAGTTCGGCGAGTATTCGGCGAGGATGCGGTATTTTTCGCGGCTTTCTTCCAGCGCAGCAGTACGTTGCTCAACCAGCTGTTCAAAAAAACGCTGCAAGCGGCTTAATTCGAGATGGGCATGGATTCTGGCGCGCACTTCATAAATATCGAACGGTTTGGTGATGTAATCGGCGGCGCCGATAGAAAATCCCCGCACCTTATCGACCGTGCTGTCGATTACGCTGACAAAGATCACCGGAATACGATTACCCTGCGCGTTCGCTTTAATACGCCGGCAAACTTCGTAACCGTCCATTCCCGGCATCACTATATCCAGTAACACCAGATCCGGCGGCGTCATCCCTTGCACCAATTCCAAAGCCTTAGGCCCGTTATTGGCGACAATGACCCGGTATTCGTCTTTCAGCACCGCTATTAATTCATGCACGTTTTCGGGTATATCGTCGACCACCAGCAAGGTTGGCCTGGTTTCCTGCATGGTCAGTTGGCCGCCTGACGAAACCATCGGTTTTCTGCGATAACGGCGCAGTTCCAATTGGGTCAGGATACGTAATTTAAGCAAATCGGGATTGACGGGCTTGCTGATGTAATCCGCGGCGCCCAACTTTAGACCTTTGGCCTCATCGGCGCTTTCCGACAGCGCAGTGACAAAAATCACCGGAATATCTGCGGTAACGGGATTGTTTTTTAAGCGACGCAATACCTCATAGCCATCCATGTCGGGCATTTTAATATCCAGTAATACCAGATCCGGGCTGGGTATGCGTAGCGCCAGGTCTAAAGCCTTTTCGCCATTAGTGGCCGCGACAATGGCGTAGTCGTCGCGCAAAATACTCATCATGGCATGCAAGTTCTCATTAACGTCATCGACAATGAGGATGCGCGGTTTTACGTGATTAGCTTCAGGCATGATGCATAATTCTCTAATAGGGTTATTAACTGATGTTACGCATTGTCCACGAAAAGCACGAAAGACACGAACAATAGAGAGCCGTATGTTGCGCGCTAGTTCCCAAGCTCCTGCTTGGGAATTCAGTACGGGAAGCTAGAGCTTCCCGGCTCGCAAAGCTGGAGCTTTGCTCACTGGGTTCCCAAGCGGGAGCTTGGGAACCAGCGTATCTCTTAGCGCTACGTGGAAATGCAGTCAAAGGCGCGCTGCGCCGCGAGTTGAGTGCATCCTACGCACTACATCCAGACAGCGCGAAAGACACGAAAAAAATAGAGCGCCGTATGTTTGACATTCATCTTTCCAATCTTGACGATGGGCTTTACTTATTGTTCCTGTACCCGGTTTTTTTCGTGCTTTTTGTGCCTTTCGTGGACTACGCTTTTTTATTAGGTACATGCGTAACATCAGTTATTAAGGAATACGCATGAAATAACTTTTTGCAAATAGCATCGCCGCTATCCCCTGACCTGGCAGGTTTTAAAAACCTGCCAGGTCTAACTTGCGGCGTTATTTTATGCGCATTCCTAACTTAGTGCCGGCGTAGCATCAGGCTAAGCATGTTAGCCTGATTCGCCACCCGTGTTTTCTGCATATTGGCGGAACGCCTCGCGCAGCGTTTTTAGTAATTCCTTGTCTTCCCACGGCTTGACTAAATAGCGGTATATCTCGCCTCGATTGATTGCCTCGGCCAGACTATTAAACTCCGTATAACCGCTAAGCACGGTGCGCACCACTTTGGGATACATCACACGAACCTTGGCCAGCAGTTCGATTCCGCTCATGCCCGGCATGCGGTGGTCGGTCAAAATGACCCCGACCTCATACATCGAAAGTAGCGCAAGCGCCTCCTCGCCGGTGCCGGCGAGCAGGATGTGATAATTTTCATTCCGAACAGCACGCTTAAGCGCCGATTTTACATTGGCATCGTCATCGACCAGTAATAACGTGCGCAAAGCTTCATTGCTAACCGGCGTCGGTAGCGCATGATATGTCGCCAAAAACCGGGTCATGTCTTCGGCGGATAAGGGGCGGCTAATGAGATAACCCTGCATGGCGTCGCACTGCAACAAGCGCAGATATTTTGCTTGCCCCGCATCTTCCACCCCTTCAGCCAAAACATCCATTCCGAGCCCATGCCCCAACGCAATAATAGCCTGTACGATGACGGCCTTGCCGCTATCGGCAGTCATATCGCGAATGAAGGAAATATCGATCTTGAGCTTGTCGGCATTGAGTTGTTGCAGATAGGACATGGACGAATAACCGGTGCCGAAATCATCTATCGACAGACGAATCCCCATGGCCTTGATCGCAGCCAGTGTCTTGAGCGTGCCATCCAGATCGGACATCACTACGCTTTCGGTGATTTCCAGCTCCAATTGTTGCGCTTGGACACCGCTGTGTTCGATTGCCTGTTTGACCGAATCCAGCAGATTGCCCTGATTCAACTGGCATGCGGATACATTTATCGCCACGCGCGGCACATTCAGCCCCCTATCGGACCAGCGCTTGATCTGACGGCAAGCGTCGATCAACACCCAGTCTCCCAGCCCCACAACCAGCCCGCTTTCTTCCGCTAGCGGAATGAATACGGAAGGCAAGATCAAGCCTCGTACCGGATGCTGCCAGCGCACCAGCGCTTCTAGCCCGATCAGCTTACCGCTGATGAGGTCAACCTGCGGCTGGTAGAACACCCGGAGTTCATCCAGCGCCAACGCATGGCGCAAATCGGCCTCCAGCGTTAAGCGCTGTTGCGCCAGTATGGACATATCCGGCGAGAAAAAGCGCAACACGCCTCGGCCTAACATCTTCGCCTGGCTCAGCGCGGTATCGGCATTGCGTTGCAGGGTTTCTACATCCTGGCCGTCAGTGGGATAAAGCGCGATCCCGACATTGGCGCCGATATAAATGCTTTGCCCTTCAAGTATGAACGGCCGGTTCAGTGTTTCGATCATGCGTTGGACGATTAAATCGGCGCCCTGCCCGCTATCGGTCTGATCAAGCAGAATATTGAATTCATGCTCGCTGAATCGCGAAATCGTATCGACATTGCGCAGCAAGGCCTTGAGACGGTCAGCTGCTTCAATCAGCAATTGATCGCCTAAGCGCTGTCCAAGGCTGTCGTTGACTGCCTTGAAGTGGTCGAGATCGATCGACAACAGCGCCAGAGGAGGAGCGTCTTGATCGGTTTGCAGCAACGCCCGTCCCAGCAGTTCGTGAAACAGCACGCGGTTGGGCAAGGCGGTGAGAGGATCGTGATGCGCGAGAAATTCCAGTTTTTGCTCGGTACTTTTGAGCCGGCTCAAGTCTGAGAACACCGCGATATGGTGCGTCGTCTTGCCGTCGGCGCCTCGCACTGCGCTGATATTGGCCAGGCACGGAAACACCGTGCCATCCTTGCGCCGGTTGAAGATTTCGCCCTGCCAACTCCCTTCGAGATTGATCGCCGCCCACAGGGCCTGATAAAAGCCATCGTCATGACGGCCGGATTGCAGCAGCTTGGCATTGCTGCCGATCACTTCGTCCTGCGCATAACCGGTCATGTGGCTAAAAGCACGGTTGACGGAAACGATGTTGCTATCCGTATCGGTAACCATGATGCCTTCAGCGGTATTCTCGAACACCGTGGCTGCCAGCTGCAATTGCTGACGATCCTTAATGCGCTCGGTGATGTCGATGCCTATCCCGCCCAGCGCAAAAAGCTGCCCGCCGGAATCTATCAGCGGGAATTTAACGGACAGGAAGGTATGATCGCCATCCTGTTGCGGCAGAACCTCTTCAAACACACCGGGCAGAGCGCTGGCAATGACTTGTGCATCGTTTTTACGAAACTGCTCGACAATCGATTCAGCGATGAAATCTTCGCGCAGCCGACCGATCAACTCACCGTTCCGAACGCCCAACAAAGCTTCCAACGCAGGACTGGCAAGTTGAAAACGGCCATCCATATCCAGAACAAAAACCATCACCGGACTGTTGTCGACAATGCCTTGCAACAATTTCCGGGTACGCTCCAGGGCTGCCGCGCCCTGTGCCACCACTTGCTCGAAGTAGCGCTGTAAATGGCTCAGATCAAGATGAGTGCGGACCCGAGCGCGCACTTCATCAATGTCGAACGGCTTGGTGATGTAATCGGCGGCGCCGATGGAGAATCCCCGTACCTTATCCACCGAGGCATCGGCCACGCTGATGAAAATAACCGGGATGCGATTGCCTTCGGGCGTTGCCTTGATACGGCGGCACACTTCATAGCCGTCCATGCCGGGCATTAAAATATCCAGCAATACCAGTTCGGGAGGATTGGGGCCGAGCACTATTTCAAGCGCCCTGGCGCCGTTATTGGCTACCATGACGCGATATTGGTCTTTCAGGGCGTCGGCGAGTTCGTGGATATTTTCGGCGATGTCATCGACGATCAGCAAACTGGAGCGCTCCGGCAACGTCGCGTGCTCATTCACCGGTTTTCTGCGAAAGCTCCGCAGTTCGAGCTGGGTACGCACGCGCAATTTGAGCAAATCGGGGCTGACCGGCTTGGCGATGTAATCAGCGGCTCCCAATTTCAAGCCTATCGCCTCATCGTTGCTTTCAGCCAGCGCGGTCACGAAAATGACAGGAATATCCGCAGTTGCAGGATTGCTTTTTAAGCGGCTCAAGACCTCGTAGCCATCTATGCCGGGCATTTGAATGTCCAGCAACACCAGGTCCGGACCGGGTACGCGCGCCGCCAGGTCTAAGGCCTTTTCACCGTGGGTGGCGGCAATAATGACATAGTCGTCGCGCAGAATACTCATCAGCACATACAGGTTTTCTTTAACGTCATCGACAATGAGAATGCGCTGTTTTACGTGATTAGCTTCAGACATGGCACAGAGTCCTCAAATAATTAGGGAGACGTTAACAAACGCAGGTGTAATGCACTCAACAAGCTTAGGGCGCTATCTATATTAAACACATCGATTTCAGCGGCAATTCGATTCATGTCCATCTCCAGTTCGGTGCCCACCGCACCGGCCCGCAATGCCAACAATAAGGCTTCGGCGGCGCCCAAATCGGTTTCCAGCACTTGTCCTAATTGTGCAATATGCTCAAGCATCTGCTCACGGGACATAGCGACTCCGGCCATAGGCGGTAACGGCGCGGTTATCGCCAAGCCATCGATCTCCGCGATAAGCTGCCGCAATAAACTGTCCAATTGTTCAAAAACCGCGGCATCGGGCATTTGTTGTCGTTTAAGTAAGCCATCGATAGCCGACAGGCAATCATACAACAGATGGGCTCCAATATTTCCTGTCACGCCCTTTAACGCATGACAGTAGTTTTCCGCCGCGCTATAGCCTTGCGCCTGCAACAAACGCTGCAATTCAGTAACCGCATCGGAATAATGCTCGCAAAAACGCAGCAGCTGTCTGCGATAGGCGCTCGCTTTACCGCCAATACGTCTAATTCCTTCGCTCGCATTGACACTTTGCAGCGCTTGCAGCTCTACAGGAAGCGCCGCCCCTCCCGCCGACACGGCGCTATTCCGGTCCGCTGCGGCGATAGTCGCATGGGGCAGCCACTTGTTCAAAACCGCAAAGAAACGCTCAGGGTCAATCGGCTTGGTGACATGATCGTTCATGCCCGCCGCCCGGCCGGCTTCCTCATCGCGCGGCATCGCCAGCGCGGTCATCGCAATAATCGGCAGCTTTGCATAATGTTCTTCGCCGGACTGCGCAGCCAACGCGCGAATCCGTCGGCTAGCCTCCAAACCATCCATCACCGGCATCTGAATATCCATTAATACGCCATCGTAATGTTGCTGCTGCACCTTCGTCACGGCTTCTTCGCCATTTACGGCTTCGTCGGCGTAAATATTGACGCTACGCAATAACTCAACAGCAAATTCACGGTTAATATCGTTATCTTCCACTAACAATAATCGCGCTCCCGCACAATGGTCTAACGAGAGTGTGCTAACAGAAGTCCTGTTATCCTGCCGGCCTAAGATTCGGTCGCGCCCTAAGGTATTCAAAACTGCGTCAAGCAGGGTGGACGGTGCCACCGGTTTAATCAGAAAACCTTCGACACCGGCTTGTTCCGCAAGACGCATCACGTCTTCACGGCCGTAAGCCGTCACCATGATAATTTTCGGCTGTTTCTTGATAGCAAGACTTGCATGAATACGCCGCGTGGCTTCATCGCCATTCATAGTCGGCATCCGCCAATCCATCAACACTAAATCAACAGGTTGGGCAGACTCGTTTTCCAAGACCTGAATAGCGCGCGAACCATCGGCAACCGCGCTGACCTCCAATTGAAAAAAGCGTAGCATTTCGGCAAGAATCTCTCTCGACACCTCGTTGTCATCGACTACCAGCACTTTAATACCGGCCAACAACGGCGCAGCCTGTGCGAGCAATTCGCGGCGATGGCGTTCGGCTTGCTGGGAAATGTCAAGTTGCGCCGTACAACAGAGGGTGCTGCCTTTGCCCGGCGCTGAATCTTCGACCCAAATCCGCCCACCCATTAATTCTATTAATTGTTTGGTAATCGCCAAACCGAGACCGGTGCCGCCGAAACGGCGCGTCGTCGATTGGTCGGCCTGGGTAAACTTTTGGAACAGGCGATCCTGTAAATCTTGCTCCATGCCCATGCCGGTATCGCGCACAGTAATTTGCAACATGATTTGATTTTCTTTACGGCTCAGTAAATGAAACGCTAATTCGACTTCCCCCTGTTCGGTAAACTTGATCGCATTACCGCACAAATTTAACAATATCTGCTTTAGACGAAAAGGATCGCCAATCAATAAGCTGGGAATAGCGGCATCGTAGCGGATTAAAAACTCGATGCCTTTTTGCTCCGCCTGCAAACCGATCGCATCGCTGAGCTGCTCAACCACGCTATCCAGACCGAACTCAATCGTCTCCATTTCCAATTTACCGGCCTCGATTTTAGAAAAATCGAGAATATCGTTGATGATGTTCAACAAAGAATGCGCAGCCCCCTGAGCTTTGCTTAAATGATTATGTAAACCGGGCGGCAACTCTTGTTTTAATGCCAAGTACAACATGCCTAAAATCGCATTCATCGGAGTACGGATTTCATGGCTCATGTTGGCTAAAAACTGGCTCTTGGCAATGTTGGCCGCTTCCGCTTCCCGCCGCGCTTGCTCCAGTTCCAGCGTGCGTGCCGCCACCAGCTCTTCCAAATGGTGCCGGTAGGTTGCCAATTCAGCCTCAGCCAGTTTCTTGTCGGTAATATCTTCTTTGATGGCTAAATAATGGCTAACCAGCCCGTCCGCTTGGCGCACCGGCGTAATTTGCGCCCATTCAACGTACTCCTGCCCGTCTTTACGCAGGTTGATTAATTCACCGGCCCAGCTGAGACCTTGTGTAAGCCGCTGCCACATCTCCTCATAACTGGCCTTCGAAGTGTGGCCTGACTGTAAAATGCGCGGATTTTGGCCCAGCGCTTCGCCGGCGCTATAGCCGGTCACCTCGGTAAAACGTTGGTTGACGTATTCGATTTCGGCATTGAGGTTGGTAATGACAATACTGTTGGGGCTTTGTTCGACCGCCAGCCAAAGTTTGCGCAATTCCGCTTCGGCTTGTTTGCGTTCGCTGATGTCCGTCATCACCATCACCCGGCAGGCGCGGTCGGCAAAATGAATATCATGGGAGCTGCTGATAATATCGACCAGGGTCTTATCTTTTAAGATATGCCGCCACTCGCCGACTTTGGCAAAACCATGTAAGTCGGCTGCCAAGGCAGTGATAGCGGCTTTGTCCTGCTCCGTATACAAATCAGTCAACTGTAACGACTGAGCTTCTTCCTGCGAATACCCATACAGCGCGATAAAAGCGTCGTTCACCGCAATCACCGACAATGTGCCTCGCTGATAAATCAGCATCGGCGCCGGATTGTGGGCAAAAAGATGCCGAAATTGTTCCTCAATCTGTTTACGCTCGGTAATGTCCGACCAAATAATGGACAGATAGTCGCGCCCTTGCAGCGTAATTATTTTCAGGCTGACATGAACGTGACGGAAAGAGCCGTTTTTGTGCCGGCGCAGGGTATCGAATTGTGCTGCGCCTCCCGCTTCTTTAAATTTTCGTATTCTGCGTTCTAAGGTAGGCGTATCGAACTCCCCTTGAATATCGGACAGACTTAACCGTGAAAATTCCTCTCGGCTGTAACCCAAGCCTTGACAAGCCGCATCGTTAAATTCAATAAATTGCAGGGTATTCGCATCGAGCAAGGTGATCGACTCGGCGGCCTGTGCCACAATCGCCCGAAAAATCTCCTCGCGTTGCCGGGCGTTTTCTTCAGTTCGGCGGTATTGAATGCTACTGGCCAAACGTTCCGCCACTGCATTTAACAAGGCGTGTTCTTCATGCCGAAAAACCTCTTCTTGTTGTTTTGAGCAGGCTTGCAGATAAACCACGGTCACGCTACCTTCTTCCCGTCCGTTGATACAGATTGAAGTTTGCTGTAAATCTTCGGTAGCCTGGAAATCAGCCGAACTATAGCGCTGTCCATTCCATTCGATACTGGCCGCAGCGATTTCGGGATAAAACCACCCGGACGGCAATAATTCCACTACGGCCTGCAATACCTCGGGCAACGGTTTTTGTAAATCTTCGGTCAGGCGAAACACGGCATGCAAACAGGCTTGTTGTTTGATACGCTCGCGCAGCTCTACCTGAGTCTCGCGCAATTGAGTAATATCGTGCGCAACGCCCAAAACGCCAATCAGCAGGCCACCGCTACTAAATACCGGCGTTTTAGTGGTTTCGTACAGTCCTGTATGAGTCCCATCGGCAAGACGTAACCACTCTTCATTGCTGCAAGGTTTGCCTGCGGCAATCGCTTTCGCATCGTGTTCACGAAACGAATCGGCGTTCTCCGCGGTTACGAAATCATTATCCGTTTTACCGATAATCTGCGCTTCCGTAATGCCGTACAACGCTTCAAAGTTATGGTTGCACAATACATAAACGCCATCGGGATTTTTCAACCAAACCACATCGGGCATCGATTGCAACAAAGTACGCAGCAATTCTTTCTGATCGCGAAACGCGTTGAGCGTACGCTGGCGTTCGGAAAAATAGGTCGACAAAGCCATACCCACGACCGACAGCGCGACCATAAAAAACCAGTAATTAATGGCGTGACGGTCACCCAGATTAGGGTCTATGAAATTCAAGCGCTGTTGCACCAGGCCGATCATTGCCTGCGTCGCGGTAATCACCAAAATCAACGTGGTTGCACGGCTACCCAAACGCACCGCAGACCAACTGACAAACAAAAATAACCAGTAATTTTTAGCATAGCCGCCGATGCTGTTGTGAAACCAGTCGAGAAATACCAACTGGCCGACCAAAACATTCAACGCGACAATCAAAATGGCTTCAGGGTATTGTTTAGGACTAGCGTGTTGGTCCAGGTTACGCCACCAGACCAACAGCAGCGGCGTAACTAAAATAACCCCTAAGGTGTCGCCCATCCACCAATACAATAAACTGGTAAACACGGCATCGCTTGTAATGCCCTGACTAGACCATAAAGTGAATACGCCTATCAGTGCAGGTAACGAACATGCCGCACAGCCACCCAAACCGATTAGTAACAAATAATCCCGCAGAGTTGGCAGCCTAATATCGAAGCCTTGCATACGGCGCAGCAACCAAGCGCCTAACCATGCCCCTCCAGCGCTCCCGATAGAAATCAAGACGGCGGCAAGCCAAGCTTTACCTTGCAGCACATTAAGCAGCAGCGCCCCTAACAAAATGGCCCAAAGATGCTCCCTGCCGCCATACAGCATCACGGCCAAGGCCAAGCCGCTGGCAATAAAAAAAACACTGGCGCTGCCATCGGGTGCAAAGAAAAGCAGCGACAGTCGGGCTGTCAGGATATACAGCCCGGCGACGGCTAAAAATATCAGCCAAGTGATTACCCGAGGTTTATGCATAAAAATATCCTAATGGGCAAATAATGCCAGCCATCTGATTCACTCGATTGGGCGCAGGCTTGTCACCGGTTTAGTGTAGTCACTTCACAACCGGACGTTTGATTTTATGTGGCCGCCTAATTTTATAGTATGAAAGAGGACTTGAGTCGATAAAATCGAGTATCGCTATTCGGTAGTGGTCTAAATCTGTAATTCAGCATGGAATATCCAAGTCAAATTCGACCTTGTCGATCGAGATATAGTCAAATCTGGTGTATGGTCAATTTGAATCGGTGGCAACATTCTGCTGTTTATATTCAATATCGTTCGCTTCCTCTAAAACCGCTATCCCATCCTGAAACTTTACCTCTTTGATCACCTCGGGTAGGCGATCAAAACCTCGTAACTTAAGCCAGCTTCTTTCAACCGACAACGCCAACTGAAAAACTAATCCCAATAGCGTGTTACGAGAAACGCAGTTTTTAGTCCTCGTGGTTCGATGCCGGATTGAGGCAAAGGTCGACTCTATCGGGTTGGTCGTCCGAAGATGCGCCCAGTGCTCAACCGGAAAGTCGTAGAAACTGAGCAATGCCTCCCGATCCTTGATCAAAACGCCGGTCGCCTTGGGATACTTTGCGCCACAATCCCGTACAAACCGATCAAATTCCTGTTCTGCCTGAGCCTTGGTTTCAGCCATCCAGATTTCATGCAACCCCGCTTTGGCTTTACCGTGGATGGTTTTCGGCAATTCATTAAGCACACAAAAGCCCAAGGCACTGTCGCCTATGGCCAGTTTCGGCGCTGTCTTTAGACCCTTGGCTGTTAAATCTTGCAGGAGCCCTCTGCGTCAGACAGAGCTACCAAGTGTTTTTCGTCTTGCTCGTTAATGCCAATGATGACAAATAAACACAGTCGGTCATCCTCACCCCTCAAAAAGGATACATGCACCCGGCAATATCAAGATAACTAATGCCTTTTTGAATCGAATGGCATATCGGCGTTTATTGCTTTAAAATCTCAGGCAAAAAAAAACCCAAGCGTTTGGGCTTGGGTTTTGATTTAAGAGCTTGGCGATTCCCTACTTTCGCATGGCAAACTGCCACACTATCATCGGCGCTAAACGGTTTCACTTCCGAGTTCGGGATGGGATCGGGTGGTTCACGTTCGCTATGGTCACCAAGCAA
>Ga0208753_100318_pt1 | contig 21353 bp, 17 predicted proteins | sample LakWasMet37_LOW7_2_FD_183877 | JGI IMG/M metagenome (GOLD analysis project Ga0208753, IMG submission 183877) | Freshwater sediment methanotrophic microbial communities from Lake Washington under simulated oxygen tension - Sediment Metagenome... | ecosystem: Environmental > Aquatic > Freshwater >... | reverse complement strand
TCCCGCCGCTGCGCAGATCTCTGCGATCCGATGGGCGGGTGAATTCAGCTTAGGTCTATACAAATACTTTGTCAAGTTAAAAGTGTGTTAAGTATCTTTATTGCGCCGATCCTGTAGAATCCGGCTGTAGTGGCGGCAAACGATGACGAGGAGAATCCATGCTTGAAATGCTGGGAGCCCGACAGGAACAGCTGCTGAGACTGCTGCTCAAGGACAAGGCCGGACTGACTGCCGACAGGCTTTCAGCCGAGCTGGGTATCACACGCAATGCTGTCCGGCAGCACTTGGCGGCGCTGGAAAACATCGGCCTCGTCAAGAAGGGCGTGACTCGCGCGTCCGGTGGACGGCCGGAACAGCTCTATGTCCTCGCCGACAAGGGCAATGAGTGTTTTCCCCGTCACTACGACTGGTTCGCACAGCTTTTGATCGAGTCCGTGGTGCAGGAGGCCGGCGCGGACAAGCTTGGCGGACGGCTGAAGGCCATGGGTGCCCAAGTAGGCCAGCGCCTGCGCGCTCAACACCCCGGACTCTCGAGCCGCAAGGACAAGGTGCGCATACTGGCCGAGACGCTGGAGCAGTTGGGGTACAACGCCAAAACCACGGGCGGCGACGGCGCCGACGCAATCGAGGCCGATAATTGCGTATTCCATGCGCTGGCACGGGATAACCCGGCGATATGCGAATTCGATTTGGCGCTGCTGTCGACCTTCACGGACAGCGCTGTCGAGCACCAAGAGTGCATGGCAAAAGGCGGCAATACTTGCCGCTTCAAGTTCGGCGCCAGGAACTGAATGGCCCGGCGTCGCATCCTTTTGGGCGGTGACCACAATTGCCGTCCGGCCGGCAGCGCCTTTCAACGCATGCCATGCGGCGGAAACCAAGCCGAATCCGGCCTCGTATCGGCGGATTACAGGCGGACCGACGCCGACGGACAGGAGAGAAGCTTCCATGCCTGAAATCTACGTAAGCACGGATGTCGAAACCGACGGCCCGGTGGCCGGAAAGCATTCCATGCTGAGTATCGGATCGGCCGCCTATTCGGCCGACAAGAATCTGCTGTCGACATTTTCCGCCAATCTGGACACGGTGCCGGGATTCGCGGCCGACCCGGTGACCGCCGCCTGGTGGGCAACACAACCGCAAGCGTGGTCGGCTTGCAGGCAGAACCTTGAACGGCCCGGCGATGCCATGACGCGCTACCTGGCATGGCTCAAGGCCTTGCCCGGAAAGCCGGTCTTCGTCGCCTATCCGGCCGCCTTCGATTTTTCTTTCGTGTACTGGTATCTCACACAATTCGCAGGAGAGAATCCCTTTGGCTATTCGGCGATCGACATCAAGACCTACGCGATGGCGATGATGCGCAAACCTTATCGTGCCTGCGGCAAGCGGTCCATGCCTGCCGAGTGGTTCGATCCGGTTGCTCATACGCATGTGGCGCTGGACGATGCGATCGAGCAGGGTAGCCTCTTCTGCAACATGCTGCGCGCCAACCTTGGATCGGCCGAACCGAAGAACTAGACCGCTCAGCTTCGTATTGTCGCGAGCGGCGGCCCGAGTTGCCGCACAGCCACCGTCCGCTCTGCAGAATCCGGACCATCCGGACAGGGCACCAGGCCGAAATTGAATCCTTCAAGCGCGCCGTCATGGAAGACGCGTTGAATTTCGAGAGCATTTAGCTGCCGGTGGTCATCGGCTACTCCCGGCCACAACCCGTCATCAGACATAAGGGCTACGAAAGCAACTAAGCTAATTTGGATCACCGGTATATTACCGCCTGACCCCAACTGCACCATCAGCTTCCATCCACCATCCTTTCCTCCGACGAGACATGAGCCTCATGAGACCCTGCTCCCTGCCGTTGTGGACCGTTGCCGGGCCAATCGCCGCCTGTGCGCTGCTTGGCGCCGTCTGGGGCCGACCGCTCGGCGGGTTCGTCGCGTCCGGCGTAGCTATCGCGCTGATCGCTTGCGTTATGGTAGCCGTGCAGCACGCAGAAACGGTCGCTCACCGTGTCGGCGAACCCTTCGGAGCCCTCATCCTCGCCCTCGCCGTCACCGTCATCGAAGTGTCGCTGATTGTCTCACTCAAGCTCTTCGGTGGGGCCGGCCAGGATACGCTGGCCCGCGACACCGTATTCGCGACCGTGATGATCGTCTGCAATGGCATCGTCGGGCTCTGCCTGCTCGCCGGCGCCCTGCGCAACCACGTCGCCGTTTTCCGCGTCGAAGGCAGCAGCCCGGCGCTCGCCGTGCTAATACCGCTGACCACCCTTGCGCTGGTGCTGCCGCAATTCACGACAACCACCGCGGGCCCCACGTATTCGAACGTCCAGCTTGCATTCGCCGGCCTGATGTCGCTGCTGCTTTTCGGCGTCTACGTCTTCGTACAGACGATCCGTCACCGTGAGCATTTCCTGCCCGTCCGCACACCGGGCGATACCGACGAAGATCACGAGCCTCCCGCGAAGCACACCGCCGTTGCGGCATTCGCGCTGCTCTGCGCGGCGCTCGTTGCGGTCGTCGGACTCGCCAAGACCCTGGCGCCCGGTATCAGGGCCGTCGTCGAGGCAATCGGGGCGCCGAGTTCCTTCGTCGGCGTCATCATCGCGCTGATCGTCCTGCTGCCGGAAACCGGCGCCGCCTTCCGCGCCGCGATCCGCAACCGCATGCAGATCAGCCTCAACCTCGCGCTCGGCTCGGCGCTCGCCACCATTGGCCTAACGATTCCAGCCATCGCCCTTGTCTCGATACTTCTCGGTATGCCAATGATTCTCGGCCTGCCGCCGAAGGAGATCGTGCTGCTCGTCCTCACCTTCGCCGTCAGCATCATCACGCTAGCGAGCGGCCGCGCCACCGTCCTGCACGGCACTGTGCATCTCGTGTTATTTGCCGCATTTCTATTCTTGTCGATTGTTCCCTGACCGCAGCCGCTGCGAGATCACCCAATCATTGCTTGAATCGTCCCGATTCTTGTGGGTGCACCTAGCGGCTGGGCGACTCGGATACCTATCGTTGAACCACTTGCAGGGCGAAGGCCCATTGGGCACACAGAGGGTGAGTAGCGATTATCAACGAGCTGCCGCTCGGATTTATCTCTCCAGATTTTTTCCTAGTGAAATCGATTAACGGCGGCAATGCGCATTGTTGCTGTCGCTCAATCGGCAAGCGCCCAATGATCGTTCAGATCGACGTGCTGTTGATGGTTGATCTCGCTTTGGGACTGCTCGACTCTGGAACCAGCCGTCGGAACCCCGAAGAACCCAACGGCGGGTATGGGCACAACCCGGCCGGTCGCCAGCTGGGGGTTGGCGCTGACGACGGCGCGACTTGTTACTTCGTCTTGCTGAAATCCGGCGTGCGCTTTTCCTTGAATGAGGTGATGCCTTCGCGGGCGCTCTCGATGCAGGCGGAGAGGCCGAAGGCCTTGTAGCCGACTTCCAGCGCCTCGGCGAAACTCTCCGCCGCTGCGGCTTCGAGGATGGCTTGTTCCATGAGGTCTATGCACTCGCGGCTGAGCACCTGGCCGCTGGCGGCCTTGGCTTCGACGGGTTCGATGGTGACGGCAACCGGCGCGTCGCCGATCGGCTTGACGCGTCCGGACAATGCGCGCACGCGCGCCACGGCCAGGGCGATCAGCTGCTCGTAGTCGTCGGCCAGCGCGTCGATCACGCCGAGTTCATGGGCGCGGCCGGCCTTGAGGCGCTCGGCCTGGCGCAGCATGGCGTTGAAGGTCGAGCTGGCATGGGGCCAGCGGCGGTAGGGCACCACCATGGCGCCGATGCCGTGGACGATGCCCAGCGTGACTTCCGGCATCTGGATCCAGGCGCGCTTCAGTGCGACGATGCCGTGGCAGCGCGCCGCGAGTTCGAAGCCGCCGCCCAGGGCCATGCCGTTCAGCGCCGCGACCACGGGTTTCTTCATCTGGTCCAGATGCACCAGCAGGCGCGAGCAGTCGCGCGCGTACTGTTCGGACGCCGGCGCATCGCCCAGCATGTCGACGAAGCGGCCAATGTCGCCGCCGGCACAGAAGGCGCGGGTGCCATAGCCGGTGAGGACGAAGCCGGCGACCTTGGGGTCGCTCTCGAAGCGGCGGATGACGGAGAGGATTTCGTCGTTCATCTCGTCGTGCAGCGCATTCATGGCTTCGGGACGGCGCAGGGTGATCACCTTTATGTCGTCGAGATCGTCGACCAGGATGTGGCGCAGGAAGCCCTGATAGGCGTCGAAGGGGCGCGTCGGCATCGGCATGCCGGGGCGTTCTTCGCGCAGGCGGATCAGCGCGCGGCCGGTGGTCTGTTCGCCGAGGCTGCGCATCAGGTCGAGCGGGCCGTTCTTGAAGCCGAGCGCCAGCCGGCACCCGAGGTCGAGGTCGGCCGAATCGCCGATCTTGCGGTCTACGATGTCCACGCTCTGCGAGAACAGAATGCCGAGCAGGCGCTCGCGCACGGCCTGCGCGGTTTTCCCGGCCACTTCGACGCGCTTGCCGGGCGGCACCGTGACCCAGGTATCGACCGAGCGAAACACCGGCGCCGGGCGGTAGTGCTCGCCTTCCATCTCTGCCTGCAGGGTGTTGGTCTCGGTGATGATCGGATTGCCGTGCGCCATGTTCAGTACGAAGAAGGGGCCGGCATGCACGAACTCGGCGGCGACGCTGTCGACTTCGGCGGCGGTGGCGCGGTCGAGCAGCATCGCCGACTCGTTGCACCAGTTGTCGAATATGCGGTCGAGCATGAAGCAGGCCACGTCGGCGGTCACCAGCGGCACCTTGCCGGTGGTGCAGAAGACCCAGCGCAGGTACTCGACCACGGCCGGATCGGTCTTGTTCCAGCGGATGACTTCGACCGCCGGATTGCGCCAGGCGGGGGCGAAGAAATGCGTCACCGTGGCCCGTTCCGGGTGCTTCAGTTGCGAGAAGATCTGTTCCGCCGGCAGCGAGCTGGTGTTGGAAGTGATCAGCGCATCGGGGCGGACCACGGCCTCGATCTGGGCGAAGATCTTGCGCTTGAGCGGCAGGTTCTCGGTCGCGGCCTCGATCACCCAGTCGGCATCGGCGATGTCGGCGTAGTCGAGCGTGCCGTAGAGATTGGTGATCACCGCCTTGGCGTCGGCCTCGCTCATCTTGCCGCGTGCGACGGCCTTGCGCGAGTATTCGGCAAAGCGCAGCAAGGCGCTTTCGACGGCCTTTTGCGAGACATCGACCAGATACAGCTTCAGGTCCGGCAGCGCGCTCTTGAGGTAATAACCGATGTCGGGACCGATGGTGCCGGCGCCGATGATGGCGACGGCGCGGGGCAGGGGGCGGGCAGGAGTGGCAAGCAGCGGGTTGGCGAAGGGCGTGGTCATGGTCGGATCCTGTTTGTGTATGCGGTATACAATGAAATTATCCAACATTATCGGCGATCGCACAATTGCTGCGCGGGCATGACGAAACTGGCGGAGCGGCGCAGGGTCGGCCGCAAGAGTCGGCGCTGGCGACACGCCGAATCAGGGCAGGATGACGGTCTTCGGGCTTCCGGGTGCGGGTTCGGGCGCGGGGTCGGGCGCGGGCGCAACCCGACCCGGCTCTCCGTCAGCTTGACATCAGCACCGGCACGGTCATGTGCCGCAGGATGTAGCGCGTGCCGGCGCCGCGGCTGACGAAGGGGAAGCCGATGTGGCCGTGGGCACCCATGACCAACAGGTCGGCGTCGCGGTCGGTGACCCGGTTCAGCAGCATGTCCATGATGCCGACGTCCTCCACCACCAGGACTTCGGTGCGCGCCTTGATGCCGTGGGCGTCGAGATGGCGCGCCACCTCGGCGCAGGATGCCAGGCCATCCTCATGGCGGACGGCGAAGGACACGACAATCGCTTCCTTGCAGCCCTCGATCAGGGGCAGGGCGTCGTTGAGTGCATGAGCCGCTTCGCGGGCATCGTTCCACGCGATCAGGGGATGCCTGCCGACTTCGGCATACGTTCCGATGTAGGGAAGGACCAGCACCGGGCGGCCGCAATTCAGGATGACTTCGCTGACCAGGTCCTCGGGCACATGGCCCCTGATCCTGTCGTCATGCTGGCCCAGTATCACCAGGTCGACATGGCGGGCAAGGTCGGTGACGTGGCGCAGCACTTCGGTATCGCTGCCGCGGTTGATGTCTCGCCACTCTGCCTTTGGCAGGCCGGCGGTGGCTTTTTCGAACGCGGCCTTGCTGGCGTCGCGGGCCTTGACATATTCCTCGCTGGGCCATGAGGCGACCACGCCCACCTGTTGCGCCAGGGCCAGCTGTGCGAAGACGCCCACCAGCCGGGCCTGATGCTGGCGTGCGAGCCCCACCGCCAGTTCCAGCCTTGCTGCGGTTCGTTCACCCTGATCCAGATGCACCATCAAGTTCTTCAGCAACATGATTATCGACTCCTGTTTTTTGGGGAATTATAGGCTGGGAAGTTTGCTGCCAAGCCGTCCTCGGGCACCAGACGCGGACGCTAGGTCGATGGATGGCTTCCGATGAATCTCGGGTCTTCGAACAACGAGGCAATCTTGACCTGGCGTACCTCGGGATGATCCGGCACCAGGTACATGACCGGGGTCAGCATTTCCTCGAAAATCCCGCGCAGGCTGCGCGCGCCGACCCCGTATTCCATCGCGAGATCGGCGATCTGCTCGAATACCAGTGGCTCGATCGTCAACACCACATCGTTGTTTTGCAGCATCTGGCGGTATTGCTTGTAGATCGAGTTCTGTGGTTCGGTCATGATCCTGACCATCATCTCACGCGACAGCGGCTTGACATGGGCCACGATCGGCAGGCGGCCGGCGAATTCCTGGATCAGCCCGAACTCGAACAGGTCGGTCGGCTTGACGCGGGTGTTGAGGCGTTCCAGCAGCTTCGGGTTGTCATCGTCCGATGTGGAGATGAAGCCGAAGGAATGGGTCTTGGCGAGGATTTCGTCGATGCCGACGAAGGCCCCGCCGCAGATGAAAAGAATCTGGGTGGTGTCGATGTAGCGCGTGTCCTTGACCTTGACCGGCACGCCTTCCATGATCTTCAGCAGCGCGTGCTGGACGCCTTCGCCGGAAGTTCCGGGCACCTGCCCGTGCTTGCTGCTGATGGCCTTGAGCTTGTCGATCTCGTCGATGAAAACGATGCCGCGCTGGGCCCGTCCGATGTCGCCTTCGGCTTTGTCGATGAGCCGCTGCAGAATCGCCTCGATTTCTTCGTTCACGTATTCGCTTTGCGCCAGCGAAGTGGCGTTGGCCGTGACGAAGGGCACCTGCAGCACCCGGGAAAGCGTCTCGCACAGCAGCGTCTTGCCGGTGCCGGTGGGACCGATCAGGAGAACATTGCTCTTGACGATTTCCACCTTGGCGGGCGCGGCGAGTTCGATCTTCCGGTAATGGGTGTAGACGGCGACAGCCAGCTGGCGCTTTGCCTCGTCCTGGCCTATGACGTGCTGGTCAAGAAATTTGACAATCTGGCTCGGGGTCATGATGGAGTACCGGCTCCATTGATTGAAAACAACGCAGACGCCAGATTACCAGCATGAATCGGGATTCTGCGCGCCCGTTTCAACCTGGCTGGCTGTTGGATGCCAGCAACTCGCGCAGCCGGGTCTTCAGCACCTTGCCGGTATTGTTCTTCGGCAGCGAATCTACCATGACATAGCGCTTGGGCCGCTTGAAGCGGGCGATGTTGTCGAGGCACAGGGCGTCGAGCTCGGCGCTGGCGGGCGCCGGGCCGCGCGGGACGATGAAGGCGATCACGATTTCGCCCCATTCGGGATCGGCTTGGCCAACCACCGACACCTCGCTGACCGCCGGATGCCGCAGCAGCACTTCCTCGACTTCACGCGGATAGATGTTGGAGCCGCCGGAGATGATCACGTCCTTGCTGCGGTCCTTGAGCGTGAGGAAGCCGTCCTCGTCGAGGCAGCCGACGTCGCCCGTATGCAGCCAGCCGTTGCGCAGGGTTTCGGCGCTGGCGCCGGGATTGTTCCAGTAGCCGGCCATGACCGTGTCGCCGCGCACCAGGATTTCGCCGATCTCACCCGCGGGCAGGGATTGGTCGTTCGCGTCGGCGACCCTGACCTCGATGCCGGTGAAGGCATGGCCGACCGAAGCCAGGCGCTGCTCGTAGCGCGGGTGCGCGGTGTCGGCATGCAGCGCCTTGTCCAGGCAGGTGATGGTCATCGGCGATTCGCCCTGGCCGTAGATCTGCACCAGCTTGAAGCCGAAGCGCTGCAGCGCGGCCTTGCAGTCGGCGACATACATCGGGCCGCCGCCGTAGATGATGGTCTTGAGCCCGGAGGTGTCGGCCTCGTCGGGGTGCTCGACGAGGCGCTTCACCATGGTCGGCGCCGCGAACAGGCTCACGCCCTGATGCACCTGCAGCAGCGCGTAAATCTCTGCGGGATCGAAGCCGCCCGATTCGGGCACCAGGTTCACGCCGGCGCGGGCGACATGGGGCAGCATGTAGAAGCCCGAGCCGTGCGACATCGGCGCGGCGTGGAGAATGGCGTCGCCGGGTGCGATCGTGTCGACGTCGGACAGATAGTGGAGGATCGCCGCCATCAGGTTGCGCATGGTCAGCGTCACGCCCTTGGGCCGGCCGGTGGTGCCGCTGGTATAGAACAGCCAGGCCGCATCGTCCGCCGCGCGCGGCGCGATCGGCATCGGCGCCGCGGCGAAAAGTCCAATGTAGTCCGGACCGCCGACGTCGATCACCTGCTCCAGTCCTGCGCCGGCGAACGGGACGATGGAATCGTGCAGATCGGCGGTTGCAAAGCACAGACGCGCGCCGCTGTCGGCCAGGATGAATTCCAGCTCCTTCGGGTGCAGCTTGGCATTGATCGGCACGGCGACGAGACCCGCGTGCCAGCAGGCGAACATTAGTTCGACGTATTGCGGACAGTTCTTCATCACCAGGCCGACGCGGTCATTGGGCTGCAGCCGCGCCGCGAGTCCGGCGGCAAGGCGGGCGACGCGTGCGGCGAGTTCGGCATAGTTCGCCAGCAGGCGCTCGCCGTGCGCCAGTGCGGGCCGCTGCGGATAAATCTGCGCAGCGCGCGCGAGGAGATGGGCGACGTTGACGCTCATGGCGAGGAACGCGGCACGCTGGGCGTCACCAGCGTTTTGCAGAACACGATGAAATAGAGCATGAATGCGGCGGTCCACAGCGCCGCGGCGAGCGCGACCACCGGATTGCCCAGGCCGTGGACGGTGGCCGCCAGCCGCAGCAGGGCGGCGACGAACATCAGCACGTAGGCGACCAGCATGGCAGGCGGCACCACCAGCGGGCGCCCGGTGTGGCGCAGGCTGACGCGGGTCATCAGGCCGAGCATCATCAGGCCGAGGCTGCCGACGGTGAAGGCATGCAGCCACGCCGCCTCGGGCACGGCACCGGTCAGCTCGGCGGCGGCCTTGAGGGCGAAGGCCAGCACCAGCCAGGCGAAACCCAGATGCATTACCAGCACCAGCGGCACGTCGGCGACGCGCCAGCCTTGCCAGCGTGCGGTGCGCCAGCCATGAAGCAGCGCGCAGGCCAGGGCCGCGCCACCCGTCCATGGCGCCGGGGCGGCTGCAAGGTCGAGCACGGCGAGCAGGAGCAGCGCGCCGACGGCGGCGATCTCCAGGTTCATGTTGCACGGCGGCAGCTCGCCGCGGCCTCTTTCGCGCAGGACGTTGCCCGTGAATATCGGCGCCAGCACGCCGCCCTTGAGCACATAGAGCACGATGATTGCGTAGATGGCAAGGCGCAGCGCCAGCCAGGCTTCGGCGTCGTTTGCCGTGTGCAGGCCAAGGTAGAAGATCAGATTGGCGGCGAAGAGTGCGGCCAGAATGGGCAGCAGCAGCAGGTAGAGCCGGTTGGCGGCACGCAGCAGCTGCGGAGCGAGCATGAGGAAGACGGCGGGGAACAACAGGCAGTCGATGGCCGCCGGCAGCAGCGCCGGCAGCCAGGGCGAGGCCCAGAATGCGATTCGCCCGCAGAGCCACAGCGCGACCAGCAGGACCAGCCGGCGGCCGACGATTTCCTCAGTGCCCGCCCAGCTCGGCAGTGCCGTCAACACGATGCCCGTGATGATCGCGGCCGAGAAGCCGAAGATGAACTCGTGGCCGTGTTGCAGTTTGAGCGACTGGCCCGAAGGCAGGTTCCACAAACCGAGAAATGCGCCGAGCCAGACCGCGACCAGCAGCGGAGCGTAGAGCGCACCGAGAAAGTAGAAAGGCCGGAAGGCGCTGGCCCACAGCGGCGACAAGATCAAGGTTTGGGTAGCATCAGAGAGAGACAGCCGGATTCAAGCGGCAAGCGGTTCAATGGAGTCCAGCGTTTCCTGCAATTGCTCTTTTGCCACCTGCAAGTCATAGAGTGACTGCAGGTTGAGCCAGTATTGATCGGACAGGCCGAAGTAACGCGATAGCCGCAGGGCAGTGTCGGCACTGATGGCCCGTTCGCCATGCACGATCTGATTGATGCGGCGCGGCGGCACACTGATTTCCTTGGCTACCCGATATTGCGAAATCCCCATCGGTTCCATGAAGTCGTGCAGCAGAACTTCACCGGGGTGGATGGGGGAAAAGTCACGTTGTCCCATGTTCGGCCTCATTAGTGATAATCCACAATCTCGACGGCATCCGGCCCGGCTTGCGTCCAGCGGAAGCAGACGCGCCACTGGTCGTTGATGCGGATGCTGTGCTGTCCTTTTCGATCCCCCTTCAAGGCTTCCAGACGATTGCCGGGCGGGATGCGCAAGTCTTCGAGACATCCGGCGGCATGGACCTGATTGAGTTTGCGGGCTGCCAGCGGCGCGACCTGCTTCGGAATACGCCGGACAAATTTGCCGTTGAAGATTGCCTCGGTGTCCTTGTCCTTGAACGATCGGATCATGGCCAATAATGTCCTATTGCGTTATTACCGTCAAGTGTTATGGCGAGGCTGTCAGGCCACTTGTGCCGTCACGCCTGACGGCTGATCGAAGGCCGTCATCAGTTCCTTCTGCGTGGCTCGTGCCTGAAGGATGCTGCGCTCCTTGACCGGTCCGTAGCCGCGAATCATTTCCGGAATGCTGGCGAGCGCCACGGCGGCATCGAGCCGGCTGTGATCGAGCCTGTCGAGGATGTGTGTCACGGTGCGCTCGTAATCGGCGATCAGTTCGCGTTCCTGCCTGCGCTCGGCAATCGGGCCAAAGGGGTTAAGCACCGTGCCGCGCAGGAACCTGAAGCGGGCGAGCAGCGTCATCGCCGGCATCAACCACGGGCCGAAGCGGATTTTCTTCGGCTCGTCACCGGGCTTCGCGCCGCGGCTCCAGGGCAGCGTGATGTGGAAGTTGAGGCGGTAGTCGCCTTCGAAATTCGCCGCCAGCGTGTGCTGGAATTGCCGGTCGCTGAACAGCCGCGCCACTTCGTATTCGTCCTTGTAGGCCAGCAGCTTGAAGTAGTTGCGGGCCACGGCTTCGGTCAACGCCGTACCGCCAGCGCCGACTCTTTGTTCGTGCTGTCTTACATTTTCCACCAGTGCGATGTAGCGCCCGGCGTAGGCGGCATCCTGATAGTCCTTCAGGTAGTCGCGGCGGCGTTCCATGGTTTCGTCGAGACTGACGGACAGCTTGTGTGCCGGCGCGCCGGTTTCGCCCGAGGCGACCAGCGCCTCGACGCCGGCCGGATCGAGGGCCGTGCGCCGGCCCCAGGCGAAGGCGCGCTGATTTGCCTCGACGCTGGCGCCGTTGAGTTCGATCGCACGCAGCAGGGCGGCGGACGACAGCGGCAAGAGGCCGCGCTGGAAGGCGAAGCCGAGCAGGAAGATATTGGTGGCGATCGTGTCTCCCATCAGGCGCGAGGCCAGCCGGTTGGCGTCGATGAAGGTCGTCGCCGCAGCGCCCACCGCATCGATCACCGACTGCTCCATGGCCCCCTCCGGAAAGGCGCGATCCGGATTGCGCATGAACTCGCCGGTGATGGTCTGTGCGGTGTTCACGATGGCCTGCGTGGTGCCGGCGGCGGTCTTGGACAGGGCGTCGTCGCTTACCGCGACGACAATGTCGCAGCCGAGCAGGAGCATGGCCTCGCCCGTGGCGATCCGCACCGAATGCAGCTGGCCCTGCTGTTGGGCGATGCGTACGTGCGACATCACGGCGCCGCCTTTCTGCGCCAGGCCCGTCATGTCGAGCACGGTGACGCCCTTGCCTTCGAGGTGCGCGGCCATGCCGAGCAGGGCGCCGATGGTCACCACGCCGGTGCCGCCGACGCCGGTGACCAGGATGCCGTAGGGCCTCGCCAGGCTGGCGGGCGCCGGCTCGGGCAGGTCGGCGAAGTCCGTGGCCGCGGATTGCAGGGCGCGTCCGCGCCGCAGCGTGCCGCCGTGCACGGTCACGATGCTGGGGCAGAAGCCGGCGACGCAGGAATAGTCCTTGTTGCACGAGTTCTGGTCGATCGCGCGCTTGCGGCCGAATTCGGTTTCGACCGGAATCACGGCCAGGCAATTGGACTTGACGCTGCAGTCGCCGCAGCCTTCGCACACCATTTCATTGATGAAGACGCGTACGGCGGGATCCGGGAATGCGCCGCGCTTGCGCCGGCGACGCTTCTCGGCGGCGCAGGTCTGGTCGTATATCAGGATCGTGACCCCCGGGGTTTCGCGCAGCTCGATCTGGGTCGCTTCGAGCGCGTCGCGGTGGCGGACCTCGACGCCGGGGGCGAAGTCGCGGACGCCGGCGTATTTCTCCGGCTCATCGGACATCACGACGATGCGTTCGACGTCTTCCGCGGCGAGCTGCCGCGTCAGCTGCGGCACCGTCAGGGTGCCGTCCAGCGATTGGCCGCCGGTCATCGCCACGGCGTCGTTGAACAGCAGCTTGTAGGTGATGTTGATCTTTCCGGCCACCGCGGCGCGAATCGCCAGGAGGCCGGAATGGAAATAGGTTCCGTCGCCCATGTTGGCGAAGACATGCTGCGTGCCGCTGTGGCCGGCGATGCCGAGCCAAGCCGCGCCTTCGCCGCCCATGTGGGAAATCGTGAGCGTGTTGCGGCCCATCGCGACGGCCATCAGGTGGCAGCCGACGCCGCCGAGCGCGCAACTGCCTTCCGGCACCTTGGTCGATTGGTTGTGCGGGCAGCCGGGGCAGAACCAGGGCATGCGCATCAGCGCCACGCGCGGCCTCGACAGGGCACGGGCCTTTTCGTCGAGGAAGGCGATGTAGTCCGCGATGCGCTGCGAGGTATGGAAGCGGCCGATACGCGCGGCGATGGCGCGGGCGACGATGGCCGGCGTCAGCTCGGCGGTGGGCGGCAGCAGCCACTGATTCACCGGCACCGGCCATTCGCCGGATTCGTCGTACTTGCCGATGACGCGCGGGCGCACGTCTTCGCGCCAGTTGTAGAGCATCTCCTTCAACTGGTATTCGATGATCTGCCGCTTTTCCTCGACCACCAGTATTTCCTCGAGGCCTTCGGCGAATTGGCGCACCGAATCCGCCTCCAGCGGCCAGGGCATGCCCACCTTGAACAGGCGCAGGCCGATGTCGGCCGCGCAGGCCTCGTCGATGCCGAGGTCGTCGAGCGCCTGGCGCACGTCGAGATAGGCCTTGCCGCAGGCGATGATGCCCAGACGCGAGCGCGGGCTGTCGAAAATGATCCGGTTCAGCCGGTTGACGCGGGCATAGGCGATCGCCGCATAGACCTTGAACTCCTGCAGCCGACGTTCCTGTGCCAGCTGCGGGTCGGGCCAGCGGATATGCACGCCGTCCGGCGGCAGACGGAAGTCGTCGGGAATGAGCATTCTCATCCGCTCGGCGTCGAGCTCCACCGTGGCCGAACTTTCCGCGGTATCGGAGGTGACCTTCATCGCCACCCAGCAGCCGGAGTAACGCGACATGGCCCAGCCGTGCAGGCCGAAGTCGAGATACTCCTGCAGGTCGGCCGGCGCCAGTACCGGAATCCCGCAGGCGGAGAACATGTGTTCGCTCTGGTGCGCGACGGCCGAGGAGCGGGCCGAGGGGTCGTCGCCGGCGATCAGCAGCACGCCGCCGTGCTTCGCCGTGCCGGCATGGTTGGCATGCTTGAACACGTCGCCGCAGCGGTCGACGCCCGGCCCCTTGCCGTACCACATCGAAAAGATGCCGTCGAACTTCGGTTGGGGAAACAGGTGCAGTTGCTGCGTGCCCCAGATCGCGGTCGCCGCGATGTCTTCGTTGACCCCCGGCTGAAACTTGATGTCGCGTTCGCGCAGGAAGGCTTGCGCCGCATGCAGGGCCGTGTCCAGACCGCCCAGCGGGGAGCCGCGATAGCCGGAAATGTAGCCGGCGGTATGCAGGCCGGCGCCGCGGTCGATGGCGTGCTGCAGCATGGGCAGGCGCGCGAGGGCCTGCATGCCGGTGAGGAAAACGCGGCCGCGTTCGCGCCGGTACTTGTCTTCGAGTGAAACGTTTGCCAGATTCATCTGCATCCCCCTCTGTGCTGGTTCACGCACATCGGCGCCGTCCGTCACATGCGCGGTCCGGAATGGACCGCAGCGCTCAACAATCCGGGTGATGGCGGGCAGGTCGGGAGCTGTGCGTGGTGGTGCACCACCACGTTCTGTAGCGGGTGGAGATTCTGTAGGAGGGGGTCATGAACGGGTTGCCATGGGTACGACGCGATGATCGGGCGACGGCTGCGCAGGCCGGACCCGATGCCTGGACACCGGGCCTGGCCTGCGCGAGCCGCGCTATCAGTCGTGGACCATCGAGAACTTGCCGTCCTTGACGGTCATCAGCACGCGACCGCGATGGTCGAAGCCGGAGTGATCCGTCGCTGACATCGTGATGACGCCCTGCGAGGCCAACATTTCCTTGGTGCCCTCGAGCGCGTCGCGCAGCGCCGCACGGAACTCCGGCGTGCCCGGCTTGGCCTTCTTGGCCGCTTCCGGAATGGCGCGCATCAGCAACAGGCCGGCGTCATAGGTTCCGGCGGCGAAGATCGGCGGCCTGGAACCAAACTGCTTCTCGTAGCTCGTGACCATGTCGAGGGTGACCTTCTTGGTGGCAAAGCTGTCCGGGATCTCGTCGGGCACAGCCAACAGGGGGCCGACGATGAGCGCTCCTTCGACCTTCTTGCCGCCGATCTTGATGAACGCACTCGAAGCCGCGCCATGGGTCTGGAAAATCGGACCCTTGTAGCCGGAGTCGGTCAGTTGCGAGTGCGGCAGGGCGGCATCGGCAGCAACGCCGGCGACGAGGATCGCATCGGGCTTGGCGGCGATCAGCTTGAGCGCCTGCGCGACGACGCTGGTGTCCTGCTGGTTGTAGCGTTCGTTGGCGACGAGCTTGATGCCGGCCTTCTCCGCCATGGGGGCGAAGGTCTTGTACCAGTTTTCGCCGTAGGGATCGTTGCGTCCGATGAAGCCGACCGTTTTGACGCCGCGCTTGCTCATGGCGGCGACTATGCCGCCGCTGATGACGTCGTCGTTGGGGTGGGTCTTGAACACCCAGCGCTTCTTGTCGTCCATCGGCAGCACGACTGCCGAGGTGCCGACCGGCGCCAGCATCGGCGTCTTGCCTTCGGCCATGAACGCCAGCACGCCCATGGCGTTGCCTGAGCCGGACGGGCCGATCAGGGCGTCGATCCTGCTTTCGCCGAGCAGTTTCTTGGTGATCTGCACGCTTTGTGTCGGGTCGCTGGCGTCATCGAACACCAGGTACTCGATGCTGTAGTCGCCGATCTTCTTCGGCAACAGGGCGACGGCGTTCTTCTGCGGCATGCCGACGAATGCGATCGGGCCCGTCGATGATGCCATCACGCCGATCTTCACCTGCGCCTGTACCGACATGGATGCGGCCAGCGCGAGCCCGGACAGGGCCAGTAGTAGCTTCCTTGCTTGCATGGTGTCTCCTCCTTGATTGATGTTGTATGAAACCGTTTGCTGCGAACTGCATGAGGTGGATTTTGCTCTTCAAGCTGCGATGATGCCCTGTTCCTGCAGGCTTGCACATTCATCAGCAGTGAATCCTGCTTCCTTGAGTACTGTCATGGTGTCCTCTCCGTACTTGGCGGGAAAGCTCAATTCTGTCGCCACGCCCGGCACATCGACCGCCATCGGCTGCATGCGCACGGTTTTGCCCTCGGGGGTGCGCGTCGTCGTCAGGCGGCTGCGGACTGCCTCCATGTCGCGCACCGCCGGGATGTCGTGGATCGGCGCATGCGGAATCGTCGCCCTGCGGAAGTCGTTCGCGATCTCCTCGGTGGTGTGCTGGCGCGTCACGGCCGCCATGTCGCGGTGAATGGCCTCGCGTTCGCGAACGCGGCCTTCGTTGGTGGCGCGCACGGCGTTGGCCACCGGCGCGAAGTAGGAAATTTCGGTCAGGCGCCGCCACTGCACGTCGCTGCCGATGGCCATGTAGATGAAGCCGTCGGCGGTCGGATAGACGTTGGTCGGAATGAACTTGCGATGCTCGTTACCGCAGCGGGTGATTTCCGAGGGATCGCAGTCGAAGTCGAGCAGGGGCAGGGTGGTGATCAGCCAGGACGCGGCCGCCTGCAGCATCGAGACGTCGATGCGGCTGCCCTTGCCCGTCTCGGTACGTTCCAGCAGTGCCATCATCACGCCGGCATAAACTTCGTCACCGGCCTTGAGGTCGATCAGCGGCACGCCGGACAGCGTCGGCGGGCCGTCGGCGGGCCCCGTCAGTTCCATGTAGCCGGCCATGGCCTGGATGACGGGATCGTAGCCGGGCGCATCCGGGTACTCGGGTCCCATGGCCGAGATGCCGGCCCAGATCAGGTCCGGCTTCACCGCAGAAAGGCTTTCGTAGTCGATGCCCAGTTGCTTGTAGCGCTTGGGGACGGTATTGCAGCAGAAGACGTCGACGTCGAGCTCACGAATCAGCCGCTTCAGCAACTCCTGGCCCTGCGGCTCCTTCAGGTTGATCGCGATCGCTTCCTTGCCGACGTTGGGCGCAATGAAGTAGCTGCGGCGGTCGTCATCGACCACCTTGCCGCCGATGTAGCGGTTCGGGTCGCCGGGCAGGCCTTCGCCGCTCGGCGTCGACTCTATGCGGATCACGCGCCAGCCCAGCTGCGCGAAACGTAGCGTGGCGTAGGGCAGCGAGAGGGCCTGTTCCATTGAGAGGACGGTGCGGCGTCTCACGACGCCGCACCTTGTGCAAATAGGGGACACCCCCTCCCAGCCGCCCACGGCTGGCTCTGCATAGCCAGCCGGCTGCGGCGGCGCGAAGCAGTGCTTCGCGAATTCCCGCCTACGCCCCCCGCCGGGCGGGGAAGGTGACTAGTCGGCTCCGCCGTTCCGGCGGAGTAGTTGGGACGGGAGGTCATCACTCAGCCTTCCAGGGCTTCCAGTACAGCCTCGGCGTCCGGCCGTGGAGGGCGCGGTAGACCTTTTCCGGCGTGAAGGGGAGCTCGAACATGCGCACGCCGGTGGCGTTGGCGATCGCATTGGCGGCGGCGGCGGCCATGCAGATCGACGGCGCCTCGCCGACGCCCTTGGCGCCCTGCGGTCCTTCGCCGTCCATCGATTCGATGAAAGCGATGTCCATTTCGGGAATCTCCGGCGCCGTGACCAGCTTGTAGTCGCGGAAATTCGGGTTCTTCATGACGCCGTTTTCGATCATCAGGTCTTCGGTAAACGCATAGCCCTGGCCCATGACAACGCCGCCCTCGATCTGGCCCTCGATCCCCAGCCGGTTCAGCACCCGGCCTACATCGTGCGCCCCGGTGACCTTGACCAGCCTGGTGAATCCGGTGTCGGTATCGATTTCGACTTCAACCACTTGGGTGCCCCATGCATAGGCGGCCGATACGTCGCCCTTGAATCCCTTGTCCTGATGCACGCTGGGCGGCTCGTAGTAGAAGGTGGTCATGACCAACTCGGCCTTGTCCTGGAAATGCAGGTTGCGCAGCAGCTTGGACAGCTCGACGATGGCTTCGCCGCTGTCGGCCTTGATGACGAAGCCGCCGCGCAGGTCGAGGTCGCTCTCGGCAACTTCATACTTCTTCGCGGCCACGGCGAGGATCTTGGACTTGGCCTTCCTCGCTGCGCCGATGGCCGAGTTGCCTGCGATGAAGGTGGTGCGGCTGGCGTGCACGCCGACGTCCCAGGGAGTGATGGCCGTGTCGTTATTGACCACGGTTACGGCCGAGATGGGCAGGCCGAGTTCCTCGCAGACCAGTTGCGACAACACGGTCTCCGAACCCTGGCCGATTTCGGAGGCGCCGGTGATCAGGGTCACGTTGGCGAAGTCGTCCATCTTGAGGATGGTGCCGCAGCCGTCCGACGGGTAGATCTTGGCGCCGCCGCCGACGTGCAGCATGGAGGCCATGCCGATGCCGCGCTTGATGTTGCCCGGCTTGGCCCGGTTGGCCGCGTTCTCCTTGAACTTGCGCGAGAAATCGCTGCGGGATGCGGCAGTGGTGATGCATTCCTTGAAGCCGCAACTCTTGAAGCTCATGCCCTGGCCGGTGACCTCGCCCGCGTCCTGGGCGTTCTTCATGCGGAAGTCCAGCGGGTCCATGCCGATCTTTTCGGCCAGCATGTCCATGTGCTGTTCGATGGCGAAGGTGGCCTGCAGGTTGCCGTAGCCGCGGAACGAGCCGGCATAGGGATTGTTGGTGTACACCGCCGCCGTGTGATAGTCGCAATGCGGCACGCGGTAGAGCGAGGAGAAGGTCTGCATCATGACGAATGGCGTCGTCGCGCCCCACGACGTGTAGGCGCCGTTGTCGTGCAGGGTATGCACCTGGCGGAAGGTCAGCGTGCCGTCCTTCTTGCAGCCCGAGCGCAAGGTGAGCAGCACAGGCTGTCGCGTCGGCGAGGCGAGGAACTCCTCTTCGCGGGTGAACAGCATTTTCACCGGCCGCTTGGCGGCGCGGGCCAGATACAGACAGATCACTTCGAAGGGGTAAATGTCCAGCTTGGAGCCGAATCCGCCGCCGATCGGCGGCTGGATGATGCGGATGCGCGCCGGGTCCATGTTCAGGTATTCGGCGAATTCGCGCTTGTGCAGGAAGGGAACCTGGGTGTTCGAGTACATCAGCAGGTTTCCCGACGCATCGAACTCCGCGATCATGCCCGAGACGCCCATGCAGCAATGGGTGACGTAATGCAGGCGGAAGGTGTCCTCGATCACCACGTCCGATTCGGCTTCGCCCTGGACCACGTCGCCATGCGCGTAGTCGAAGCGCATCGCGATGTTGTCCGGCTTGCCCTTGTGGGCGATCGACATGCCCTGCTTGAGATGCTCATGGCTGCCGTCGGCGCCGTGCGGCTCGGGGTGGATCAGGGGCGCGCCGGGCTTGATGGCGTCTTCCGGATTGCCGATCACCGGCAGGTCTTCGTACTCGACCTTGATCAGTTTCAGGGCGGCCTCGGCGATTTCTTCGGACTCGGCGGCCACGGCCGCGATTTCGTCGCGCTCGCTGCGGACCCGTCCGACCTTCAGCGGAAAGTGGTCCTTGGCGACGCCGATCGGGCGCTGGTCGGGAATGTCGGCGGCGGTGATCACCACGTGCACCCCGGGCAATGCCCTTGCGGCGGAGGTATCGATCGACTTGATCAGGGCATGGATTCGCGCCGATCGCAGGATCTTTCCGTAGAGTTGCCCCGACAGGTTGATGTCGTGGATGTAGCGCGTCCGGCCGCTGGCCTTCTCGGGCGCATCCATCTTCTGGATGCGCTTGCCGATCAGCGTCTCGGGCTGGATGATTCTGGGCTTCTTCTCTGCAACGCTCATGGTTTTGTCCTTGTCTTTACGCGCCGTCGGCGGCGACGATGGCGTCGACGATCTTCTTGTAGCCGGTGCAGCGGCACAGGTTGCCCTCGATGCCGCGCTTGACGCAAGCCTCGTCGGGGTGCGGATGCTTGTGCAGCAGATGATCGGCCTGCATCACCATGCCGGGGGTGCAGAAGCCGCACTGCACCGCGCCGTGTTCGACGAAGGCATCAAGCAGGGCGTCGGCCCTGCCGTCGTTGGCCAGTCCCTCGATCGTGGTGACATTGCGTCCGTCGCAGTCGACGGCGAACATCAGGCAGGAATTCAGCGAAACGCCATCGACCTGGATGGTGCAGGCGCCGCATTCGCCTTCGCCGCAGCCGTACTTGGTCCCGGTGAGGCCGATGACGTCGCGCAGCATGGCGAGGGCATTCATGGTGACGTCCACCGCGACGCGCCGCTTGACGCCGTTCAGGGTGAATTCGATGTCATGCTTGAGCGACATGGCTGAGTATCCTCTTGGTGATGTTGTGGATCATTTCCTTGCGATACCAGGCGGTGGCGCGCACGTCGTCGATCGGCTTGACTTCATCGCGCGCGACTGCGGCCACCTGGTCGATGATGGCTTCGTCGAGCCGCTGGCCTTCCAGCGCCTTTTCGGTTTGCGAAGCCCGCACCGGCGTCGGCGCGACGGCGCCGAAAGCCACCCGCACGTTGGACAGTATGCCGTCCTTGAGCGTTCCGGCCACACCGATCGAAATCGTCGAAATGTCCAGCGCCGGTCGCGTACCGTGCTTGTAGAAGCGCGCGACGTGATTCTCTGCGGGCACCGGGATGCGGACGCAGGTGACCAGTTCGCAGAGCGATTTGCGGGTCTTTCCCGGACCGACGAAGAAGGTCGATAGGGGCATGCTGTGGCGGTAGAGCTTGGCTTCCGGCATGGAGGCCAGTTCCACCGTGGCGTTGAGCACCAGCAGCGGAATCAGCGTGTCGCCGGCCGGGGAGGCGTTGCAGATGTTGCCGCCGATGGTGCCGGCATTGCGGATCTGGTCGCTGGCGAAGTGGTCGCAGGCCTCGACCAGCACCGGAAGATGCTCGCGCACCAGCGGGTGTTCCATGATCTCGGTGATCGTGGTCAGCGCGCCGATGCGGATTTCCTTGCCTTCCAGCGTGATGCCGGACAGCTGCGGAATGTGGCGGATGTTCATCAGCGTGTGCTTGATCTTGATCCGCCCGGCCTGGCTCTGCGGCGTCAGGTCGGTGCCGCCCGCGAGTATGGTCACGTCGCCGTCCTTGAGGCACTCGACGGCCTGGTCGAGGCTGCTGGGTGCGAAGTAGTGTTTTAGTTCGGTCATGGGTTTTTCATCCTAAGAAGCGGCTCAGAAACGGATGGGTTCCTGGTAGCGCCCGAATACGTTGACAAGTACTTTGGTCATTTCACCGACGCTGGCGTAGGCTTTGACCGCTTCGACCAGGGCCGGCATCACGTTGGTTCCGGCTGCCGCATCCTTGCGCAGCCGCGCCAGAGCGGCATCCACCGCCTTGTTGTCGCGCTCGGCGCGGATGCGCTTGAGGCTTTCGATCTGCAGCCGCGCGTCGTCCTCGTTGTAGGGGTGGAATTCGACCGGATGGTCTTCTTCCTGTTCGTTGCGATAGCAGTTGACGCCGACCTTGCGGAATTCG
>Ga0208753_100315_pt1 | contig 21392 bp, 17 predicted proteins | sample LakWasMet37_LOW7_2_FD_183877 | JGI IMG/M metagenome (GOLD analysis project Ga0208753, IMG submission 183877) | Freshwater sediment methanotrophic microbial communities from Lake Washington under simulated oxygen tension - Sediment Metagenome... | ecosystem: Environmental > Aquatic > Freshwater >... | reverse complement strand
GATGCGCGGGAGCGATGCGATTACCGAGGTGATCCGTGAGAACTCGGACTCCTGGATCGATGCGCTGCTGCTGAGCGATGACGAACTGGCGGAGCAGGTGCATCAGGACCGCATCGATATCCTGGTTGACCTTGCAGGCCATACTGCCTACAACAGGTTGTCCACGTTTGCCATGAAGCCGGCGCCCGTTCAGGCTACCTGGATCGGCTATTTCCATTCCACAGGGCTGGACAGCATCGACTACTTCATCACCGATCCGCACACTTCGCCGCGAGGCTGCGGCCAGCTGTTTTCCGAAACTCCGGTCTGGCTGCCGCATTCGCGTTTCTGTTACTCGCCTCCCGACTATGCACCGGAAGTGAGCCCGCCGCCGATGCTGACGGGAAGACCGATTACGTTCGGGTCATTCAACCGGGTCGAGAAGCTGGTCGATCCGGTCCTTGCGGCGTGGGTTGCAATCCTCGAAGCGATTCCCGGCAGCCGGCTTCTCCTCAAGGCGGGAACCCTTGAAAGCAATTTCATCCGCGACGATCTGCGACGGCGGTTTGCCGCCCTGGGGCTCGATGACCGGCGCCTGGACCTGCGGGGGCCGTCGTCCCATCCTGAAATGCTTGCGCAATATGCAGAGGTCGACGTCGCTCTTGACCCCTTTCCATTCAATGGCGGCATGACGACTCTTGAAGCGCTATGGATGGGCGTGCCCGTGGTTACGATTGCGGGGCAGGGTGTCGTATCGCGCCAGACGCAATCGGCTCTCGCCAACATCGGCTTGGCGGACCAACTCGCATTCGCGGATCCGGAGGCCTACATTCAAGGGGCTGTCGCCTTGGCCGGGAATCAGGAGCGTCTCGTGGCCTTGCGCCATGAGCTCAGACCACGCATGGCCGCCAGTCCATTGCGGCAACCGGAACAGTTCACTCGCGATCTGGAAGCTCTTTACCGCCGCATGTGGCATGCCTGGTGCGAAGGCAATCGCCTGCCAAGCGATCTGGACGGCGCTCCGCCGGACAGAATCTAGTCTATTGATTTCAGGAGCCCTGCCAGGCCGGGTTCACGAGCGGTCAAGCCCGCGGTTGCCGCATCGAAATAGCCGGCGCCCAACTGGCGCGTAGACTTCTTCAGCCGCCGCAATAGATCGTGTGCGCCAGCGTCGTCGCCCGCTCGCCATTGCAACACGGCGGCATTGGTCACGCATTGGACCGTCGGGGCAAATGCCACACCGATGCTGCAGACAGCCTGTCCGTCGGCGACTGGAACGCGCAGGGGATCGAGGCTGACGCAACTCGTTGCCGCAACCCACGGAACCAGCAATGACGTCGCCGGTATGCGCAGCAACGCCTCCCCTGCTTCAGCCATTGCCGCGGGGTGTCGGCCGAGAGCATGCGCACGTTCGAGCTGTGCGTAGTCGCGTTGCAGCTCGAACAGAATCAGGCTACCCCACGTTAGCAGGCCGAGGGTCAGGGCAACGGGTGCCAGCCTCTTTCCGAGTGCTCGTGGCGGACCCAAGGCGCCGGCTACAACCGCCACAAGGCCGAGGAAATAGGAATGCCAGAGCGGATACTCGATGAGGCTATGCAGTCCGAGTACAAGTATCACCGCACCCGCCCAGCAGGACTCGGCGGCAGCTGCCGACTGTGGCAGACGCTTCAGCCAGACCCCGGTACCCATCATCAGGAGAATGGCGGCGGGCAGCCCGAGCTCGGCAGCCAGCTCGACCAGAATATTGTGGGCGTGCTCGGACGATCCCGGGTTGCTGTCTGGTGGCAATTGATCGGCGTAGGCAAGCGCCATTCCCGGGTAGCTGCCGATGCCATTGCCGAAAAGTGGCGCGGCCAGAATGCCTTCCGCGCCCAGTCGCCAGAGCTGAATCCGCACCGGTGGCTGCTGAAGCTCGTTGGCGACCCGCAGCGCCGGCGAGGGCTTCGCCGGCTCGCCCGAGGATGCCGACAAAAGAGGCACGAGCGGCTGCGCCAGCAGGAACAGCAGTGCAATGCCGAGTACGAGGCGCCGACCTTCCACCCGTCCGGAGTCAGCGCTCTTGCGCGTCAACCAGAAGTCAATTGCGACTAGTGCTGCCAGATACAGCAATGATGCGCGAGATCCGGCAAGTGCCGCGGTCAGTACCAGCAGTCCTGACGCGGCCCAGAAGACTGGTATGGGAAATTTGGCGGCGCGGCGAAGATAGAGTGCCGAGGCAAGTCCCAGCCACAGGTAGGTCGAGAAATGGTTTATTTGGGCCAGGGATCCGCCCTTCTGCGGTGGAAGACCTGACCAGCCCGGCGGCTGCAGCCATGGATCCAACAGGCTCAGCAGGGCAGCAAGCAGTGAGCCGGCGAGCATGGCCGCAGCGACCACGCGGATCACTCGCGCCAGCCCAAACGATTCAACCAGATGCCGACTCGTGCCGGCAAGCAGTGCTGCCCAGAGCAGGTAGAGCACGTAAAGCCTTGCCAGCTGGGGTACCGGCGAGCTGCCAAGCAGGGCCTGCATGAGAGCAATCCCTGCAAGCGCCAGCGCAAGGAGCGCGGCGCCCGGCAAGGGCATGCTACGGGCGCCGAGGAGCGCGACGCTGGCGACCAGTCCGAGGACCGCGGCAGTCCATTCCTCATGAAACGACGGGATTGGAATCGTGTGATTCGACAAAAGAAACGGCAGGCTGACCAGCAAGGCAATGGCCGCCAGACTCAGGCGCGAAGCGGTCATATCGGAGGGCTTGTCGGACAATCTTCCCGGGACATCATGGATCCTAGTGTAACGGTCGGCCGCTGAGTCCGCTTTTGTTCCCTGGTCTGCTAGTTGAGTCGCGTCTCGACGAACCGCGCAAAGTCCGTGATGGCGAAGCGCGGCGCCGTCGATACCGGCGCTGCGGATCAATCACGGACCGTGGCCCTATCGGGTGTCTTCGGTGGCGGTGTTTCCGCTGTTCCGGCCGGCGCCAGGGGCTCGCATTCTCAAGGTCCGTGCGGCCCCGGCCTGTCTGCGACGAGCCGAATACCGCAATTGCAGCATCTTCCTCCTTGAACTCCACTGTTGCCCTATCGAATTGCTTAGTATAGTCAGGATGAAAAATGGGTCTCGATGCGTCTAGTGCCAAACTTTCTCAAATTCCGGACTGAACCAGGCTGGCTATCCGTCGTGATGCGGGAGGGGCGTGTCGACTTCATTCACGTGCGTCGCGAGCCGGGCAGCAAGCCACGTGTGCTGCTGGCAGACTCGGTCGAAAAAGGCGCGGACGAGGCAGATACCCTCGGTGCCCTCAGGAAGTCGATGCGACTCGACCGCTACAGGTGCACGACGCTGCTTGCCCACGGCAGGTATCAGATGATCCAGACCGATGCCGTCGCCGGCACAGCCGAGGAAGCGCGCGAAACCGTGCGCTGGCGACTCAAGGATCAAGTCGACTTTCCGGTCGATACGGCCGCCATCGATCTGTTGCCGATCCCGAATCCCTCACAAGGTACCTCTTACCCGCCGCATGGGGGCGCCACTGACGGTATGGATTTGTTGCCAATGCCATCCCCATCCGATGGGCGTGCGCCCCAGGTGTTTGCGGCCTTGTCCCCGGAATCGAGCGTGGCGCCGCTCGTACACGCGTTTCAGGCGGCGAAAGTGCCGCTGGCGGCAATCGATCTGCCCGAAATCTCGCAACGCAATCTGGCAGCCTTGTTCGAGGAGGGCGGGCGTGGCCTGGCGACCCTGATATTCGACGATGACGAAGGCCTGCTCACCTTTACCGCGAACGGTGAATTGCTGGTCGTGCGCCATGTTGAAATTCCGGTGCGCCAGCTGACCGCGGCTGACGCCGGACGACGCGACATGCTGTTCGAGCGGATTGCGCTGGATGTGCAGCGCTCGCTGGACAATTTCGATCGTATCTACAGTTCCATTCCGCTGACCCATCTGCTGGTGGCGCCGATCCCCGGTGTCGATGGTTTCCTTGACTACTTGCGCACCAACCTGACGGTTTCCGTCACTCCGCTGGATGTTTCGGGTGTGCTGGACATTGTCGCGGTGCCGGCCTTGCTCGATCCCTTGCGGCAGTTTCAATGCCTGCGCGCAATAGGGGCGGCGTTGCGCGACGGGCCGGTGGCGGCATGAGCGCGCAGATCAATCTCTATCATCCGCGCTTTCTCAAGCAGCACGATCCGCTCACGCTGGACAACGTGGCGCTGGCCGCGGTCGTGGTTTACTCGGTGCTGGCGGCAATCGGCGGCTGGGCCTGGCAGCACGCCGCAAGTCGCAAAGAAGCCGCAGCTGTCGCCGAGGCGCAACTCCAGTCGGCGAAGCAGCAAGTGGAAGCGGCGACCAAGGCTGCCGCGGTCCGCAAGCCCAATCCACAGCTGATTGCCGAAGCCGAGGGCGCCGAGAGCATGCTGCGCCGTCGCGGCGAGGTCGCGCGCCTGCTGGAAAGCGGTGCCATCGGTGGTTCCGGCGGCTTTGCCGAGTACATGCGCGGCTTTGCCCGTCAGACCCCGCAAGGCCTCTGGCTGACCGGCTTCACCATCGGTGCTGGTGGCGCCGACATGGAGATCCGCGGCAGCATGCTGAATTCCGCGGCGCTGCCCGATTACATCCGCCGCCTCGGGTCCGAGAAGGCCTTTCAGGGCCGCACGTTTGCAGCCTTGACCATGAATCGCGCCGCCGCACCGGAGGCTGTTCCTGCCGCTGCGAAGGACGCCGCCGCAGTGCCAGCGCCGACCCCCGGCCCGCGTCCGATCGATTTCGTGTTGATGCCCAGGCTGGTCGAGACCAAGGAGGCCAGGCAATGAGCTCCTTATCCGCTCAATGGACGCAATGGAAGACAAGGTTCGCGGCGATTTCCCGTCGCGAACGTACGATCGTGGCTGCCGCGGTGGTATTCGGCGGCGGCTTGCTGATATTCAATTTTGGGATCGATCCCTTCTTGCTCAAGGCGCGCAGTGCAGGCCGGGCAGAACTTGCGGCGCGCACCGAACTCGCTCAGCAACAACTGCAACTGACCATGCTCACCATGCAAAATGCGGATCCTGACGCCCCCAGCCGCCGTCGCCTGGCGCAGGCCAAACAGGAACTGGCCGCCGTCAACGCGCGACTCGGCAGTTTTGAGGCGGGCATGGTGCCGCCGGCACGGATGCAGGCGTTTCTCGAAGGACTGCTGGCCGGAAACCGGGCGATCGAATTGGTCGGTCTCAAGACATTGCCGGTGACGCTGGTAGGCGCCCAGGTCGCACTGCCGAAAAGTGAAGCCGCCGGCATCGCCGGCGCCCAGAGTGCGAAGGACCCGGGCAAGGACAAGGCGGACTCGGCAGGAGCGGCGCCTGTTTCGGTCGATGGCATCTACCAGCACGGAATCGAGATCAGGCTGGCTGGCAGTTACAATGACCTCCTGAAATACCTGACCGAACTGGAGCGCATGCCGCAGCGCGTAATGTGGAACAGCGTCAGTCTCACGGTGGATAAGTATCCGCGCAACGTTCTGGTGCTGCGTGTGTACACCTTGAGCCTCGACCGGAACTGGTTGATTGTATGATGCGGGGCCGGCTGCTTTCCGTCTTGTTTGCCGGTTCTGTCGGGGCTGCAGCAGCGTTTGCCCAGGTGCCCGATCCGACGCGCCCGCCCGACGCGCTATTGGCCCCGGTGGCGGACGGAGGCGCCGCGGCGCCGGTGGAAACGGGCGTGCAGACGGTGATCTTGCGTCGCGGCGGGAAGTCGGGTGCCGTGATCAATGGCCAGTATGTTGTGGTCGGCGACAAGCTGGGTGACAAGCGGGTGCTGAAGATCAGCGAAAGCGAAGTAGTCTTGGAGGGGGAGGGCGGGCGCGAAGTCATCAAGGCGACGCCCGCGATCGAGAAAGTGCCGGCAAAGAAAGTGGCTGCCGCAAAGCGGCGCCCGAGGGGAAGCACGGAAAAATGAGACACCCAATCCATGCGCGCTGGATGCTGCTGCTGCTCGCCGGCGCCTTGGCCGGCTGCGCTGCGCCGCAGCGCAACGGCAACGAGGTGCTGGGTCAGATCAACGATGTTCTGCTGAAATCCGCCACGGAGCGCAAAGCACCTCCTGCTGGAGTCGCCGACATGTCGCTCATGCCGCCGCTGGCGCCGCAGGCGACGATCGATGCGCCCGCAGCGGAGCCGCGCTTCGATCTCTCGGTGGTCAATGCTCCGGCCACGCAGGTCTTCATGGCCCTGGTCTCGGGCACCCGCTACAGCATGCTGCTGCCCTCCGACGTCAGCGGCAGCCTTACGGTGAATCTCAAGGACGTGACCGTGATGGAAGCGCTGGATACCATTCGCGAGCTTTACGGATACGAGTACCGCGTTCAGGGCAGGCGCATTTTCATCGAACCCAACACGATGACGTCCCGCGTATTCCAGATCAACTACCTCGCCAGCCGGCGCCAGGGCAGCAGCGATTTGCGGGTGACGGGCAGTTCGATGACCGCCAGCGGCGCCGGCGCGCCGAGCGGGGCTGCGACCGCGACGCCGACCACCACCCAGGCTCCGACCGGCGCCGGGACACCGACAGCCGGGCGTGGCAACGACACCAGTCGCGTCAGCATGACCACCGATAGCGATTTCTGGGGCGACCTGAATCGCGCCTTGACGAGCATCGTCGGCGCCGCCGAAGGGCGCAGTGTCGTGGTCAACGCTTCCTCTGGCGTGGTGCTCGTGCGGGCACTGCCGACCGAACTGCGCAACGTCGAGAAATACCTCAAGGCCACCCAATTGATTGCCGAGCGGCAGGTCATGCTGGAGGCCAAGATCATTGACGTGACGCTGTCGGAAGACTTCCAGTCGGGTGTGAACTGGGGTGCCTTCAAGACTCGCGGAAATAGTCACGGGGCTATCGGCACCGTCGCCCCCGGCACTAGCTTGAACACCGCCGTAAGTGGCGCGGCCGGCGGCGGTGCCGCCGCATTGGGAAATGCGCAGTTGGGAATTCTGCCCGGCGAGGCCGGGGCAATTGCCGCATCGGTGCTGGGCAAAGGCTTCATCGGTCTCGCCTTCCAGACCTCCAATTTCGCTGCTCTGCTGAATTTCCTCGAGACCCAAGGCAGTGTCTCGGTGCTGTCTTCGCCGCGCATCGCAACGCTCAACAATCAGAAAGCGGTACTCAAGGTGGGTACCGACGAGCTGTTCGTGACCAACGTGACGTCCTCGACCACGACCACGACGACGGGGTCGGTGTCGTCGCCGAGTGTGACGCTGCAACCCTATTTTTCGGGCATCTCGCTCGACGTCACACCGCAGATCGATGATGACGGCAACATCATTCTGCATGTGCATCCGGCCGTCAGCACGGTGGTGGAAAAGGAAAAGACCATCAACCTCGGCGCGCTGGGCACCTACATTCTGCCGCTTGCCGCCAGCAGCATCAATGAAACCGACAGCATCGTCCGCGTACAGGACGGCAACATCGTGGCCATCGGCGGCCTGATGCGTCAGGAGCAGTCCTCCGACCGCTCGCAACTGCCCGGCGCCACGGGCGTCGTTGCCAACGCGCTGGGCCAGCGATCTTCCGCCTTGCGCAAGCGCGAACTGGTCATTCTGATCAAGCCCACCCTGATCGAGAATGATCGGGCCTGGGCGCAAGACATCAAGGACGTTCAGGAGCGCGTGAGGGCGTTTCCGTCCGGCCGGTCCGGGCAGTAGTCCCTGGCGGCACACGATGTATCTCAATCACTTCGGGCTTCGGGAGTTTCCGTTCGGCATCACGCCGGACACCAGTTTCATTTACTCGGCCGATGCGCACCAGGAAGCCCTCAACACGCTGCTGATCGGCCTCAACACGGGCGAAGGTTTCATCAAGATCACGGGCGAAGTCGGCACCGGCAAGACGCTGCTGTGCCGCCGCTTTCTGGCGACCCTCAACGAGGACCAGGTGGTCGCCTACCTGCCGAATCCGATGCTGGAGCCGCGCATCCTGCTCATCGCGATCGCCGAGGAGCTCGGTCTCAAGCTTCAGGGGCTCGACTACCAGTTTCACCTGTTGAAGGAATTCAACGAGCATCTGCTCGACATGGCCGCGCAGGGCAAGCGGGTGGTGATCTGCATCGACGAGGCGCAATCGATGCCGCTCGAAAGCCTGGAGGCGCTGCGCCTGCTGTCCAACCTGGAAACGGAAAAGCGCAAACTGCTGCAGGTGGTGATGTTCGGCCAGCCCGAACTCGACCAGAAGCTGTCCAATCCCGCCGTACGCCAGCTGCGCCAGCGCATCGTGTTTCATTACCGCATGCCGGGCCTGAAGCAGCAGGAAGCCGCACACTACCTTGCCCATCGCCTGCGGGTGGCCGGCCATCGCGACGGCGACGTGTTCCCGCCCGCCAGCGCGCGACTCCTGTACAGGCTGTCGAGCGGCACCCCGCGTCTGGTCAACGTGCTGGCGCACAAGTCCCTGCTGCTTGCCTATGGCGAGGGGAAGACCCGGGTGAGCCGCGCCCACGTCGCCCTCGCGGGCCGCGATACCGAAGGCCTGCCCGCGCTGCACTGGTGGCAGCGGTGGTGATCCCGCTGCTCCGGGCTGCCCCAGGGAGGCGCAGCGATCCTATGGAGGCACGCAGCGGCAAGCCGCCGTCAGCAACAACTTTGGCCAGGGCGACGGGTGGGAAGGCAGTGCGATGAGCCTGGTCAACAAGATGCTGCGCGATCTCGACGCGCGCCGTGCCGGCGACAGCGAGCGGGCGGCCTTTCCCTCCGCCGTGACGCCCCTGGCGGCGCATCAGGAGCCCCGCCGGGGCGTGTCACGGCTGTGGCTCGGCACGGTCGTGGTCGCCGCGGCTCTGGGCGTCGCGGCCTGGTATGGTGCGCAGCAAATTGCGGCGACGCCTTCCGCGGCATTGACGCCGCCCGCAACGGCCGTTCCGGCGGCGCCGGTTGAGGCTCCGTCGGTCGCCGCTGCCGACCCGCCGGCGCACGCCACCGGCACAGCCTTGCCCTCCTTGCGCCTGGCCGATGCCTTGTCGGTGGTGCCTGCACCTGTCCCCGGGCCGCAACGCAAGGCGGTGGCGCAGGCGCCGAAGGTGCCGGAGAGGTCGGCCGAGCCCGCTCCGCCGCGGCTGCCGGTAGTCGCTTTGCCCAGGGTGCCGGCGGTCCCGGCGGAGGGCCGCATCGACAAGCAGACGCGCCTGCCGTCGGCAGCCGACCGCGCCGAGAGCGAATACCGTCGGGGCGTGTCGGCGCAACGTCAGGGCAGGATCGACGAGGCCGCGGGCAGCTACCTGGCGGCGCTGGAGGATCAGCCCGAGCACGCGGCGGCACGCCAGGCGCTGGCGGCGCTGCTGATAGAAACGAAGCGTTTCGACGAGGCGGAAGAGCTTCTGCGCAAGGGTACGGAACTGGCGCCGGTGCGTCTGGCGTCGACGCTGGCTTTGGCGCGTCTGAAGGTCGAACGCAACGGCGCCCCGGCAGCGCTCGAACTGCTGCTTAAAAATTCCACAGCCGGCGAAAGCAGCCCCGAATATCAGGGATTCGCCGGCGCGCTGCTCAATCGTGCAGGCCGTGCGTCCGAAGCGGTGGAGCGCTACCAGGCGGCGACGCGCCTGGCCCCCAACGAAGGCCGCTGGTGGGCCGGCCTGGGGATCGCGCTCGATGCCGCGGGGAAGAGCGCGGACGCGCGCGAGGCCTATCAGAAGGCACGCTCCCTGCCCGGCCTGCCGGCCGACCTGGCGCATTACGTGGAACAGCGGTTGCGCTGAGGTCCTTCTCCGCCACGGCCGGGAGCCTGCCGCTTAGAGTACTTGCTGTTCCGCCGCTAACAGCTTGCTTTGTGCCCAGGTGCGCAAATGGCTCAGCGGCCCGGTGAGGTTGGCCCAGGTATCCAGCATTGCCCGCTTGTGTTTGGTGCGGTAGTTCTTCTCGGCACGGGCGTAGTTCTGGATCTGTTCCTCGATCAGTTCGCGCGCGCGGTCTGCGGCGCGGGTCTGCACCAGGCGCATGGCATCCCGTGCGGCGTAGTCCTCGGTGATCGAATAGGGCAGGGTGATCGAGGTCGCCAGGCGCGAGATCTCGCGCAGCGTGTCGGCACGTTCGATGGAGGATATCTGCGCCTCGCAGCGCAGGGCGAAACGCCGTGACTCCATGCGCAGCAGGTTCTTGTCGACCGGATCGCGAAGCGCCATGAATATTTATCTGGAATTGACCACAAGAGACCGGATTGTACCGCGGCCGTCAACTCTTTAGCGCCCGCGCCAGCACCAGGTTCTCCACCCGTATCGCGCCACGGGCCTTGAGTGTTCGCGCCAGTTCGTCGAGCGTTGCACCGGTGGTCATTACGTCATCGATCAGCAGCACGGTCCTGCCCGTCAGGTCGATGCCGCATTCGAAGGCGTGACGGATGTTCTTCGCCCGTTCTTTCCAGGGCAGACCGGCTTGCGGTGCGGTGTCGCGGCGGTGCACGCCGGTGAGTTCGAGCACGACGCCGAGCGCGCGCGACAGCGGACGGGCAATTTCGACGGCCTGATTGAAGCCCCGCTCGGCGAGGCGCGCCTGCGACAGTGGAACGGGCAGAATCAGGTCGGGGCTGTGCGCCAAGGCTGTCTGCGCCAGGACCCTGCCGAGAAAGTCGGCGCTGGCGAGACGGTGAGCGTACTTCAGCGCCTGGATCAGGCTGTCGATCGGGAATTCGTAGCGGAAGACGGCCTGCGTCGCGTCGAAGTGCGGTGCCCGTGTCAGGCAGGCGCCGCAGATGCTCGATTCCGGTGTCGGCAGGGCGCAGACCGGGCAGCGCTCCACGGTCAAGCGTGGCAGGCCGGCGGCGCATGCGTTGCACAGCAGGTTCTCGCCGCTGGGCGCGGCACACAGAAAGCAGTCCAGCGGCAGCAGGGCGGCGGCGCAGCTGTTGGCCGCAGTCCTTGCGCCGCTTGCCGGATTCGTGACTGCACTCGCTGCAATTGACAAGCCCGGCTCCTTCCACCAAGATTCGCGCCTCCCTGCATTCTAGCGAGTCCTCTGCGATGACTGCCACCGCTGCTCCGCAAACTGTTTCGCCCGCCTTCGTTCCGGCTACCCGCTGGACCACCGACGCCCTCGTCGGCCTGTTCGACCTGCCCTTCAACGACCTGCTGTTTCGTGCGCAGCAAGTGCATCGGCAGAATCACGAGCCCAACGCCGTCCAGCTGTCGACCCTGCTGTCGATCAAGACCGGCGGCTGCTCGGAAGATTGCGGCTATTGCTCGCAGTCGGCGCACCACGGCGAAGCGCAGCGCGAGGCCCTGCTCGAAGTCGATGATGTCGTCGCCGCCGCGCAGGCCGCGAAGGACAAGGGAGCCACGCGCTTCTGCATGGGTGCCGCCTGGCGCGGACCGAAGGACAAGGATCTCGACCGCGTCACCGACATGATCGGCGCGGTCAAGGCGCTCGGGCTGGAAACTTGCGTCACGCTGGGCATGCTCAAGGACGGTCAGGCCGAGCGCCTGAAATCCGCCGGGCTCGACTATTACAACCACAACCTCGATACCGCGCCGGAGTTCTACGGCCAGGTCATCAAGACCCACGCCCAGAGCGATCGCTTCGCTACCCTCGACAAGGTGCGAGAGGCGGGGATCAAGGTCTGTTGCGGCGGCATCGTCGGCATGGGCGAGACGCGCCGCCAGCGTGCCTCCCTGCTGGCCGAACTGGCCAACATGAACCCGCCGCCCGAGTCGGTGCCGATCAACGAACTGGTGCCGATGCCCGGCACGCCGCTGGAAAACGCGCCGCCGCTCGATCCCTTCGAGTTCGTGCGTACCATCGCCGTGGCGCGCATCAGCATGCCCGGCTCCATGGTCCGGCTGTCTGCCGGCCGCCAGGAGATGAGCGACGAGCTGCAGGCGCTGTGCTTTCTCGCCGGCGCCAATTCGATCTTCTACGGCGACAAGCTGCTGACGGCCGGCAACCCCGAAGCCGATCGCGACGAGGCGCTGTTCGCCAGACTCGGACTCAACGCCGCCTGACCTCCATCGTGCGCAGCGACTTCGCCGGAGCTGCGGAATCCTACGACTCGGCCGCAGTGCTCGCCCGCGAAGTGGGCGCACGCATGGCGGCGCGGCTGGACCTGGTCAAGATCGCCCCGCAGCGCGTCGCCGACATCGGTTGTGCCACCGGCGATGGTGTCCGCGAACTGCACCGGCGCTACGGCAAGGCCCTGCCACTCGCGATCGACTTTGCGCTGCCCATGCTCCGCGCCGTGCGCAAGCGCTCCGCGCGCTGGCGGCGGCTGACCGGACGCGGGCCGCGCCTCGTCAATGGCGATGTGCGTGCCCTGCCGCTGGCCGCCAATTCGCTGGGTCTGGTCTGGTCGAATCTGATGCTGCACTGGCTGGACGATCCGCTGCCTGCCTTGCGTGAATTGCACCGCGTGTTGGAGGTGGGCGGCCTGCTGACCTTCGCCACGCTCGGCCCCGACACCCTGAAGGAATTGCGCGAGGCCGGCGCAGGAGTCGGCGCCGGCGATACGGTGAGGCGCTTTCTGGACATGCACGATCTGGGCGACATGCTGGTCGCTGCCGGCTTCGCCGATCCGGTGATGGACATGGAACTCATCACGCTGACCTACCCTACGCCGCGCGCCTTTCTCGCCGACCAGCGCCATCTGGGCGTGCGCGACGCATTGCTGGGGTGCCAGGGCTGGCGCGACTGGCGCCGTTTGTTCGGCGCCTGGCCGCAGAACGCCGAAGGACGCCTGCCGGCCAGTTTCGAAATTGTCTATGGTCACGCCTGGAAGCCGGAGCCGCGGCAGATCGCCGACGGGCGGGCGGTGGTGAAGTTCCATTCGCGATGAAGCGGGCCAGGCAGCGGGCAATCCGTTCAAGGCGTCCGCGCAATCCCCTGGCCGCCGATCCGCTGCTGAGAAAGGGCGGTACCCACCAGCGCAAGGACAAGCGCGCCAGCCGGGCGCGGCAGAAGGCCGCTTTGCGGCGCACCGCTGACGACACCTGATTCGCGCCGTAGTTGAACGGACGGAAGGCCGCCGTTGGGGGAGAACAATTCCCTGCCGGCGGTCTTCTGCATTTGGACTGTGGAAATCCACAGATTGCGTATTGTGAAGTGGCATTTTACAATGCGCAACATCGGTAGCGTGCCGATTCATGAACTAGGTCTATGCTGCGACAAAACGAAGCGAAGCGGAGTTTCAGTGCAGGCTAACGCCAGCTTGATCGGCGTTAAGCGAAGCGGCCGCAGCTAAAAGAGGTCCGCCGGCATTACGTGCTGCGGGCACTAATACAACTCTCAACAGGAGGAGCTCATGTCCGCTGCGAACGATTTTCCCGCCGCGCCCCAAACCGCGTCATCAGATGTCGATCCGCAGGAGACCCGCGAATGGCTTGACGCACTGCAGGCCGTGATTGCCAATGAAGGCGAAGAGCGGGCGCATTTCCTTCTCGAGCAGTTGATTGCGCTGGGTCACCAGACCGGCATCAACATGCCGTACAGCGCCAACACCGAATACATCAACACCATTCCTGCCGACCAGCAGCCGGTGACGCCGGGCGATTACGAAATGGAGCAGAAGATTCGCGACTATGCGCGATGGAACGCGCTGGTCATGGTGCTGCGCGCCAATCGCGATGACTCCGGTCTCGGCGGGCACATCGCCAGTTACGCCTCGGCGGCGACGCTCTACGACATCGGCTTCAATCACTTCTGGCATGCGCCGGCGGAAAAGCACGGCGGCGACCTGGTGTTGTCGCAGGGCCATTCGGCGCCCGGGGTCTATGCGCGCGCCTTCATGCTCGGACGCCTGACCGAGGAGCAGATGGACAACTTCCGTCGCGAGGTGGATGGCAAGGGGCTTTCGAGCTATCCGCACCCGTGGCTGATGCCCGACTTCTGGCAGTTCCCCACCGTGTCGATGGGCCTCGGCCCGCTGCAGGGAATCTATCAGGCGCGCTTCATGAAGTACCTGCAGCATCGCAGCCTGATCCCTACCGATGGCCGCAAGGTATGGGCCTTCATGGGCGACGGCGAGATGGACGAGCCGGAATCGATGGGTGCCATCGGCATGGCCGGACGCGAGCGCCTGGACAACCTGATTTTCGTCATCAACTGCAACCTGCAGCGCCTCGACGGCCCGGTGCGCGGCAACGGCAAGATCATCCAGGAACTGGAATCCGATTTTCGCGGCGCCGGCTGGAACGTGATCAAGGTGATCTGGGGCAGCTACTGGGACCCGCTGCTGGCACAGGACAAGACCGGGCTCCTGCAAAAGCGCATGATGGAATGCGTCGACGGCGATTATCAGACCTTCAAGTCGAAGGATGGCGCCTACGTGCGCGAGCACTTCTTCGGCAAGTATCCGGAACTGCTGAAGATGGTGTCGACCTGGTCGGATGACGACATCTGGCGCCTGAACCGCGGCGGGCACGATCCGCACAAGGTCTACGCGGCCTATGCAGCCGCCGTGGCGCATACCGGACAGCCGACGGTGATCCTCGCCAAGACCATCAAGGGTTACGGCATGGGCGAAGCCGGCGAGGCGCAGAACATCACCCACCAGCAAAAGAAGATGGGCACCACATCGGTCAAGGCCTTCCGCGATCGCTTCAAGCTGCCGGTGAAGGATGCAGACCTGGAGAAGCTGCCCTACCTGACCTTCCCCGAGGGCTCGCCGGAACTCAACTACATGCGCGAGCGGCGCATGGCGCTCGGCGGTTACCTGCCGGCGCGCCGGCGCACGGCCGAGGCGCTGCCGGTGCCGCCCCTGTCGGCCTTCGACGCCTTGTTGAAGGCGGGCGGCGAGGGCCGCGAATTCTCCACCACGATGGCATTCGTGCGCGCGCTCAATGTCATGCTCAAGGACAAGATCATCGGCAAGCGCGTGGTGCCGATCGTGGTCGACGAATCGCGCACCTTCGGCATGGAAGGCCTCTTCCGCCAGATCGGCATCTGGAACCAGGACGGCCAGAACTACGTGCCGCAGGATGCCGACCAGATGATGTTCTACAAGGAAAAGAAGGACGGCCAGATCCTGCAGGAAGGCATCAACGAGGCCGGGGCCATGGCCGACTGGATCGCCGCCGGCACCAGCTACTCGACGCACGGCGTGCAGATGATCCCGGTGTATGTCTGTTATTCCATGTTCGGCATGCAGCGCACCATGGACCTGGTGTGGGCGGCCGGCGATCAGCGCGCACGGGGCTTTCTGATCGGCGGCACGGCGGGACGCACCACGCTCAACGGCGAAGGGCTGCAGCACGAGGACGGCCATTCCCAGGTGTTCGCCGGCACGGTGCCGAACTGCGTTTCCTACGACCCGACCTTCGCCTACGAAGTCGCCGCGATCGTGCAGGACGGCCTGCGCCGCATGGTGAGCGAGCAGGAAGACGTGTTCTATTACCTGACGGTGATGAACGAGAACTACGAGCATCCGGCCATGCCCGCCGACGCCGCCGCCGGAATTCTCAAGGGCATGTACCAGTTCAAGAAAGGTGCCGCGTCGAACGGCCCGCGCGTGCAGCTGCTCGGTTCGGGGACGATATTCCTGGAAGCCGTCGCCGCCGCAGATCTGCTGAAACGCGACTGGGGCGTCGAGGCAGACCTCTGGTCTTGCCCGAGCTTCAACGAACTGGCGCGTGACGGCCAGGATTGCGCCCGCTGGAACCTGCTGCATCCGACAGAAACGCCGCGCGTGCCGCATGTCTCGGCCTGTCTGGCGGAAACGCGCGGTCCCGTCGTCGCGGCGACCGACTACGTCCGGGTCTTCGCCGAGCAGATCCGCTCGCTGGTACCGCGCCACTACACGGTGCTCGGCACCGACGGCTTCGGCCGCTCGGACACGCGCGAAAAGCTGCGCCATTTCTTCGAGGTGGATCGTCGCTGGATCGCGCTTGCCGCACTGTCCGCGCTGGCCGACGACGGCCAGATGAAGCGGGAGCAGGTGGCCGAGGCGATCAAGAAATACCAGCTCGATCCGAACAAGCCCAACCCGGTGAAGGTATGAACATGGCTCCCCACCCCTCGTTCCCCGCCCCATGGGCGGGGATGACCAAGGTTCGCGGGCTTTGCCCGCTCCATTCAACTGACTTGCTGCCCCCTTGGGGCGGCCCTGCGGAGGCAGCATGGCCCAGATAGTCGAAGTGAAAGTACCCGATATCGGCGACTTCAAGGATGTGCCGGTCATCGAGCTGCTGGTCAAGGTCGGCGACCGGGTGACGGCGGAAGACTCGCTGATCACCGTCGAATCGGACAAGGCGACGATGGACGTGCCCTCACCGGTATCGGGTGTGGTCACCGCGCTGCAGCTGAAGGTCGGAGACAAGGTGTCGGAAGGCACGGTGGTGGCTTTGATCGATTCCGCCGAGACTGCCGCAGCCGCACCTGCCTCCGGCGGCGCCGCGGTCGCAGCTCCCGTTGCCGCATCGGCTCCTGCCGCATCCCGGCCAGCCGCCGCCGCTGCCGCCGTGGTCGAAGTCCGGGTGCCCGACATCGGCGATTTCAAGGACGTGCCGATCATCGAGCTGCTGGTCAAGGTCGGCGACGAGGTCAAGGCCGAGGATTCGTTGATGACATTGGAATCCGACAAGGCGACCATGGACATTCCCTCCCCGGTTTCCGGCGTGGTGAGCGAGCTCAAGGTGCAGGTCGGCGACAAGGTCAAGGAGGGCGTTTTGCTGGCGCTGGTGAAAGTCGGCGCCGGCGGCACGGCGGCCGCCGCCCCCGCGAGCCGGCCGGCCGAGCCGGTTGCCGCGACGCCCCGGGCGCCGGCGCCAGCCGCCGCCCCCGCCGACGCGCCGGCAGCCCGGGGTGCCGGCTCCGCTGCCGATTTCCGTCCCGGTGATACCGAGCTGATTCCGGCGCAGCCGCGCGTCTCGATGCCGACAGCGGCGGACAGGCTGTCGGGCCACGCGGCCCATGCCAGCCCCTCGGTGCGGCGCTTCGCGCGCGAACTGGGCGTCGATATCGCCAAGGTGCCGGGCACCGGCCCCAAGGGTCGCATCCTGCAGGGCGACGTCCAGGCCTGGGTCAAGGGCTTCATCGGCGGTGCGGGGCCGCTGGCTGCGCCGGCTGCCGGTTTCGGCGGTGCGGGTCTGGGCGGGTTGGAACTCCTGCCGTGGCCTAAGATCGACTTCGCCAAGTTCGGCGCGATCGAGGTGCTGCCGCTGTCGCGCATCAAGAAGATCTCCGGCGCCAACCTGTCGCGCAACTGGGTGATGATTCCCGCGGTTACCTATCACGAAGACGCCGACATCACCGACCTCGAAGCCTTTCGCGTCCAGATCAACAAGGAAAGCGAAAAGGGCGGCCCGGATGGCAAAGCCAGCAAGCTGACCATGCTCGCCTTCCTGATCAAGGCCTGCGTCAAGGCGATGCAGAAGTATCCCGAGTTCAACTCGTCGCTCGACGCGAGTGGTACGGAAATGAGCCTGGTGATGAAGAAGTATTTCAACATCGGCTTCGCCGCCGACACGCCGAATGGCCTGGTGGTGCCGGTGATCAAGAACGCCGAAAGCAAGGGCGTCTTCGATCTGGCGCGTGAATCGGGCGAACTGGCGAAACAGGCGCGCGAAGGCAAGCTCAAGCCGGCCGACATGCAGGGCGCCTGCTTCACCATTTCCAGTGTCGGCGGCATCGGCGGTACCGGCTTCGCGCCCATAGTCAATGCGCCGGAAGTGGCGATCCTCGGCGTCAGCAAGTCGGCGATGAAACCGGTCTGGGACGGCAAGGCTTTCGTGCCGCGCCTGATCCTGCCGCTTTCGCTCACCGCCGACCACCGCGTGATCGACGGCGCGCTGGCGACACGCTTCAACGTCTATCTGGCGCAACTGCTGGCCGACATGCGCAGGAGCATGCTGTGACGACTCTCACCGTGGTGAAGAAGGGGGATACCGTGGCCATCGCCGCCGACGGCCTCACCACCTTCGGCGACACCCGCCTCGCGCGCAGCTACAAGGGCGAGCACGACAAGATCCTCAACATCGCGGGATCGTGGATCGGCATCTGCGGCTCGTCGGCGCATCATCTGGTGCTGCTCTCCGCGTTCTCGAAGCTCGAAGACGTCAAGCTGGGCTCGCGCATGGAAGTCTATGAGACCTTTCGCCGGCTGCACCCGATCCTCAAAGAGCACGCCTTCCTCAATCCCAAGGAAGACGAGGACGATCCCTATGAGAGTTCGCAGATCCAGGCGCTGATCGCCAACAGCTCGGGTATCTACGGCATTTATTCGTATCGCGAGGTGTTCGAGTTCGACCGGGTCTGGGCCGCCGGCTCCGGCCGCAGCTTCGCGCTGGGCGCTATGCATGCGCTCTATGACGGCGAATTGTCGGCGGCGAAGATTGCCGAGGCCGGCGTCGCTGCCGGAATCGAATTTGATACCTCGTCCGGGCCGCCGATCGTGGTCCATGAGGTCAAGCTGGAAGGAAAGCCGAATGAGTGACATCGTGGAAGTGAAGGTCCCCGACATCGGCGACTTCAAGGACGTGCCGATCATCGAAGTCCTGGTCAAGGTCGGCGATGCGGTGGCGGCCGAGGATTCGCTGATCACGCTGGAATCGGACAAGGCGACCATGGATCTGCCTTCGCCGGTCTCGGGCGTGGTGAAGGAGCTGAAGGTCAAGGTCGGCGACAGGGTCGCGGAGGGAACGCTGGTGGCGCTGATCATCGCGAGCGGGGCCACGGCCACGGCAAAAGTCGGCGCCGGCGACACGGCGATTCCGGCTGCCGCCGCACCGCTGATGCCGGCACCGGTTTCCGCCGCCGGCGCTGCAGGCAGATATGCCGGCAAGGTCGACCTCGAATGCGAGATGCTGGTGCTCGGCGCCGGGCCCGGTGGCTATTCGGCCGCGTTCCGCGCCGCCGACCTCGGCATGAAGACGGTCATCGTCGAACGCTACGCGACGCTTGGCGGCGTCTGCCTCAACGTCGGCTGCATTCCGTCCAAGGCGTTGCTGCACGTCGCCGCCGTGATGGAGGAAGCGAGCCACGTCGCGCAAGCCGGGATCGGCTTCGCCCAGCCAGCGATCGATGTCGACAAGCTGCGCGCACACAAGGAAAAGGTGGTCGGCAAGCTGACCACGGGTCTGACCGGCATGGCCAAGGCGCGCAAGGTCGAGACCGTTCGCGGCTATGGACATTTTCTCGACGCCAACCATCTCGAAGTCGAAGAAACCACCGGCAGCTCCCAGGACAAGACCGGCGGCAAGAAGGTCGTCCGCTTCCAGAAGTGCATCATCGCGGCAGGCAGTGCGGCGGTGCATCTGCCCTTCATTCCCGAGGACCCGCGCATCGTCGATTCGACCGGCGCGCTGGAACTACGCTTCATGCCGAAGAAGATGCTGGTGATCGGCGGCGGCATCATCGGCCTCGAAATGGCGACCGTGTATTCGACACTCGGCGCCCGCGTCGATGTGGTCGAGATGCTCGACGGCCTGATGCAGGGCCCGGACCGCGACCTGGTCAAGGTATGGGAAAAGCAGAATGCCAAGCGCTTCGACAAGGTGATGCTGAAGACCAGGACCGTCGCTGTCGACGCGAAACCTGATGGCCTCTGGGTCAGGTTCGAAGGCGAGCAGGCGCCGGCCGAGGCGCAGCGCTACGACATGATTCTGCAATCGGCGGGACGCTCGCCGAACGGCAAAAAGATCGGCGCCGACCAGGCTGGTGTGACGGTCAATGAGCGCGGCTTCATTCCGGTCGATTCCCAGATGCGCACCAACATTCCGCACATCTTCGCCATCGGCGACATCGTCGGCCAGCCCATGCTGGCGCACAAGGCCGTGCACGAGGCGCATGTGGCGGCCGAGGCAGCGGCGGGACAGAAGAGCCACTTCGATGCGACGGTGATTCCCGGCGTCGCCTACACGCATCCCGAAGTGGCCTGGGTCGGCGTCGGCGAAGACGAGGCGAAGAAGGCCGGACGCAAGGTCAGCAGCGCGAAGTTCCCTTGGGCGGCCTCGGGCCGGGCCATCGCCAACGGCGCCGAGTACGGCTTCACCAAGCTGGTATTCGACGAAGAAACCCATCGCGTGATCGGCGGCAGCATCGTCGGTCCCAACGCGGGCGACATGATCGGCGAAGTCGCCCTGGCCATCGAGATGGGCGCCGATGCGGTGGATATCGGCAAGACCATCCATCCGCATCCGACCCTGGGCGAAACCATCGGCATGGCGGCGGAGGTGGCACACGGCTCATGCACCGACCTGCCGCCGCTGCGCAAGAAATGAGCTGATGATCGGGTAAACTGCCCGGTACTGTGTTCAACAAGCTGATCTCGCGGTTCCAGGACAGGAAAAGGACGTCGGACCATCCACTGGCTTCGGACGCGGGTCTGAATGCCGTGATGGCCGACATCTCCGACGCGGACCCGCGGCGCCTGCTGTTCGACGTCGATCACTGGCTCGAAGGCATGGAGGCATGCGCGGCGGAAATCGGACCCGTGCTGGCCTTGCGTGCCCTGGCGCGGCTGGACCAGTTTTCCCGGCCCAGCGCCCGGCATCTGCTGTCGCGCTATCTTTCGGTCGGTGAGCGGGAATATCTGACCGATTCGGCCTGGTCTGCCCTTGAAACGCACGCCGAACATCAGTTCCGCTGCTACCGGTCGTTCCTGATCCCGTCGCTGGAATTGCCGACGGAGGACGACAAGGTTCGCATGGCCCGTTGCGCCGCCCGTGCCATGATGGCCTGGTCCCTGCGCAAGAAGCTGCAGCACTTTCGCTACCGCAGGCCTACCGCGGAGTTGTGGCAGGATGCCCACGAGCTGCTGGATGTGCTGGGACGCCTGAGGCTGATGAAGACCCCCGTCGTCCCCTACCGCAACGAAGCAAGCACGACCCCGCTGGGCGAGTACCTGATCGGCTTGTATCTTGAATTTGTGCCGGTCAGCAATCTGGTGCCGCAACAAATCGAATTTGCGGAGGCTGTGCTGCGTTTCTGCGATGGACTGGACCTGAGTTCGAAGCCCCACGAACAAAGCACGCATTCGATCGACCTGTCGGCGGCGAAAGCCCCGCAACGACTGAAGCAGGGCGAGCCCGGCAGCAGCACGCTTCGCTACTGCTCGGTACCGAGGCTGGGAACCGGCCTGATGCGGCTGGCGGCGCAGGTGAAGAAGGCGGCAAATCCTCCCGAGTGGCTGGCGCAAGTGCCCGCTACCCGGGAGCAGATCGATAGTGCCATCTCGATCCTGATGACGTATTGGGCATCTGCGCCGCCGAAGCGGGGCAAGGACCGGATAGCCAGAAAGGGCGAGCTGCGCGTGATGCTCGGCTTCGGCTTGGCCCGACGCATGATTGCCGCGGCGAATTTTGCGCGCATGGGGCGCTCCTTCAAGTACGAAGGCATTGACGTGGACCGGATCGTCCGGCAGTTCGACGAAGACCGCTTTGGTTCCGTCGCCGCGATGGATGTCCCGGCCGCTGAACCGGTTGCCGAGGAGGTCAAGAGTCCGATGGAAATTCTGCGCCGGCTTGAAACGGAAGGCGACAGGGCCCAGATGGAAAGCTG
>Ga0208753_100304_pt1 | contig 21851 bp, 23 predicted proteins | sample LakWasMet37_LOW7_2_FD_183877 | JGI IMG/M metagenome (GOLD analysis project Ga0208753, IMG submission 183877) | Freshwater sediment methanotrophic microbial communities from Lake Washington under simulated oxygen tension - Sediment Metagenome... | ecosystem: Environmental > Aquatic > Freshwater >... | reverse complement strand
ATGCCATTATCATTTAGCGGGAACATGTCAAACTCCTTTGACCAGGCGGCTGACGATCATCCCGGTCGCAAAGAACATGGCCAGGAAGACAAAGGCCGATATGCCCAGTGCCGCCGCGCCCGACAACCCCAACCCGCTGGTGCAACCTCCGGCTATGCGCGCGCCAAGGCCGGCCATGAAGCCGCCGGCCAAGGTGCTGATCAAGCGGGCCGGGGTGCCGACGCTGCGCGCGCCATCCAATTGCACGCGAAAGCGACCCGCCATGAAAGCGGCTACCAGGGCGCCGATGGCGACGCCGAGGATTTCCCAGGTCATCCAGGAGCCCATCGGGCTGCCGTCCGCCACGATCGGGCCGAGATAGCCGTTTGCCTTGGTTGCCTCCGGCGCCAGCTTCAGCCCCACGCTGGCGACCATATCGTTGGCCGCACCACTGGCTCCCAGGCCGTGACCGGACAGAACAAAGGTCAGCAACAAGGCCAAACCGAGGGCGATGCCCGCAGCCAGGGGTGACCAGAAGGGTTTGATTCTCGGATTGCCTTGCTGTTCTGATGCGCTCATGATGTTGTCCTTTCGATCGCCGAATCGCTATCGCTGCCGGGCGCCAATCTTATTGTCGATCAGGCGCCGGAAGCCGGCGCGTCGCCCTGCGAGGCGCGCGCCCTCGGCTGCCTCTCGGTTAGCTACAGGTGGCCGGAGAGTCGCCGTCCTTGGCGCCCTTGTTGAGGAAGGCGCCGATGTCATCCAGCAATTCCTGGTCCGGCACGTTGGCGAACTTCTCGGCGGCCTTGTTGCCGGCCTTGATGCTGTTACGGTATGCCTTGCTGACATACTGCTTGACCGTATCCTTGCCCTTGGCGTGCTTGTCGGCCTTGAGATAGGTCGCCCATTCCGCCTTGGTCTTGGTGCTGGGATTGATCGAGCCGATCGGGGAAGCGACATGGCAGGAAGTGCACACGCTGCGGTAATAAACGCGGCCGCGCTTCCAGTCGGCGTCATAAGCAAAGGCCGAAGCCGCAACCAGGGACAGCATCGCGCCGGCAGCCAGTTTGGTGGTCAATTTCATGGTCATACTCCTTGTGAGAATTTGGTGATCATTCCACTTCTTCCCAGCCGGTGATCATGGCCTTGATATGCGCCATGGGTGTGTGGCCGGCAGTGGTCAGGTAGACGTGGGCGATGAGGAAGGCCAGCATCATGAAGGCGCCGACGATGTGGCCCGTCGCGACCCATTCGAGCGGCAGGCCGGTGATTCCCAGGCGCGCCCAGTCCGAATAGAACAGATAGAGCACGCCGGTGACCCAGATCAGCGGGCCGACGAACAGCATGATGCCGAGATAGGCCAGCCGCTGCAGCGGATTGTGCTTGCGCAGTTGCGTCAGCTTGAACGGATGCGGCTCATTCCGGAAAATGCCGACGGAGTAGTAATGGACCATCGCCAGGACCTTCTCCGTGGTCGGGATGTATTGCTTCCACTCGCCGGTGGTGAAGTGCCAGAAGATCGCGAACACCCACAGCCCGATCAGCGACCAGGCGGCGATCGTGTGGTAGGCCACCGCCTTTTCGAAGCCGAAGATCGTGTAAGTGCCGTGGATGTCGAAGGCGGTCAGCATCAGGAACATGATCAGACCGGCCTGCGACCAGTGCCAGAAACGCTCGAAGCGCTTGAAGACGTAAATACGTTCAGCCATTTCAGTTCTCCTTGGCTCAGTGCTTGCGGCTGGATACGACGCGGATCGCGCCGTGGACGAATACGCCGAGCATGGTCAGGAAGACGATGCTCCAGCCGATGGTGTCCAGCAGCTTGTTGTTGTCGCGGACCGGGATGTATATGCCCTGGATGCCGGCCAGGCGGCTTTGCTTGCTGTGGCATTCGACGCAGCCCAGCGCCTTTTCCTTGGGCGCGACCATGTGCGTGATCGGCCAGGACATCTCGGTCTTGATGAAGTCGATCTTGCCCGAGAACGGATGGCCGGAATCCTTCATGCCGACCGTGATGGCCTTGTCCCAGTCCAGATTCTTCCAGTAGCCGGTATCGTCGTTGCCCGCCGTGTGCGGCGTGACCAGTGTCTTGTTCACCGGATCGTAGGGCTGCGTGCCGCGGAATATCTTCATCGGCCAGATCATCGACTTGCCGTCGGTCGGACTGCCGCCGAGCTTGTTGATCGGCGTGCGCTGCTCGGATTTCTCGACCTTGTCGGTGATCAGCGTGTAGGTCACCTGGCCGTTGAACCAGACGTACTCGGGTTTGACGTTCTCGGCCAGGGTGAAGTCGCCCTTGCGCGATTCGTAGATGATGTGGCCCTTGGCGTCCTTCTTGGTGATCTGCTTGCCTTCGGCATCGCGCTTGCCGGCGGTAGACCAGTCCCACACCATCTTGGTGGGAATGCCGCCGCGGGCATAGGTCGGGATGTGGCAGGTCTGGCAGGCGATCTTGGTGGCATGCTGATTCAGCCGCGCCTCCTTCTTGTGCGGGCCGTTGCCATGACAGGCGACGCAAGTCGCCGGATTGCCCTTGTCGGCCTTGCCGCGAATGCGCGCACCCTGTTTGTCCTGCGCCGTAGGCGCGTAGCGGCTGCCGGCGACGTCGTGGCTGGAACTCGTATGGCAGGTGCCGCAGGTGAAATCGAGGCCCTCGGCATCCATGTGGACGTCGAGTTCCTTGGTCGGCGCCGCGAGCGAACTGTCCATGTCGCCGTGCTTGACGCCGTCGCCGCCGCCGCCGTTGAAGTGGCAGGCGCCGCAGGTGTCGCGGCTGGTCTTGCCGACCTTCTGCGCGATCTTGGAGAGGTCGATGCCCTTGATGATCTTGCCCGATCCGGGCGGGAACTCCGTGTCCTTGACCACCGGGTTGCCGGCGAAGCCGGGCGGCTTCTTGTAGTTTCCGCTAGTGTCGTGGCAGGCCAGGCAATCGACGTTTTCCTCGGACTTGAAGTCGAAGTTCGCATCCTTCCAGCCATAGCCGACGTGACAGCTGGTGCAGGAGGCATAGTTCGAGGCGATGGAAATGCAGAAATTGTTGACGACGGTCTTCTTGCCCAGCGTCTGCTTGGTGTCGGGATTGAGGTATTCCCATTTCCAGTGTTTGGTGCGGTGGATCTGGCCGGCGGCCTCGGTATGGCAGGCGAGGCAGGCCTTGGTTACCTCCGGCCCGGAGTTGAACTGCTTTTGCAGCTCCTTGAATTTGGTGTGATCGGCGGTGGTGGTCAGCTTGAGCGGTTTGGGCTCCGGGGCTGCATCATCGGCCAGAGCAGGACCGTTGGCCACCAGCCAGCCGGCGCAGCATGCGAGGAGCGCAATTCGGATGAACGGCTGTTTCATGATTCTTCCCCATCTCTATCAGTGCATAACTGTATTTAATTATCTGCTGATATACCGATGGGGATTTGATTCAGGTCAAGAAAGCTGTGAAATATCCCTCACGGCACCAGTGTCGGCCGAAGTCGTCATCGCGGCATAGGCTTTGAGTGCTGCGGAGACCTCGCGTTGCCGGTTTACGGGCTTCCAGGCTCCCGCGCCGCGGGCTTCCATTACGGCGCGCCGTGCCGCCAGCACCGACTCGTGTACCGCCAGGTGGATGCGGCGGTTGGGGATGTCGATTTCGATGGTGTCACCTTCCTCGACGAGGCCGATGGCGCCCCCGGCGGCGGCTTCCGGCGAGGCGTGGCCGATGGACAGCCCCGAGGTGCCACCGGAGAAGCGGCCGTCAGTGAGCAGGGCGCAGACCTTGCCCAGGCCCTTGGACTTGAGATACGAGGTCGGGTAGAGCATCTCCTGCATGCCGGGACCGCCCTTCGGACCTTCGTAAACCACGATCACGATGTCGCCGGCGACGATCTGGTCGGCGAGGATCTTCTCCACGGCTTCTTCCTGCGACTGGCAGACGCGCGCGCGGCCGGTGAATTTGAGGTTGGAGTCGTCAACGCCGGCGGTCTTGACCACGCAGCCCTTCTCCGCGATGTTGCCGAACAGCACGGCGAGCCCACCGTCCTGGGAATAGGCGTGCGCTTTGTCATGAATGCAGCCATTGACGCGGTCGAGATCGAGCTTCGGGTAGCGCCGGTTCTGCGAGAAGGCCGTTTGCGTCGGCACGCCGCCGGGCGCAGCGCGGTAGAAGTCGTGCACGGCCGGGCTGGTGTTGCGCTTGACGTCGCAGCAATCGAGCGCCTCGCCCAGCGTCGGGTAGAGCACGGTCGGGCAGTCGCGGTTGATCAGCCCGGCGCGGTCCAGTTCGCCGAGGATGGCCATGATGCCCCCCGCCCGATGCACGTCCTCCATGTGGTACTTCTGCGTCGCCGGCGCCACCTTGGCGAGGCAAGGCACCTTGCGCGACATGCGGTCGATGTCGGCCAGGTTGAAATTGACGCCGGCTTCCTGTGCCGCGGCCAAGAGGTGCAGCACGGTGTTGGTCGAACCGCCCATGGCGATGTCGAGCGCGATGGCGTTCTCGAAGGCGGCGAAGCTGGCGATCGAGCGCGGAAGTGCCGAAGCGTCGTCGTTTTCGTACCAGCGCCGGCAGAGCTCCACGGCGACGCGGCCGGCCTTGAGGAACAGCATTTCGCGGTCGGCGTGGGTCGCCAGCAAGGAACCGTTGCCTGGCAGGGACAGGCCGAGCGCCTCGGTCAGGCAGTTCATCGAGTTGGCGGTGAACATCCCGGAGCACGAGCCGCAGGTCGGGCAGGCCGAGCGTTCCATGCTGGCCACTTCGGCGTCGCTGTTCTTGTCGTCGGCGGATTCGATCATGGCGTCGATCAGGTCGACCATGCGGTACTCGCCGTGCCACTTGACCTTGCCCGCCTCCATCGGCCCGCCCGAGACGAACACGGTCGGGATGTTGAGCCGCAGGGACGCCATCAGCATGCCCGGGGTGATCTTGTCGCAGTTGGAAATGCACACCATGGCATCGGCGCAATGGCCGTTGACCATGTATTCGACCGAGTCGGCGATCAACTCGCGGCTGGGCAGGCTGTAGAGCATGCCGCCGTGGCCCATGGCGATGCCGTCGTCGATCGCGATGGTGTTGAATTCCTTGGCGACGCCGCCCGCCGCCTCGATCTCGCGCGCGACCAGTTGCCCCATGTCCTTCAGATGCACGTGGCCCGGCACGAACTGGGTAAACGAATTGACCACGGCGATGATCGGCTTGCCGAAATCGCCATCCTTCATGCCGGTGGCGCGCCAGAGCGCGCGGGCGCCGGCCATGTTGCGGCCGTGGGTGGAAGTGCGTGAGCGATAGGCGGGCATGGGAAACTCCTGCGATGGGCGCGGCGGTGCCGCGATAGAATCCGAAATTCTAGCTGAAACCCCATGGCTTCCCATCCCGATATGCGCCGTCTGCTGCTCCTTTTGATTGCCATTGCTTCGTGTCCGGTTTTTGCCCAAGGACCGGGCATGCCGGCCCGGGATGCCGACGAACTCCTGGTCCGCGCCGCGGCCAACTCGCGCCGCGTGCCGGAAGCAGAGCGGCTCGGTGCGCGCGTCGAACGCACGCGCGACGGCCGCAGCTTCGCGCTGGTCTGGCGGCCGGCCGGCGAGCCTCGCGGCTGGATCGTCACCCTGCATGGCAGCGGCAGCTGGGCCCACGACGAGATCGTGCTGTGGCAGCCTTCCGCGCAGAAACGCCAGCTGGGGATCATCGCCCTGCAGTGGTGGTTCGGCGGCGGCCAGCAGAATGCCGACTATTACGCGCCGCCGGAGATGCGGCGCGAGATCGAAGCGCTGATGGCGGCGGCCGGCGCCCGTCCCGGGAACACCGTACTGCACGGCTTCTCGCGCGGTGCGGCGAATCTCTACGCGCTGGTGGCGATGGATGGCCGCACGCCGCGCCCCCTGTTTCGCAGCGTGATCGCCAATGCCGGGGGCATGTCCGCCGACTTCCCCGCGAATCGCGACATCGCGGGCGGCCGCTTCGGCGCGTCGCCCTATGCGGGCACGCGGTGGTGGCTCTACTGCGGTGCCGGCGACCCCAATCCCGAGCGTGACGGCTGTCCGGCCATGCGCCGCAGTCAGCGCTGGCTGCAGGAGAAGGGGGCCAGTGCGGATCTCGTGGAAGATTCCGGCGGCGACCACGGCGGCTTCCATCGCCGCGGCCAGAACGTCGAGCGCGCGCTCGACTGGTTTCTCGGCGCACGCTGATGCTGATCCACCCCCAGTTCGACCCCATTGCCATCCAGATCGGCCCGCTGGCCGTGCGCTGGTATGGCCTCATGTACCTGGCCGGCTTCATGGCCTTCCTCTGGCTCGGCAAGCGGCGCGCGGCGGCCCAACCCTGGCATGGCATGAGCGGGCAGGACGTCGACGATCTGCTGTTCTACGGCGTGCTCGGCGTGATCCTCGGCGGCCGCCTGGGTCAGGTGCTGTTCTACGAGCCGGGCTACTATTTCTCTCATCCGCTGGAAATCCTCGCGGTATGGAAGGGCGGCATGGCATTTCATGGCGGCATGCTCGGTGTTTTCGTGGCGATGGCCCTGTGGGGCCGCAAGACCGGCAAGGCGTTCTTCCAGGTCACCGACTTCATCGCACCGCTGGTGCCGCTGGGCCTCTTCGCGGGGCGCATCGGCAATTTCATCAACGGCGAACTATGGGGCCGGGTGGCCGACCCGGCGTTGCCGTGGGCGATGATTTTCCCGCGGGTCGACAGCCTGCCGCGCCACCCGTCGCCGCTGTACCAGGCGGCCGGCGAGGGCCTGCTGCTGTTCGTCATTCTCTGGCTGTTTTCGGCGCGCCAGCGGGCGGTGGGAGCCGTGTCGGGCATGTTCATGATCGGCTACGGTGTGCTGCGCTTCGCCGCCGAATATTTCCGCGAGCCGGACTATGGCATCTTCGGATTGTCCTACACGGTCAGCATGGGGCAGTGGCTGAGCCTGCCGATGGTTCTGTTCGGACTGTGGCTGGTCCTGAGGCGCACTAACAACCCGGGCATTTGACTCAACGCGTCCGCCAGGAATAGTGGCAGGCGACGCAGCCTTCAGTCAGCTTGGGCAGCAGGGCCAAAGCTTTCTCGCGGTCGCCGCTGCTCGCTGCCTTGGCGAATTCGCTGGCGGCAACGTGGCCGTCGTTGCCGATGCCGTGCATCGCGGGCGGCATGTGCGGGCCCGGACGTGCATTGAAGGGTTTGTCGCGATGCTTGCCCTGGGCGGATTGTCCGAGCGAAGTCTCCGCCAGTTGACCGGCTTCCTTGACCTTGCCGGCGGCCATCAGCGTCAGGACTTCGTTGATGGCGAGCAGGTTGCCGAGCATTTCCTCGCGCAGCGATTCCTGCGCGGGAGGCGGCAGCGTCGCCAGTTGGCGATGATCCTCGGCCAGCGCGGTGCCGGCAATGAATGCGGCCATCAGGAGTAGCGATTCTGTTTTCACGTCGGACTCCTCAGCGGAACACCACGGTCTTGTTGCCGTGGACCAGTACGCGGTCTTCGAGGTGGTAGCGCAGGCCGCGCGCCAGCACGGTTTTTTCGATGTCTTTGCCGTAGCGCACCATGTCCTCGACCGAATCGGAGTGGTCGATGCGGATCACGTCCTGTTCGATGATCGGGCCCTGGTCGAGATCGGCCGTTACGTAGTGGCACGTGGCGCCGATCAGCTTGACGCCGCGCGTGTACGCCTGGTGGTAGGGCCTGGCGCCGACGAAGGAGGGCAGGAAACTGTGGTGGATGTTGAGGATGCGTCCCGGATAGGCGGCGCACAGATCGGGCGAGAGGATCTGCATGTAGCGCGCGAGCACCATGGTGTCGCCGCGTACTGCCTCGAACAGGCGCCGTACCTCGGCATAGGCGGCTGCCTTGTTGTCCGGCGTCACCGGCACATGATGGAAGGGAATTCCGTGCCATTCGACGAAGCCGCGGAAGGTGTCGTGATTCGAGATCACGCAGGCGATTTCGATGTCGAGTTCCTTCGACTGCCAACGCGCCAGCAGGTCGTACAGGCAATGCTCCTGCTGCGAGACCAGCACCACGACGCGTTTCTTCACGGCGGAATCGTTGATGCGCCAGTCGAGTTGCAGTTCGTCGGCCACGGGCTGGAAGCGGCGACGGAACTCGGCGAGCTCGAAGGGCAGCGAATCGGCCCTGACTTCGATGCGCATGAAGTAGCGGACGTCACGCATTTCCGTCGCTTCGTCGGCGTGGAAGCTCGACTCGAGAATCCAGCCCTTGTGCTCGGCGATGAAGCCGGTGACGCGTGCGATGATGCCGACCTGGTCCGGGCAGGAGGCGGTCAGCGTGTAGAAGCGCGCGCGGTGCACGCTAACAGCCTTCCCCTCGCTCCCCTTCCCGCAGAAGGGGATGACACAGGATCAGCCGCGCAGCGCGCGACTTCCGGCTCTTTGGCTTGTCCCGCCTTGAGGCGGCTCGGCGGCGGGACGTCATATCCTCGCTGAAGCCTTGTCGATCTCGCTGCGCAGTTCGGCGTAGTTCATGGTCACCGGAAACTGCGGGAACTCGTCGATCACGTTCTGCGGCGGACGGTACAGGATGCCGGCGTGGGCCGCGGCCAGCATCGCCGTGTCATTGTACGAATCGCCGGCGGCGATCACCTCGAACTTGAGCTCCCGAAAACGCCGCACCGATTCCATCTTCTGGTTCGGCATGCGCAGGTGGTAGTTCACCACGAAACCGGCAGCATCCACTTCCAGCTTGTGGCAGAACAGCACCGGCATGTTGAGCTGGGCCATCAGCGGCATGGCGAATTCGTAAAAGGTGTCGGACAGGATGATGACCTGGTAGTCGCGTCGCAGCGCGTCGAGAAAGTCCCTGGCGCCGGCCATCGGCCCCATGTCCGAAATCACCTTCTGGATGTCCGGCAGGCCGAGCTCGTGCTTCTTCAGCAGGTCCAGCCGGTACTTCATCAGCTTGTCGTAGTCCGGCTCGTCGCGTGTCGTGCGTGAGAGTTCCGGGATACCGGTGCGTTTGGAAAACTCGATCCAGATTTCCGGAACGAGCACGCCTTCGAGATCGAGGCAGACGAGTTGCACTGAAATTCTCCAAAAGTCGGCGCTGGTGGCACGGCGCCTCGCGGGCCGAATGCCGCGAAAGTGCGCGATTTTACCTATAATCCGCTAACTCGCAGTTCGCGTTGTCTCAAGGTCCCATCGCCGTGAAGCTGTTCGCTCTGGGTATCAACCATCATACGGCCCCGCTGGCAGTGCGCGAGCAGGTGGCGTTCAACCCGTTGCAGATGGGTCAGGCTCTGCACGACCTGTTGAAAGCCAAGAGCGTGCGCGAGGCAGCGATCCTGTCGACCTGCAACCGCACCGAACTGTATTGCGCGACGGAAAATCCGCAGGCTGCCGCGGACTGGCTGGCGGAGTATCACTCCTTGTCGCCGCAGAAGATTCACCCCTATCTCTACCAGCACCCGCAGCAGGATGCGGTACGCCACATGTTCCGCGTCGCGGCCGGGCTGGATTCGATGGTCCTGGGCGAACCGCAGATCCTCGGGCAGATGAAGCAGGCGGCGCGTGCCGCCGAAGATGCCGGGACGCTGGGCACGCTGCTCGGCAAGCTGTTCCAGCGCACCTTCGCGGTAGCCAAGGAAGTGCGCTCGACCACGGCCATCGGCGCCAACACGGTTTCCATGGCGGCTGCAGCCGTGCATCTTTCAGCGCGCATTTTCGACAGCCTTGCGGAGCAGCAGGTGTTGTTCATCGGTGCCGGCGAGATGGTCGAGCTGTGTGCCGCGCATTTCGCCGCACAGAAGCCGAAGCGGCTCACCATCGCCAATCGCACGCTGGAACGCGGCGCCGACCTGGCGGCGCGTTTCGGCGGCGACGCAATGCGGCTGGACCAACTCGGCGAGCGTCTCGCGGATTACGACATCGTGGTCTCGTGCACCGCCAGTTCGCTGCCCATCATCGGCCTCGGCATGGTCGAGCGCGCCCTGAAGGCGCGCCGTCACCGCCCGATGGTGATGGTCGATCTCGCCGTACCGCGCGACATCGAGGCCGAAGTGACCCGGCTCGACGATATCTTTCTTTACACGCTCGACGACCTCGGCCAGATCGTCGAGTCCGGGCTTGAATCGCGGCAGGCGGCCGTGGTCGAGGCCGAGGCGATCATCGACGATCGCGTCTCCGGCTTTCTGCACTGGATGGAATCACGCGAGACGGTGCCGACCATCCGTGCGCTGCGCGACGCCGCCGAGCGCGCCCGGCGCCACGAAGTGGATCACGCCCTGAAGCTGTTGGCGCGCGGCGACGATCCGGCCAAAGTGCTCGACGCGCTGTCGCACGGGCTCACCAACAAGTTGCTGCACGCTCCGACTCATGCGCTGAATCAGGCGGAAGGCAACGAGCGTGCCGAAGTTTCAGCGCTTATCTCCCGCATCTATCGCCTCAATTCCGGGGAGTAGGTGCGTGCGTTCGCATCGACTGCCCGGCGCCGTCGCGGCGCGCAGATCCATCCGCCAGTGAGCCAACTGCCCCTATTCGATTTCACCGGCTGGACGCTGAACGTCCTGCGCCGGATTCTTTATCTCGTGACGCGGACCCAGGTGTTTCCGGAAACACCCGAGATGCTCAAGCTGCGGCCCGATCTGCCGGTTTGCTACGTGCTCAACGAACGTCATCTTTCCAATTTGCTGGTGCTCGATCACGAGTGCCGCGAACTGGGTCTGCCGGCAGCCTTGCGGCCCTTGCGCGACCCGGCATTCACTGCGCGGCGATCGTTCTTTTTCCTTTCGCGCAACGAGCGCGGGCGCCTGGTGCCGAACCCGCGCAGCGATCACTCGCAGCTGCTCAAGTCCCTGGTCAGAACCGCGGTCGCGGATCCGCGCTTCGATGTACAGCTGGTGCCGGTGACCATCCTCTGGGGACGCGAACCCGACAAGCAGGACTCGATCCTGAAGGCGCTGTTTGCCGAAACATGGCAGTCGGTGAGCACGCTGCGGCAATTGTTCGCCATCGTGATCCATGGCCGGCACACCGTGGTGCGCTTCAACGCCCCGATTTCCCTGCGCGAACTGCTGAGCGGTAAGACCGATGCGTCGCATGCGGTACGCAAGCTGGGGCGCATCCTGCGCGTGCACTTCCGGCGCCAGCGCGAGATGGCGATCGGTCCCGATCTGTCGCATCGCCACACCCAGCTGCGCACCTTGCTCAACACGTCCGAGGTACGCAAGGCGATCGCCGACGAAGCGCAGAGCAAGTCGATTTCCCTGCTTGCGGCGCAACGATCGGCACGGGATTTCGCGCTCGAGATCGCGTCGGACTACACCTATTCCGTGGTGCGGGCGTTCGCCCTGTTTCTGACCTGGGTCTGGAACAAGGTCTATAACGGGGTCGAGGTACACAATTTCGAACGCGTCACCGCCGTGGCGCCGGGTCACGGCATCGTCTATGTGCCCTGCCACCGCAGTCATGTCGATTACCTTCTGCTGTCCTACATCATCTTCAACCGCGGCCTGATGGTGCCGCACATTGCCGCCGGCGCCAACCTCAACCTGCCGCTGGTGGGCTCGATCCTGCGGCGCTCCGGAGCCTTCTTCCTGCGCCGCAAGATCAAGGGCGAGGCGCTGTACGCCACGGTGTTTGTCGAATACCTGCACTTGATGATCGATCGCGGCTTTCCGATCGAGTACTTCATCGAGGGCGGCCGCAGCCGCAGCGGGCGAACGCTGGCACCGAAGGCCGGCATTCTGGCGATGACGATACAGAGCTTCGTGCGCAGCCGCGCCAGGCCACTCGTGTTCGTTCCCGTCTATATCGGTTACGAGAAATTGATGGAGGGCAGCAGCTATCTCGCCGAACTCCATGGCCGACCCAAGAAATCGGAATCTCTGACCGACCTGGTGAGCGCGGCAAGGTTGCTGAAGCGCAACTTCGGCAAGGTGCATGTGAATTTCGGCCCGCCGCTGGCGCTCGCCGAATTCCTCGATGCGCAGCACCCCGCCTGGCGGGACGAGGACTCCAATGCGCAAGCGCCGTGGCTGCGCAGCGTTGTGGACGCCACGGCCACGGTCCTGGCGCGCAGCATCAATGCCAGCGCGGTGGTCAATCCGGTGAACCTGATCGCCGTGACCCTGCTGTCGACGCCCAAGCACGCTGCCGATTTGCGCCTGCTGCAGAAGCAGATCGAGCATGCCCAATATCTGCTGACGGAAACCCCCTACGCCGAGTCGATCGTTGCCTGCGATCTGCCGGCCGGCGAGGTGGTCGATTACGTGCTCCGGCTGGACATGGCGGAGAGGCATCCGCATCCGCTGGGCGACATGATCCGGGCAACGGATCAGCAGGCGGCGCTGCTGGCCTATTTCCGCAACAACGTCCTGCACCTGTTCGCCTTGCCCGCGCTGCTGGCCTGCCTCGTCAGCCACAATCAGGTGCTGACGCGGCAGCGCGCCAAGGAGGCGATCAAGGGCATCTACGGCCTGCTGCGCGCCGAGCTGTTCCTGCCTTGGGAGGTCGACCAGCTCGATGCGCTGATCGACCGCACGGAGGCGGCGCTGTCCCGCCGCGGCCTGATACTCGGCGACAGCCAGATCGCTATACTGCGCGCGCCGTCGCCCAACAGCGAGGCCAGTCCCGAGCTGCGGCAGCTGGGCGAGATCATTCGCCCCACCCTGGAGCGGCAGTTCCTAACCCTGGCCTTGCTGCAACATCACGGCAGCGGCCGATTGACCCGCGCCGCGCTCGAAGACGCCACCCACCTTCTGGCGCAGCGGCTGGCGCTGCTCTACGAATTCAATTCCGCCGAGTTCTCCGAAAAGCTCCTGTTTGCCAATGTGATACGCAATCTGATCGATGCCGGTATCCTCAGGCTCGACGATGCCGGGCTGCTGTGCTTCGACGAGCGGATCACCCTGGCTGCGGCGCAGACCGAGCTGCTGCTGGCGGCGGACGTGCGGCACAGCATCCAGCTCATCGCCCGCGCGGCATCCGCCGCAAATTCGGGCGCAGACCCGGCCGCAGACTCCTAGACTTCCGGCAGCCGCTGACACTTCCAGATTGGTTCCATGAAAAAGAGCATCCTCGAAAAACTTGAACGCCTGAGCGAACGCCTCGATGAAATCGACGGTCTGCTCGGTGGCGAGCACGCCGCGCGCGACATGGACAGCTATCGCAAGCTCAGCCGCGAGCGCGCCGACATCGTGCCGGTGGTCGAGCTTTTTCATGCTTACCGCAGCGCCAGTGCCGACTTTTCGAGTGCGGCTGAAATGCTGGGCGATCCGGAGATGAAGGATCTGGCGTTGGCCGAGCAGGAGTCGGCGACCGCCGACATGGCAAGGCTCGAAGTCGAGCTGCAGCACGCCCTGTTGCCGAAGGATCCAAACGACGACAAGAACCTGTTTCTCGAAATCCGTGCCGGCACCGGCGGCGACGAGTCCGCACTGTTCGCCGCGGATCTCTTCCGCATGTACAGCCGCTATGCCGAGCGCCAGCGCTGGAAGGTCGAGATCGTCTCGCGCAGCGAATCCGACCTCGGCGGCTTCCGCGAAATCATCGCCCGCATCGAGGGCCAAGGCGCCTATTCCAAGCTCAAGTTCGAGTCGGGCGGGCATCGCGTGCAGAGAGTGCCGGTGACCGAAACCCAGGGCCGCATCCATACCTCGGCGTGCACGGTGGCGGTGATGCCGGAAGCCGACGAGTTGGTCGACGTCGACATCAATCCGGCAGACTTGCGCATCGACACTTTCCGCGCCTCGGGCGCCGGCGGCCAGCACATCAACAAGACCGATTCGGCGGTGCGCATCACCCACATCCCGACCGGGATCGTCGTCGAATGCCAGGATGACCGTTCGCAGCACCGCAACAAGGCGCAGGCGATGTCGGTGCTGGCCGCGCGGATCAACGACGCCAAGCAGCGCGAACAGCAGCAGAAGATCGCCTCGCAGCGGAAATCGCTGATCGGTTCCGGCGACCGTTCCGAGCGCATCCGCACCTACAATTTTCCGCAGGGGCGGATTACCGACCACCGCATCAATCTGACGCTGTACAAGATAGACGCCATCATGGACGGCGACCTCGACGAACTGGTCGGCGCCTTGACGGCCGAGCATCAGGCGGAACTGCTGGCGGCGCTTTCGGAATGACCACAGTGGCTGCAGCGCTAACGGCGGCGCGCGGAAAGCTGCCGGCAAGCGAGGCGCGCCTGCTGCTGGGGCATGTGCTTGGCCGCCCGGCGGCCTGGCTGATTGCCCATGACGATCAGGCGCTCCAGGAAGACGAGCTACTTGCCTTTGCGTCGCTGGTGGCCCGGCGTGCCGGCGGCGAACCAGTGGCCTATCTCGTCGGGCGCCGCGAATTTTTCGGCCGCGAGTTTGCGGTCTCGCCTGCCGTGTTGATCCCGCGCCCGGAGACTGAACTGCTGGTTGGAATTGCCCTGTCAATAGTCGGCGCTGGCGCTACGGCGAGAATTCTCGATCTCGGCACCGGCAGCGGTTGCATCGCGATCACGCTGGCGCTGGAAATCCCGCACGCGCACGTGAGCGCCGTGGATGCCTCTGCGGCCGCGCTGGCGGTAGCGCGGGAAAACGCAGAACGACTCGGCGCCAAATTGCGTTTGCTGCAAAGCCACTGGTTCGATCAATTGGCTGGTGATAGATTCGACCTGATCGTGGCCAACCCGCCTTACATTGCCGGGGGCGATCCGCATCTCGCCGCCGGCGATCTGCGCCACGAACCGGCCGCGGCGCTTTCCAGCGGTGCGGACGGTCTGGACGCGATTCGCGAGATCGTTGCCGCCGCGCCCGCACACCTGGCGCCGGGCGGACAGCTCTGGCTGGAACACGGCTACGATCAGGCCGAGGCGGTGCGTGAACTGCTTGCGGCGGCGGGGCTGTCCGACATCGAGCAGCACCGCGATCTCGCCGGCATCGTGCGCGTCAGCGGCGGCCGGCTGAAGTAGTGGCAATCCGGCGCTGGGGCGCGTCGCGAGTCTGCCGGCCATAGCGGTAAAATTTGACATCTCAACTAAATTCAATCCACAATGCATGAAGGCGGCGCCGACACCCCGCGCCCCGTCATGAGCGAGGATCTGCAGTGCACGTGTATTACAGGAGCAGCGCCTGTCCGCCGCCGGGAAGGAAGGCGTGATGAAGTGGGATGACAGTTTCGCGATCGGCATCGAAGCCATCGACAATCAGCACAAGAAGATTTTCGAGCATCTGCTTGCGATCGAAAATTCGATGGCAAAACGCGACCCGTGGCATATCCTGCATTTCTTCGTGATGCAACTCGCGGAGGCCCTGAAGTTCCACCTCGAGGTCGAGGAGGCCCTGCTGGAAATCCTTCGCTATCCGGACCGCGTCGAGCACGGCGAGTCGCACGGGAGACTCCTGCAGCAGATCGATGAGCTGGAAGACCAGTTGCGCAACAAGGCATCGGGCGAGAGCCTGGTCGGCTTCTTCGAGATATGGTTCGTCCGCCACGTCCTCAACGGCGACCGGGAATACGCGGCCTATATCAAGGAAGAGTTTCCGGCGCTCATGAACGGGGCGTTGGCGTCGCCGGGATCGTGACGCCCCGCTTCACCCGGGGAAGCTCACTCCATCCTGGCATCGGCTGAGTCGCGACGAGACCGATGCGACGGCCAAAACAAAGGGCGGCGCCGGATTCCTCCGGCGCCGCCCTCATTGCAGCAAGCTTTCCTAGCGCAGGCCTGCGACGTAGTCGGCCACAGCCTTGATTTCCGCGTCGGTCATTTTCAGCGCGACCATGCGCATCATCTTGTTCGGGTCGTTGGCGCGGCCACCATCGCGGAAACTCTTCATCTGGGCTTCCAGGTATTCGGGGAACTGGCCGCCGATGCGCGGATACTGTGCGGGAATGCCGGCGCCGGCCGGGCCGTGACATGCCGCGCAGGCCGGCAGGCCCTTGGCCTGGTCGCCGGCGCGATACAGCTTCTGGCCCAGTTCGATGGTTTCGCGATTCTTTGCCGTTTCGCCCTTCTGCGCCTGCGATGCGAAATAGGCCGAGAGATCGCGCATCTGGCCTTCGTCGTAAGCGGCGATCATGCCGTTCATGATCGCATTCACGCGTTCCGGCTGCTTGCCGTCGGCGGCTTTGAAGTTCCGCATCTGCTTGAACAGATACTCGGGGTGCTGTCCCGCGAGCTTGGGGTTGGCTGCCAGCGGACTGTTGCCGTCGGGGCCGTGGCAGGCCACGCATACGGTTGTGGCCACGGCTTGGCCGCGCGCGGCATCTCCTTTGGGGGCTGTCTTGTGGTCATCGGCCGCCTGAGCGCCGAAAGCAGTGATCGCGCACAGGAGGGACGTTAGACAACTGAGCAGGGAACGCTTCATGAACAAAAACTCCTCGGAAACTGCAGGATTCGGAAATTGTAAACCTGATATTCTATCCCAGCTCTCCCGATTTCTCCACGTCAGCCCCTGCCGGCGACGCACCTGTGAAGCATTTCCCATGTCCTTGTTCCGCCACGCCAGCTTCGAAATTTCCGTAGCCCAGCCCAACGGCTTGCCCCCGCCGGTGGGTGCCGAGATCGCCTTTGCCGGCCGGTCCAACTCAGGAAAATCAAGTGCGATCAATACCTTGGTGGGGCATACGCGGCTCGCGTTCGTTTCCAAGACACCGGGCCGAACCCAGCTGATCAACCTGTTTCGCATGAGAAACGGCGCGGCCCTGGTTGATCTGCCCGGTTACGGCTATGCCCAGGTTCCGCTGGCGGTGCGCCTGCAATGGCAGGGACTGCTGGAACACTATCTGACCCGTCGCGCCAATCTGGTCGGGCTGGTGCTGATCATGGACGCGCGCCGGCCGCTGACCGAGCTCGACTGGAAGATGATCGGCTGGTTCGGTTCGACCGGTCGACCGATCCATTGCCTGCTGACGAAGTCGGACAAGCTCACGCGTCAGGAGCAGACCAAAACATTGAAGGAAACGCGGGCCGCGCTTGCGGACTTCGGCGAGCAAATAACCGTCCAAATGTTTTCCAGCCTGAAGAAGACCGGAATGGAAGAAGCAGAAAAGGTGGTCGGCAGTTGGCTGAAGGGCGACGAAGACGCGGAATCTGCAGATTGACGAAGCGAGTGCATCAGCCGCTCAGGGGGCATTTGTTCTCGGCGCAGCAAAAAACAAATGCCCTCGACCAAAGGGGAGAAGGTCGAGGGCAAAACACCTTGAAGTGTTCAAGGTACCCGCTCAGGGAGGTGAAGCGGGAGACAACGGGGACGGGCGTCCACCGCCATCTGTCATCTATGATAGGTACCGTACGTTAAAGTTCAAGTAATTTTGAAAATATCTGCAAGGCTAAACCAATGATTCCAAAAGGTGTATTTCCCGGATCACGGATGCGTCGCATGCGTCGCGACGATTTTTCGCGGCGCCTGATGCGCGAGCACACACTGACGGCCGACGATCTCATTTATCCGGTCTTCGTCCTTGAAGGCGCGGGCCGCACCGAAGCGGTGGCTTCGATGCCCGGCGTCGAGCGCATGTCGCTGGATCGCTTGCTGCCGGTCGCCGAAAAGGCCCTGAGGCTCGGCGTACCGGCTTTGGCGCTGTTCCCCGTCGTGGATGGCAGCAGGAAGACTCCGGGGGCGGAAGAGGCCTGGAATCCGGCGGGTCTGGTGCCGACCGTGGTGGCGCGCCTGAAGCAGGAGTTTCCCGAACTCGGCGTGATTACCGACGTTGCTCTCGATCCCTACACCAGCCATGGTCAGGACGGTTTGATCGATCCGGCCGATCCGCGCGGCTACGTGATGAACGACGAGACGCTGGAGGCTCTGGCGAAGCAGGCGCTCTGCCACGCTCGCGCAGGCGCCGATGTGGTGGCACCGTCGGACATGATGGACGGCCGCATCGGGCGCATTCGTGCGACGCTGGATGCCGAAAAGCTGATCCACACCCGCATCCTCGCCTATTCGGCGAAATATGCGTCCGCGTTCTACGGGCCCTTCCGCGACGCGGTAGGCTCTGCCGGCAATCTGGGCAAGGGCAACAAGTACACCTACCAGATGGACCCGGCCAACACCGATGAGGCGCTGCGCGAAGTGGCGCTGGATCTCGATGAAGGCGCCGACATGGTGATGGTCAAGCCCGGCATGCCGTATCTGGACATCGTGCGCCGGGTCAAGGACGAATTCGGCGTGCCGACCTATGCCTATCAGGTCAGCGGCGAATACGCGATGTTGAAGGCTGCCGCGCAGAACGGCTGGCTGGCACACGACGCGGTGATGATGGAAGCCCTGCTCGGCTTCAAGCGCGCCGGCTGCGACGGCATCCTGACCTACTTCGCTTTGGAGGCGGCGACACTGCTGAAGGGTTGAGCAACAGTCGGCGCTGGCCTGACGGCGGTGATCCCGGCGATCACCGCGCTAGTATCGGCCACTGCGCCGGCCAGTTCGCCAGCGGATCATCCTTGAAGCCGCTTCTGACAAAGCGCTGCCAGCGGCCCACTGTGTAGCAAACCAGCAGGTCGGCGTGAGCGCCGAAGTCGTGCTCGGCCGCCAGCGCTCCTTGCGCCGAAGCCACTTTCAGGCACTGCTTGAGGGTCGATTCGATGCGACCCAGCAACTGGTTGATGCGCGCCTGCAGGCGCGGGTTTTCGTGCACCAGTGCGTCGCCCACCAGTACCCGCGTCAGGCCGCGGTTCTTCTGCGCAAAGCGCAACAGCGAAGCGACGATGGCCTCGGCCTGCTTGAGACCCGATTCCTCGGCCGCCTCGATCTGCGTTATCACCGAAAACACTCCACTCTCGATGAACTCGATCAGGCCCTCGTACATCTGCGCCTTGCTGGCGAAATGGCGGTAGAGGGCCGCCTCGGAGACATCGAGCTGTTTGGCCAGCAGGGCCGTCGTGACTTTCTCAACTGCCGGACGTTCCAGCATCTCGGCAATGGTTTGCAGGATCAGGAGCTTCTTCTCACCAACTTTGGCGGCGCGGGCTTCGTTCATGGCAGCTTCACTTTGATTTGATCAAGGTACCGACGCCTTCGTCGGTCAGAATTTCCAGCAACAGCGCGTGCTCGACGCGGCCATCGATGATGTGCACGTTCTTCACGCCGCCGCGCGCCGCATCCAGCGCCGAACTGATCTTGGGCAGCATGCCGCCGGAAAGTGTGCCGTCCGCCACCATGTCGTCGATCTGCCTGGGCGTGATGCCGGTCAGCAAATTGCCGGCCTTGTCCAGGACTCCCGGAGTATTGGTCAGCAGAACGAGCTTTTCCGCCTTCAGCACTTCGGCGATCTTGCCGGCGACGACGTCGGCATTGATGTTGTAGGTTTCGCCCTCGCTGCCGACGCCGATCGGCGCGATTACCGGGATGAAGGCGCCGGTATCGAGCAGGGCGATAAGGCTGGGGTCGATGGAAACGATGTCCCCGACCTGGCCGATGTCGATCAGGTCGCCGGGCGCATCCTTGTTTTCCATCATCAGCTTCTTGGCGCGGATGAAATTGCCGTCCTTGCCGGTCAGGCCCACGGCCTTGCCGCCATGCTGATTGATCAGGTTGACGATTTCCTTGTTGACCTGCCCGCCGAGCACCATTTCGACCAGATCCATGGTTTCGGCGTCGGTCACGCGCATGCCCTGGACGAACTCGCCCTTCTTGCCGACGCGGGCGAGCAGGTTCTCGATTTGCGGTCCGCCGCCATGCACTACGACAACGTTCATGCCGACCAGCTTGAGCAGGACCACGTCGCGCGCGAAACACTGCTTGAGGTGTTCGTCGGTCATGGCGTTGCCGCCGTACTTGACGACGATGGTCTTGCCATGAAAACGTTTGATGTAGGGCAGGGCTTCGGCCAGAACGCCGGCTTTGGCAACAGGTGCGAGCTTTTCGGTCATGGGTATCGGCGAGAGCAAGTGATAACTTCGCCCATTCTACCGGGGCCAAAAGCAAACGGGCAATCCGCCGCCACTGCGGCGGATTGCCCGTTTGCGATGCGTCTCAAAGCGGCCCGGTCGCCGTTACCTCCCCGCGAAGCGGAATTCCAGATGCGCAGAACGCGCCGGCGCCGGTTGTTTCCCGTTACTGGATGGCGATCCTGCGCGCCTGCGTCGCGGCCTTCTTCGGCAGCGTCAGTTCGAGAACGCCATCGGTGTATTTGGCGGTCACTTGCGCTTCGTCGATTTCCTGCGCCAATTGGAAGCTGCGCGAAACCTTGCCGAAGTAGCGCTCGGTGCGCAGCACCCTTTCGCCGTCCTTGACGTCCTTTTCCTCGCGGCGCTCGGCGCTGATGGAGACGACGGCGCCATCGACGGAAACGTGGATGTCTTCCTTCTTCACGCCGGGAATTTCGGCATGGACCAGGTAGCTCTTCTCCTGTTCCTTGACATCGATTTTTACTGCAGGTGCATCGGCTTGCGATTCGAACTCGACCGGGCGCACGAAGAAGCCCCGGAACAAGTCATCGAGAGGATCGCGGCGGATCAAGTTGCTCATTTCAATCTCCTTTTCGGTTGCGGCCCCGGTCAAGGGGAGGCCTTCGCCACTACATGAGCGCCGGCAGGGAAATTTCAAGACCGTTCATCGCCCTTTCAAACCATTCACGCCGCGCTTTCTGCAATTCGTCCCAAACCGGCTGACGGCTCCGCTGCAGCTTCCTAGCATGGCCTCACTTTCAACCAAACGGAGAGGTCCCATCATGCAATCCATCGTTTCCCGCTGCCGGCTGTTGCTGCTGGCCCTGTTGGTTTTCCCGGGCGTCGCCATGGCAAGCCCGCCCGTCGCCCAGACTGCCGCCGATGCCGCCTTCGAAGCGGCGCTGACTCACTTCAACCGGGCCCGGCAGGGCGAGGCGGAGCAGATCGACGCCGCTATCGAGGCGTTTCAGGCCGCGCCGGCCAATCCGGCCTTGCAGCCGCTGTATTCGGCCTATCTCGGCAGCGCCTACGCGCTCAAGGCCAAGGCGGCCTGGATGCCGTGGAAGAAGCTGAAGTTCAGCGAGCAGGGGCTCGACCACATCGACGGGGCGCTGACCGCCTTGCGTTCCGAGCACGACCGTTTGCTGGTGCAGGGCACGCCGGCGAGTCTGATGACGCGAATGGTGGCTGCGGCAACCTTCGTCGCGCTGCCCGATGGGATCTTCCACCGCCGCGCCGCCGGCAAATCCCTGTTTGCCGAAATGCGCCGCAGCCCGCTGCTTGCATCGGCGCCGGCCGGATTCCGTGCCGAGCTGGGCGCGGTCGAAGCCGGCTTGCAGGAGTCCGGGAAATGAACCCGGAACCCTGCACCCTGCGCCTGGCCGGACTGCGCAAGAGCTACCGCGTGGGCGAGGCCAGCGTCGAAGCGCTGAAAGGCGTCAGCCTGGACGTATCGAGCGGCGAAATGGTCGCCCTGACCGGTCCCTCCGGCAGCGGCAAGAGCACGTTGCTGAACCTCTGCGGCCTGATCGATGCGCCGGACGCCGGCAGCCGCGAGCTCTGCGGCACGGCGATCAACGGCCTCGATGAAATCGGCCTGACCGGCCTGCGCCGGGAGAAAGTCGGCTTCATTTTCCAGGGCTTCAATCTGGTGCCGGTAATGACGGTATTCGACAACGTCGAGTACCCCCTGATGCTGCTCGGGGTTCCGCCGGCGGCGCGGCGCGAGCAGGTCATGACGGCACTGCAGCGCGTCGGCCTGGAGGCGTTTGCCGCCCGTCTGCCCGACGCGCTGTCGGGCGGCCAGCGGCAGCGCGTGGCGATCGCCCGCGCCCTGGTCAAGTCGCCGGTGCTGGTGATCGCCGACGAGCCGACGGCCAATCTCGATTCGACCACGGCGCGGCAGATCGTAGACCTGCTGCATGAACTGGCGCACGAGCGCAATGCGTCAGTGGTGGTGGCTACCCACGACGAGCGCATGAGCTCGCACTGCGACCGCGTGCTGCACCTGATGGATGGAGAACTGCAATGAAGTGGCTGATATTCGCCTGGAAGAACGTCATGCGCAACCGCCGGCGTTCGCTGACCGCGATGCTGATC
>Ga0208753_100300_pt1 | contig 22053 bp, 26 predicted proteins | sample LakWasMet37_LOW7_2_FD_183877 | JGI IMG/M metagenome (GOLD analysis project Ga0208753, IMG submission 183877) | Freshwater sediment methanotrophic microbial communities from Lake Washington under simulated oxygen tension - Sediment Metagenome... | ecosystem: Environmental > Aquatic > Freshwater >... | reverse complement strand
CCTTCGATGCTTTTACATGGATGCGCTCATTATCCGCACCTTTTCCACTAACGGTATAACCGCCTTTCTCAGCCTTGTGAAGCTCAAGACCATGCTTCATTAAAGTTGAGTGAACATCTTGCCAGCTAATACCGTCACGCTTCATAAGTTGGCTAAGGTCTTTTGCCGGTTGTCCCTTGCAATAGGTTTCAAGACTTTCCGCATTTCCGTGCGCCTCCATGCTTGCTGCTTTCCCTGTGGCCTCTGTTCTGCCACCAAGTTCATTATCTTTTACGCTACTTTTTGCGTTCTCTCTTTCTTCCTTTGTTGTCTCTACTGCAACGCCTTTTTCTGCATCCCATTTATAAAGACCATTTGAATGCTTCCAACCTTGCGCCGCTTCTATCTCCCTTGCTGACTTCGCTAAACTCTTTCTCGACATATCAGGTGTGACGGCTTCGTAAGTTTCTGGATTAATCCGGTTAACCATTATATGAACGTGAAAATCGTCCGTGTCATTATGAGCCACAGCCATATATTGATTGTCGGCAAGACTTAACCCCCGCCTTTCATCTTTCTGGCCTTCCAATACATACTTAACCGCTTCTTGCCATTGCTCTCTTGTTGGCTTTTCGTCTGACGGCCACGAAATAATATAGTGAGAAACAGGTGAAGACTTATGCCGTGTATTCTCACTTGCTACCGCGTTCATTTCTGAATAAGCAGTACCAATGGATAGAATGTTATCGGATAACATAACTTCACCACGACTCAGAACCTCTCCGGTTTCCTGGTCGGTCTCTATTGTTAGATAGTTGCCAAGCGTGTGAAAACTGCCTCCGCCGTCTCGCCGTTTATCCGCATGTTTAATTATCATGATTAAGAGCCAATCCTTTTAATGGCTTCGATAATCTCAACCAGCACACCTGCTGTTTCTTTGCTATTTACTCCTGAACTCTCATTGTGAATATGCTTGACCAATCCGCCAAGCCTGCGAAGCTCGTTAATCATCTGGGCATCGGCTTTGCTTCGCACTGGCAAACCAAGCGCACGTCTCCGTATGTATTCGGAAAGCGTTAGTCCGGCCTCTTTTGCAATGGCTTTTGCTTGTTCTTTTTCATTCGGCGTAAACCGGATGCGCACATCAGCTGTCTTGTTATTGGTTCCTTTTTGGAACGTCACTTTATCACCTCTGCGCTTTGCGCTGTTATAACGGCTGGTTAGCGTAAGCCGCTGGGGTCTCGGGGCTTTGCCCTGAGCAAGTTCGTGTAGTAAAAAATCGAGTAGCCATAGGCGGATTGATTTTTTACGGTGGATACACAAATTAGGAAAGCGTAGCGCCTCCTAATTTGTGTATCCAACACGCAACTTGTCCTAATATTTCTCTTGTGCTTCGGTTGTCACGTTATCACATAAAAAAGGCTATTGCAATACGAATTAAAAAGGCGTAGCATAAATAATGTAGTAAATAGTAAGCATAGGAGTTGGCATAAATGACAATAAAAGTAGAAACTATAGAAGCAGTTCGAGAAAAGATGAAAGGTGCGCCAGAGGTTGCCAAAGCGAAACGCACGGTAAGTAAGCAAGAGTCTATAAAAGAACTCAAGCGAGAGATTGAAGCAATGCAAAAGAAAGGGTACACCCTTGATGATATTGCTAAGTTTATGACGGAAGGCGGAATACAGATAACAACACCGACATTAAAGAGTTATTTGCAAAGGTCTAAGCCAGCCAAGGCGAAGACGCAAAGTAAGGAAACAAAACAACCAGCTGTTGTAGCGTCATCGAAAACAGCACCAGCGGCGAAGTCGATAGTTGAAAAAGCAACAGATTCAGAAAAAAAAGGCGGCTTTGTTAGACCTGATTCTGACGACATATAACAATTTGACCTTAAGGAAAGCAATCATGAGTAAGCCTATTTATTTAGTCGGTGGAAGCAAAGGCGGTGTTGGAAAATCAATGGTTACAATGGCGCTAATTGATTATCTTAAAAGCAAAGGCGAAAGCGTAACATTAATAGAAACGGATACCAGCAACCCGGATGTATGGAAAACATACGGAAGCGAAACAAACGGCATTCAAGTGAACTTAGAAGACGCTGACGGCTGGATAAGTTTAATTAACATCTGTGGTAGCGAAGAAAACAAAGATAACACAATCGTAATTAATACGAAGGCGGCAAATAATCAAGGTGTGCAAAAGTATGGTGAAACATTAAACAGCACTCTTGAGGAACTAGGACGCAAATTAATAGCGTTGTGGGTTATTAATAGACAACGTGACAGCCTAGAGCTTCTAAAGGATTTCAGGGAAGCATTACCGAATGCTTTGGTGCATGTTGTCCGTAATGGTTACTTTGGCGACGAAAGCAAGTATCAGCTTTATAATAGCTCTAAAATTCGCGCGACTGTTGAAAAAAACGGCGGCAAGTCGCTGACGTTCCCAGACATTGCCGACCTGCTGGCTGATGAAATTTACACGAACAGGATAACTATATCGAAAGCATCTATAGATATGCCAATAGGCAACAGAGCCGAATTGAAAAGATGGAAGTCGTTAGCCTCTGTCATGTTTAACGAGGTAGCAATATGACAACAAGGCAAAATGAGGTTAGACGCATTCTGTTCAAATTGAACGGGCACCAACCGGATGATGCTTTAGTATCGAAGATGGCTAACATTGCAGAGGCGGTGGGAATTAAACCGGACGATGCTTTGTTTCCGGTAATGATTGCTTTTGACCATTACCTTACCGCCTATGAGGCTATACCAGAAAGGATAAAGGAAGCTTCTGCGTTTATGCTGCGAGAACACGCCGAAGCATTCAGGGCGGAAGCCGATAAGATAGCGGAAGAAAACAAAGCGCAGATTGAAGGTATAACAAGAATTGTTTTAACTTCTGTCGCGCAATGGCTCCAACAATCAATGCATACTATTTTGCGTGATGAACTGGAAAAGGCCGCCACCTTGGCCGTGCGTGAACCTGTGAATGCAGCCGCTTTACGCTTCGAGAAAGCAACAAAGGTAGCAGAACAGGCAATCAATACACTACACGACGCGGGAAATGCGAATGTTAAAACCTGGGCTGCTGTGGTATTAGCGGTGGCACTTTTAGGCGGCGCTTTCGGTGGCATTTCGGTGGAGTGGATAAGAAATCATGGGGGAACATCTTATCTAACAAAGGAACAGCGGGGCTCGCTTGAATTGGGGGTAGCAACTGAGAAGGCATGGAAGAGTTTGCCAGAACAGGCAAGAAAGATACTACAGGGCGCTGTAAGCTCTAATTAATCGATTTGTATTGCACAATACAAAATAGCAATAAAACAGCATTTGGTGCGCCTGGACAACCACCAAGTGGACACACAAAACAACAATAACGGAGTAGCAACATGATCGAAATTTTCTACAACATTACCCATTTTTTTGAAAATCTCTATGATGTGTTCATAGGGATTGCTGTCCTCACCCAAACACTATGGGCGCTGGCCTGCATCGCTCTTAGAGGCACGGAAAACCTTAATCCGGACACTTGGCCGTCTCTTTTTTTGAACTTAATCCTTGTTGCCGTTCCTGTCTTGGCAACAGCTAGTTGGTTAGCCGGACATCATCCAATTTGGGGAATATTGGCTATTTTTCTTGTTTCACTACTTGCGTTGGAATGTGGCGTGTGGCGCGAGATCGTAAATGACATCATTTATTTTACGGACAAAAACAGGGAAGGAAGTATGGTGCGCCGTGAAATGCGAGTAGTCGAGGCGACACTCATAATTGAACCACGCACGGCAAAGAATGATGCAACATGGACTGCTATTCACACGAAGAAGTTAATGTTATTGCCGCCGCCAACAGACGATGAATTAACGAACAATCATTAACACCGGAGTAGCAAAAAATCATGAACGAAATTATAAATATTCTTGAATGGCTCGCCCTTCTTACATTCCTTTTAGCGCCTGCATTATGGACGCTAAACAACATTGTGCGACGTGGCGCTGAAAACCTAAACCCCGCAAATTGGCCCTCTCTATTTGGTAGCCTATTTCTTTTAGCTCCAGGCGGTCTAACAATCTATTGGTTCAATACAGACCACAAACTAATGGGTACGATGGCGTCTGCCGTCTATATTCTAGTTATCTGGTACAGCGGTATTTGGTGGAGCATTTTTGAATCATTCCGGTTTAGCAACGCTGATGACAGTGACGATCTGGTTCGCCGTGGTGCGCGGGTGGTCGAAGCGCACGAATTGAATGCTCGCACGGCCAAGGATGATAACACCAGGACTGATATGAATATCGGCGGCGTAACCATCCCAAGGATATTAGAAACTCAGCACTTTTTAATTTCAGGAACGACCGGCGCAGGTAAAACCCAAGTCATCAACGGGATGCTTCGCAGTATCAGAAAACGCCAGAATAGGGCGGTTATTGCTGATCCGGCAGGCGGCTTCTATGCGCGTTTCGGCCAGCCCACGGACATGCTCTTAAATCCTTTCGATTCTCGGTCTGTACGGTGGTCGCCTTTCGCGGAAATTCGCGCGGACTATGACTGTGACCGAATCGCAAAGGCTATTATTCCTGATGGAAAGGGAGACGGTGGCGAGTGGAACCACTACGCTCAAACCTTAATTGCTCAGGCCATGCTTTCAATGCATCGGCAAGGCGATAAATCCATTAAAAAGCTGCTGTATTGGCTCACAACCGCAGATCAAAAGGAACTGGCCGGACTGCTCGCAGGAACACCAGGGGCGGCTCTTTGCGCCAAGGGTAACGATAGAATGCTTTCGTCCACTCGCGGCATAATCTCGACCTATATTGGCGTGTTCCAGTACCTGCAAGATGAGGGCGACTTTTCTATTCGGCAATGGGTACAGGATGAGTGGCGGGAAAACTGGCTGTTCATCACGTACAGGGATGACCAAATGGGGTTACTTCGTAATCTAGTAGCCACGTTCCTTGAAATGGCTCTAGTCGAAGGCTTAAGCCTGTCTGAAGACCAAGACCGTGCGCTTTGGTACATCATGGATGAGGTAGACAGTTTAGGGAAAATCGCCACGCTTCGCGGCGGCCTTACTAAGCTACGGAAATACGGCGGTCGATGCGTTCTTGGTCTACAAACTATCGCACAGCTTCGGGCAACCTACGGACGTGACGAAGCACAGACCTTGATTGCCAATACATCAGTTAAGTGCATCTTACGCGCTGGTGATGCTGAGACAGCCAAGAGTATGGAGCAAGAACTAGGGGAACAGGAAATTGAGCGTATGCAGGTTAATGACTCGTTCAGCACAAACGATCACGGCCAAAGCCAAAGCCAAAGCACATCAACGCAAGTGGTTAGGCAATCGGCAGTCTTGGCTTCAGAGGTAATGGGCTTGCCCGACTTGCAAGGTTTCCTGAAATTGCCCGGTGATGAAATCGCCAGAATCCAGGTTGATTACGTCAGTATGCCGGAAGTGAATAAAGCTTTTGACAAGTGAAAACGCTTGACAAATTAATTTAAACATGAATCGCGTTTGATTATTACCTTAAATTCGGGTATGAAGACACGTAGAACTAATTAAATCCGTAGGGGCAAGTTATGAAAAATAAAATTGTTTTTGGCGCTATCGTGGCTGTTCTAGCGCTTACCGCCTGTGATAAAAGCGACCTTGAAAAACAAGTTGAAAAGGATACGGCTATCTCTAAAAAAATGGGTGAAGTAAAGAACATCCCACGCATCACCATAGCCCCAGACAAGAAAGGGGAAAAATAATGGCTGCGGTAGATAATCACATTTTCGATGATCTTTTCGCTTATTTGGAAACGGCAACAACGCAGTATTTCACCAATGGGGCGGCGGATGTAGCCAGTTCCTTTCACGGTGTAGCTTATACCCTGGTTACTCTTTACGTGGTGATGTATGGGGGGCTGTTACTGTTTGGCCGCGTACAAGAACCTATCTTGGATGGAGTCGCACGAATCCTCAAAGCAACATTCATTGTTACTTTCGCAACTGATTCAGCGCTCTACGCAAGCGATGTTGCCAATTTTCTTTATAATTGGCCATCTGCCTTGGCTGGAGTACTAAGCGGCACAGAAGCCACCAGCACCACAGAACTCATGAATCATATTGTAGGTTCCGGCCTCGATCTAGCCGGTAAGGCATGGGAAACAGCGTCAATCTCAAATATTGGCGGCTACCTCATCGCGGTTCTTTTGTTCGTTGTTACAGCCATTGTTTCCATCATCACTGCAACCCTCATCATTAGCTCTAAATTCGGCCTTGCTTTACTTTTAGCGCTAGGGCCGATTTTTATTTTAATGATGCTTTTCGATGCAACGCGAAAATTCTTCGATATGTGGTTAGGCGCTTGCGTAACAGCTGGTTTTACCATTGTTCTTGTTGGCATGGCAGTATCGCTAGTATTCAAATATTACGGCGCTACATTTGATGCAGCCAGCAGCAATGTAGAAGCTAGTGGCGGCATTGTATCGCTTGGTGATATTGCACTTCCAACAATTATAGGGGGGATTGCGGCGTACTTCATAAAAGACATTCCGCAACTGGCAGGCAGCCTGGGCGGCGGTATCAGTACGGCATCAATAGGCGCTGCGAGTGCGGCATACAACAAAATCAAAGGCTCAACGCCGTCACCACTACAAGTAGGGAAAGCAGGGTATGGAGCCGGAAAGGCTCTTTATAACAAAGCACGAAACCGCAACGGGCAAGGTAACAGCATCCAAGGCGCACCGAAAACGGTGTATCGCAGAATCACAAGTTCACGCTCCGCAAGAGCGGCTTAATTAAATTATCGAAAAGGAAGGAAAACATGAAGCTACTAAACAAAAAAATCGGCCTCCTGGCTCTTGCTGCCTCTCTATTTGGTAGCAATGCTTTTGCTATCGATATAGTTTCAGACCCAACGCATATGGCGGAAACTGCCGCCGGTTGGGCGAAGCAAGCGTCTGAAATGGCCCAACAATTGTCACAGCTACAACAACAATACCAGCAAATGCAACAGCAATACCAAAGCATGACAGGCTCGCGCGGCATGTCCGGCTTGATGAGCAGCTCTGTATTCCAGCAAGCGCGGCGTATGTTGCCGCCTGATGCGCAACAAGCACTAAACTTAGCTAACGGCGGTTCTTATGGGAACCTGGGGGGCGTAATTAATGGCATTAAGCAAGCCAGCTCGACATTAAACACCGACTCCTTCAGCAGCCCAACTGCGGCCAATCAATGGCAAACAGAGCTAAATCAAGCGGCGGCAAATAAAGCCCTTAGCATGGAAGCCTATACAGCGGCGGCGCAACGCCTCCAAAACCTTGAAGATATGACGGCAGAAATTAGCCAAACGCAAGACCCTAAAGCTATAGCAGAGCTGCAAGCGCGTATTGCAACAGAGCAGGGGATGATTCAAAACGAGCAAAGCAAATTGCAGGCGTTGTCTATGTTGGCCGCCGCTGAAAAACAATTGGCCGACCAACAGGCACACGAAATATCAGTAAAAACCGGGTCTGTGGCAAACATACCGCGCATTCAAATTACGCCTTAAGGAGCACAACAACAGCGATATTCTAAAACCGGGATTCTTCCCGGTTTTTTTTGCCTTAATTTTCGCGCCCGCGAAAATATCACCCTCCCCTGGTTAGCGCGTAAAAATCACATCATTAGGCGAAAGCCAGATCAACAAAGAGTCATAGGCCCAATGCACGGCAAAAGCTGCAAAGCTCACGCCTCCGACAGCGTACACCATTGCGCGATGTTCAGGAAAAGCATACAGCCCAAAAAGAAAGGCAAGCATAGTTGGAACCGATAGCAAATTACACACCATCAGAACCGGCATTCGCAGCCAATAGAACACCAAAAACACCGGCCAACGCACGATAAGCCGCAACCGGACAAATACCGTTAACACGGACACTTCCGGCATTACTGCCTTGATTTTGTCGGCGTTGAGGTGAATACCAGGTAAAGACTGTTTGGACTTAGGAAAATTAACCACTACATTGTTCTTGTTCATCTTAAGCACCTTATTAAAAGTTTTTACAATTTTGCAGCCGGTGGCGACAGACTCAGACCGAACTCCTGTAATATTTCGTGTCTCGCTAGATGGCTGGTTCCCGTCGATGCCAATATTTCCCGTTCCTGCTGCTCTTGATTCTCCAGCGCCTCCAAATACTCCCCCGATTCTATTAGCGCCGTTACCGCCTCCGGCCACCCAAGAACCCAGCGGTTCGCTATCTCGATCATCAGTGGCGGCGCTACATTGATGAATCTCTGTATTTCTACCGGATACCTTTTTATGAACACTGGTTGTTGCATAGTGGATTTCTCCTTGGCTTGTTAAATAGCTTTAAACGGCTGTTAATCTTCACTTGCAGTGGGGAATACTACACACTAGACACAAAAACACATTTAAGATTTTCCGTATTTCTGTAAAAGTAGCTCTCGCACTTCATCTGCTATTTTTGCACCCCTTACAGCACACTGCGTTTTAATCGCTCGATGCAGGCTTTCGGGAATGTCGATGGTTAAACGCTTCAGCTTTTCCTTTTCCTCTTCTTGACCAGTTTCACGCGTTTCTACCCACGCATCGGCAGCGACCGGAGTTTGACGAGTGGTTGGTTTAGCACCAATAGATATTTTTTTTCCCTGCTTTTCTCTCATAATACAAACCCCATCAGCTCGGCCATAACGGCCTCGATCTCGCGAGCTGCCGAACCTTCGGCATCGATTTCAAAAATAGACTTACCTTGTGCGGCGGCTTCTGCAAAAACGACACGTTGCGCCACTGTTGCGGCCAACACTGGCAGAAGGTAAGCGGCCAAGGCTTCCCCAACATCACGCCCTATCGCCGTATTTGTAATTTTACGATTAACCACAAATACGGATTTAAGATTCTCTTTATAAACTTGCGCCTCGGCTATCAACTTAACAACTTCGTCTGCCGCCCATATATCATAGGGGCTTGGTTGCACCGGAATTAAAATAACATCAGCCGCCATTATCGCGCTTCTAGCTAAATCGCTAACCCTTGGAGGGCCGTCTATTACGATATGGTCATAACCCTGGCCTAGCTGGGCGATTTCTTTATGAATTGAAGGACGCGGAAAACCAACCACCGAAAATAGCGGTTCACCTTCGCGAGCCGCTGCCCAATCCAACGCGCTGCCTTGTGGATCGGCATCGATAAGCAGGACACGTGCGCCGGTACGACTTAGGCAGGCCGCTAGATTTACGCTAATCGTCGTCTTACCGACTCCACCTTTCTGATTCAAGCAACTTATAATCATTTTTGCACCTTTTTTACGTAAATGTGTATTTGTAATTTTACAGAAAACAACAAAAAATGAAAAGACGTAAATACTTAAAAGCGTAATTACGACCTTACGCCAGCAAGCATTATTCTTCGGGCTTATCTTTCGCTTTGGAAACAGGCTTTTTCTGCACGGATACTGCCAGCTTACCTCGAAGTTCGGCGGCTTCTTCCCCGGCTTTTTTTGCCTCGCCGCGAACATCCTTTATTTGTCGCCGCACGTCTTCAAGCTCTCTGGCCGCGGTATCAAGCGCTATCTGTTGGGCCTGAACTTGGTTTCTTGCGCTGTTGAGTTCCTGGGCGTTCTGCTGGCTTTGTTTCTCGGCTAGTTCTGTGCGGGCCTCCGCCTTGGTCGCCCGGTCGGTCATAGACTCCAGCTTGGCCGACAACACCGCCGCTTGTTGCTCGGATGTAATGCGGGCTTTGCTTTCTGAATCCAGGGCCACGCGTAGGCGCTCGATTTCTGCCGCCTGTTCCCCAAGCCGTTCAGTACTTGATTCAATTTTAAGTTGGGCTTTAGCCAGGTCAACCCGCGCCGCCTCAGCTGCTTGCTGTTCGCGCTCGATGCGTTCCGCCTGTGCTTTAATGTCGGCCGCTTGCTGATCTGCTTTACCCGCCAACGTGTCGCGCTCGGTTGTAAGCTCGGCGACTTGTTCAAGCAGTTCATCGCGTTCAGTTTCCAGGGATTCGCCAGCGTTCGCCAGTTCGGCCGCTTCAGCTTGAGACTGTACCAATTTGCTTTCAACCTCGGCCCTTGCGCTTGCCGCCGCTCTCTCGATTTCTGCCGCGATTGCGGTTGTTAAGCTGGCCGGTAATTCTGGAGCCGCAACGGTGGCTTGTGGTCTGGCCGCTCTCCATGCGGTTAAATGCCTGTGTACTGTGTTAGGGCTACCCGTGCCGATCCGGTCACGGACGGCGTTAATGGTAGGTTGCTGACCTTCGCCTATAATTGCGTCTGCCGCTGCTGCAACTTGTTCGTATGTAATACCTATTCTAGCCATGTGCATCCCCCGGTGATTAATAAAATATCGTATTTCGTATTAAGTATTTCATATTATACAGAATACGATACAATACGCAATACATTATTATACGATATTGAAAATATTTGTGATGCGCTTCTCGCTTTGTTTCGCGGGTAGATAGGCGAGCGAAGCCGAGCCGGTGCTGTATGTCAACGCAGAATATCCACTTGCGGCCGAACGAAGAAGACAAGGCAGATGTGCGCCCACTAACGCAAGATCGAGAATATTCGACAAGTCACCTTTCGTTTACTGTTAAGCCGCTTTAAAGGCTGACAAAGGCCATTGCTCACGTGAGCCGTGTTACCCACCGCCACCACGGCCTCTGGGGGCTTTGGCGGCCCCCGGCTCGTGCTGACCGTGGATAACACTATCTAAATGTGTTTTAAGGCACTCGCTGTAAAAATACCGGCTCTTTTATCAAAAATAGCGCGTAGCTCATTTTTGCTTTTAGATGCCTTAGTGGTTAGTTATCCACAGGGATTAAGTGGGATCGGGGTTTTTTATCTTGTTTTTTATCTTGTTTATTCTTGTTTATAGGCGTGCAGCCCGCGGCTGGCGTGGCCTACAGAGGCGCTATTGCGTCTTTTTTGCGGTTTAATACGTCTTTTTTGCGGTTATTGCGTCTTTTTTACAGGTAATGCGTCTTTTTTGCGGTTATTGCGTCAATAAATGTTCTTGGCGCATTTATGCGTAGTGCGTCACATATTCCGCTTTTACGTCGGCGCAAAAGGTGGCGTATTTGTTCTAAATGCGCCATAATTTGACATGACGCAATAACCGCAAAGGTGACGTAATGACAGCACGAACAACAAAGGCAGACGCGAAACAACTAGAGTACGTCGCAAACGATCCAAACCGTTCACCTGGCGAACGCTGGATAACTATGAGTAACGCTTTAACTCGGGCGGGGCATGGGCTAACACTGGCCGAAAAGCGCATTGTGATGATGGCCGTATCAAAGCTAGATAGCACCAGACCAATCAACCCAATGGAACCGCCACGGACAAAGATCACAGCCGCCGAATATGCGGCCGAATGTGGCGTAGATACGGATACAGCCTACAAGCAATTAAAAAGCGCGACTAAAGACCTATACCAGCGTTCAATCATGTTTTACGAACCGGCGCACAAGCGTAACGGTAAGCCGTTACCACCAACGCGGGTACAAATGCGCTGGGTGGGATCGGCGAAGTACCAGGACGGCGAAGGGTGGGTAGAATTGCACTGGTGGCCCGACTTGATGAAACACCTAATGGGACTACGAAAGCAGTTCACTAGCTATCAACTTCAACAAGCCAGCGCCTTACGTTCGATATTCTCTTGGAAATTGCTGGAACTGTTGATGCGTTTTGAATCTACCGGATGGGCTGAATACACAATAGAAGATTTCACGGAATCTATGGACGCCACGGAAAAACAAAAATCGAACTTCAACAACATCAAACGGCGAATGATAGAGCCAGCGGTGAAAGAGTTAACCGAAAAGGACGGCTGGTTGATCGAGTGGCGGCCAATAAAAGCAGGGCGGAAGGTGAAAGCGCTTAGATTCGAGTTTAGGCGAAACCCGCAAATGAGCCTATTTTGAAGTAGCGAATCAGTATATTTTGAAGGCGCAAATCATATCTAATTGCGTCTTTTTTGCGGTTATTGCGCCACCGATTACTTATGACGTTTTTCGTTTTTGTGCTTCTTTAGGGCCATTGCTGCGCACCATGCAGCAAACGCAAAATCTGCACAATACCGCCCTGGATGCGGTAGATGACAATAAACGGCGTTCGGTTCACCACCAGCTCACGCGTTCCTTTTACCCGCCCTGGGCGGCCTAGCTTTGGATAGTCGGCCAGCCGGTCGGTTTGCCCCTCGATCTCGTCAAGTTGGCTCAGCGCTGCGGTCGGGCTGTCCTGGGCAATGTACTCAATGGCATTTTCTCGATCACTTCCGGCTCTAAGCGTCCATACAACCCGCATTATTCAGCGTTCCTGGTGCGAGCCAACAGGCTTTCGCGCTGCCGCTGCATATCGGCCTTCGCTACATCGTGGGGTATCCACACCGTAGCCGGGTCGTCGGCCTCTTGCAACGCCTGGGCGACTTGCTCACGGAACCATTTATCATGTTCTACCGCCTCATGGGCTTGGCGCATGGCTTCGGCTCGATCTGGCCGCGTATAGGTCTGGACGGTCGCGGGGTCATACTGCGTCGCGTCCACGTCAAAGCGGCTGATGCCGATTTCCTTCAGGTAAACCACCAGCGTTTCCAGTTTTTTGAAGGTGCGGATTTTCTTGCTGCGGGTGGCCGATAAAGGCCGCTCCAGCATCCCGTATTTGATGAGAACGCCCCAGCCGCCAACTTGGCCGATGACATGAGCGCCGCGAACGGCTCCGGCTTCTACGAGCCGGGATAAAGTGTTGTGATCGATGGTTATGGTTTCGGCGCTCATACAAATACCTGCGGTGTTGCGGGTTAAACAATGGTTGTTATCATACGCAATCTATTAATGATTGCAAGACGGTAGCCGACGGTTTGTCTTATGTTTTTTTACATAACACCCGTTGTGCGTAGTTTTGCTTATAGTTTCTTAGAAGTTGACAATGCGCCGGCAATTTTTAACATTTTCCCCCTCTTCAGAACCCGATCTGATCCGGTTCCGACCGGCGCCGGACTAAAAAAGGTCATTTTTTAGAATTGATTAGTGCGAATAAAAGAAACAATGGTGTTTTCAGTTCGTGGGCTAAAAATCAAAAAACAAGATTTATGCACATCTTTTCGCGGGGGGGCCTCCAAGCTGCCCCCGAAAAAGCGAAAAGTTGTGTATAAATCGCCCTCGATAATAGAGATTTTGTTTTTGCTTTTGATCTTGCGAAAGGGATTGTAGAGGAAATTGACCGTTAAAGCCGAACTACGGAGACTTGGCAAAAAATCTATGGAGCATAGCGCAATAGCATTTTTTGCTTAGTCGCAGTTTTCGGCTTTAACGGTCGATTGGAACGGAAAGCCCGGCCGTAGGTTCGCCCAAAAACAATTCAGTTTCGACGCAACCAACCGACTTAGAGCCTATGCTACACCCGAGAATAAACATTCTAACTCGGCTTACAGGTGCTGGTAATAGGCCGTTTTAGGCATCAAGCTGGATATATCAATATTCGGCACACCGTCCAGCTCGTACGCCACCATATCGAAAGAGGGAAAAATACACGGTACGCCGTCATCGACCAGCCTAACAAGCGCACCAGGATATTTTAAAAACAATTCAAGCCCACGGCCACGAACTGTTTTAACAAACGGCTGAGCAATAATAGGCTCTGGCAGGCTATCGCAAAAGCTGTCCAGGTCGTCCCGTTCCACGGTAACAATTGCATCTATTTTTGATGATGGGATAATTGAATAAACCATGATGTTCGACTCCTTTTTAGTCGTTGTTTGGTTAGGCTCTGATCGGCGTTAGTAGCGCCAACCAGGGCCGTATTTTTAGTTGTTTTCAGGATCAACAGGCATGTTTTCGGCCTGCTCTATGGTTTCTCTACGTTGCATCTTTCCTGCCCCAAGAATTAGACTGTTTATTTCGTCCACCTCTTCAGACAACGTTTTCTTGCAACGCCGCAACGCTTCGTTAAACAACGCGTCGTTTAACTCTGACAAGCTTTTAAGCTTGTCATGATGTATTATATTTTTAGTCATGTGGTGCTTTTGTCCAAAAGATTGCTACTCCGCTGGCTAGAACGGCGCTGCTCGCAACAGCTGTAGGCGAGTAATAAAGATTCATACCAAGTAAAAAAGAATCATACTGAGTAATAAAGTTTCATCCTGAACACCCTTCCAGATCCAACATAGACATTGATCGCTATGTTGGCCACATCCTACCTATCGGCGTTTTATCCTTGACAACATAGACGGCGCTGTCTATGCTGCAGCATAGTTAAATTCAACTAGGGTGGCGTATCATGGGTTATTTGGGTTCTAAGGCGGCGAGTGGCGCTTATCAGGCGATTATCGCCAGCATGCCGCCGCATGATGTTTATATTGAGGCGTTCCTGGGTTCCGGCGCCGTGATGCTTCGTAAACCGGCTTCTGCCCGATCTATTGGCATCGATCTCGATGGCTCTTTGCTGGATGAGTCCCTGTATCCCGGTGTTGAGTTGTTATGCAATGATGCACCTGGTTACATAGACGCATTCGACTATGTCGGATCTGGTCGGGTGTTGATTTACGCTGATCCTCCTTATTTATTGCAAACTCGAACATCGACCGCCAGGTATAAACACGAATTTACTGAAGCCGACCATGTGCGGCTGATTGAGACTTTAAAACGTGCGCCGGCGAATGTAATCCTCAGCGGTTATCCTTCGGCGCTGTATAACGATCTGTTGCCGGACTGGCGGACGCTCCAGTTTCAGGCCATGACTCGCGGCGGTGTTAGGACTGAGCAACTGTGGTTTAACTTTGCGCCGAATGCGGCCTATTGGTCGAGCTATGCAGGTAAGGATTTCACTGACCGGCAACGCATTAAACGCAAAGCGGAACGGTGGGCTGGTAACTATGCCGAACTTCCTCCGGATGAGCGCCAGGCTATTCTGGCCGCTATCCTCGCTACCGATATAGCATAGCTATTTTTGTCTATGCCTGCCGGTAGCTATCGAGCATAGTTAATTTTGTCTATGCGATATCGAGGGGGCTCATGGCCAACACAGTCATATTCGACTATGCGGTACCGTGATCCAATTTTCTTCCGGTCGACGGTCGATTTCAGTATGAAACTTTATTACTCAACTTTTCGTGAGCGATGGGCTTTTATGCCGAATCAGTATGAGACTTTATTTTCCAGTCGCCGATTTTTGCAACGATAGAATGCGGCTTCCAGCTTGTTTCAGTATGAGACTTTATTACTCGTCTACAACAGCGCCGTTTTTTTTCTTACTGCATCCGCAGAACAGCCACGGCACCAGGTACAAACGCCCAAGGCTTCGCCGCGCGTTCTGTTCCATCACTCAAATGAATTGTGTAGGTATGCCCATCGTCAGACTTCACTAAATGACCATCACCATGAACTGTTACGAGGTCAATATTAGTTGCAATCAGGTCATTCCCAATGAACACGCCAAAACCAGAACGTTTGCCTCCATTTACATCGGTTATGCGCACAGTTGCCATGCAAGAATTACGTGCGCCCTGCTGGTCATTGCAAACGCCGTTACCCTTGGCTGGCATATAGATCATGTCCAGATTGATACTTTTTTGTTGATCGCTTGGCAGCTTGTCCTTAGTCGCTGCAATAACAGCGGGCAAAAACATGGCAGTGCCGACAACGACAGTTGCAATTACTTGGATAGTGCTTTTTTTCATGGTGCTACTCCTAAAGTTTGGCCGCTCGCAACGGCCTTGGTTTAGAGCCTTTCGGCTCGGAAATAATACTGGTAAAACTGCTGGAGAATCGTTACCGCTCGTAGCCGTAAGACTCCCCTGTTTCAAAGCCTTCCTTGCTTCGGGATACGGTTATTTCATCACCCTTTTCATACTCCGGCTTGTCGCCAGCGGGAACCGCTAAGCGTTCGCCGTCCTGCTCGATAACGTAATAATTCTGGCCGTTCACCTTGGCAACATCAACCACTTCGCCCTCGATCTCCTGCCCGTCCTTAATTGGCTCCGCGTCCAGCTCCTTAGATGCTTGCTCGTAAGAGTAATCGCCGTCCGCTTCAATACCTGGTTCCGCCTGTTCTTTTCCGGATTCGGGCTGCTGCTGTTGCTCGCTACGCTCTTCACGGGCTTCAGCGACTTCCAGACGTGCTTGATTGGCAAGACCTTGGTAGTTGTTGGCCCTGGCTTCTGCCGCTATTCGTTCGGCTTGCGCCGCCCTCTGACCTTCAAGAACCTGCTGATACGCCGGACAATTGCGGATGTACTCAGGAATCACTAAGGTGTGCTCAAGAACCTTTTCCGGTGCCGCTCCGTGATCTTCGCGGCCGCGTTCCGCTCGCTCAAGCATGCCTTTTTCCCACTCGGCATGTTCGGCGGCTTCTGCTTCATTGGCTTGGATTTCGGCTTTTTCTTTGGCCTCCTGTTGCTCCTTTTTCTTGTCGATCTGCGCCGCTTTTTCCGCGCCGGCCTTTTTTTCCTCCTTGGCCTTGGCGGCTTCCTTCACGCATTGCGCGAGTTCAGCGGCCAAGCGTTCTTTCTCTACCGGGTCGTTTTCTAAAAAGTGCCAAGTAGCCAACTGGGCACACTTTTCAAGCAGTCTTTTTTCGGTGTTATCTTCAAACATTTTGCTACTCCTATCGTCCAATATCGTGGTCTTTATTACTACTGCCGCGTTCCTGCGCTTGCTCACGCTGTGATTGCTGCTGCACTTCTCTCTTCTCCCTTTCGACTTGCATTTGGTGCTTGTAAGCCTCGTGGTAGATAGAAAGCTCTTTGTTAGCAAACTGTACGCTTACCCCGCGTTCTGCGGCGACCTCGACAGCCAGCTTCTTAAATTCTTCAGTACCGTTTAAGTGTACTTTTCCATCGTATTTTTGCGCGGCCAGCTTCAGCCCGGCTTCAATTGCGTCCGCTTCCTTGCCATTACCAAAGCTGACGCGCTCGCCGTGATCGGTGAAAGCTTGCTTGCCGTCGATCTGATAAGCCACGTCGCCTGTTTTAGTGTTTACCTCCCAGGTCATGCGAAGAGCCGCCGTCTTTTTCGCGTCCGCGAAAATGCGGGGGTCTGCCGGGTCGTGTCGGTCGTTGTCGGTCGCCCTGGCGTTATCACGTTTGTCTAGTTCGGCAAGTCTGCGCTCGTTCTCTTTGGTGTTCCGGCCTTCCTGGTACTGCCAGCCGCGTATCTGGCTGATTGCTGCGCGGTCTCCATCCTTAGCCTGTTCCTCTACCCATGTGCGGTAGTCTTTCGGCTTGCTCTTTTGCCGCTTCTCGGCAAGATCCACCTTTAATTGCTCTCTTGCTTGCACGGCTTCTGCCGCCGCAACTGATAACAAGGCTTTGCGAACTTCCGGGGCCACATTAACCTCTTTAAGCTCTGAACGACGCTCCTTGGCTACTCTGTATTGTTCTTTGAATTTAGCCTTGTCCGCCTCTCGTTCTGCAATCTGACTTATCCGTTTTTCTTTCCAGTGTTGCGACTTGTACGCATTGAAACGCGCTTTTAAGTCCTCGCGCATTTTCGCCCGTTCCTCAAGCCGTTCAGCTCTTTCGTGAGGGTTTCGCTTTGGCTCCCGGTACTGGTTATATTCCTTTTCTTTCTTAACAACGTGTTGCAAAAATTCCTTTGGAACTTCCCACTGGCCTAGTTTTAAATCAGTGGCCGCTCTCTCTGGTTTCCCTGCAAACTGACGACGGAAAACCTTCGATGCTTTTACATGGATGCGCTCATTATCCGCACCTTTTCCACTAACGGTATAACCGCCTTTCTCAGCCTTGTGAAGCTCAAGACCATGCTTCATTAAAGTTGAGTGAACATCTTGCCAGCTGATACCGTCACGCTTCATAAGCTGGCTAAGGTCTTTTGCCGGTTGTCCCTTGCAATAGGTTTCAAGGCTTTCCGCGTTTCCGTGCGCCTCCATGCTTGCCGCTTTCCCTGTGGCCTCTGTTCTGCCACCAAGTTCATTATTTTTTACGCTACTTTTTGCATTCTCTCTTTCTTCCTTAGTTGTCTCTACAGCAACGCCTTTTTCTGCATCCCATTTATAAAGACCATTTGAATGCTTCCAACCTTGCGCCGCTTCGATCTCCCTTGCTGACTTCGCTAAGCTCTTTCTCGACATATCAGGCGTGACGGCTTCGTAAGTTTCTGGATTAATCCGGTTCACCATTATATGAACGTGAAAATCATCCGTGTCATTATGAGCCACGGCCATATATTGATTGTCAGCAAGACTTAATCCGCGCCTTTCATCTTTCTGGCCTTCCAATACATGCTTAACCGCTTCTTGCCATTGCTCTCTTGTTGGCTTTTCGTCTGACGGCCACGAAATAATATAGTGAGAAACGGGCGATGCCTTATGCCGAATATTCTCACTTGCTACCGCGTTCATTTCTGAATAAGCAGTGCCAATAGACAGAATGTTATCGGATAACATAACTTCACCACGACTTAGAACTTCTCCGGTTTCAGGGTCGGCCTCTATTGTTAGATAGTTACCAAGCGTGTGAAAACTGCCTCCACCGTCTCGCCGTTTATCCGCATGTTTGATTATCATAATTAAGAGCCAATCCTTTTAATGGCTTCGATAATCTCAACCAGCACACCTGCCGTTTCTTTGCTATTTACTCCTGCACTCTCATTGTGAATATGCTTGACCAATCCGCCAAGCCTGCGAAGCTCGTTAATCATCTGGGCATCGGCTTTACTTCGCACTGGCAAACCAAGCGCACGTCTCCGTATGTATTCGGAAAGCGTTAGTCCGGCCTCTTTTGCAATGGCCTTTGCTTGTTCTTTTTCATTCGGCGTAAACCGGATGCGCACATCAGCTGTCTTGTTATTGGTTCCTTTTTGGAACGTCACTTTATCACCTCTGCGCTTTGCGCTGTTATAACGGCGGGTTAGCGTAAGCCGCTGGGGTCTCGGGGCTTTGCCCTGAGCAAGTTCGTGTAGTAAAAAATCGAGTAGCCATAGGCGGATTGATTTTTTACGGTGGATACTCAAATTAGGAAAGCGTAGCGCCTCCTAATTTGTGTATCCAACACGCAACTTGTCCTAATGTTTCTCTTATGCTTCGGTTGTCACGTTATCACATAAAAAAGGCTATTGCAATACGAATTAAAAAGGCGTAGCATAAATAATGTACTAAATAGTAAGCATAGGAGTTAGCATAAATGACTATAAAATTAGAAACTATAGAAGCTGTTCGAGAAAAGATGAAAGGTGCGCCAGAGGTTGCCAAAGCGAAACGCACGGTAAGTAAGCAAGAGTCTATAAAAGAACTCAAGCGCGAGATTGAAGCAATGCAAAAGAAAGGGTACACCCTTGATGATATTGCTAAGTTTATGACGGAATGCGGCATACAGATAACTACACCGACATTAAAGAGTTATTTACAAAGAACTAAGCCAGCTAAAACAAGGACGCAAAAAAAGGAGGATAAAAAACCCGCTACTTCCGACGAATCAAAAACAGAAACACCACAAAAAACGACAACAGAGAAAACACAACAACCGGAACTAAAAGGCCAGTTTAAAGTTAATGATGATTCTGAAATTTAACAATTTTGATAATAAGGGGTAGAACATGAGTAAACCAATATATCTTGTTGGCGGCAGCAAGGGCGGCGTTGGAAAATCAATGGTTACAATGGCTTTAATCGATTATCTAAAGGACAAAGGAGAAAGCGTTTTATTGATAGAAACAGATACAAGTAATCCTGATGTATGGAAAACATACGGAAGCGAAACAAACGGCGAACTTGTCAATTTAGAAGAGGCTGATGGATGGATTAATTTAATTAATATCTGCGGTGAAGATAAAAACAAAGAAAGCACGATAGTAATAAATACCAGAGCGGCTAATAATCAAGGTGTGCAAAAGTATGGCGAAACTCTGAACAGTACGCTTGAAGAACTTGGACGCAAATTAATAGCGCTGTGGGTGATTAACAGGCAACGAGACAGCCTAGAGCTTTTAAAGGACTTTAGGGAAGCATTGCCGAATGCTTTAGTTCATGTCGTCCGTAATGGTTATTTTGGTGAGGAAATAAAGTATCAGCTTTATAACGGCTCGAAAATTCGCGGCACTGTTGAAAAAAATGGCGGCAAGTCGCTGACTTTTCCCGATATTGCAGACCTGCTGGCTGATGAAATTTATACGAACCGGATAACTATTTCGAAAGCGTCTGTAGATATGCCAATAGGTAACAGAGCCGAATTGAAGCGGTGGAAGTCGTTAGCCTGCGCCATGTTTAACGAGGTAGCAATATGACAACAAGGCAGAATGAAGTTAGACGCATTTTGCAAAAACTGAACGGATGCCTTCCAGATGATGCAGAGGTGTCAAAAATGGCAAACATTGCAGAGGCCGCAGAAATAGCGCCGGGGGATGCATTGTTTCCATTAATGGTTGCGTTAGAGTTCTATCGTGTCAGTTATGAAAAAATGCCGGGTGACATTAAAGAAGCATCGGCGTTTATGCTACGCGAACACGCTGAAGCAATGAGGGCGGAAGCCGCAAAGATAGCGGAAGAAAACAAATCAAAGATTGAGGATGTAACGCGAGTTGTTTTAACTTCTGTCGCGCAATGGCTCCAGCAATCAATGCATACTCTTTTGCGTGATGAACTGGAAAAGGCCGCAACTTTGGCCGTTCGTGAACCTGTTAATGCGGCCGCTTTACGCTTCGAGAAAGCAACACGGGTAGCAGAACAGGCAACAAAAACACTACACGATGCGGGAAACGCAAACCTGAAAATGTGGGTTGCCGTGGTCGTAGTAGTGGCACTTTTAGGCGGCGCTTTCGGTGGCATTACGGTGGAATGGATAAGAAATCATGGGGGAACATCTTATCTAACAAAAGAACAGCAAAACTCGCTTGCATGGGGGGTAGCAACTGAGAAGGCATGGAAGAGTTTGCCAGAACAGGCAAAAAAAATATTACAGGACGCTGCAAGCTCTAATTAACGAATCTTGTATTGCACAATACAAAAAAGCAATAAATCAGCATTTGGTGCGCCTGGACAACCGCCAAGTGAACACACAAAACAACAATAACGGAGTAGCAACATGATAGAAATTTTCAACATATGTACCCAGTTTTTTAGCAATCTCTTCTGGCTGTTCTTGGGGGTAGCCGTACTCACCCAATCCCTATGGGCGTTGGCCTGCATCATCCTTAGCGGCACCGAGAATCTTAACCCGGCCAACTGGTCGTCTCTTTTTTTAAACATGCTCATTGTCGCCGCACCGGCCTTTGCTACAACTAACTGGTTAGCCGGACACCATCCAATTTGGGGGATATTGGCCGTAGGGCTTGTTTCTCTGCTTGCTTTGGAATGTGGTGTATGGAACGAGATTGTAAAAGACATCATGTTCTTTACGGACAAAACCAGGGAAGGAAAGCTGGTGCGCCGAGAAATGCGAGTTGTTGAAGCTACCCTCATTAACGAGCCGCGCACGGCAAAAAACGATGCAACCTGGACGGCGCAAAAAGACAGGCTGAAATTATTACCAAACCCGCAAAATACCATTGAAGGAGTGCTGTGTGATGAGTGACATTCTTTTCCAACTACTTGGAATAGTCTTTTTAGTGTTTCTGTGTGTACCGCCGCTTTGGATATTGAATAACATTGTGCGCCGTGGCGCTGACAATCTACACCCCGCAAATTGGCCTTCACTATTCGGAAACCTAGTTTTTCTTGTTCCAGGTGGTCTGGCTATCTATTGGTTATCACATCCAGATCAAGAGCATCGATTAATGGGCGTGATGGCGTTCGCGGCATACATTTTTATCCTCTGGTATGGGGGAATTTGGGGAAGCATTTTTCAATCTTTTCAATTCAGCGACAACGACAACAGCGATGATCTGGTTCGCCGTGGTGCGCGGGTGGTCGAAGCGCACGAATTGAATGCTCGCACGGCCAAGGATGACGACACCAGGACTGATATGAATATCGGCGGCGTAACCATCCCAAGGATGTTAGAAACTCAGCACTTCTTAATTTCAGGAACGACCGGCGCAGGTAAAACCCAAGTCATCAACGGGATGCTTCGCAGTATCAGAAAACGCCAGAATAGGGCGGTTATTGCTGATCCGGCAGGCGGCTTCTATGCGCGTTTCGGC
>Ga0208753_100299_pt1 | contig 22095 bp, 33 predicted proteins | sample LakWasMet37_LOW7_2_FD_183877 | JGI IMG/M metagenome (GOLD analysis project Ga0208753, IMG submission 183877) | Freshwater sediment methanotrophic microbial communities from Lake Washington under simulated oxygen tension - Sediment Metagenome... | ecosystem: Environmental > Aquatic > Freshwater >... | reverse complement strand
CCAGCAACACATCGATTAGCGGTGTGCGATCTTCGTTGTTGATTTTAGGTAATTGTGGCTTGAGTGAATCCATGCGGCCATTTTAACCTGATTTTTAAGGTATTGCCTGCGACTAATGAGAAGTTACTTTCAAACGACGTAATTAACTTTTTATTTGGCAAAGACTCTGGATCATTCCTTGAAAATCTAACAGGTGTATTATCAATTCGGAATGTGAATCTCCCTTCTGGGGTAAGTATTGAAAGCCATGACCATATCTTAGATTCTGCTGTATAGATAATTTCTGCCCTGCAACATTCATAACATCTCATGCCTAAACCACGAGGTGTATCTTTAAGCCTTATTTCATCGTGTAGTTCAATTACGTCACCGCGTTTGTTAGCAATTATGGATGCTATAGCGATTAGTCTGTCTTTGCTTAAGTCAGAATTTAGTTCCCAAGGCATTTCTTGCATGTTTGTTCCTATACCAGATCAATAAGAGTTCTTATTATTGGTTTTTTATTTAAATTGTCAAGCAAATGGATTTTTGTAAACTATTTTTTGATTTGTTATTGAGGTATATCGTGTTTATTTATCGATTGATAGGCTCTCTTGGTAACCAATTCTACATTGGGAGTATCCATAGTTTTCTTTTCATCCTACATCCGCCAACAAGCTTTCGTAAGGTATGCTCAATCCGTCGTGTAAGCGTTTAATCATTCTCAGGCTCAACGGACGTTTGCGGTTAAGCACTTCCGAAACCCGCCCGCTGCTGCCGATATAGGCTTCCAGGTCACGGTTATTCAGGTTTTGTTGTTCCATTCTGAATTTGATGGCTTCAATCGGATCGGGCGGGGTTATCGCATAGTGTTTGTTTTCGTAGGCTTCAACTAACGTAACCAGCACTTCCATTTCGTCGGCTTCGGGTGTGTCAGGTTCCGCTTGAAAAACCATTTCCAGACGTTGGAATGCGGCTTTTAATTCGTCATCGTTACGGATGGGCTTAATAATCATTGACTGTCTCCACGTTAATTAAGTCGTATTGGGCATGGGTGCCGACAAATTTTATCCAGGCGATTCCGGCTCGATACTGCATTTCCACAACTAAACGGTACTTATTGCCGCCGATGTTGAATACCACTCGGTTGTTGCTACAAATGCTGGCATTCCGATATTGGTCTTTTATGGCTTGCGGTGACGGCCAATTAGCTTTGATGGCTTCTTCGTACCAGCTTTCTAACGGACCTTTGGCATCACGATAAGCGGGCTGTTCCCAGAATTTTTTGATCGCGCTTTTGGCAATGACTCGCATGAGTTGCTCGTATTATGCTCCCGAATTGGGAGGATAATAAACAAAGTTGCGACTTTATTCAAATTTGCCCCAACACCCATTCACTTTGTCGGCTTTACGACAATTCCCTTGTCTTTGCGTTGCATTGTTCTGTCGGTATTGCGCTAATCAAGGTTTACATCCCGCTATTTCCGCTGGATAAACAGTTGGCAAGTATTTTGCTCTATGAAGATTAAAGGCGTTACGCCAGTTAGCTTGAGTTTAGCCATGAAACCACAGACCCGCACTATTATCATCGACGACACCACGCTCAGGGATGGCGAGCAATCGGCCGGAGTCGCTTTTTCGCTGGACGAAAAGCTGACGATTGCAACGCAGCTGGCGGGCTTGGGTGTACCGGAACTGGAAATCGGCATTCCGGCAATGGGGCCGGTGGAACGGGAGGAAATCAAGGCGATTGCCGCTTTGAGATTACCCTCAAAACTGCTGGTCTGGTCGAGAATGAGCCGCGATGATTTGCATGCCTGTTTGGATTTGAATGTACACAAGATTGATTTATCCATATCGGCTTCGGACCAACACATTCAGCACAAGCTTAAACAAAGTCGGCAGTGGGTTTTAAACGCCATTACCAGCTGCGTTCAGGAAGCGCGAAGTTTGAACATGGAGGTGTGCGTCGGGATGGAAGATGCCTCGCGAGCGAATGTGGATTTCTTGATACGCATGGCTGAAACCGCTCAGCTGGCCGGAGCAAGCAGGATTCGTTTCGCCGATACGGTCGGTATTATGGAACCGTTCGGCGTATTCGAGACGATCAAAAAGCTAAGAGCGGCGACCGACCTGGAAATTGAAATGCATGCCCATGACGATTTGGGGCTTGCTACCGCTAATACGCTGGCTGCGGCGCTGGCGGGTGCGACTCATGTCAATACCACGGTCAATGGGCTGGGCGAACGTGCGGGCAATGCCGCATTGGAAGAAGTGGTGGTCGGCTTAAAGCAGTTATATGGCTTTGAAACAGGGGTTAACTTACAGAATTTACCCGAGTTGTCGGATCAAGTTGCCCGTGCATCGGGCGATGCGATCGGTAGCCGGAAAAGCCTGATCGGTAAAAGCGTATTCAGCCATGAAGCGGGCATTCATGTCGACGGGCTGTTAAAGGACCCGAATAATTATCAAGGCGTCGATCCTGCCGTTGTCGGGCGCAGTCATCAATTAATCCTGGGCAAGCACTCGGGAACGCAGGGTGTGATTCATGCCTATAAACAAATCGGCATCGCGGTAAGCCGAATACAGGCACAAGCCTTATTAACCCAGGTTAGGCGCTTTGTCAGTGATACGAAAAGATCACCTCAAACCGAAGAGCTTAATCTTTTTCATCAAAATCTTTAGAGGGCGATCATCATGAATGAACATAAAGAATTGCAGTCATGCGAGCCGGAAGTTAAAGAAACGTTGGAAATACCTGATCAGGACGATCGTAATCCCGGTTCTTTTTTCAGGATACCTGGGCCACCGATGCTGGGTAAGACCGGTTGGAGTTTAAATTAATTTTATTCCAGCAAGTAGGGCGCGCCGTGCGCGCCAAAGGGAAAGCAATAATTTCAAGCATCGAAAGGCGCGCGCGGCGCGCCCTACAACTGCGGGAGCTAAAAATGGTTATGGCCATGTCAGATAATATTAAAAGCAAAGCACAAGCGCCGCTGGGTTTTCTGGCCCAATGGCATGAAGATGTCCATTGTGTTTTCGGCCGCGACCCCGCAGCGCATAGCGTCTGGGAAATATTGCTGACCTATTCGGGGGTTCATGCGGTGCTGGTGCATCGGGTCAGCCACCGTTTGTGGAAAGCTAACTGGAAATTGGCTGCCAGAATCCTGGCCGCGTTTAGCAAAATGATTACCAGTGTCGATATTCACCCGGCGGCAACTATCGGGCGGCGCCTGTTTATCGATCACGCGCTGGGCGTGGTGATCGGCGAGACGGCTGAGATTGGCAACGATGTCACTTTATATCATGGCGTAACCTTGGGCGGCACCACCTGGAACAAGGAAAAACGTCATCCTACCTTGGGCAATAACGTGATGGTAGGTTCCGGGGCCAAGATTCTCGGAGCTATTACGCTGGGTAACAATGTCCGCGTCGGCGCTAATTCGGTGGTGATTAAAGATGTGCCGCCCTGCTGTACGGTGGTGGGCATTCCCGGCCGCATTATCCAAAGTAAAGGCACGCAAATACAAAACCGGCACGGTATCGATCTGGATCATCATTTGATTCCCGATCCGGTCGGCAAAGCGATTGCCTGTTTGATCGAACGGATAGATGAACTGGAAGCCGGGCAAAAGCAGGCGCACAAAGTATTGGTTGAAGACAGTTGCGATGTGTGCGATGCGGAAAGCATTTGCACTCCCAAAAAAGAGAGTCCGGTAAAACTGGCGGCGAGGGGTTAAATGGATCTGTTGGATTTTGAAGCACAAGGTTTGTATTTTGAACAAGCGGATGTTGCAGGCGTTAAAGAGATGATAGCGAGCGCGGCGGAAAATTATGCGGATGGCGATGCCGAGCTGCCGTTACTGAAAGCGTATTTTCTGGCGCCGGAGTCGTTAAACGTACTGGTGGCGTTAAACCGTTTTTATTATTACCAGCACCGGCTGGAAGAGGCTTTAACGGCAACCACCAAAGCCCTGGTGGTGATCAGGCCGACCATAGCGTTTCCCGAGGATTGGCGGGAGCTGCAACCTACGCATGTTAGCGATGCGCCGGCCGAATTATTAACCCATATCAGGCTGTATTTATTTACCCTGAAAGCCGTCGGTTTTTTAAATATGCGTTTGGAGAATCTGGATTTGAGCCAGTCTATTTTTGAAAAACTGGTCGAGCTTGATAGTAGGGACAGAATCGGCGCACAGGGATTATTGGAATTGGTGATCAAGCGCAAAGAAACTACTCAGCAGTTAGAAAAATAGAACGCTGATAACGCTGATCATTATGATTGAATAAGATTTTTTTTGAATTGTTCTGGAAAAAGCATTTGATCGCCGTTTTAAGATTATCAGTGGCTATCATAATCATCCGTGTCATCTGCGTTCAATTGTATTTGATGGCTGAGTAGTTATAGCGCAAAACAGATGTAGGCTGGGCTGGCGCAGCGTAAGCCACTATTTTTGAACCTCGATTGTTGGATTATGCTGCGCTCGGCAATTGCTCCTGCATTGCTCTACCTCCTGCATAACCCACAGGGATGTGGGGAATGCAGATATTGCAGGAGCAAATATCTGTCCATGCAGTCGTAATCCAATTTATTAACTGGAGCAAGATCATGTTGAAAAAAGAGTTAACTGAATCATTACTGACCCTTATGCCCATAGTGGCGTTTGTTATTCTGGCACTTTACCTTTTAATTCAGGATGCCTCTTCAGTCGGCCCTCTTTAACTACCGGAGAAAAACCATGAGTTTTGAAGAAGAAATGGAAGATTTGGAATCCGCAGAAGACTTTTTGCAATATTTTCAACTGGATTACGTACCCAGCGTGGTACATGTCAACCGTTTGCATATTCTGCAACGGTTTCATGATTATTTACAAAAAGCCGCTGATGAGATGCCTGAACATGAACCGGCAAAGCGGGCTATTTACAGTAAATTGCTGATGCGAGCCTATCAGGATTTTGTCGAATCCGACGCGCAGACCGAAAAAGTGTTTAAGGTATTTGCCATGGGCGAGTTATCGCAAACCGCATTTGTTTCTTTAAGCGACATAAAAACATGAAGCCCGATCGCTTCGACGAAGGCCGGTTTGAATTTGGCGAATCGGTTCGGGTTACCAGAAATGTCCGCAACGACGGCACTTACCCCGGTATGGAAGTCGGAGAGCTGTTGGTGCGGCGGGGCAGTGTCGGCAATGTCCTGGAAGTAGGCACCTTTCTACAGGATCAGGTTATTTTTACCGTACATTTCCTGAGTCAGGGCCGGATGGTCGGCTGCCGATTGGAAGAATTGATAGGCGCTGACGAACCCTGGAATCCCAGCCGCTTCGAGTTCAGGGACAAGGTGGTGTGCATTATCGATTTAGGCATACAGGGTAATATTCTGTTTACTAAAGGGACGGAAGGCGAGGTTTTTAAGGTGATTAGAGATAACGAGCTGATTCAATACCATGTCGCTTTTCAGGGCAGAACTCTGCAAGTGCCTGAGACGGCTTTGGCTCCAGCGCGCCCCGAGACATTTCACGAACCAGAGGTTTGATATGACGGTAATTGAAAAACCTGTCCAGCTGGAAACTTACAATTTACTGAGGGCGGCTTTAGCCTTATTCAAAAAATCGCCCAATGAATTGGCGGAGGCTGAGTTACAGCAGGCGCAAATCCAAGCGTTAAATGAGTTCAGGATTGAGAGCAGGGTGCTGAATACGCCTGAAGCGGCGGCAGTCATCATTACCGAGCAGGAATTGCAGCACGCTTATCAGGAAATTCGCGATCGTTATGACGATGAGGACGCTTTTTTCAGCGATCTGGAAAAAAACCGGCTCAGCAAAGCCAGCTTGCAGGCGGCACTGCACCGTCAGTGCAAGGTCAATACGGTGCTGGAGTCGATTGCCAGTCATGCGCCCGCTATCAGCGAGATCGACATCGGCATCTATTACCACCTTCATGCCGAGCAATTTAATCGTCCTGAACGGCGTGAAGTCAGCCATATCTTCATCAGCATTAACCCTGATTATGCTGAAAACACTCCCGAAGCGGCTTTAAGTCGCGCTCAGGAGCTCGCCGAAAAACTGCATAAAAAACCGCACAAATTTGCCGACCTGGCCTTAAGGCATTCCGAATGCCCGACCGCGTTGCAAGGCGGCGTTCTGGGCATCGTGCCGCGCGGCACGCTTTATCCTGAACTGGATGCGGTGCTGTTCAACTTGAAACCGGGGCAAGTCAGCGAGGTGGTCAAATCGGAAATCGGTTTTCATGTATTGCTGTGCAAGAGCATACAAAAGGCCGAAACCTTGTCCTTGGCAAAAGCAAGCCCAAAAATACGCCAGCTAATGAAAGAACGCGCCCGGCGGACCTGCCAGCGCGCCTGGTTAGCCGGTTTAGTCAATCCTGAATCCGAGGAAGCCAATAATGAGCGTTAAAGAAATCAAACACTGTTCTTTTTGCGGCATAGAGCAATCCGCTTCGGTACCTTTGATTGCCGGTAGCGAAGGTTATATTTGCGGGGCTTGCGTGTCATTAGCCAATCAGGTGGTAACCAGCTGGAGCCGGAAAAAAGAGCTTTCCGAAATGCAGGGCGCATTGCCCATTCCGGCAAAAATCAAGGAACATCTCGACCGCTACATTATCGGCCAGCATCTCGCCAAAGAAATATTGGCGGTTGCCGTGTATAACCATTACAAGCGGCTCAAGCATGAAAGCGGCGATGCGGGCCTGGGCGAGTTCGACAAGGATGTGGAAATCGGCAAGTCCAACATCCTGTTAATAGGTCCGTCCGGCACCGGGAAGACGCTGTTGGCGAGCACCCTGGCAAAAATTGTCGGTGTACCGTTCGTTATCGCCGATGCGACAACGCTGACCCAGGCCGGTTATGTCGGCGACGATGTGGAAAATATCCTGGTCAGACTGCTGGATGTCGCCGAAGGCAATATGCTCAATGCCGAATGGGGCATCGTTTATCTGGATGAAATCGACAAAATCGCCCGCAGTCCCGAACAGCAAACCGGCACCCGCGATGTGTCCGGCGAAGGCGTGCAACAGGCATTGCTAAGACTGGTTGAAGGTTCGCACGTTAAGATTCCGGCCAAAGGGCGCAATAAGGACGGCGAGACGACTATGGATACGCGCAATATCCTGTTTATCGCCGGCGGTTCGTTTCCGGGCCTGGAAAAACATGTCGAAAAACGCTTGGTGCCGAGCAATTCCGCTATCGGTTTTCATGCCGAAGTGAATAAAACGGCCGAAAAACCGTCATTGGACGATATGCTGAATGCGACACAACCCAGCGATTTACGCAAATTCGGCTTGATTCCCGAGTTTATCGGCCGTTTCCCGGTATTGGCCCCCTTGGAAGCGCTTGATGTTGACGCCTTGATCCGGGTTTTGACCGAACCCAAAAATGCGCTGGTGCGCCAGTATCAGCAACTGTTTGCTTACGAAGGCGTGGAGTTGAAATTCGAACATGATGCCCTGGCCGAAATCGCCCAAAAAGCCATCGAACGTGAAACCGGGGCGCGCGGTTTGCGCAGCATCATGGAGCAGATCTTACGTAAAACCATGTTCGATATTCCATCTTCGGATGACGTTGAGCAATGTATTGTCGATGCCGATGTGGTTAAAGGGGATGGCCAAATCAAGTTGATAAAAAAGACTGAAGCCAAACTTAGGCAGCAGGCTGGATAGAGCGAAATGTAGGGTACGCAAAGCATTAGCTATATGACGCTGGTTCCCAAGCTCCAGCTTCGCGACTCGGGAAGCTGGAGCTTCCCACACTGAATTCCCAAGCTGGAGCTTGGGAACTAGCACAAAACGGTAGGGGATAGATATTACCTCGTTCCCACGCGCTGCGTGGGAACGCAGTTAAAGGCGCGCTGCGCCACGAATCACGCGCAGTACACAGTAACAGGGGACGCAGCGCGTCCCTCCATGGCGTTCCCACGCAGCGCGTGGGAACGAGAAAACAAAAAACGAGAAGCTTATGAAAACCGAAGATAAAATCCGCGTTCAACTGGCAGCCCAGCCGATCATCATTTACATGAAAGGCGTGCCGACCAATCCGCAATGCGGGTTTTCGGCCAAAGCAGTGGGCATACTTGATGCGACCCATATCCCTTACGCTTATGTCAATGTGCTGGAAGCGCCGTTTATCCGGGAAAAGTTACCGAGCATTTCCCACTGGCCGACTTATCCGCAGCTGTTTGTTAACGCCGAACTGGTCGGCGGTTGCGACATTATTGAAGAAATGTCCAACAACGGCAGCTTATTACCCTTATTAACGAGCGCCGCGCCGAAAAAAGCGGAAGTCGAAAGCGAGGCATTAAGCGTTAATGAGGTTACGCAGCTGGTGCAGCAGGGCATTGACGATGCCAAAGTGATGATCGAAGGCGAGGGCTGCGATTTATCGATCACCGTGGTCAGTGCGCAATTTAACGACTTAACGATAGTAAAAAAACAGCAGTTGGTTCTGGCAACGTTAAAAGAACCCTTGGCTTCGGGCAAGCTTCATGCGGTCAGTGTTAAAGCGTTTACCCCGGATGAATGGCAGGAAAAACAGCAGGCCGGCGGACTGCTGCAAATACAGCATTGAACTATTGATATAAACAATAGATAAGAAATTCTCACCACGAACGACTGCATGGACAGATATTTGCTCCTGCAATATCTGCATTCCCCACTTCCATGTGGGTTATGCAGGAGGTAGAGCAATGCAGGAGCAATTGCCGAAACACGAAGAGCATGAAGTTTTACTTTCGGTTTCTTCGTGCTCTTCGTGTCTTCGTGGTGAAAAGTTTTTACTTACTAACGAGTAGCTCATCCGTTAAGCGAGGACATCATGGCTAAAGTAGGCGTTTTTTTCGGTACGGATACAGGCAATACCCGGCGGATTGCAAAAGACATAACAACGGCATTGGGTTCGGCTATCGCCGCCAAGCCGGTGAATATCCGCAACGCCGCGGTGGCGGATTTGCAGGCGTATGACACCTTGATTCTGGGCACGCCCACTTACGGAGAAGGCCAATTGCCCGGCTTATCCACCGGCAATGCGACAGCCAGTTGGGAGGAGTTTTTGCCGACGCTGGCCGGGCAGGATTTCAGCGGTAAAAAAGTGGCAATTTACGGGCTGGGCAATCAAAAAAGCTACCCGGTAGAATTTGTCGATGCGATGTTTTATTTGTACGAACAGTTTAAACAATGCGGTGCCACCCTAATTGGCGCATGGGATACCGAAGGCTATAACTTTAAAGCGTCTAAATCCGTCGTCGATAACCGTTTTGTAGGCTTGGCCTTGGACCAGGAAAACCAAAAAGAGCTCACGCCCGAAAGACTGGATACATGGTTGAAAATGCTGGCGAAGGCTTGGGATTGAAGTCCGGATCAGTCATGGCAAACGACCACACAAAACCAGCCTGTACGCGTGATGAATTGGATAAAGCCGACTATTTAACGCGGCAAATCTGTTTTAAAAAGCAGCCGGTTTCGGCCGTCATTTTCGTGTTTGAAGGCATTGCCTGTGCGTATGTCAACCATTGCATGCATATGCACAGACCGCTAAATTGCGAGCAGGACGCTATCTTCGATGAAAGCGGCTTATATCTGCGTTGTTCGATGCACGGTTTTATCTTCGATCCCAAAACCGGAGAGTGCCAAAGTCCGGTTTGCTTTGGCCAACGCTTGCAATCGCTACGTCTGGAAGAGATTGACGGCACCCTCTATTTTGCCGAAAAGCATCTGACCCTTATCGACTGAACGGTGATAGCGATGATAGAAGAATTAGCGGTGGTGGTGAAAATAGAAAACCATCAGGTTTGGGTCGAAGGCGGACAGAACAGTGCCTGCGGCGGTTGTCTGCAAAAAGCCTCATGCACCACCAACGCAATCGGCAGCGTTCTCAAGAAAAAGTCGGTACCGGTCGATAGCGATATTCAACTGAAAACCGGCGATCAAGTTATGGTTGCCATTGACGAAAACCTGCTGCTGCGCGCGTCCCTGTTATTGTATCTGTTGCCGTTAATCGCCTTGTTTACCGGCGCAGGCATGGCCGACTGGCTGTTGCCGGTTGATGCCCACTACGCGGATTTATGGACTGCCGGCAGCGCCGTACTGAGCTTTATCGTTTCGCTGTGGCTAATCAACAAAGCGCAAAGCCTGTTGATACTGAATTATTACGCCCGGCCTGTCGTCGTCAGGAAGGTCTAACCCTTGATGCCGGTATGAATGTTTGGGCCATTGATAAAGATATTCCGCTTAAGCTGCTGTTATTGGAACTGGTGCATCGTTACGGTGAAAATACCTTGGCGTTGAATAATCAGGAGCAGCATTTTCAAGCTATCGAACTCTGCACGGTTAACGAACCTGATATTTCCGCCTATATCTACACCTTTGGCCAGAATTCAGGACGTTACGGCATAGACCTGAAATACCCGATTTCCATACATAACATTGTCGGCGAAAACGAAAACCTGACCTTGGATCAAATCATAGAGATCATCTCCACTCATCTTTTTTCTTAAACCCCGCGCATCATGAATCAAGAACAACACACCGAATTTCGCTACTTTGTCAGTTACAGCGGCGTCAAACTGCCGTTAAAGCTGGTCAATGAAATAACCGGAGACAGTTTAAACAATCGCAATACGTATTATCGCAGCCGTTTTGATGACCAGGACAGAATGCTGCTTTGCCAGAAAGTGGTTTATGGCGAGGTCGAATCCGAACATCAGTATCAATATTACGATGACGGCGTTTTAAAACATGCGCAAATAACCGAGGATGATGAAGTGCGCGAGATTCACTTTAATAAGTCTGGCGAGATGGTGTGACTCCATAGGCATCAATTTAAGAGATAACACCACGAAGACACGAAGAAAAAACCAAGGTAAAAACTTCGTGTTCTTCGTGTCTTCGTGGTGAATTAATCATGTTATTGATTGAATATATTTAAGCTGATGCGTATGGCGAGATAGTTTGACTCGACCGGTACAGTTGCTTGCTGGGATAACTTTGCGGAACGTTAAGTTGATGCGTCCCTCCGTGACGTTTTGATCGAGTGGAACGCTGTGCAGCCAATGGTGTTGAAAAGTCGGCTGCATAACCAGCAAGGTGCCGCTACGCAGTACTATCCGGCCGTTTTCCGACGACTGTTTATGCCGGAATTCGAATTGGCGTTCCGCGCCAAACGTCACTGACGCGATAAACGGTTGTTCGCCCAGTTCCGGCTCATTATCCGAATGCCAACCGACATAATCATTGCCGTTTCGATACAGATTAACCAATACCGAATTAAAAGAGAAATTTAAGGCTGATTCGATTTGGGTCCTGATCTCCGATAGCAACGGAGTCCATGATCGGGTTCGCAACAGGTTGTTACTGTAGCTGTAGCGAATGCCCGGATCGGCATGCCAGGTTTGCAACCGGGGCAGGGTAAATTGCCGTCCGGCGACCGTATATCGATTATCGGGCCAATCTTGTTCATGCAGCAAACGCCGATAGATGCGTTCGCATTCGGCGGCATCGTAAAAGTCTTCAATGATCTCAAGTTCGGAACCGTGCGCCATCGTCTTACGCTTCGGATTGCATGTTAATGTGAGTTGCCAGGGCGGTGTCCATGGTTGTCACATGCAGCCCGAACCATTGCGGGAGGCGGTCTTTGACAAACGAACGGCCAAAAGCAATCAGTCCTTTATCGACCCGAGATTTAAATTGCTTGAACTCCCCGAGAACCCGTTGATGTTCGCCTTTGTGATCGGCCACTCCCGGAAAGTAAAACTGCTGCATCAACTGGTTTTCGCGATCAAAATGCTGTTCGGTCTGTTCGTATAATTGCTGGAACAAGGCTGGGAAAGTCGCGTTATCGGTGGTATCCAGCTTGTTTAACAGGTTGATAAATTCATCATGATCGTTATCGATCAGCTCATAGCCGACGATAGGCGTGGCGGCTTTTTCAATTATTGTCATTTTGTGTTTTCCTCATTTTTACGTGCTACGTCATTGCCATTAAGTTAATGATTTTAGTGAGCTTGGGAACCAGCGTATTCCTTAACTCGCTCGCGTTCCCACGCGCCGCGAGTCATGACTCGTATTTTGCGTATACGGGACGCAGCGCGTCCGGCACTGCGTTCCCACGCGGCGCGTGGGAACGAGGGTAACTCGTTTTGCGAAGCTAGAGCTTTACTCTGTTCCTACGCGCCGCACTCGTCGTTATACATAAGTATTGAAAAGCACGTCATCCCGGCAGGGATTGCCGGGATCCAGGCTACATGGACGTATACAGCTCGCCATCCATGGCACTGGATACCCGCTTCCCGGCGGGCATGACGGCTTATGTAAAGACGAGTGCTTTACAGTCTGGGGCGCTCCGGCGTCTCGAACCGCAGAGCGGTTCAGGCCGTATTCCCACGCAGCGAGTGGGAACGAGGGGGAATATCCTTTGTAGGGCGTGCCTTGGGAGCTAAGGCGCGCACGGCACGCCCTACGCATTGGTCACAGCTCATTATCTATTATCAAACCGCGTTTTTGAGGTTTTTAGGCTAATCCAAACGATAGCCTTCCTCCATCAAGACGCGTCTTACCACCGGGCGTTCAAGCATCAAGCGATAGTGTTTCAGGCAATTTTCCGGCAGCGTAATCCCGGTTTTATAGGCCCAAAACTCAACATAAAACAAAGCCGCATCGGCGATGCTGAAAGAATCCATGACATAGCCTTCAGGCGGCAAACCGTCATTAATGACGGCAAAGCCTCGGGTCACGACATCAATTCCTTGAGTTCTTACGGTCTCAAAATCGACTTCGTTGACCGCGAACCGGTCGGTGGTAAAAATTCTGGCAAAACCCTGGCCGTGAACAGTGCCGACCACGTAATCCATCAACTCGATAACACGCGCATCGCCGTCCGGGTCGCCGGGCAACAGTTTGGCTTTGGGGTAGCTTCGAGCCAGCCAATAGGCGATCGCTTGAAATTCGGTCAGTGCAGTGCCGTCGTTACGCACCAGCGTCGGGATGGTCGCTTTCGGGTTTACGGCAAGATAGTCCGACGTATTTTGATCTCCAGCCATTAGATTCACGAGATGCGCTTCGAAAACCAAGTCGAGTTCTTCCATTAAAATATGGATGCCTGTCGAGCAGGAGCCGGGCGTTAAATACAATTTCATTCGATTTTCCTGTGGGGTTTGAACGGACTGCGCTACCGGCATTCCAGAAAATAAGCATTAAGCGTTAACGCAAAGTTTTGCCAAAGCTCTGCGATGTCCCGCATCACTTCGTTAAGGTAAGTTTTGTCCGGTTTATGCTCGTCGGGGAAGTTGGATAACGCGCAGGAGGTGCGATGTTTATCGACGACAAACAGTAAGAAGTCGTCGACGAAGCCGTCGAAAGCGCCCAGCGCTTGCCTGGTTAAATCCGATAATCCTTGATTAACCGGGCTCGCGGCGCTATCGAACGGCAGCGTTTTCACAAAGGCCAGCGCTTCGTCATAAGTCTGTTCCAAAACGATCAGCACATTGCGTTGCAAGCAGCCGTCCCATTGTTGCCGCGAAAGGTCTTGGGCAAGCAACTGCGCATATTGTTTTCGCAACACCGGCTTTCGTTCGGCGATATAGCGGCACAATTGAGCGATGCTGTCGGCGTTGGTCATCATTAATGCCCTTCGGATATGGTCGGTAATAACTTCCCGAAACATAAACTCATCGTTTCCACGCTCTGCGTCACTGCCATTAAGTTAAGAAAAAAGCTCCCTGTCCTGCGCGCTAGTTCCCAAGCGGGAGCTTGGGAATCAGCGTATCTCTTAACTTAATGGCAGTGACGCTCTGCGTGGGAACCATTAATGTCCTTCGGTTAACTGCGACGGAAGCATTAATTTAATTTCTCCAGCAAGCCCGGCTTAATCTGCTCCAGCCAGCCGATAATCCGGGTTGTGGTCATTTCGGGTTGGCTATGCTGATCCAGCACCAGGCCGACAAACTTATTGTCGATAACCGAGTGCGAGCGGCTGAAATGATAGCCTTCGGTGCTCCAGGCTCCGATAACCTCTGCGCCGTAAGCCACACAGTGCTGATACAAATGAATCAGCGAACTGGCAAAGCGATCGTAATATTTTTGTTGATTGCCCAAACCGAACAGCGCAATTCGCTTTCCGGACAAGTCGGCATCATCGAGGCGGAATAAAAACTCTTCCCAGTTCCCCTGTTCACTGCCTGTGGTTCTGCCGGGCAATTCTCCGACCCCATAACTGGGCGCTCCCAGAATCAGGGCTTTATATTGCAATAATTCCGACACCTTGGCCCGATTCACATTAGCCGGTTCGCTGGCAATGTCATCGCCTAAAACCCGGTACATGATCTGAGCCATCGCTTCCGTCATGCCTGTCTCTGTGCCGTAAAATATTCCGATCTTGTTCATAATGAAACCCAAGTTAGTCGTCGGTTAATGCACAGCAATATTTAAACCAACACCTATTTATTGAGCAGAAGCGGCCGTTGGCGCGTTCCGGAAGTAAACCTGCTTAGAGAGTCGTTGGTCATCTTAGTAACAATACGGCCGAAAAGTGGGTGGGTTTGTTACAAAATAACGACGCACAAGGGTGGGTTGGACACGATCCAGCGTTTGCCATCTCCTCGTCCTATCAATGACTTATGCTTATTTTTCACGCTTTCAAGCAATGCGCTACATGTCTGGCATCATAATTGATGCTTTATAAGCACTATGGATTTGGAAGCTGAACATTATGACCACCTACGCCATCGGCAGTGTAAAAGGCAATTACCGGTTACTGCTGAAATTACTGGAGAAAATCCACTTTGATCCGGACAACGATTGCTTATGGTTTACCGGCAATTTAGTCAATGAAGGGGCTGAGTCTCTGGCTGTGCTCAGGTTGGTCAAGGACTTGGGCAAAAAAGCCGTTACGGTGTTGGGCAATCAGGAGTTGCACTTGTTGGCATTAGCGGAAGGTTTCGCGCAACCCGAAGCGGGCGATACGCTGGATGACATTCTTAACGCCCCGGATCGGGACGAACTATTAAAGTGGCTGCGTCGCCGGGGATTTATTCATCACGATTCCAAACTCAACTTTACCCTGGTACATGCGGGCATTCCTGCTGAATGGAGTTTTAGCCAGGCGTTAACCTTTGGCTATGAAGTTGAATCGGCATTATCGCAAAATAATTACATGGCTTTACTCGAAAACAGGGAGCAAGGCCAATCCCGTTGGCATGCGAAACTCAGGGGGTGGAAGCGGCTGAGTTTTATTATCAATGCCTATACCCTGATGAAATATTGCGACGAGCAAGGCAAACTGGATTTCAATATCAGTGGTGCGGTAGGAACTCAAGCGGAGGGTTTGCTGACTTGGTACCGGCTGCCCGACCGTCTTACGTCCAATTTGAATATTATTTTTGCCGATGATGCTGATTTTGAAGACGACATTTTCCCCGGCATTTATCCTTTATCAAGCCAAGGACAGCTATCCGCATTGAAGCTGGCGGCAAGTCCTGAAAGAATCAGCATAGCCTGTTCGGAAGAGTTATTGGGTAAATAAGCGATCGGAATACCCGGTTTATTTACGCGATAATGTTATGTGGGATGTCTTATCTCTTTTGACTGGGTATTAAAAGTTATCGCATATCTTCTTGTAAATATGACTAATGATGAGTTTTAAACTTTACTAAAAATTAGCGAACATTGTTATTTATGTTAACTCCGAGGTAATTCACTATGACAGCTAACGACCCATAAGAGACATTCGCGTAATATTTCAGTATAGTAAGAACATAGGGCTTTAGAATGATTCAAGGTATAAAGCCTACAAACCAATCTTTTAGATAAAAGTTATGAACCCAAAAAAAGCACCTCGCCGCATCCTAGCTCAACCATATGACTATTCCGTGCAAGATATTGTGGATAAGATTAAGGTGGGCGATATAGACTTAAATCCAAACTATCAAAGAAATTATATTTGGGCTGCAAATGACGAGAAACAACATAAGTGTTCACGGCTCATAGAGTCGCTTTTGTTAAACATTCCCATTCCTGTAATTTATTTCGCAGAGCAAGCTGAAACATTGAAGTATGAAGTAATTGATGGTCAGCAACGATTGTTTACTTTTTATCGTTTTCTCAATAATGAATTTGTTTTAGATGGATTGGTAATCCGTGATGATGTTAATGGAAAAAAATATTCAGAACTTGAACAAAGGGATAGAGATGAAATTAGGAAGAGATCCATCAGGGCAATTGTAATTTTAAATGAATCGGATGAAGAGGTTAAATATGAGGTTTTTGAACGTTTAAACCTTGGTAGCATACAATTAACACCTCAAGAAATTAGAAACAATACCTTGAGAGGATCATTTAACGATCTGCTTAAAGAATTAGCAAAAAGACCTTTATTTAAGAAAATGCTCAACTTAAGGTTAAAAAGTGACGAAAAAAATATGGCCCATGAAGAATTGGTTCTTCGTTTTTTCGCTTATCACGATAGTGGGTATAAACGGGCTAAAAATTTATCATTTTTCCTCACGGAATTTATGAAAAACAACCAAAATCCAACAGCAGAAGCCTTAAACTCATTTCGGAACTTATTTGACGAAACACTAAAGTTAGTAGATCGTTATCTAAAAGAAAATGCATTTTCGAGCTTCGGAGTGAAGACTGGTCAGTGGACTCGTTTGTCAAATAGGTCTCTATATGATGCTGAAATGTTGGCTTTTTCCGACTTCATAAATACGCCTATTACAATAACGCCTAAAAATTTTAAACGCGAACTTGAAAAATTAATGGCTGATGAGGAGTTTAGAAAGAGTCTTCACTCACAAGCTGGCGGCAAAATGATAGAAAGAAGAGTTTCTAAAATTAAGGATATCCTACTAGGAAATGTTTCCTAGTATGCAAGATGGTAGGAGTAGGATTTTAGATGTTTTAAGTAAATTCACTGGGCGAGATGGAGAACCCAAAGACGATGCTGAAAAATACATCTTAAAAGCTATGTGGCTAATGATGCTTTCGGAGTTTGAGGCAAGCATTAAAACCAATGTTGAAAATTATATTGATGAAGTCAAGAAAAAAGACATATCAGACATACATGTATGCCTGTTGATTAGGCACTTTTCTGGAAACAAAGAAGAAATTTTGACTCCAAAAAAAATTGTATCCTACTATAAAAAGAATCCCAGTGAGATAACCTATCATAATTTTACTCAAGATAGAGTTCCCAAATATAAAGCTAAAGCGATTGAAAACTTATTTAATCATTTAGGCATTTTTTTTAATGAAACAGAAATTTCTTCTCTTGATGTATTAGACAGCATTGCATCAACAAGAGACTCCATAGCACATGGAGACTTTGGCATACAAATAACAAGAAAACAGTTAGAGGAACAATTACAAAATTTGGAAGTGGTTCTCCAATTAGTAGCCAGTAAGTTAAATTGAATCAATGCCGAATGTCTGAATCATAGTTGGTTCAAAAATAATATTCGACCGTCGGCTTGGTTGAAATCGGTAGCTTTCGCAATGTCCGTTTCTGGCCGAAAATCGACATTGCCCTCTTTCAATACCCGATACTAACAATCACAACACGCTTTGGATTTCTGTTCCTCCCCCTACGATGTTATAGTCCGAGAAAATTCACACGATATTTGATCATGATCGGATTTATTCTTTGCAGCGTGTCTCTGGCGGCTTTGGTACAGAACCAAAACCAATTTCTACCGCTGCTTGCCACGCCGGTAGCTTTGGGCGTCGGCTTGGCGCTGATGGCTGTCAGCCTGCTGGCCGGCTATTTTAAAAAAGCTCCCGCCGTTATTTGGCATGACGGATTTGCCACCAGCGGCCTGTTAGTCTGGTATGCGTACTGGATGCAGGAGTTCAACTACGATGCGCCGATGTTCTTTTTCTTCCCGCTGTATTTTGCGTTGCTAACCTCAATCGTGACGCTAACCTTGATCAACAAGAGTGAATATTTCGACCTGGAATCTATCCGGCACCTGCGACACCTGGAAAAAAACAGCTATTTTAATATCGGTACGATTATGGTGTTTGTGCTGATTAGTCTGCTGATTACCCGCCACTACATGCTTTACCCGATAGCGATGACGTTTTTCATAATCCGTCATACGATGACCGCCTGCCTGGAAATTATCGACAGCTGATAGCAGTGTTTGCAGGGCAGGGCGAATCCATTTGTAGTCGCGCCGGTCTCTTATTCTTCCAATGATTTAACGCGATGCCGGAAACTCTGCAAGGCCGCACTTTCCATTATAATGTCGGCTCTTTCCCCGATATTTCTTGAGCCATGCCTAACAACGCGCCCTTTCAGCGAGCCGCAGACGCCCCGCCTTTACCCACCGGTACGGTTAAGTTTATTGTGTATTGCTTAGCCGGTTTTCGCGGCTGGATTTTCCTGATGATGATTCTTGAAACCGGGCAGGCGGCATGCAGCATTCTGGTACCTTATGCGATTAAAGCCATTATGGACGGCGTGACCCATTTGTCAGGCGCGACGGTGCTGGAGAGTCTACGCGGGCCGTTATTGCTGTTGGCGGGTTTGAACGTGGCGGAAATCCTGTTTAGCCGGGGGAGCGGCGCGGTATTGATTATCATGGGACCGCGCTTGCGCCAGCGCACTACAAAAGCCTTGTACGCCTATCTGCAATATCATGCGCCGCGTTATTTCGGCAGTCATTTTGCGGGCGCTTTGGCCCATCGCATCAGTGAAACGGCGATGAGCGTCAATCATACGACATGGTCGGTGCTGTGCGATTTCTGGCCCATTCTGGTCACTTTCGCGGTTTCTATCGGGCTGCTACTCAACGTGCATCAAGGCTTGGGCCTGTTGGTCGCGGGCTGGGTGTTCGCGTATGTGAGCCTTTCGTATTGGCTGGCGACGCGCTGTCAGCCTTATGCGCAGGGTTACGCGGCGACCCGCAGCCTGGTAAACGGCAAGGTTGTCGATGCGGTGACCAACATCCTGAATGCCAAGTTGTTTGCACGCTTGCATTTTGAACGGGAGTTTCTGGACGGTTTTTTGGAAACCGAAGTCCAGGCCGGGCGTCGCACTTTTTGGTATATGGAACGGGTGCGCTGGTTCCAGTTTACTGCCGCCGCCATGCTCAAAGTCGGCACGGTGTACTATGCGTTGACGTTGTGGGGCGGCGGTTTGATCGGCGTCGGCGACTTCACCATGAGCATCGGGCTGGCCTTACTGATTATCAGCGATGCGCGCAATCTGACCCGGCGCTTTTTGGAGTTTTTCGAATATGTGGGCAATGTCGCAAATGGTGTGGAAACTATCGTTCAGCCGCATGAAATTGTCGATGTGCCGGGCGCGTTGCCGCTGGAAATCAGCCAGGGCCGGATTGAATTTCGTAATGTGTGTTTCGGTTATGAGCCGGGGCAGCCGGTGTTCGACGGCTTGAATGTCGTCATCGAGCCGGGGCAGCGGGTCGGGTTGGTCGGCTTTTCCGGTTCCGGAAAATCGACTTTCGTCAGCCTGATGTTACGCAACTATCAGCCGCAAAGCGGCCGGATCCTGATTGACGGCGTGGATATTCAGCAGGTTTTGCTGGATTCGCTGCATGAGCAGGTGAGTTTAATCCCGCAAGACCCCAGTCTGTTTCATCGCAGCCTGAAAGAAAACATCGGTTACGGTCGCTTGGCGGCGGACGATGCAGCCATTGAGGCGGCGGCGCGCATGGCGCATGCCGATGAGTTTATCAAGGTGATGCCTGAAGGTTACGATTCCTTGGTCGGCGAGCGCGGAGTCAAATTATCCGGCGGCCAGCGTCAGCGCATTGCGATTGCACGGGTAATGTTGAAAGACGCGCCGATTCTGATTCTGGATGAAGCCACGTCCAGTCTGGATTCGGTCACCGAGCGTACCATTCAGGAAAACCTGGATCGCGCGATGGGCCGCAAGACGGTCATTGCCATTGCGCACCGTTTGTCTACGATTGCGCATTTGGACCGGATTTTGGTATTCGACCAAGGGCGCATCGTAGAAGACGGCGGACATGATCAACTCTTGGCGCAACAGGGTGTTTATTATCGTTTGTGGACTATGCAGGCGGGCGGTTTCTTGCCGGAACGAGAGGAAAGCGTAACTCCCTGATACTTATTGGCTAATCCGGTGTGCTGTTCAGCATCGAATAAGCATTAAACGAATCATTTTGTTAATGACCGGTTCAGATTCGCTGTAGTATTCTTCAGCCTCAAATCACAATTCATTGAAGGATGCTCACATGCGAAACAAAGCGATTTTATTCGGTTCATTTTTATTGGTTTCCAGCTCAGTGTTTGCCGAGCAGGGTTTGCTCGAAGGTGTGGCAAAACAAGCGGCTAAAGATACCGCTACAGTCGTAGCGCCGGACGCTGTTAAAAAGGCCGAGTCTGCCAACCAAACGCTGGAAAATGCCAAGAATTTAAAAAAAGGCGTAGAAAACGCGCCTGATGCAGTTAAAGATCAATTGAAAGAAACGCTGAAGGAATCAGTTGAGAAAAAGGTCGACCAAGCAACGCCGGAAGAGACAAAAAAAGCCGTTGAAGCATTAAAAGCCGGTAAAGAAAAGATTGAAAGTGCGCCCAAATCCACTAAGGCAGTCAAGAGCAAAGTTAAAGCAAAAGCCGCTGAAAAGGCGCTGGATCTGTTGCGTTAATCTTCGACTAAGGTCGGCTTTATGTCGTGTAAAAAAATGCGTATGAGTCTGTCAATACGCGGCATAAAGATATTACTTTCCCTGAATGGCCGCAGCGAAATCTGCGGCCATTTTCATTTTTAAGGCTATATCCGTATTAGCGGGCCTTACGCTTTACTTACACTTGCAACGGCGTATTTGATCAAAAATTCCGGTATCCGTTGTTCCAGCCAATACTCCGGTTTAAAGGGGATTAATCCTGAGATGAAGCCTACATGACCGCCGTGTTGGGTCAATTCCAATTGTACACAGGGCGATATTTCATTCAGGTTGGGCAGCACTTCTTGGGTCATAAACGGATCGTCAACGGCCTGGATCACTAACGTGGGCACCGTGATCGATTTGAGATATTGCCTGGAACTGGAGCGCCGGTAATAGTCGTGTACATCGTTAAAACCATGCAATCCGGCCACGACCCGATCGTCGTATTGCCAGAACGAATTGATTGCCGACAAATCGCCCAGTTCCTTGATCTTCATGGCTTCTTGAGCTTGACCTATGCTTTCAAGATGCAGCAGTTTGACGCGCATATAGGCTTTTAACTCTCTCAGTAAATTGAAGCGATAGAAGGTTGAAAAACCGTTATCCAGTTTTGTCGCGCAAATTCCCAACAGCAACGGCACCGAAACCGCGACCGCGGCAAACAATTTTAACCGGTCGCCTTGTTCGCCCAGCCACTTTAAAACCACATTGCCGCCTAATGAAAAACCTACCACGCCTAAAGGCGTTTCGGGTTCGCGTTGGCGCAAAGTTTGATACAGAAAATCAATATCTTCCGTTTCGCCTGAATGGTAACAGCGCGCTTTGTTATTGGATGCGCCGCTACAGCCGCGGAAATTAAGTGCGGCACTGCGAAAGCCTTGTTTGAGCAAGACGCTTTGCAAGCCTTTGATATAGCCCGATTGCGAGCTGCCGGTTAAGCCGTGAATCAGCATAATCAGCGGCTGGTTGCCGGTTCCGCAATAATCGATGTCGATAAAATCGTGATCGGGAGTCGTTAATCTTTCGCGGCGATAATCGGGCGGATTAGGCGTTGTTCTTAATAAGGCCGGATAAAGCGTCTGTAAATGGCTGTTGCATAACCACCACGCGGGTTTGAAGGTTGTTTTGGTCGGCATAGGCTATAGAATTTCGTAACAAGGATGCCTGATTGTAATACCATTCGCGAACAATCAATTAATCTTGGCGGTTGCCGATATGAAAAAAGTAGTTATTTACAACCACGGGAAAGACAGCATACCTTGGGGCGAGAAGACTATCCAATTTGCCGAGGTTGCCAAAAGCTACGGCTATGCGTTTGAAAGTCCGGATTACGTAACTTCTCATTAGTCGCAGGCAATACCTTAAAAATCAGGTTAAAATGGCCGCATGGATTCACTCAAGCCACAATTACCTAAAATCAACAACGAAGATCGCACACCGCTAATCGATGTGTTGCTGG
>Ga0208753_100293_pt1 | contig 22383 bp, 20 predicted proteins | sample LakWasMet37_LOW7_2_FD_183877 | JGI IMG/M metagenome (GOLD analysis project Ga0208753, IMG submission 183877) | Freshwater sediment methanotrophic microbial communities from Lake Washington under simulated oxygen tension - Sediment Metagenome... | ecosystem: Environmental > Aquatic > Freshwater >... | reverse complement strand
CGCTTCGGCGGCCGCTTCGGCAGCCAACTCGCTGGCATCGCGCTTGACGAATACCCGCTTTTTCCTGACCTCAACCTGAATCGTGCGTGCCTTGCCGGTGGAGTCCGAGGCGCGGATCTCGCTGGTCTGCTTGCGCGTCAGGGTGATCTTCGCTTTGGGCGCGGTTTCGCCATGCGACTTGCGCAGATAGTCCAGCAGCCGCGACTTGTCCTGTTCGGACAAGGTGTCGTTGGATGCCTGCTTGCTGACGCCGGCCTTGGCCAGTTGCTCCAGCAGCGCCGGCGCCGGCATTTTCAGCTCGGTAGCAAATTGGGAAACTGTCATCAAAGCCATGCCGTACCTCTCATTCTTCTTCGGCGAACCAGTGGGCACGCGCAACAGTTATCAGCGCCGTCGCCCGCTCGGCATCGATGCCGGTCATTTCAATCAACTCGTCGGTCGCCAGGTCCGCCAGCGACTCGCGGTCAGTAACGCCATTCTTGGCCAGCTTCGCTGCCAGGGACTTGTCCATGCCCTCTAGCGCCAGCATGTCATCGGCCACCTTTTCCAACTGCTCTTCATCGACAATGGCCTCGGTCAGCAGCATGTTGCGCGCACGATCGCGCAACTCGGTCACCGTTGCTTCGTCGAAGGCCTCGATTTCAAGCATTTCCGCGAGAGGAACGTAAGCGATTTCCTCCAGCGTCGAGAAACCTTCCTCGATCAGGATGTTTGCGACTTCTTCGTCGACGTCAAGCTTCTCCATGAACAGGGCACGGATCGAGCTGTGTTCGGTTTCGGACTTCTTCTGCGACTCTTCGATGGTCATCAGATTGATCGTCCACCCGGTCAATTCAGAGGCAAGGCGCACGTTTTGCCCGCCGCGGCCGATGGCGATGGCGAGGTTGTCCTCGTCCACCACGACGTCCATGGCGTGTCTTTCCTCGTCCACGACGATGCTCTGCACCTCGGCCGGCGCCAGCGCGCCGATCACGAACTGGGCCGGATCGGCCGACCAGAGAATGATGTCTACGCGTTCGCCCGACAGTTCATTGGTCACCGCCGTGACACGCGAACCGCGCATGCCGACGCAGGTGCCGATCGGATCGACGCGCGGGTCGTTCGACTTGACGGCGATCTTGGCACGCATGCCCGCATCGCGCGCCGCAGCCTTGATTTCGAGCAGACCGTCTTCGATCTCCGGCACTTCCAGTTCGAACAGCTTCATGATGAACTCGGGCGCCGTACGCGACAGGATCAACTGCGGACCCCTGGCCTGGCGATCGATTTTCATCAGCCAGGCGCGCACGCGGTCTCCGGGACGCAGATTTTCCTTGGGAATCATCTGGTCGCGCGGCAACAAGGCTTCGATGCGCCCGGCCTCGATGATGGCGCTGCCGCGCTCCATGCGCTTGACCGTGCCGCTGACCAGGAATTCCTTGCGATCGAGAAAGTCGTTAAGCAGCTGCTCGCGCTCGGCGTCGCGAATCTTCTGCAGGATCACCTGCTTCGCCGCCTGCGCACCGATGCGCCCGAAATCGATGGGCTCCAGCTCTTCCTCTACGAACTCGTTGAGCGCGATGTCGGGAATCTGCTGCTGCGCGGCGGTGATGCCGATCTGCTGCTCCGGATTCTCGACCATGTCGTCGGGCACCACCAGCCAGCGGCGAAAGGACTCGTATTCGCCGGTCTCGCGATCGATGTCCACGCGCACATCGGCTTCATCGTTGGTGCGCTTTTTCGTCGCAGACGCCAGCGCCAGTTCCAGCGCGCCAAAAACGATGTCCCGCGGAACATTCTTCTCGCGGGCCAGGGCATCGACCAACAGCAGCAATTCACGGCTCATGTGAGACCTCCGGCAATAATCAGAACTTCGGCACCAGGCGCGCCCGATCTATATTCTCGAGCGGGAACTGATGCAGTGTTTCATTCGTTCGCAGGCGTACCATTTCGACGCCACCTTCTTCCTGCAACCCTTCCAGCACACCGCTGAAATTGCGCTGGTTGCCCAGCGGAACACGCAGTTTTATCTGCACGTCCTGCCCGGCGAAGCGCCGGTAGTCAGCGGGTTTGACGAGCGCCCGATCGAGCCCGGGAGAAGAGACTTCCAGGCGGTCGTAGTCGACGTTCTCCACCATGAACACGCGACTGAGCTGACTGCTTACGGCCGCACAATCCTCGACGCTGATGCCGCTCTTCGATCCGGTTTCCGGCCTGTCGATGAAGACGCGCAGCAGCCGTGCGCGCGGACTGGTCTCGAATTCCACCAGTTCGTAGCCCAAGCCAACAACAGTCGTTTCAATCAAATCAAGCAGTTGCATGAAAACTCACAAACGCGTCGCACAAATAGAAAATGGGCCAAAAAGCCCATTCCTTCTCTCTCTCCCGAGAACGGTGCCAACCAAAGCAAAATATTATAACAGAGGCCCCATTTCTCCGCAAAACGAACTTTCACGGAAGGCTGACGCCAGCCTTATCGGCCTCCAGACGAAAAAAGGCCCTGTTTCGCTGCTGCAAACATCGGCGCGATGGTGCCGGCCCGCGAAGCGGAATCGCGCTGTATAAAACCCCTCCAATGGTGGGGCTGTATTCCTTGTGACCGTTGGCGTCAGACGAAATCTCCGACAACCAACGCAATGGGGTTACTCATCGGCTTCGTCGTCATCGAACCGAGTTTCGTCAGCGCCGCCCATCCCGGCGGCGGGTCCCGACGGAGCGGTCTTTTGCTCCGGGGGCAGCAGTTTCAACAACTCCGCGACCTCGCCGGGTTCCAGGTCGCGGCATTGCCCGCGCTTGAGGCGCGGTGAAAGATGCACCGGTCCGTAGCGGACGCGCATCAGGCGGCTGACCATCAGGCCCACGGCCTCGAACATGCGCCGCACCTCCCGATTGCGTCCTTCCGACAGGATCACGCGATACCATCGATTGGCACCCTCGCCGCCAGCTTCTTCGATGAGGCTGAAGCTGGCCAGGCCATCCTCGAGCTGGACTCCGCTGCGCAAGCGCTCCAGCATTTCCGGTGTCGCCTCCCCCAGGACGCGCACGGCGTATTCGCGCTGGATCTCGTAGCGCGGATGCATCATGCGGTTGGCCAGGCCGCCGTCGTTAGTGAACAGCAGCAGACCGCAGGAATTGAAATCCAGGCGGCCGATCGATATCCAGCGGCCGCTCTTCAGTCGCGGCAGCTTGGCAAATACGCTGGGACGTCCGTCGGGATCGTCCTTGGAAACGATCTCGCCCTCGGGCTTGTGATAGACCAGCACGCGCGGCAGGCGCAGGCCGAACTTCAATTGCACCAGCTTGCCATTGACGCGGATCTTGTCCTCCGGACCGACGCGCTGACCCACGTGCGCGGGTTCTCCGTTGACGCTGACGCGGCCGGCCAGGATCCACTCTTCGAGCTCGCGCCGCGAGCCGTAACCGGCATCGGCCAGCGCCTTGTGCAGCTTGGGCGGATCGATGAAGACTGCTTCGTTGCGGCGCTTTGCGTGCGCCGGCAGCGCGGAGCCGCCGCGAACCCGCGGCGCCTCGCTCTGAGTGCGTGGCGACCCTTGCGGCGGCCGGAACGGACTAGCCTTGCGCGCCGGTCGGGGCGGACTCGCCCGCTTCCCTTTCGGGGAAGTCGAGTTGTCCGGTGGCGAGGTCGACTGGCCGCTGCTCTGTCGGCTGGCCTGATCCTTCGTGCTCGGCGCCCGACTCTTCGGCCCTCGCCTGGACCGGGGAGACTTCGGGGATTGCTGATTGTCCAAGGTCCATCACCCTTTCAATTTCAGTCAACGGCGGCAGTTCGGTGAGACTGCGCAGGCCGAGGTCGTCGAGAAACTTTCGCGTAGTTGCATACAGCGCGGGTCGCCCCGGCGCATCGCGATGCCCCACGGCATCGATCCAGCCACGCCCTTCAAGGGTCTTCAGAATGTTCGGCGATACCGCCACGCCGCGGATGTCTTCGATGTCACCGCGCGTCACCGGCTGGCGATAGGCGATGATCGACAGCGTTTCCATCACCGCGCGCGAATACTTGGGCGGCTTGTCGTTCTTCAGCCGGTCGAGGTAGGACTGATACTCGGGGCGGGTCTGGAAGCGCCAGCCGGATGCCAGCTGCACCAGCTCGGCGCCGCGACCCGACCAGTCGCGGCGGAGGTCGTCCAACAGCGTGCGCCAGGTATCGTCATCGAACTCGTGGTCGAAGAGCTTCTTCAGCTCGGCCAGCGGCAGGGGCTCGGAAGCCGCAAGCAGCGCGGTTTCCAGCACGCGTTTGTAGTCTTCGGGTTTATGCAGCGGCAGCATCGGGCAGTTTCACGTAAATGGGCGCCATGGCCTCGTTCTGGGTGATCTCGATCAGCGACTCCCGCGCCAGCTCCAGCATTGCCAGAAAGCTCACCACCAGTCCCTGGGCGCCCAGCGTCAGGTCGAACAACTGGTCGAACACCACGTAGCCGCCGCCCTGCAACCGGCGCAGGATCAGGCTCATGTGTTCGCGCACGGACAGTTCCTCACGATGAATCTTGTGGTGCTGATGCACTCGGGCCTGTTTCATCAGCGACAGCCACGCCACCTGCAGGTCATGCAGGCTTACCTCCGGCTGGCGCTCGACGACCTTGTCGGCGATCCACACCGTGATCCATTCGTAGTCGCGTCCCACCTGCGGCATTTCATCGAGCTTGGCCGCCGACGCCTTCATGCGTTCGTATTCGATCAGGCGGCGCACCAGTTCGGCACGCGGGTCTTCCGGCTCGCCGTTCTCCGCCTTGGGCGGGCGCGGCAGCAGCATGCGCGACTTGATCTCGATCAGCATCGCCGCCATCAGCAGGTATTCGGCCGCGAGTTCGAGGTTGCCCTTGCGCATGGCTTCGACGTAGACCAGGTACTGCGCCGTGAGCGGCGCCATCGGTATGTCGAGGACATTGATGTTGGCCCGGCGAATCAGGTACAGCAGCAGGTCGAGCGGGCCTTCGAAGGAATCGAGAATGATTTCCAGCGCGTCCGGCGGGATGTAAAGGTCCCGCGGCATCTCGTCCATGAACTCGCCATAGACCCGGGAGCGATGCTCCGCAGCCGCCGCGCCGGCGACAAGAGTCGGCGCCGGCGACACGGCGGCCTGAGCGGCGAGCCGGGCGACAAGCGGCGCACCGGCCGGATCGGACATGGCGTTGTCGATCACGAGTAGTCGATTCCTATCGCTTCGCGCACGTCGCGCATGGTTTCCTGGGCCAGTTTGCGCGCCTTTTCGCAGCCATCGGCGATGATGTTCCTGACCAGCTGCGGATCCTCCTCGTACATCCTCGCCCGTTCGTGCATCGGCTTCTGCTCGGCGAGCACCCCATCGATCACCGGCTGCTTGCACTCGATGCAGCCGATTCCGGCCGAGCGGCAGCCTGTTTGCACCCAGCTCTTGACCTCGTCGCTGGAATAGATCAGGTGGAACTGCCAGACCGGGCACTTGTCGGGATCGCCGGGATCGGTGCGCCTCACGCGCGCCGGATCGGTCTGCATGGTGCGGATCTTCCGCGTGACCACGTCCGCATCTTCGCGCAGCGCGATCGTGTTGCCGTATGACTTGGACATCTTCTGGCCGTCCAGTCCGGGCATGCGCGACGCATGGGTGAGCAGCGCGTCCGGTTCGACCAGGATCATCTTGCGCGTGCCTTCAAGCCATCCGAACAGGCGCTCGCGATCGCCCAGGGAGATGCTCTGCGCCTCGTTGAGCAGATCGTGCGCCTGCTCCAGCGCCTCGTTCTCGCCTTTCTCCTGATAGCGGGTGCGCAACTCATCGTAGAGTTTGGCGCGCTTGCTGCCGAGTTTCTTGACCGCCTCGCGCGCCTTGTCCTCGAAGCCGGACTCGCGGCCGTACAGATGGTTGAAGCGGCGCGCAATCTCGCGCGTGAATTCGACGTGCGGCACCTGATCGTCGCCCACCGGGACGCGATTGGCCCGATAAATCAGGATATCGGCTGCCTGCAGCAGCGGGTAGCCGAGAAAGCCGTAGGTCGTCAGATCCTTGTGCGACAGCTTTTCCTGCTGGTCCTTGTAGGTCGGCACGCGCTCCAGCCAGCCCAGCGGCGTCATCATCGACAGCAGCAGATGCAGTTCGGCGTGTTCCGGCACCCTGGACTGGATGAAGATCGTCGCCTGCGAGGGGTCCACGCCCGCTGCCAGCCAGTCGATCACCATGTCGTTGGTGTTGTCGGTAATGGTGCCCGGCTCGTCGTAGGCGGTGGTCAGCGCATGCCAGTCGGCGACGAAGAAAAGGCAGGGATACTCGTGCTGGAGCTTGATCCAGTTGGCGAGCACGCCGTGATAGTGGCCGAGGTGGAGGCGCCCGGTGGGGCGCATGCCGGAAAGAACTTTTTCTGCGTACATTTCAAAAACCGAAAAGGGTTCGAATCAGGGTGTTGAACACCCACAGGAGAGGTCGCAGGATGGTATCCAGAACCCCGAAAAACAGCAATGCCAGCAGGATCGGGAAACCCCAGCGTTCCAGCTGCGAAAACTGCCAGGCCGCTCGATGCGGCAGCAGGCTGACCACGATGCGCCCGCCGTCGAGCGGCGGCAGGGGCAGCAGATTCAGCACCATCAGGACGCCATTGATGCTGATGCCGACCCGCGCCATTTCCTTCAATGCTTCCGCGTAGCCAAAGTCAGGACTGGCGATTGCAAACTTCAACATCAGGGCCCAGAACAGCGCCATGGCCAGATTGGCGCCCGGTCCGGCGGCCGCCACCCAGAGCATGTCCTGCTTGGGGCGGCGCAAGTTGCCAAAATTCACGGGCACCGGCTTGGCCCAGCCGAACAGCAGTCCGCCCGCCGAGAGCAGCAGGATCAACGCCGGAACAAGGATCGTTCCGATCGGATCGATATGCCGCAGCGGATTCAGGCTGATACGCCCCATCTGCCATGCCGTGGGATCGCCGAAGTGCCGCGCCGCATAGCCGTGCGCCGCCTCATGCAGCGTGATGGCAAAGATTACCGGCAGGGCGGAAATCGCCAGCGTCTGAATAACATTCATGGGAGGGGAGGATTCTATCAGACCGCGTCATTCCAGCCCGAAAGGCTCCAGCGGTCCCTTTCCGGCGCGTACCAGCTCCGGCTGAATACCTGTCAAATTGATTACCGTCGTCATTTCCACGCCGCACTTGCCGGCGTCGATCACCAGATCGAGCTGTTTCTCCAGGCGCTCGCGTATTTCGTCCGCGTCGGCCAGCGGCGCCTCGAAACCGGGCAGGATCAGCGTCGAGGTCAAGAGCGGCTCATCGAGTTCTTCCAGCAACGCCAGCGCCAGCGGATGATTGGGCACGCGCAGACCGATGGTCTTGCGCTTGGGATGGAGCAGGCGCCGCGGCAACTCCCGGGTGCCTTCCAGAATGAAGGTATAGCTGCCGGGCGTGGTGGCCTTCAGCAGACGATACTGGGCGTTGTCCACACGGGCATAGGTGGCAATTTCGGACAGGTCGCGGCACATCAGCGTGAAGTGATGACGTTCATCGACCCCGCGTATGTGGCGGATTCTATCCAGCAAGGGTGCGTAACCCGAAACACCGGCCAGCGAATAGGCCGCGTCGGTGGGCAGCGCGATGAGTCCGCCGCTGCGCGCGATCTCGGCCGCCTGCTTGATCAGGCGCGGCTGGGGATGTTCGGGATGAATATGAAATAGCTGTGCCATGGCTTGTCCGTAGTTCCTGGAACCGGTTGCCCGCTCAGACCAGCTCGGACCAGACCGGGGTCAGATCCTCCGGGAGATCCGGCAGCTTGCCGAGGTCGATCCAGCTTTCTCCGGGCCCGTGGAAATCCGAGCCGCGCGAAGCGAGAAAGCCGAACTGGCGCGCGATGTGCGCGAACTCGCGCACTTCGTCATCCTTGTTGGAGCCCGACAGCACTTCGATGCCGCGCCCGCCGCAGGCCTTGAACGCCGAAAACAAATCGTTGCGCTCCGCCTTCGACAGCCGGTAGCGGCCCGGATGGGCGATCACCGCGATGCCGCCGGCACCGGTGATCCAGCGCAAGGCATCCTCCAGCGTCGCCCAGGCATGTTCGACATACCCCGGCTTGCCCTTGGCCAGCCAGTAGTCGAATACCGACTTGACGTCCTTGGCGAGGCCCTGCTCGACAATGTAGCGGGCGAAATGCGAACGACTGACCAGCGCCGGATTGCCTACATGGCGCAACGCACCTTCGTAGGCGCCGTGGATGCCGACCTTGTCCAGCTCCGCGGCCATGCGCCCGGCGCGCTCGTCGCGGCCGCTCCTGACCTTACGCAGTCCCTCGGCCAGTGCGGCGTTGGCGGGATCGATGCCGAGTCCCACGATGTGCACCGTCTGGTCGTCGCCCCAGGAAATCGACACCTCGACGCCATCGACAAAGCGCAGCCCAAGCTCCGCGGCCGTCGCGCGGGCTTCGGCCAGTCCGTCGAGTTCGTCGTGGTCGGTCAGCGCCAGCAGTTCGACGCCATTGCCCTGTGCGCGGCGCACCAGCTCGGCGGGTGCCAGCAGGCCGTCGGAAACCGTGGAGTGACAGTGCAGGTCGGCGTTAAGCGGCTTCATGTGACGAAAAATTCCTCGATCAGGTGCGCTACCTGTTGCGGCTGGTCATGATGCAGATTGTGTCCGCACTCCTGCAGCATCACCTCCCGCAACTCGCGGAAACAGCCGATCCTCTCGCGGTAGTCGGCAGACTCGACAGCGAACAGCTGCTTGAATATGAAGGAGTCGGCTCCCGTCACCCAGAGCACCGGAGCCGTCACCTGGCGCCAGAGCGCCATCGCCTCTTCGATACGATAGATGATCGGATTTACCCAACGATGGAATGGGTCGGCCGCCAGATGGATGCCGCCCGCCCCATCGTCCTCGCCCAGGTGCAAGGCGAGAAACCGCGCCTTCTCGTCGGACAGGCGAGGATTCTCCTTTTGCAGCCGGGCTGCAAACGCGGGACGATCGGGGTAGGAACGAAAACTCGGCGTATCGCGCAGTTGATCGAGCCAATTTGCATAACGCCCCGGCGCTTCGTCCGGCGTGAAGCGGCGCATGCCGAGCCCTTCGAGATTCATCAGTCCTGCCACGCGCTCGGGACGAATCCCCGAATAGATGCAGGCCGCATTGCCGCCCAGGCTGTGCCCGACCAGCCGTACCGGCTCGCTCGGCGAATAGTGCAGGAGCAAGGCGTCAAGATCGGCGATGTAGTCGGGGAACCAATAGACGTCATTGTTCCATTCGGACAAACCGAACCCGCGCCAGTCCGGGGCCGCAACGCGCCAATTCCTGGCCAGGGCATCGACGACGAACTGCCACGAGGCCGAAACATCGCACCAGCCATGCAGCAGCACCAGCAACGGCGCCGAATCGCTGCCCCACAGGCGCACATGCAGGCGCCGGCCGCGCACTTGAACAAATTCGGAATGACAAGCTTTCATGCCGGCATTTTAGCTCCGGCCGCTGCGCTTAACGTCGAAAGGCCGACGTTAGCCTCCACTGAAACTTCGTTTTAGCTCCGGCCGCTGGGCTTAACGTCGAAAGGCCGACGTTAGTCTCCACTGAAACTTCGTTTTAGCTTCGGCCGCTGGGCTTAACGTCGAAAGGCCGACGTTAGCCTCCACTGAAACTTCGTTTTAGCTTCGGCCGCTGCGCTTGACGTCGAAAGGCCAACGTTAGCCTCCACTGAAACTTCGTTTTAGCTCCGGCCGCTGCGCTTGACGTCGAAAGGCCGACGTTAGCCCTCACTGAAACTTCTCCTTTCGGCAGGATGGGGGGTGGCACCGCGCGAAACTGCCGTCAGTCGGGAATAACTGCCGTCGCCTCGATCTCCACCCGCGCCGCATCTTCCATCAGCCCCGCCACCTGCACCGCCGTCATGGCGGGGAAGGTGCGGCCGATGACCTCGCGATAGGCGCGGCCCAGCTGCGGATAGGCGGCCAGATACTCGCGCTTGTCGATCACGTACCATGTCATGCGAATGATGTGCTCGGGTTTGCCGCCGGCTTCGGCGAGCACGGCGACAATGTTCTGCAATGCCTGCCTGGCCTGCTCGGCAAAGTCGCTGGTATGGAAGCGGCACTGGCCGTCCCAGCCGATCTGTCCGCCGATGACCACGGTACGGCCCCGCGCCGCAATCCCGTTCGAATAGCCCCGGGGCGCCGCCCATCCGGCAGGCTGCAGGATCTGGATGTCCGACGGGGGTGCGACTGCTTCAAGCTGAGTGATCTTCATGGCTTGGATCTCGTGTCAGGCGTTGAGCGCGAGTTGGGCAGCGCGCTCGAGATTGCGTTCGAGTTGCAGCTTGCCGCCCTGATACTGCTTCGGCCACGGCATCTCCTTGTAGCCCTGCTCGGCGGCAGCATGGAGCGTCCAGGCCGGATCGGCCAGATGCGGGCGGGCCAGCGCGCACAGATCGGCGCGACCGGCGGCGATGATGGTGTTGACGTGGTCGGCCTCGAAGATGTTGCCGACCGCAATGGTCGGCACATCGAGCTCGTTGCGGATCTGGTCGGAGAACGGCACCTGGAACATGCGGCCGTACACCGGCGCCTCCTCCTTGCTCACCTGGCCCGAGGAGACGTGGATGATGTCGGCGCCGGCCTCCTTGAACAGCCGCGAAACGGCCACCGAATCATCGGGCGCGATCCCGCCGGGCACCCAGTCGTGGGCCGAGATGCGCACCGACATGGGCTTGTCTGCGGGCCAGACCTCGCGCATGGCGCGAAACACCTCCAGCGGATAGCGGCAGCGGTTCTCCAGGCTGCCGCCGTATTCGTCCTGGCGCCGGTTGGTCAGCGGCGAAATGAAGGACGACATCAGGTAGCCGTGGGCCGCATGGAATTCGACCATGTCGAAGTCGGCGCCGGCGGCACGGCGGGTGGCGGCGACGAAGTCGGCCTTGACGCGATCCATGTCGGCGCGATCCATCTCCTTCGGCACCTGCGAGGTGCCGGGAATGTAGGGCAGCGGCGAGGGCGCCAGGAGCGGCCAGCCGCCGGACTGCAGCGGCATGTCGATGGCGTCCCAGGCCAGCCGGGTGGACCCTTTGCGCCCCGCATGGCCGATCTGCAGCGACACCTTGGTGTTGCCGTTGGCGTGGATGTAGCCGACGATGCGCTTCCAGGCGTCCTGCTGGGCATCGCTCCAGATGCCGGTGCATCCCGGCGTGATGCGTGCGTCGGCGGAGACGCAGGTCATCTCGGTAACGACAAGCGCCGCGCCGCCCATGCCGCGGCTGCCGTAATGGACCAGATGGAAGTCGCCGGGAGCTCCGTCGACTGCCGAATACATGCACATCGGCGAAACCACGACGCGGTTTGCCAGCGTCATGCCGCGCAACCTGAAGGGAGTGAACATCGGCGGCGCCGGCGTCGCCGTCGGCGGTGTATGCACGCCGCACTTTTCGGCGAACCAGCGATCGAGGCCCTCGGTGTAGACCGGATCGCGCAGCTTCTGGTTGGCGTGGCCGACGCGCTGGCTGCCGGTGAGCACGGCGAAGGCGAACTGCTCGGGTTCCATGTGCACGTAGCGCTCGACTTCTTCGAACCACGTCATGCGATTGCGTGCCGCGCTCTGCAGCTTGAGCGCTTCAATTTCGCGCTCGGCCTGATAGCGGGCCAGGCGCATCGGCACGTCGCCTTCCGCGCTGTTCATCACCCGGACCAGCGCGGCTGCGTCTTCCATCGCCAGCTTGGTGCCGGAGCCGATGGTGAAGTGAGCCGTGTGCGCCGCATCGCCGAGCAGCACGATGTTGTCCTTGAACCAGCGCTCGCAGAGCACGCGGTTGAACTTGAGCCATGCCGCCGAACCGCGCAGGTGACGCGCGTTCGAGATCAGTCGGCTGCCATCCAGCATGTCGGCGAACAGGTCTTCGCAGAAGGCAATCGACTGATCCGGGTCCATCTTGTCGATGCCGGCCTTGAGCCAGGTCTCCTCCGGGGTTTCGATGATGAAAGTCGCCCATTCCTCGTTGAACTGATAGGCGTGAAGATTGAACCAGCCCCACGGCGTTTCCTTGAAGGCAAAGGTGAAGGCGTTGAGTTTCTTCTTGGCGCCGAGCCAGATGAAACGGCACTTGCGCACATCGATGCGCGGATTGAAATGGCTTGCATACTTGGTCCGCGTGGTCGAATTCACGCCATCGGAGCCGATCACGAGGTCGTACTCCCTGGCGTAGTCGTCCGGATCCTTGACCTCGGCGCCGAACTGGAGGTTCACGCCGAGTTCCCTGGCGCGGGCCTGGAAAATCTGCAGCAGCTTCAGCCGCCCGATGCCGCAAAAGCCATGGCCGCCGGAGACCATCCGCCGCCCCTTGAAGAACACGTCGACGTCGTCCCAGTGATGGAAGTTTCGCTCGATTTCCGCCACCACCTGGGGATCGTCCTGGCGAAAGCCGTCCATGGTCTTGTCGGAAAACACCACGCCCCAACCGAAGGTGCTGTCGGGCTGGTTGCGTTCGATCACGGTGATGTCGCAGGCCGGGTTGGCCTTCTTCATCAGGATCGAGAAATACAGACCCGCGGGGCCTCCGCCAAGACACACAATTCGCATCGCAATCTCCTCGTTTGACGACATTATCTGCACTTGTTTTATTTTAGGTCTAAAGTATTTTTTCTGTCAAGGGGACCGAGCCGCAACTGAAGCATGCCAGGACCGAGGCGCTCCACTACGCCCGTCCGGGCCCGGATTTTCATCGAATACAATAGCGCCTCCGTGGTCATTCCGTGCCCGCATCGTCCCGCAACAGTTCCGACCCTTTATGAAAACCATCTTCGTCACCGGCGGCGCCGGCTTCATCGGCTCGGCCCTGATTCGCCTTCTGATCGCCGAGAGCGACTGGCGCATCGTGAACATCGACAAGCTGACCTACGCGGGCAATCTCGAATCCCTGGCCGAGTTTGCCGACCATCCGCGGCATGTGTTCAGCCGCAACGACATCTGCGACCGCGCGGCACTGGACGCCCTGTTTGAAGAGCATCAACCGGCCGGCGTGATCCACCTCGCCGCCGAGTCGCATGTCGACCGCTCGATCCACGGTCCCGGGGACTTCATCGACACCAACATCGGCGGCACCTACGCCCTGCTCGAAGCCGCCCGCGCCTACTGGTCCGCGCTCGATGCCGAGGAGCAGATCAGCTTCCGCTTCCATCACGTCTCGACCGACGAGGTCTTCGGCTCGCTGGACGACACCGGCCTCTTCGTCGAGACCAGTCCCTACCAGCCGAACTCGCCCTACTCCGCGTCGAAGGCCGCGTCCGACCACCTGGTGAGGGCCTGGCATCACACCTACGGCCTGCCGACCGTGATCACCAACTGCTCGAACAACTACGGCCCCTGCCAGTTCCCCGAAAAGCTCATCCCGCTGATGATCCACAATGCCGTCTCGGACAAGCCCCTGCCCATCTACGGCAAGGGCGACAACGTGCGTGACTGGCTCTACGTCGATGACCATGCCCGTGCGCTGCGCCTGGTCTTCGAACAGGGCGTTTCGGGCGAAACCTACAACATCGGCGGCCACAATGAGAAGACCAACCTCGAGGTCGTCGATGCCCTGTGCACCCTGCTCGACGAGATGAGGCCGCGGCGCGACGGCCGCAGCTACCGCGCACAGAAGATATCGGTCGCCGACCGTCCCGGCCACGACAGGCGCTACGCCATCGACGCGTCGAAGATCCAGCGCGAACTGGGCTGGACGCCGCAGGAAAGCTTCGAGACGGGGATGAGGAAGACCGTGCAGTGGTATCTGGAGAACCCGGCCTGGGTGGCCCATGTCGTTTCGGGCGAATACCGGCAGTGGATGGATCGCAACTACGGAGATCGTCAATGAGTCAGTTGCCCCAAACGAAGAGCACCCGCGGCATCATCCTCGCCGGCGGCTCCGGCACCCGGCTGCATCCGGTCACGCTGGCGGTGTCCAAGCAGCTGTTGCCGATCTACGACAAGCCGATGATCTATTACCCGCTGACCACGCTGATGCTGGCGGGCATCCGGGAAATCCTGCTGATCTCGACGCCCCTCGATACGCCGCGCTTCGAACAGCTGCTGGGCGACGGCTCGCAATGGGGCATCTCGATCCAGTACGCCGTGCAACCGAGTCCCGACGGCCTGGCGCAGGCCTTCATCATCGGCCGCGACTTCGTCGGCGACCACCCCTCGGCCCTGGTGCTCGGCGACAACCTGTTCTACGGCCATGATTTCGCTACCCAGTTGCAGCACGCCTCGGCAGTCGGCGCCGGCGCCACGGTGTTCGCCTACGCGGTGAGCGACCCGGAGCGCTACGGGGTGGTCGAGTTCGATGCGGCGGGGCGCGCGATCAGCATCGAAGAGAAGCCCAAGGCGCCGAAGTCGCGCTATGCCGTCACCGGCTTGTACTTCTATGACGAGCAAGTCTGCGACATCGCGGCCCGGCTCAAGCCCTCGCCGCGCGGCGAACTGGAAATCACCGACCTCAACCGGATCTATCTCGAACGGGGCCAGCTCAAGGTCGAGATCATGGGCCGCGGCATGGCCTGGCTGGACACCGGGACCCATGAGTCGCTGCTCGAAGCCGGCCAGTTCATCGAGGTCATCGAAAAGCGACAGGGCCTCAAGGTGGCCTGCCCGGAGGAAGTCGCCTGGCGGCAGAAGTGGATCAGCGATGCCCAATTGGCGAAGCTGGCCGAGCCGCTGGCCAAGAGCCGCTACGGCCAGTATCTGCTGGGCCTGCTCGAACACGAGGTGCGTGGATGAAGCTCATTCCAACGGCCATTCCGGAGGTGCTGCTGCTCGAGCCGAAAGTGTTCGGCGACGAGCGCGGCTTCTTCTACGAAAGCTGGAACAAGCGCAGCTTCGCCGAGCTCGGCATTGATGCCGAGTTCGTGCAGGACAACCATTCGAAATCGCAGAGGAATGTCGTGCGCGGCCTGCATTACCAGATCGAGCACGCCCAGGGCAAGCTGATCCGCGTGACGGCCGGCGCGGTCTATGACGTGGCCGTCGACCTGCGGCGCTCCTCGCCGACCTTCGGCCAATGGGTCGGCTTCGTGCTGTCCGCCGCCGACCGCCGCATGGCCTGGATTCCGCCCGGCTTTGCCCACGGCTTCTGCGTCACCTCGGACTCCGCGGAGTTCCTCTACAAGACGACCGACTACTGGAGCCCGGCACACGAGCGCACGCTGTTGTGGAACGATCCGCAGCTCGCGATTCCCTGGCCGCTGACCGGCGAGCCGTTGCTGGCCGCCAAGGATCAGGCCGGCCGGCCCTTCGGCCAGGCGGAAACCTTCGCGTGAAGATCCTGCTCACCGGAGCCGCCGGGCAGCTCGGTCGCGAGCTCAAGCGATCGCTGTCCTGTGTCGGCGAGCTGGCCGCCTGCGATCGCAGCCAGCTCGATCTGGCCAAGCCGGAGGCCCTGCGCGCGGCCGTGCGCGCGATTGCGCCCACAGTCATCGTCAATGCCGCCGCCTACACGGCAGTAGACAAGGCGGAGGCCGAGCCGGCAGCGGCAGATGCGATCAACGCTGCGGCACCCGGCATCCTTGCCGGGGAAGCCCGGCGACTCGGCGCGCTGATGATCCATTACTCGACCGATTACGTGTTCGACGGCGCCAAGCCGACGCCTTACGCCGAAACCGACACGCCCGCGCCGCTGTCCGCTTACGGCCGCAGCAAGCGCGCCGGCGAACTGGAGATCGCCGCCTCGGGCGCCCGTCACCTGATCTTTCGCACCAGCTGGGTCTATGGCCTGCACGGCGCGAATTTCATGAAAACCATGCTGCGGCTGGGCAGAGAACGCGGCGAGTTGCGTGTGGTGGGCGACCAGGTTGGCGCCCCCACCTGGACGCGCCATCTGGCCGACGTCACCGCCCTGATCGTCGCCCGCAGGGAAGTTCCCGACGGCCTGTATCATCTCGCCGCCGCCGGCGAAACCAGCTGGCACGGCTATGCCGAAGCCATCTTCGCCGAGGCGCAGCGCGCCGGTTTGATGGATAAAGTGCCCGTGGTTCACCGTATCACCAGCGCCGACTATCCGCTGCCCGCAGCGCGACCGGCCAACTCGCGGCTCGACTGCTCGCGCTTCCGCCGCGACTTCGGTCTGGCCCTGCCCGACTGGCGCACGGGGCTGACCGACTGCCTCGCCGACGCACGCTTCTGATTTCTTCAAAAACCAAACGAAACATGGCTGTCACCCCCACTTACGACGAATCCTCCTTCCGTGTCCTCAAGGGACTGGAGCCGGTGCGCGAGCGTCCCGGCATGTACACCCGCACCGACTCACCCGCCCACATCATTCAGGAAGTCATCGACAACTCTGCCGACGAAGCGCTCGGCGGGCATGCGAAGAACCTGCACGTCCTGCTCCACCTCGACGGCTCGATCACCGTCACCGACGACGGCCGCGGCATTCCCGTCGGCCTCCATCCCGACGAGAAGATCCCGGTCGTGGTGCTGGCCTTCACCCGGCTCCATGCCGGCGGCAAGTTCGACAAGAACACCGGGACCTCCGCCTACGCCTTTTCCGGCGGCCTGCACGGGGTCGGCGTGGCCGTCACCAATGCGCTGTCCACCCGCGTCGCGGTCGAAGTGCGGCGCGAAGGAAAGATCTGGAGCATCGAATTCTCCGGCGGCGGCGAGAAGATCGGCGCCCTGACGGAAATAGGCAGCTGCGGCCGCCAGAGCGGCACCCGCGTTCGCGTCTGGCCCGATCCGAAATACTTCGACGTGCCGCGCGTGCCGCCGGCCGAGCTGGAGCGCCTGCTGCGTTCCAAGGCCGTGTTGCTGCCCGGCGTCAAGGTGACGCTCGACATCGAGCAGACCGATGGCAGCATCAGCAGCAAGACATGGAGCTATCCCACCGGCCTTGCCGGCTACCTGACCGAAATGGCCGGCAATGCGGAAGCGGTCGCCCCGATCTATGCCGCCGAGAAATACGCCGACGCCGACCATGCCGATTTCGCTGCCGGAGAAGGCGCGGCCTGGGCCATCGGCTGGCATGTCGATGCGGTGGCCTCCGAATCCTATGTCAATCTGATCCCGACGGTCGCCGGCGGCACCCACGAAGCCGGGCTGCGCGCCGGCGCCTTCGAGGCGGTCAAGTCCTTCATCGAACACCGTGCGCTGCTGCCGCGCGGGGTCAAGCTGCAGCAGGACGACGTCTGCAGCCGCATGGCCTATGTGCTGTCCGCGCGCATCCTCGATCCGCAGTTCCAGGGCCAGGTGAAGGAGAAGCTCAACTCGCGCGAGGCCGTGAAGCTGGTCGCCAGCATGGTCCGCGACCCCTTCGAGATCTGGCTCAACCAGCATGTCGAGGCAGGCAAGGCGATTGCCGAACTCTCGATCCGCCAGGCGCTGGCAAGGCAGAAGAACGCGCAGAAAGTGGAAAAGCGCAAGCAGTCCGGCGTCGCCGTGCTGCCGGGTAAGCTCTCCGACTGCGAATCGACCGACATTGCCGAGAACGAACTCTTTCTGGTCGAGGGCGATTCCGCCGGCGGCTCGGCCAAGATGGCGCGCAACAAGGAAACCCAGGCCATCCTGCCGCTGCGCGGCAAGGTGCTCAACTCCTGGGAGGTCGAACCTGGCCGGCTCTTCGCCAATGCAGAGATTCACGACATTGCCGTCGCGCTCGGCGTCGACCCCCATCGCCCGGAAGACAGTCCGGATCTGTCCGGCCTGCGCTACGGCAAGCTGATCATCATGTCCGACGCCGACGTCGACGGTGCGCACATCCAGACGCTGCTGCTGACGCTGTTCTATCGCCACTTCCCGGCGCTGATCCGCCATGGCCACATCTACATCGCGCAACCGCCGCTATACCGCATCGACGTTCCCGCCTCGGGCAAGAAGCGTCCGGCACGCCGGCTCTATGCGCTCGACGACGGCGAACTGGTCGCGATCAAGGATCGCCTGATCAAGGAAGGCATCCGGGAAGATGCCGTCGAGGTGGGCCGCTTCAAGGGCCTGGGCGAGATGAATCCCGACCAGCTGCGCGAGACCGCCATGGCACCTGCAACGCGCCGCGTGGTGCCGATCAGCGATCTGCCTGACACCGAGGAATACACAGTGAAACTTTTCAACCTGCTGATGGGCAAGGGCGAAGCCTCTTCGCGCCGGGCCTGGATGGAAGAAAAGGGCCACCTGATCGAAGCCGATATTTGAGAATTGATTCTGCAGAAGACATGAACAACGACACCCCCGACATGTTCGACGAGCCGGTCGCCACGGAGGCCGCCGAGGCCGCGACGGCCAACCCGCCGCCACCCGCCGTACCGCCGGCGCCGACTCTTTTTGCCGAAAGCGGCGACGGCAGTTCGCTGCCGCTGGCGGGCTACGCCGAGCGCGCCTACCTCGCCTACGCCATGAGCGTGGTGCGTGCGCGCGCCCTGCCGCAAGTGGAAGACGGTCTCAAGCCGGTACAGCGGCGCATCCTGCACGCCATGAACGAAATGCGCCTTGCCGCCAGCGCCAAGCACGTCAAGAGCGCGCGCGTCGTCGGCGACGTGATCGGCAAGTACCACCCGCATGGCGACACCAGCGTCTATGACGCCATGGTGCGCGTGGCGCAGGACTTCACGCTGCGCTACCCGCTGGTCGACGGCCAGGGCAACTTCGGCTCGCGCGACGGCGACGGCGCCGCGGCCATGCGCTATACCGAATGCCGGCTGACGCCGTTCGCCGAACTGCTGCTGTCGGAAATCGACCGAGGCACGGTGGACTTCACCGCCAACTACGACGGCTCGATGACCGAGCCGCAACTGATGCCGGCACGTCTGCCGGTCGTGCTGCTCAACGGTGCATCGGGCATCGCCGTCGGCATGGCGACGGAAATCCCGCCGCACAATCTGCGCGAAGTGGCCGAAGCCGCCCGCCTGCTGATCAAGAAACCCGAGGCGGTGCTGGAAGAAGTGCTGGCGGTATTGCCGGGGCCCGACTTCCCAGGCGGCGGCCAGCTCATCTCGACGCCCGCCGACATCCGCGACGCCTATGCCAACGGCCGCGGTTCCCTGCGCATGCGCGCCCGCTGGCGCATCGAGGAACTGGCGCGCGGCCAGTGGCGCGTCATCGTGTACGAACTGCCGCACGGCGTTTCGGTGGCCCAGGTGCTGTCGGAGATCGAAGGCCTGACCAATCCGCAGCCGCGCGCCGGCAAGAAGGATGTCAGCCAGGAACAGAAGAACCTCAAGGCGCTGGTACTGGGCGTGCTCGACAGCGTGCGCGACGAATCCAGCGACCAGCAGGCGGTGCGCATCATGCTCGAACCCAAGAGTTCGCGCATCCCGCAGGACGAGTTCATGGCCGTGCTGCTGGCGCACACCAGCCTCGAATCGAGCGTCTCGGTGAATCTGACCATGGTCGGCCGCGATGGGCGGCCGCAGCAAAAGAATCTGCTGACCATTCTTCACGAATGGATCGCCTTCCGCTTCGCCACGGTCGAGCGCCGTACGCGTCACCGGCTGGCCGAGGTATTGCGCCGGGTGCACATCCTCGAAGGACGCATGACGGTATTCCTGCGCATCGACGAAGTGATCCACTGCATCCGCGAATCCGACGAACCCAAACCCGATCTGATCGCGCGCTTCGGCCTCACCGAAATCCAGGCCGAGGACATCCTCGAGATCCGTCTGCGCCAGTTGGCCCGCCTCGAAGGCATCCGCATCGAGAAGGAACTCGGCGACTTGCGCACCGAGCACGCCCAGCTCACCAAGCTGCTCGACTCGCGCAGCGAGATGACCCGGCTGATCCAGAAGGAGATCAGCGAGGACGCCAAGCGTTTCGGCGACGAACGGCGGACCCTGATGGAGGCCGTGACGCCGATCTCGCAGGGCGAAATTGCGGTGCCCGACGAACCGGTGACGGTCATCATCTCGAAGAACGGCTGGGTGCGCTCGCGCCAGGGCCACGGCATCGACCCGGCCGGCATCACCTACAAGACCGGCGACTTCCCCTGGATGGTGGCGGAGACGCGCACCGTCTGGCCGCTGATCGTGATCGACAGCAACGGCCGCAGCTACAGCGTGAAGGTTTCCGACCTGCCCGGCGGCCGCGGCGACGGCGCACCGCTGAATACCATGATCGATTTCCAGGAAGGCGGCAAGCTGGCGCTGGCGCTTACCGCAGCGCCGGAAAGCAAGTATCTGGTGGCCGGATCGAAGGGCTATGGATTTGTCGCCAGCGTGGCCGACATGATTGCCCGCAACAAGGCCGGCAAGGCATTCCTGGCGCTGGACAAGGGTGAGAAGCCGCTGCCGCCGGCGCCGGTGGCCGGCGACAGCGTTGCCGTTCTGACCCAGGGTGGCCGCCTGCTGATGTTCCCGCTCGCCGAACTCAAGGAAATGGCCAAGGGCAAGGGGCTGATGCTGATCGAGCTGACCAGGAACGACGAGGTCGTAGGCGTCGCCGTGAGCGGCGGCCAGACCCTATGGATCGGCGGCAGCGGGCGCGGCGGCAAGGCGGTCCAGCAGCCGCTCGATGCCCGCGCGCAGGCGGCTTTCCGCGGCGCTCGCGCGCGGCGCGGGCAGGAGATTTCGCTCAAACTAAAACCCGCGAGCCTGAACTTGACAAGCAGCCAATGATGCTAGAATCTTTGCAAAACTGGCCTACCGGCACTCGCTTCTGGTTTCCTCGAATGGATGCCGCCGACGGAGAATAAAATGCTCTTCATCCTGTACTACATCCTCGCCATCGTTGTACTGGTCATGCATTTCACGGGTTTTCTGGCGCGCCACAATCTGGAATGGCTGATACTGGTACTGGCCATCACGGTATTCCCGGCGGTAATCTACCTGTAGTTCGCGGGCACCCGTTCGCCGTCCCGCCGGCGCCAGCGCGGTGCGTCCCTTAGGGAACTCCCGGTCAGCGCCATCACTTCAACATTCACGAATGATGATGTTCTTGATCTGATCCACGTTGGCGTCGACCAGTTCGACGCGCTGCGGCAGATTTTCCAGACCCTCGAGTTCCGCCGGCCGTACCGGATCGCGGCCCAGCGCTTCGCGTATCGTCTCGGCGAATTTGACAGGCTGTGCCGTCTCCAGCACGATCATCGCCTCACCGGCAACGCGGTGCTCCCGCGCCACCTTGACGCCGTCGGCCGTATGCGTGTCGATCATCAGTCCGTAGCGCTCCCAGACATCGCGTATCGTCGCCAGGCGATCGGCGTGCGAGCTGCAGCCGGAGACAAAACCGTAGTCCGCCACCTTTGCGCCGAACGGGGTGCCGGCAAGACTGAAACTGCCGCCGGCATCGACCTCGCGCCACAGCTGGCGCACCATGGCCGCGTCGCGGCCGACCAGGTCGAAAACAAAGCGCTCGAAATTCGACGCCTTCGAGATGTCCATCGACGGGCTCGACGTCACGTGCGTCTCCGCCGTCGTCCGCGGCCGATAGACGCCGCTGCGGAAGAACTCGTCGAGCACGTCGTTCTCGTTGGTGGCCAGCACCAGGCGGGAGATCGGCAGGCCCATCATGCGCGCGATGTGGCCGGCGCAGATGTTGCCGAAGTTGCCCGATGGCACACTGAAGGCCACCTTCTCCGCATTCGACCGGGTGGCTTCGAAATAGCCCTTGAAGTAATAAACGATCTGCGCGGCGACGCGCGCCCAGTTGATCGAGTTCACCGCGCCGATCTTGTACTTGGCCTTGAACCCGGCGTCGTTGGACACCGCCTTGACGATGTCCTGGGCGTCGTCGAACATGCCGCGCACGGCAATGTTGAAAATGTTCGCATCCTGCAGCGAATACATCTGCGCGCGCTGGAAGGCGCTCATCCGGCCTTCCGGCGAAAGCATGAAGACGCGGACATTGTGCTTGCCGCGCATCGCGTATTCCGCCGCCGAGCCGGTGTCACCCGAGGTCGCACCGAGGATGTTGATGGTCTCGCCGCGTCTGTCGAGCACGTACTCGAACAGGTTGCCGAGCAACTGCATGGCCATGTCCTTGAAGGCCAGCGTCGGCCCGTTGGACAGCTCCAGCAGATGAAAATCGGGCTCCAGCGAGGTCAGCGGGACGATGTCGCGGGCCTTGGCCGGATCGCGGCTCCAGCGATAGGTCTGGGCCGCGTAGGTCTTGTCGCAGATCGCCTTGAGGTCCGCCGGCGGAATGTCGGTGATGAACAGGCTCAGGATGCGATACGCCAGCTCCGCATACGACAGGCCGCGCCATTCCTCAAGTTGCGCTGCCACCTGCGGATAGGACTCGGGCAGATAGAGCCCGCCGTCTGGTGCAAGGCCGCCGAGCAGGATGTCGCAGAAGGACTGGCGCTCGGCATGGCCGCGGGTGCTGAGGTACTTCATGTCAGCCGAGTTCCTCCATGCGCAGGCGGATCACCTTCTTCTTCACCACCGGCAGCATCTCGATCCGGGCAATCGCCGCATCCACGTTCTTTTCGCGCGTGATGTGGGTCAGCATGATGATGTCGGTCTGCGACTCACCTTCGCCCGGTTCGCGCTGGATCATGGCGGCCGTGGAA
>Ga0208753_100290_pt1 | contig 22494 bp, 22 predicted proteins | sample LakWasMet37_LOW7_2_FD_183877 | JGI IMG/M metagenome (GOLD analysis project Ga0208753, IMG submission 183877) | Freshwater sediment methanotrophic microbial communities from Lake Washington under simulated oxygen tension - Sediment Metagenome... | ecosystem: Environmental > Aquatic > Freshwater >... | reverse complement strand
CTTGGCTATCCGCAAAAAATACAACATGAAAATCGATGCCGAAAAAGAGGACGTGGTGAAGATTTTCGCCTCGGTTTCAACGCTGGCTGAGTACATTCAAGCCGCGCGCGGTTGAGGCGATGATGATAAAAGAGCGCGAAGAAATTTTAACGGCCGTCAAGGAGATCATGGTCGAGATGTTTGAAATGGACGAACCGGCCATTACGCTGGAGGCGAAGCTGTACGAAGACCTGGATTTCGACAGTATCGATGCGGTGGACATGATCGTCAGGCTTAAGGAAATGACCGGCAAAGCGATCAAGGCCGAAGATTTCAAAACCGCCCGCACCATTGGCGATGTGGTCGAGGCGGTTTATAAGATGCTTAATGATTGATATGCCGGTTGCTTGGTTTATCTTCTCGTTCCCACGCGCGGCGTGGAAATGTAGAGTAAGGTCGGCCCTATGAGCTGTGTAGGAGCGGGCAATCCCCGCGATGAAGGAACTACAATGCTGCAACTGCGGCACAAACATCGCGGGGATGGCCCACTCCTACACGGTGTTACGCTAGTTCCCAAGCTCCAGCTTGGGAATTCAGTGCGGGAAGCTCCAGCTTCCAGTCTCGCGAAGCTGGAGCTTCGCCTCCTGGGTTCCCAAGCTGGAGCTTGGGAACCAGCAGTTCGCGTAACGGCTCGCAGTGCTGGGCATCCGGGCTGCATTCCCATTTATGCCCCAGAGGGTACACAGCTTATGGGAACGAGATAAATATGCGTTGGTTTGTAAACGGCATAATGGGTTTGTCGACCCTGTTATACCCGCTGGCGGTTTTTTTCGGCAGAGACTATTTCGAGCCTTGGAAAATAGCCGCGCTATTGATTGTATTGCTGCTGGTCAGACTGGCGGCCAGTTATTCGCTGAAACACTGGAGCATGCCGTTATTGGTTGCAGGCATCGCTTACTCAGCATTTGCAATGTGGAGCAATCAACTAAACACATTGCTGTTCTACCCGATCCTGGTCAACGGCTTGATGCTGCTCATTTTCGGTTGGAGCCTGTTTTCGCCGCCCAGTTTGATTGAGCGTCTGGCCCGTCTTCAGCACCCCGATTTACCGCCGGAAGGCGTTATTTATACCCGCCGCGTGACGCAAGTCTGGTGCTGTTTCTTTATCATTAACGGCACTCTGGCATCGGTTACGGCCTTTTGGTGCAGCCTGGAAATCTGGAGTCTATACAACGGCCTGATCGCCTATGTACTGATGGGCATTTTGTTCGCCGCCGAATACCTGGTCAGGATGAGAACGCAGAAGCATGCCCGATAAGCTGTTGCCGCTGTCCCATTGCTTGATTGCCCAACGGCCGGATACGCCTGTCGCCTATCATGCCGGGCGGTATTATTCGGCAAAGCAGTTTGCGAACGCGGTTAAATGCCGGGTCGACAAACTGCTGGCGCAACCTTACCGGCATTACGCCTTGTATACCGAAGATGCTTATCCGTTTGCCGTTTTGCTGTTTGCGTTGCTGCATGCCGGTAAACAAATTTGGATACCCGGCAATAACCGTCCCGGCACCGCAGAGCAATTGTCGCCGGACTGTCAGCTGCTCGGCGATTGGCAAAACGGCGACTGTTTCGATGATTGCCTGGATGCGTCGGCTGCTTCCAACCGATCTTTATCGCCGTTAAATCCTTTAGATAAACAGTTGGTCATTTTCACCTCGGGCTCTACAGGTCAGGCCAAGCCGATAGCGAAATGCTTAAACCAGTTTCAGCTTGAAATCGCCGCGCTGGAAAAACAGTGGGGCGAACAACTGGGCGATGCAACGGCGTTGGCGACGGTTAGTCATCAGCATATCTACGGCTTGTTGTTTCGCGTGTTATGGCCGCTTGCGGCAGGACGGTGTTTTCATAGTCAGGCTTATATCAATCCCGAGACGTTAGTGAATGCCATTCAGCCGGGTTCGGCTTACTGGATTGCCAGCCCGGCGCATTTAAAACGCCTGGATCAGCGATCGCCTTGGGAAGGTATTAGAGATTTAAAGGCGATTTTCAGTTCCGGCGGCGCGTTGCCGGAGAGCGCCGCTCAGCAGCTATTCAGCGGTGGCGGGCAGGCGGTGATTGAAGTCTATGGCAGCTCCGAAACCGGCGGCATCGCCTGGCGGCGGCAGGATCAGGCTTGGACGCTATTTGCCGGTATCGCCTTAAGCAATCCCGATGGCAATTGGCTGCTGCACTCGCCTTATTTGGAAACGGAACAAGGTTGTCGGCTGGACGACCAAATCACCCGGCTGGACGATGGCCGGTTCATACTGCATGGGCGTTCGGACCGCATCGTCAAAATTGAAGAAAAACGCCTGTCCTTGGCCGAACTGGAACAGCGCTTAACGACTGTGCCGTGGATAGATGAAGCCCATACGTTGGTAATAAGCAATCACAGGGATGTCGTTGCGGCGGTCATGGTGTTAAATCATCAGGGTTTAGAGCAGTTGGCAATCCAGGGCAGAAACCGGCTGATCAGGCAGCTGCGCAAAACGCTTGAGCAATGGTTTGAGGCCGTGGTGTTGCCCAGAAAGTGGTTGTTTGTTAACACCATGCCGTTAACCGGTCAGGGCAAAATCGACCGGCTGCTGTTAACAAGCCTGTTGGACTTTGATAACCGAAAATTGCCTCAAGCAGTCAATCTTGACATGACGCCGGAAAGCGTCCGGCTTAGCCTTAAGGTACCCGAAGATTTGCTGTATTTTGCCGATCATTTTGCGGGTTACCCGATTTTACCGGGCGTGGTGCAACTGGCTTGGGTCGAACATTTCGGCAAGCTGTTTTTTGTTATCGATAAGCCGTTTTCGCAGTTGGAAGTTGTTAAGTTTACCCAAGTTGTAAAACCCGGCGATCAATTAACGCTGACCCTGGACTGGAAGACAGCGTCGGGAAAACTGTATTTTAATTTCAGCTCGGAGCGCGGTACGCATAGCTCGGGGCGCATGGTTTACGAAGGTAAGAGATAGAGTGAACGTGCGCAATATAAGAACGAATAACCGCGAAGAACACAGACGACTTGCATGGATGCAGGAGGTAGAGCAACGCAGGAGCAGTTGCCGAGAACACGGAGTTTTCAAACTATTGTTCTTCGTGTCCTTCGTGGTGAATAATCCTTTCGGAGTTTCGTAGCCAATGAAAGCCTGCATCGTCATCCCTGTTTACAACCACGAAGCCGCGATTCCCCATGTGCTTGCCAAATTAAAAAGCGTCGGCATCCCGACGATATTGGTTAACGACGGCAGTTCGGCGTTTTGCTCTCAAATTCTGGCAGAGTGTGCTGAACGGGAGCCGGATTGGCTCACTTTAATCAACCGTCCGGAAAACGGCGGCAAAGGCGCTGCGGTGCTGGACGGTTTTAAGGCGGCGCAGGCCTTGGGATTTAGTCATGCGCTCCAGATCGATGCCGACGGACAGCACGATGTTAACGATATTCCGGCGTTTCTTGACGCCGGGACAAAGCACCCTGAAGCGCTGATTTTAGGCAGGCCGCTGTTTGATCGAACCGCGCCGAAGAGCCGTGTTTACGGCCGGACTATCGCCAATCTATGGGTATGGATCAACACCTTGTCGTTTGCGGTTGCAGACAGCATGTGCGGATTTCGCTTGTATCCGTTAACGGCAGTCGAGGCGTTATCCCGTGTTACAGACATAGCCGAAGGCATGGATTTCGACATCGACATTTTGGTGCGCCTGTACTGGCAGGGCGTGGACGTCATTAACATACCGACGAAGGTCAATTACCCTTACGACGGCGTATCGCATTTTAAGTTATGGCGGGATAATGTGTTGATCTCGAAAACCCATGCCACACTGTTTTTCGGCATGCTTTTACGCATTCGGCAATTGCTTAACAGGCGCCATCGATGAATAACTCTTCGCATTGGGCAGAGATGGGCGAGTGGAGCATGATTTGGGGCATGCGTTTCTTGCTGCGGGTTTACCTGTTGTTCGGGCGCACCGTATTGCAGTGGTTTTTATATCCCGTCGTCAGTTATTACTGGCTGGCGAACAAGCCGGGCCGGGAAGCCAGCCGGACTTATCTAAAGCGGGTTGCGCGGCTTTCGCCCGCATCCGGCTTAAGCGGAAGTCTTAAGGACAGCTACCGGCACTTCATCAACTTTGCCAACGCCATTATCGATAAATTGGCGGCCTGGTCCGGCGCATTGTCGCGTGCCGACATAAACTATAGGGGACGCGACGAATTGCTGGCCCACGTCAAATCGGGTAAGGGCGTAGTCCTGCTGGGCTCGCATTTAGGTAATCTTGAAGTCTGCCGGGTGATTGCGGATTTGGACGACGCTCCCCGCATTAACGTGCTGGTACACACCAAACATGCCGAAAAATTCAATCGCCTGCTCAGGCAAACCAACGCGAACAGCGGCTTAAACCTGATTCAGGTAACCGACATCAGCGCTGCCACGGCCATGCTGTTGAGCGATAAAATCGATAACGGCGAATTGGTCGTTATTACCGCAGACCGGACGCCGGTCAGCCGGAATCCGCGCGTGATCCGGGCTAAGTTTCTGGGAGACGATGCTTCGTTTCCGCAAGGTCCGTTTATCCTGGCCGCATTGCTTAAATGCCCGGTTTACACGCTGTTTTGCTTGAAACAGCAGGGCAGGCAGGTGATCTATTTCGACCATTTCAGCGATCTATTGACGTTGCCTCGGAAAACCCGCGAGCAAGCCTTGCAGCAAACGATACAGCGTTATGCCGGGCGACTGGAGCATTACTGCTTAATGGAACCGCTACAGTGGTTTAACTTTTTCGATTTTTGGCGCGTCAATGAACAGTAAAAATACCGTAGTTTTCGATGGCAGGCCGTTGACCATTGAAGACGTTTGCCAAATAGCCAACCAACACGCGCAGGCTGAGTTAGGCAGGCAACCGAAATTTATTGAACGCATCAACAAAGGCGCGCGCTTTATCGATACCTTGTTAAAGGAAGAAGGTTTTGTTTACGGCGTAACCACCGGTTACGGCGAATCCTGCACGGTGTCCATTCCGCTGAATCTGGTCGAGCAACTGCCCCGGCAACTCTACACCTTCCACGGCTGCGGATTGGGCGATCATTTCGATGCCCGGCAAACGCGGGCTATTTTGGCGGCGCGATTGACCAGCCTGGCGCGCGGTTACTCGGGCGTGCGCTACAAGCTATTGAAACAGCTGACTGAATTATTAAAGCGGGACATTCTGCCGTTGATTCCGCAGGAAGGTTCGGTCGGCGCCAGCGGCGATTTAACGCCGTTATCCTATGTCGCGGCGGTGCTGGCCGGCGAACGGGACGTGCTTTATCAAGGCGAGCGTCAAGCCGCGCAAACGGTTTTTGCCGGACTTAATATCGAAGCGTTGACCTTAAAACCCAAAGAAGGTCTGGCGATTATGAACGGCACGGCCGCAATGACCGGCATCGCCTGTTTGGCCTATCAACGCGCCGAGTATTTATCCCGGCTGGCGACGCGCATCACCAGTCTGGCCTCGGTCGCCTTGAAGGGCAATGCCTACCACTTTGACGAAAAGCTGTTTTCGGTCAAGCCGCATCCCGGACAAAACCGCGTCGCCGAGCGGATACGCGCGGATTTACAGTTGCGGCGCAGTGCGCCGCGCCACGACACCCGCTTGCAGGATCGCTATTCGTTGCGCTGCGCGCCGCATATCATCGGCGTTCTGGAAGATTCATTGCCGTGGCTTAGGCAGTTTATCGAAACCGAATTAAACAGCGCTAACGACAACCCGATTATCGATGCCGAAGGCGAACATGTTCTGCATGGCGGCCATTTTTACGGCGGCCATATCGCCTTTGCGATGGACAGCTTGAAAACCGCCGTAGCCAATCTGGCCGATTTAATGGACCGGCAAATGGCGCAGTTGATGGACCCCAAATTCAATAACGGCCTGCCTGCCAACCTGTCCGGCGCCGTTGGCGAGCAAGCGGTGTTGAGCCACGGCTTCAAGGCCTTGCAAATAGCGGTATCGGCCTGGACCGCCGAGGCCCTTAAGCTGACCATGCCCGCCAGCGTGTTTTCCCGCTCCACCGAATGCCATAACCAGGATAAAGTCAGCATGGGCACCATTGCGGCTCGGGATTGCATCCGAATTTTGGAGTTGACCGAGCAGGTTGCGGTGGCTGTGTTATTTGCGGTGGTTCAGGGTGTTGAGTTGCGGGGTAATATGGATTCGTTAAGCCCGGCTTTGCAAAAGACTGTTGGGCAATTGCGGGAGCATAGTTTGTTTTTGAGTGCCGATCGGGCGTTGGAGCAGGAGTTGCGGTTGTGTTTGGGGTTGATCGGAAAACAGCATTGGGATTTATATGATTAAGGCCAGGCCTCTCATCTTCCCGTTCTCACGCGCCGCATGGAAATGCAGTTTTTCTCGTTCCCACGCGCCGCGTGGGAATGCAGTTCAGGGCGCGCTGCGCCCCGAGGAATAAGCACCATGAGCCGTAGCCGCTACCGAATCTGCGATGAAAAAGCCCCGCATTTTCTAACCTGCACCGTGCTGAACTGGATACCGCTATTCACCAGACCGCAAACCGCAGGCATCATTCTGGACGCGCTACGATACCGGCAAGAAGAACGCGGCTGGAAAATATACGGCTACGTCATCTTGGAAAATCACCTCCATATGATTGTACAAGCCGAAAATTTGGCAGTGGAATTGCCGCGCTTCAAATCCTACACAGCCCGCAAACTGATCGACCACCTGAAAGAATGCCACGCCGAGCGGCTGTTACAGCAGCTGGCGTTTTTCCGCAAGGATTACAAACGTGAGGATCGGGATTATCAATGCTGGGAAGAGGGATCGCACCCGCAGCTTATCGAGAACGAGCAGGTGCTTCGGCAGAAGTTGGAGTATATCCATCAAAATCCGGTGAAGCGGGGGTATGTCGATGAAGCTGAACATTGGCGGTATTCCAGCGCTAGGGATTATGCGGGTGTTGCCGGGTTGATTCCTGTTTTTAAGGATTGGCTGTGATTCGCGGCGCAGCGCGCCTTGGACTGCATTCCCACGCGGCGCGTGGGAACGAGGAAAGGTGTCGCTAGCGCGACGGTTAATTGAATCGGGGTCTCGCCCCCGACGGCGAGATACTTTTCTTTGCTCCGCCAAAGAAAAGTATCCAAAAGAAAGGCGGCCCGGTTGCCGCTTGCTTCCTGCGTTCCTCGCTTTCGCCGGGGGTTGCCAGAAGGGCCATCCTTGGCCCTCTGTCAACGTGCGGCCTCCCTGCCGCACCCCTCACGGGCTATTCCCGGCGAAAGCTCCGGTACTCGGCGCGGCAAACGGGATTCAGTCCGTACCACCGGCCGGTTTTCTTCGTTATTGCACGGTACTCACTGTTTACAGCAGTATTTAAAAGCACGCATTCCGGCAGGGATTGCCGGAATCCAGAACACAGGGATGTGAATCTATCAGTTGCTGTTTTACTCCGCCGGGCGGAATTGCAATCCTCGAACTGTTTGGGAGAAAAACGCTTAATGCACAATGCAAGACCTGACACCGGTTTTCTTCGGTACTGCACAGTACTCATTGTTATACACAAGCATTTAAAAGCCCGTCATTCCGGCAGGGATTGCCGGAATCCAGAGTACAGGGATGTGAATTTATAAAAGGAACACTTCGCCGAGTAGGGCATCGTTTCACCAGAAACGTTCGAAGTTAGTTAGGTATTACATAAAAGTTAAGAGAGAATTTCAAATCCCGATTCTTGATGAAATTGGTTCCTCAAATTGCCATTGGGAAATGCCCTCTAAACCATGCATTAAATAATTATGTTTAATTTCAATGTCAGGGTGCGCCATTGATGTCACTCTAGATGATATTTTTTCTTTATGGTCTTCAGATAATTTTTCCCACCATTGAGGAGAAATGGCAAGGTTTTCACAATTGGATATAACTAACCGAAACAGTAAATCACCTATATCGCATTTGTTATAAATTGCTGTTGCTAATGATTCCATAAAACTATTACAAATAATTGAACTATTTTTATGCCACGCAATTAAAAAACCCCAGTTGTTATCATTCATCGGTGCTGAACAAATAGTAATTAGTTCCAACTTAGTTTCATAGTCTCTCAAATTCTGTAACTGTCTACCCAAAAAATCAAAGTCTGGCCAAAATAGTCCCGAAAAAACAACACTAGGTTTTTGCTTTGAAATAAAGAGAACATATTTTATGTCGGAATATGACTTATTTTTTAAAGAGTTATCATATTCTGATTTATGCCTATTTAAATTACCCAAGCCGAAAACTGTTGCTATTTTATTGCTATTTAATAGTTCTTTAACTGCTTTATTGTCATGATGTTTTATCTGGCTATTAATTAATTCAAGAGAGTTTTCTTTTACAAAAACAGCTCTGCATAATGAACGGTAAGCGTATAAAAAAACTTGTTGCTCTGTTGGAATTAAAGGAGATTCATCAATTACTTTAAATAATTCGTTGTCATGGTGTTTGCAAAAGCCAGAAAAAGTAGAAAATTTATTTATGCCAGCTTTTTTATAAATAAGTTTCTCACCGTTCTTTTTTAAATCACTAATGGCTCCAGCAACCACATAAATTTGTCCATATTCAGCTATTGAAGACAACGATTTTCTTCTTTGAATTGAATGAGCGTCGATGATTTCATTGCATTTATTGCCACTATCAAAATGTAAGCATCTTCCATTTTCTTTTTTGGCTAGCTCTCTTTGTTTATCAATAAATGCAGATAGCTTTGACTGATTTGATGAGGAAGTTAGTATTATTGGTTTTTTTATTTTTCCTTCTCTTCCTAAAAATTCATAGAAAAAATATATCGCACCTTTTGAAAACTCTTCTTTTAGTGATTTGATATTTCGTGCAAAATCAAAATGTGCTAATTCAGTGTCGCTTTCTAATAAATCGCAAAAAGTTAGTAAATGCTCTTCAGTGACTTCAATAGGCGGATTTTCTACATTTTTAATTTTCCAATTATCTTTTGAAACATAGAATTGCGCTTTTAAAAACGCACTTTGTGGATCATATCCAACAGTCCAACAATGTGATATTGCACTTTCGATCATATCGTAATGTTCGTTATCAGTTGTAGGAACGACTTGAAATGTTATAAAGAAGATTGCCATAAAAGACTAACAAATAGTTATAGAGTATATAGGTTGAGCTGGCAGATGGCACGGACTGAATCCCGTTTGCCGCGCCGAGTACCGGAGCTTTCGGCGGGAATAGCCCGTAAGGGGTGCGGCAGGGATGCCGCACGTTGACAGAGGGCCAAGGATGGCCCTTCTGGCAACCCCCGGCGAAAGCGAGGAACGCAGGAAGCAAGCGGCAACCGGGCCGCCTTTTCTTTGGATACTTTCTTTTGGCGGAGCAAAAGAAAGTATCTCGCCCTCGGGGGCGAGACCCCGATTCAATTAAGCGTCGCGTTAGCGACACCTTATAAACATGACAACGACAAAAATCATAATTTAAAGCCGCTGCACCAAAATGCCATTAATCTCCTCATCCGTCAGTACAATAGGATTAGTCTGCATACTGCTACCGCGGCTATTAGCGACAATCATCGGAAAATCTTCCACGCTAATCCCATAGCCATTAAGCCTTGGCAGTTGCAGCCGTTCGCTCCACTCGGCCAGCAAGGCGATTAACGCCGAACGCGCCGCAGCAGCATCAAGCTCATTCCGGTCAGTCAATAACCGCCCAACTTGCGCATATTTAGCCAAAGCAGGATTTTCCGGTTCGCGCTCCTGCATCGCCTTGATATTGACCTCGGTTGCGGCGGATACCAAGGTGCCGCAGACCACGCCGTGCGGAATAGGAAAGTAAGCGCCCAGCGGCGAAGCCAATCCATGCACCGAACCCAGGCCGACTTGGGCCAAGGTAATGCCGGAAAGCAAAGCCGCGTAAGCCATTGCGGCACGGCCATCAGTAGCCGAAGGTTCGTTGCCTTCCCAGGCGGCAAAAAAACCTTCTTTTACGGCAGTCATACCGCTCCAAGCCAGCGCGTCGATAAACGGGTTGGCTTTCAGCGAGACGTAGGATTCCAATAGCTGGGTGAACGCATCCATGCCGTCGGCCGCGACCAGTTCGCGCGGGCAGGTCGTCAATAAATCGGGGTCGATGATCGCGTATTCGGGGATAAGGCACTCATCGCGGAAAGATTTCTTGAAACCGTCAGGGCCTTGTACGCTCAGCACCGAGTTTTTGGTCGCCTCGCTGCCGGTTCCGGCGGTGGTCGGGACGGCGATAAACGGCGTGCTGGGGCCGTGATAGGGGACGTTCTTGCCGACGCCTTCGAGATGATCCATGACCGAATTGCCGTGCGGTAGCAGTCCGGCTATCGCTTTGGCGGCATCGAGCACGCTGCCGCCGCCGATGGCGATAACCACGTCAACCGCTTCGCCGCGAAACCGGCTTACCGCCTGATCTACCAGCGTCGGCGACGGTTCGCCCGAAATGGTGAAATGAAGCCAGCTAACGCCTTTGCTTTCCAGTGACTGGGTGAAAGACTGCCAGCGCGGCGTAGCGCAGAAAGATTGCTTGCCGGTTACCAACAAGGCGGTGCGGCCATAGCTCGCCGCCAGCGCAGGGACTTCGTTGATGCGGCCGCTGCCGTAGCTGATGCGCGGCAAACGCGAGATAGAGAAAGGAGTAAATTGCATTGGGTTATCCTTGCGGAAAGAGGCCGTCATAACGGACGCCTTGGCGGGGTTCCGCCATCCAGGCTGCTACGGTATCGCGCCAAGTTAAATAATGGGCTGTTTCCTTGTGAGCTGCCGCATCTTCGGCAGAAGCATAGGCTTCGTAAAGTATAAAGTGATTGGAGTTTTCGGGTGATTGCAGTATGTCGAATCGACGGTTGCCGGGTTCCTGGATCGAAGCTTCATGGTTGATCTGTGTGGCGGCAATAAAATCATCGATGTGAGCGGGGTCTACTTGAACGTGAACCAAGGTAACGTGCATAACGAGGCCTTTATAAATTATGAATGTGGCGGATATTATACTTCAGGCAACGTAGTTTCCGGTTTTTGGAAATGACTCGAACCCAGCGGCATCTCTTTGTTTTTGCTGTTGCTACATTTAGGCTGGTTGTAAGGTATGAGATAATATATGACATTGAACCGGATAAGAATGATTTACTCTGGTTCCAAAGCTCCAGCTTCGCGAGACGGGAAGCTGGAGCTTCCCTCACCGAATTCACAAGCGGGAGCTTGGGAACTAGCACTCACTGAAATACTTAACTTAATAGCAGTGACGCCGGAGCATGGGAACGATGTTTAAGGATTGGTTGTTATTCGCGGCGCAACGCGCCTTAAACTGCATTCCCATGGCGCGTGGGAACGAGATAATAATGATTCATCAAACTTCAATCGACCTGCAAATCCCCTTTCATGATGTCGACATGATGGAAGTGGTCTGGCACGGGCATTATGCCAAGTATTTTGAAATCGCCCGTTGCGCGCTGCTGGAAAAAATCGATTACAACTATCCGCAAATGCGCGATTCCGGCTATGCGTGGCCGGTCATCGATCTCGGCATTCGTTATGCGCAACCGGCGGTATTCGGGCAGATCATTACGGTAACAGCCAAAATCGTCGAATGGGAAAACCGCCTGAAAATAAACTACCTGATCACCGATAAACACACAGGCTTAAGGCTGACCAAAGGCCATAGCGTTCAGGTGGCTGTCGATTTGGCAACCAAGGAAATGTGCTTTGCATCGCCTGCGGTGTTGTTTGAAAAACTCGGACTGGAGGTTTTTTGATTTTACTAAAAGCGTTGTTGCTGTATCTATTGACGTTCGGCCAAGCTGTCGCAGGCGAAGCCGTATTGACGGATGTTGCCGCACGATGGGTAAAAAACACCATATTGTGGGGTTTGCAGGGCTAAGAAAAATCAGGTATATGATCTCTCAAGTTAAATACAAAGATGACAAACTATTTTTAGGAGGCGCACCATGCAAGCCACAGTTACCATTGATGACCAGCAGTTAAAAAGCTTGATGATTTATACTCATTCTAATAATGAATCCGAAGCTATTTATAAAGCTATTCAAGGCTATTTACAGCAGGCAAAGCGGCAGCAGAATTTATTAGCGTTGCGTGGACAAGTCGATGTTGCCGATAACTGGCAAGCGTTGCGCGATTTGGAAATCAATAAATGAGTGATGGTTTGGTTTTAGTCGATACTTGCGCCTGGATTGATTTTTTACGTTACCAAGAAGGTGAGTTGGGAAATCAAGTGGCTGCTTTAATAGAAAATAATCAAACAGCTATAACAGGCGTGATTATTGCCGAATTGCTGCAAGGCGTTAAAACTGAAAAACAGCAACAACAAATTAATCTTTTGATAAGTTCTGTAACCTCTTTACCTACGCAGGAACTTGATTGGGTAAATGCCGGATTGCTATTGCAAGAGCTTAGAAGTCGAGGGATCGCCTTGCCTTTAACCGATGCGTTAATCGCTGTTATCGCCCAACGTTATCAAGTAAAAGTATTGACGATTGATAAACATTTCCACCATTTGGCGGTTGAGTTGTATGTTTAGCAAGGACAGCGCTGGATTACGCTGTCGCGCTATTTCGACTACTTTCTTAAAAACGTTATTTGTGTTTTTTTTGTTACTATGGACTCCATCAATAATAACTTCCGCTTATGGTTCCCACGCAGAGCGTGGGAACGATGAGTTTATGTTTCGGGAAGTTATTACCGACCATATCCGAAGTCAAAGTGATGCTGACGATGTATTAGCTCAAATTACCGCGCGATTGGCAAAAACGCCGATCACCCAAGGCGACTTTCATCAGCAAAAACAGCTGAAGGTATTACACAAGCCGTTAATTTCTACGGGGTCGTTTACTTACGACAAAAACAAGGGCGTTATCTGGAAAACCCTGACGCCGGTTGTTTCATTGTTGCTGGTCAATGAGTCGAAGCTGTTGACCGGGCAGGGCGAGCAAGCGGTGCCTGCGGCTTTCGGCAAGGTTTTCAAGGCCATGCTCGGCGGCGATTTGGCGATGCTGACCGACGGCTTTAGCGTGACCGGAACCGATCAAAAAACTTCCTGGCAGTTGGCGTTGACGCCCAAAGACGAGATGCTGAGACTTATCATCAGCACGATGCTGTTGTCGGGCGACACCGAGCTGCGCGATCTGGAAATACGAGAAGCGGGGGGCAATGTCACTCGTATTACTTTCGACAACATCACCCATCCTGCGCAATTAACCGACGAGCAACAAGCCGATTTTGAACGTTTATCACCCTAGGCTGGGCGCAGGGCTTTGGCTGGCCGGAATGCTGGTTATCGGTATTCTCGGCGGCCAAGCGTTGACCAAAGACTGGCTGGAAACCGGCTTTCTAGCGTTATTGCCGACCGGCGAGCAGCAGCCGGATATCGCCAAAGCCACAACGCAGCATAATCAGCTGTCGAACCGGAAAGTGATTTGGCTGGCGGGCGCGGGGACATCGCAAGAAGCCATTGCTCATGCCCAAAAGCTCAAGCAGCAGCTGGAACAGAGCAAGCTGTTTAACAAGGTGCTGCTGGAGTTTCCGCAGCAGCAATATATCCAACAGTATCAGCAGCTGTTTCCTTATCGCTATCAGCTGTTGGATACGCAAACGCAAGCCCTATTGGCGGCTAATCCCGATCAGTTAATCAGGCAAAACCTGGAAATACTGAACAGTCCCATCGGGCAGATGCAGGCGGCCGATCTGGAACGCGATCCGTCGTTGCTGTTTGGCCGTTATTTCAGCGCGCAAAATCCGATCAAGCTGAATTTGGAGCAGGGCATCGTCGTGTTGTCCGACCGGCAGCGGTTTTGGGCATTGCTGTTGACCGATTTGCAGGATGAACGGTTGCAGTTGGATAAGCTGGAAACCTTGTCGAGCCTGGTTGACAGCGCCACCGGGCAAGTCAAAGCGGCCGGCGGCGAGTTGCTGGTTTCCGGCATGGCGTTGTTTACCGCGCATGGCGCACAATCGGCCAAACAGGAAATTTCCACGGTCGGCGTCGGTTCGAGCCTTGGTATTATCGTGTTGCTGTGGGCGACTTTCCGAAGCGTCAGGCCGTTACTGTTATCGAGCCTCGCGATAGGCAGCGGCCTGCTTGCCGCGTTGGTTATCTCTGTGCTGTTTTTCGGCAAGATACATATTCTTACGCTGGTATTCGGGGCCAGCTTGATCGGCGTCGCCGACGACTATGCGCAGCATTTTTTGTGCGACAGTTTCGGCGAGAAGGACTGGAATCCCCGGAAGGGCCTAAAGTTTATTTTGCCGGGACTGTCTTTAGGGCTGGCAAGCAACCTGTTAAGTTATGCGGGCTTGGGTTTTTCGCCGTTTCCGGGCTTGCAGGAAGTGGCGTTATTTTCCGCGATGGGTTTGCTGGTCGCATGGCTGACGGTGGTGCTGCTGTTTCCGTTGCTGTTAACCGGGTTCACCTTCGATCATCAGCCGGGCATACTTAAACTGACTAGCTATTGGGAACAACGTTGGCCGCTTTGGGTATTTAAACACCGGCGCGTCTTAAGCTTGCTGCTGGCGGTTTTTGTTGCAGGCGGTCTGTGGCGGCTGACGCCTCAGGATGATGTGCGTTTGCTGCAATCGCCGCCAGCCGAGTTAATTCGCACTGCCGATAAAATCCGCTCGTTATTTCCGATGAGTCCCGATAATCAGTTTTTTCTGGTGTCGGGCAAGGATCAAGCCGACTGGCATCAAAATGAACAAAGACTGCTTAACCGTCTGGATGCGTTGAAACAGCAAAAAGCGCTGACAGCTTATGAGGGCTTGAGCAACTATTGGCCCGATGCGGACCGGCAGCAGCAAAACTACCGGCTGTTAAAGAGCGCGCTGTATGATTCAGGCCTGCTTGAACGCTACATGACCGATCTCGGTTTCGACCGGACGGCGGTGCAAGCCGAACTCAAGCAGTTTGCCCAGGCCGAGCGCAATACATTGGCCTTGCCCGAATGGCTGGCGACTGCCGATGAAACCAAGCGGCAGTTGTGGCTGGGCTGCGCACAGAGCCGTTGTCAAAGCACGGTTGCGTTAATCGGCATCAAGGATATGAACGTATTAACGGCGCTACAGGATTTGCCGGGCGTAGTCTGGGTGGATCAGGTCGAGTCGGTGTCGTCACTGTTTGCGCGTTACCGGGTCAGGGCCGGCGGCTTGTTGCTGGTTGCTTTCTGTCTGGCCTCGCTGGGCTTGGGCCTTAAGTTCGGTTGGCGCAACGGCGCAACCATCATGTCGGTGCCGGTTGCGGCGCTGGCGGTTTCGTTAGCGATGCTGGGCTGGTTCGATCAGTTGTTCAGCCTGTTCAACCTGTTTGCGTTATTGTTGGTGCTGGGCATCGGCGTCGATTACGGCTTGTTCTTTTTTATGGCCGGAGACCGACGCGCCAGCACCTCGTTGGGGGTTACGCTGTCGGCATTGACGACCTTGCTGGCATTCGGCTTGTTGGCGATAAGTTCCACCGAGATCGTGCATGCGTTCGGATTTACCGTAACTGCCGGTATTGTAACGGCGCTGCTCAGCGCGCCATTGATCGGGCTTAAGGTGGTTTACTCACCACGAAGGCACGAACGACTGCATGGATGCAGGAGGTAGAGCAATGCAGGAGCAATTGCCGAGAACACGAAGAAAAAACATAAACTTCGTGTCTTCGTGGTAAATAACAGAACCCGATATGCAGGGTAAATTTTTTATCGGGCATCGCTCTTAAGGAGTATAAAAAATCAATATGACAAATAATAAAGGCGAAATAATCATCATCGGCGCCGGGCCTTCCGGGAGTATTGCCGGGGCATTGCTGCAAAACCGGGGCTTTAAAGTGACCATTCTGGAGCGGCAGCTGTTTCCGCGATTCAGCATCGGCGAAAGTTTGTTGCCGCAATGCATGGAATTCATACAGCAGGCCGGGATGCTGGACGCGCTAGTCGATGCCGGGTTCCAGTATAAAAACGGCGCATCTTTCGTATGTAAAGATCTGCAAACCGAGTTTTCCTTTGAAGACAAATTCAGTCCCGGCATGGGCACCACGTTTCAGGTGCAGCGCGGCCGGTTCGACAAGTTGCTGGCCGATGAAGCGGTGCGCATGGGCGTCGATATACAGTGGCAGATGGAGGTGACGGCGGCCGATTTTTCCGCCGACCGGCCGGAGCTGACGGTGCGCAACAACCAAGACGAAGTCATGACTTACCGTGCCGACTTTGTGCTGGATGCCAGCGGTTTCGGGCGTATCTTGCCCAAATTGCTGGATTTGGAATCGCCTTCCGGGTTTCCGGTCAGGCAAGCCTTGTTCGGCCATATTGAAGACCGGATCGGAGAGGGCCTATTCGACAGGAACAAAATCCGGATCACCGTGCATCCCGAGCATAAGGATGTCTGGTATTGGCTGATCCCGTTCAGCAACGGACGCAGCAGCGTCGGCGTGGTTGCGGAACCGGAGTTTTTTAAATCATGGGACAATAACGACCAGGCCTTGCAGGACATCATCAATCAAGACCCCAGTTTGACCGCATTGCTTAAGAACGCAGTGTTCGATGAAAAAATCAATGCCATCGTCGGTTATTCGGCCAACGTGAAAAGCCTGCACGGCAAAGGCTATGCGCTATTGGGCAATGCCGGCGAGTTTTTGGACCCGGTGTTTTCATCCGGCGTTACCATTGCGATGAAGTCGGCCGGCTTGGCTGCGGATGTGTTGGTCAGGCAATTTAATAATGAACCGGTGGACTGGCAGCAAGATTACGCCGAACCTTTGCAGCGCGGCGTCAATACTTTTCGGGTGTTTGTCGATGCCTGGTATGACGGCCGTTTTCAGGATGTCATTTTTCACCCGGCGCAGCAGCCCGAAGTGAAGGCGATGATCAGTTCGATACTGGCCGGTTATGCCTGGGATGAAAATAATCCTTACGTCAAAAATGCGCGTTCGAGGCTGGATACGCTGGTTGAGTTATGCCGATAAGGTTATTATTTCTCGTTCCCACGCGCTGCGTGGAAACGCCGTCAAATGAGAGGCATGGCGGTGTTGCGCAGGCACTTGTGTATAACGATGAGCGCGGCAGGTGGGAACGAGGTGAAAATGCCCGTCCCCAATTGGATGCCCTAGTTGAACTATGCCGATAAGGATTTTCAGCGCTGTGTTGTTGCTCTGGCTGTCCGGCTGTGCGCTGATGCAGCCGGAGCCGGTGACCGTTAAATCCGAACTGATGCCGATCGCACAGCCCTTAGGCCCCGCCAGGCGCATAGTGCAGCAAATAAACGCGGTGTGGGCCGACCGGCAGGAATCCATGCTGGCAGTTCTGGAACTGGATGCGAAGCATATCGCGATGGCCGGACTCAGCAACGACGGCTTGAGTTTGTTCAATTTAAGCTATGACGGCCACGCCATAGTGTCCGACAAAAGCCCGCTATTACCGGAGTCGGTCAATCCGGAATTTATCATTACCGATCTGCAACTGGTTTATTGGCCGATTGCTGAGTTGCAAAAAAAACTCCCGGCCGGATGGCGCTTGGAACAATCCGGTGAAAAACGTTTTTTAACGATCAGCGGCAAAAAACAAGTCGAAGTTAATTATGTATCTCCCGATCCGGTTTGGCCTAAGGCCGTCGAGCTGGTCAATTTCCAGTACAATTACCGCTTGAATATTAAAACCATAAGTTATGACCTTATACCTGAATGACTTAGGTTTGCTGTGCGCAGTCGGCAACAGCAAAACCGAAGTATTGACGCGCCTGCTGGCCGGCGACCGGTCGGGATTATCAGTTAGCGATGAGTTCGGGGTTCGCTGTTTTGTCGGCGCCGTTTCTGTTGGCCTTCCGGAGATTGAAGGTATTTACAATTGCCGGAATAACCGCCTGTTGCTGGCGGCATTAAGCCAAATCGAACAAACGGTGCATGACATGATCGCCCGGTTCGGCGCCGATCGTATCGGCATTGTGCTGGGCACCAGCACATCGGGGGTTCGCAATACCGAGCTGGCGTTGGCGTATTGGGCTAAACACGGCGTCTTGCCGGACCAGTTCCATTACAAGCAGCAGCAAATGGGCGCCGGGGCGGATTTTTTGGCGGATTTTATCGGTATCCAAGGGCCTGCCTATACGATCTCCACAGCCTGTTCTTCCAGCGGCAAGGCGTTTGCATCGGCGCGCCGGTTGATCGGGCAGGGCATCTGCGATGCGGTTATCGTGGGCGGAGCGGACAGTTTGTGCAGTTTGACCGTCAATGGCTTTGCGGCGCTGGAATCGATCAGCACCGGGCTGTGCAAGCCGTTCGGCGCGCATCGGGACGGCATCAATATCGGCGAAGCGACCAGTCTTTTTGTATTGAGCAAAGAACCGGGGCCGGTCATTTTGCAAGGCATAGGCGCAAGCAGCGACGCCTATCATTTTGCAGCCCCCGACCCGGATGCGGCCGATGTGATCAGGGCCATGCAACATGCGCTGGACGATGCGGGCAAAACAGCAGCGCAGATCGATTACCTGAATCTGCACGGCACGGCCACGGTATTGAACGATGCGATGGAAAGCAAAGCCGTCAACGCATTGTTCGGGTCAACCGTGGCGGCGAGTTCCAGTAAGGGGATGACCGGACATACCTTGGGCGCTGCCGCGGCATTGGAATTGGCTTTTTGTTGGTTGCTGCTGACTCATGACGATGATCAAGGCGCGTTGATAGCGAACATTAACGATGATGAGGCGGATGTTACGCTGCCTGAGTTAAATCTGGCTAAAAAAGGCGCAATGTTGGGGCGTAGAATTAACACTTGCCAAAGCAACTCCTTTGCTTTCGGCGGCAATAACCTGTCTATTGTGCTGGAGCGGTCATGATCGATGTTGCCGACGTGATTCCGCATACCGGCGACATGGTGTTGCTGGATCGCATCATCGATTATGACGATCAGGGCTTGACTGCCGAACTGGTGGTGCGCGGCGATGGTTTGTTGGGCGACGATCAAGCTGTTCCTGCCTGGGCCGGGATTGAATATATGGCGCAAACGATAGCCGCGTATGTCGGGATAAAGGCAAGACAGGCCAACGAGCCGATACGGATGGGTTTTCTGCTTGGAACCCGGCGCTACAGTAGTAATGTTGCGGCGTTTAAGGTCGGCGCAACGTTAACGATACGGGCGGAGAAAATTATGCAGGATGACGGCTTGGGGGTTTTTGACTGCCGTATTAAGGGCGAAGCTGTGGAAGTTACGGCCAACCTGAATGTTTATCAGCCGCCGGTAAACACATTAATATAAGTGCCTCGTTCCCGCGCAGTACGCTCGTCTGGGCTGGCCGGGGTTTGCAACCCCGGCCGAAATGTTTGACGGATGATGATATGGCGATAGTTATCGAAAACGGCAGGGACGGGAGTGCAACTCCCGTCCCGCTCGGTGAACACATTAATATAAGTGCCTCGTTCCCGCGCAGTACGCTCGTCTGGGCTGGACGGGGTTTGCAACCCCGTCCGAAACGTTTGACGGATGATGATATGGCGATAGTTATCGAAAACGTTGCGAGTTGGGCCTTCCAGGTTTTTACTGGAGCCGCTCCCGGCGGCTCCAGCACTTCCGCCATCCATGGCAGTCGTAAAACCTGGAAGGTCTGGATAGCGGCCTGTTTTTCGCCTAAGGCCCTCCGGAATTAAAGATGAGCGCAGCGCGTGGGAACGAGAATGAAGCATTGAAACAACACATGAGTACATTATGAATAAAACTGTTTTAGTGACCGGCTCCAGCCGGGGTATCGGTAAAGCGATTGCGTTATATCTGGCTAAACAGGGTTTTGATTTGGTCATCCATTGCCGCAGTCAGCGCGCACAGGCCGAGGAAGTTAAAGCTGAAATCGAGCAGTTGGGCCGACAAGCCCGGATTTTGCAGTTCGACATTGCCGACCGCGCGCAATGCAGCGAGCAACTCAATCAGGATATTGACAGCCACGGCGCTTATTACGGCGTGGTCTGTAATGCCGGGATCACGGCCGATAATGCCTTTCCGTCGCTGACCGGCGAGCAGTGGGACAGCGTGATTCACAGTAATCTGGACGGTTTTTACAATGTCTTGCAACCGGCGGTGATGCCGATGGTCAGGCGTCGCAAGCCCGGACGCATTGTTACTTTATCGTCGGTTTCCGGCCTGATGGGTAATCGCGGCCAAGTCAATTACAGCGCGGCAAAAGCCGGTATTATCGGTGCGACCAAAGCGCTGGCTTTGGAGTTGGCAAAGCGCGACATCACTGTCAATTGTGTGGCGCCGGGTCTTATCGATACGGAGATGGTCAGCGAATTGCCGCTGGAAGAAATCAAAAAAATGATTCCGGCGCGCAGAGTCGGCAGACCCAAGGAAGTCGCGGCGGTCGTGGCTTTTTTAATGTCCGAGGATGCCGCTTACGTGACCCGGCAGGTTATTTCGGTCAACGGCGGCTTATGTTGAAGCGCGTGGCGGTGACCGGCATGGCGGGGCTTTCGCCGATAGGCTGCGATTGGCCGCAAGTCGCCGAGCGCCTTAAAAACAAGTCGACCGGCATTAAATTCATGCAGGATTGGGATAAATACCAAGGCTTGAATACCCGCTTGGGAGGGCCGGTCGATTTCACCCGGCCTGAGCATTATTCGCGCAAGCAAGTCCGCGGCATGGGACGCGTCGCCTTAATGGCGACTCGCGCAACCGAATTGGCGCTTGGCGATGCCGGTTTATTGCATGACGAGTGCCTTAAAAGCGGACAGATGGGCATTGCTTACGGCAGTTCGTCGGGCAGCCCCGATGCGATCGCCGAGTTCGGCAATATGCTGATCAATCATGCCACCGGCGGCTTGAATGCCACCTCGTATATCAGGATGATGAGCCATACCGCGCCGGTCAATATCAGCCTGTTCTTCGGCATCAACGGCAGGGTTTACACAACTTCAAGCGCCTGTACCTCGGGCAGTCAGGGCATAGGCTACGGTTATGAGGCGATAAAGTTCGGCTTGCAAAAGCTGATGGTGGCGGGCGGCGCCGAAGAACTATCGGCGATTCAGGCCGCAGTGTTCGACACTTTGTTTGCAACCAGTCTGCGTAATGAGTCGCCGGATAAAAGTCCCCGGCCTTTCGATCGCGACCGCGACGGTCTGGTCATTGGCGAGGGCGCGGCTACGTTGATATTGGAAGAACTGGAACATGCCTTGGCGCGCGGCGCGCATATCCATGCCGAATTGGTGGGGTTCGGCAGCAATTCGGACGGCCTGCATGTCACCCAGCCTAACAGCGATAGTATGCAGGTTGCTATGCGCCTGGCTTTGCAGGATGCCGGGCTTGATGCCTCCGCCATCGGTTACATCAGCGCGCATGGCACTGCAACCGGTCACGGCGATGTCGCCGAAAGCCATGCGACCGCGGCGGTATTCGGCGATAAAACCCCGATCAGCGCGCTGAAAAGCTTTACCGGCCACACTCTGGGCGCTTGCGGCGCGCTGGAGGCCTGGGCGGCGATCAATATGATGAATGAAGGCTGGTTTCACGCCACGGCTAATCTTGACAATATTGATCCTGAATGCGCCCGGCTGGACTACATCAAAGCGGATGTCCGCAAACTCGATTGCGGCTATGTAATGAGTAATAATTTTGCTTTCGGCGGTATCAATACTTCTTTGATTTTTAAGCGTTGGGATGGCTGACATGCCGCTCGATTTGGAAAGTGGCAATAACAAGTCTTTCGCGGATTAACGGCGGATTTAGGATAAAAAGAAATGCTCTTTTACTGATCAAGGTTATCCACATTTTCTGTGGATAACTTTGTGGATAAGCTGGAAATAAGCGACCTAACTATTCACTTCTTAAGCTTTTTTGTTAGATTGGTCAGATTATGGCCAGTGTGCGGTTCGCTATAAATACTGCATAAAATATCAATGACTTAGCATGCGTAAAAACAATTTTAGCGGTGTTTTTCCATAAGCGGGCTGAGCTTTTGCAGTTATGCTGCTGAAACAAAAGTGTATTGAGCGCGCTTGTGGAAAAGGTTGCTTTAGGAATGCGTTGTCAAGCTTTATTTACTTGAATAAGGCGGACTTTGGACGACTCAATATCGATTGAGATATTCGATTGCGGCTTGAAAAAAACAGCAAATAGATGATGGGGAGAACGGATACGCTTGTTGCCCGGAATTGGGGGCGACCGGTGAAGAAGGTCGCCCAGAGCTCGGCTGTATTAACGCAGCCTTGCTGTTGTCTATCTTTGCGGAGGGTATAAAGCCATTCAAATTAATCCGCCGGGCGGAATAATTTAGATAATCAAGTTGTGACAACGCCCTGTTGCCGTGCGGCTAAGGCAGTTGAATAACCGGGGGATAGTGCTGCTCGAGCGGTTAATATTTTAATGGCGTTTGCCATTTTTACCGGCAGTCGTATCTTCAAATTTGACTTTTAAAGGTTTTCCGCAATACAGATTGCCGTCTAGCGCGGCTATCGCGGCTCTTGCTTCGTGACCTTCCATTCCGATAAAGCCGAAGCCCCGGCATTTTCCGCTAAATATATCGGAAACAAGCT
>Ga0208753_100269_pt1 | contig 23498 bp, 25 predicted proteins | sample LakWasMet37_LOW7_2_FD_183877 | JGI IMG/M metagenome (GOLD analysis project Ga0208753, IMG submission 183877) | Freshwater sediment methanotrophic microbial communities from Lake Washington under simulated oxygen tension - Sediment Metagenome... | ecosystem: Environmental > Aquatic > Freshwater >... | reverse complement strand
CAGGCGCTTTGCGATCCGCCCCTATCCGAAGGAACTCGAGCAGCGCGTGACTTGGCAGGAACGCCAGCTGTTGCTCCGCCCCATACGGCCGGAAGACGAAACCACGCTCAACGACCTGCTCTGCTCGCTGGAAGCCGAGGATTCGCGCATGCGCTTCTTCGGCACCATGCGCAAGCTGCCGCGTTCCCAGCTTGCGCGCTTCACGCAGATCGACTACGACCGCGAGATGTCGCTGGTGGCGATCGAGCGCGGCAGCGACGGCGTCGAGCATTCGCTCGGTGAAGTGCGGGCCGTGGCCGATCCGGACAACCTCGTGGCCGAATTCGCGATCGTCGTCCGCTCCGAACTCAAGGGCAAGGGACTCGGACGGCTGCTGCTGGAGAGCATGATCGACTATCTGCGCAAGCGCGGCACCGCCGAATTGCGCGGCGAGACCATGACCGGCAATCTGCGCATGATCCATCTGGCCCAGGACCTGGAGTTCGAGGTGACGGCCGGAGCGGACATCAGCACCGTCGATCTGCGCCTGCCGCTACGCGGGCACCCGCTGCAATAGGCTCCGCCGCGCCACGGCGCGACGGGCCGGCATCAGGCTTTGCGGCCGCCGGGCGGCAGCCCCGTATGCATCTCGATCTGGCCGACGAAAGCCATGGCGGTCAGCGTCGCGCCAATCGCCATCCAGCCGACCATGCCGTAGCCGACGATGTGGCCCGACGCATCGGCCGTGATCATCACGCCCCCGATGTACGACGCGGCCCCCGCCGCCAGCTGCTGCACGGCGCCGTTCATCGACAGGAAGGTTCCGCGCAGGCGCGGTTGCACGGCGGACGTGACGATGGCCATCACCGGCACCATGCGGCCCGGCACGAAAATGAAGAACAGCGTCGACCAGATGATCATCAGCCACAGCGGTATCGGCCCCAGATGCGTCTGCGCAAACAGCGGCACCATCGAACACAGCGCCATCCAGCGGTAGACCCGGATCTTGCCGTGGGCGTCGGCCAGCCGGCCGATCAGGCGCGAGGTGAAGAAGGTGGCGCAGCCCCCGGCCAGATAGATCAGCGGGATGTCCTCCTGCCGGATGCCGATATTCGCCGTGACATAGATGGTGATGTAGGGAATCACGCTGAAACCGGAGAACATGATCAGCGCCATGAACAGCAGGGCCCGCAGATGGTTGGCGTCGCGCAGCACGTCGAGCATGGCCGCCAGCGGATGCGCGCGCTCGGTCTCGCTGACGATGGCGCTCGGCAGGTGGCCGCGCAGCACCGGCAGCATCTTCCAGCCGAGCAGCAGGAAGGCGCAGGCCAGCACGGCGATGAAAACGAAGGGAAAGCGCCAGCCGAAATGGTTGGCGAGGTAGAGCGACAGCGGGACCCCCGCCACGGTCGACAGGGAAAATGCCGACATGATGGTGCCGCTGGCGCGGCCGCGTCGCTCGAACGGAATCAGGTCGCCAACCATGGTTTGCACCATCGACCCGAGTACGCCGCCGAACGCGCCGGCCGTACCGCGCGCCGCCAGCAGGGTCCAGTAGCCGGGCGCCAGTCCGCAGGCCAGCGTGGCCAGGGCGAACAGGCCGAACATCGTCAGCAGCAGGCGCTTGCGCTCGAAGCGATCGACGAAAGCCGCCGCCAGCACGCCCGTGAATGCGGCGGTGAAGGTGTAGGCCGATACCAGCAGGCCGAACTCGTGGGTGCCGACGCCCAGTTCCCGCATCAGGATCGGGCCGAGCGGCATCATGATCATGAAATCGAGGATGTGCGCGAACTGGATGCCGGCAAGCGTGAGCAGCAGCATCCGCTCGCGGGCGGGATCGAGTGGTTCGGGCGGTGGTGGATGGGTCATCGGCGGCGACGCGGGTCAAAACGTCGAGCGTAGCAGGAGTCGGCGCTGGCGGTACGGCGAGAGGCGGGCTGTACTCGGCACGAACAGGAATTGACGGCATAATCCCGACGGGTTGACAGACAGGACGCTGAAGGAATTCCATGGCCAACGACTACATTTTTTTCGACGCGGCGCTCCGCGACCGTTTCGTGAGCTTCGTCGCAGGGCACGGCATCCCCGCGCAGTCGCGGCCGGACGCGATGGAGGGGTTCGTCGTGGCATTGGCCGACGACCTGACAGACGAACTCGAGGACGCCCTCGAGGCCGAGTACGCCACGCTGATGGCGGAGCAGGTCGATCTGGTCGAGGCCGCGGAAGGCGACCAGGCACGCGCGCTGATGGCCGTCGCCATCACGCTGCCCGATGGCCAGCCCGGGGTGGTGCGGATACCCGCCCGCTACGCGCGCCGTCTGTTCGAGCACTTTTCCGCCGACGAGGTGCACGAACTGGTCGGCGCCATCGCCCAAGCCGTGGCGAACCCGGTGTCGGGCCCGCTGTGCCGCAGGGACTAGCCGGCGCCGGCAGCCATGTGCGAACTGTTCGGCTACAGCGGCGACCGCGAGCAGAGCCTGAGCCCCTGGCTGACGCCGTTTCGGGCGCGCGGCGGCGGCAACGCCGACAACCCGGATGGATGGGGCGTCGCCTCCTGGCATGACGGCACCGTCAGCCTGACCAAGTCTTCCGAGCCGGGGTTCAGCAGCGCGGGCTTCGCTCGCGTCGCCGGCGCGCTGCGGACCCGCCTCGCCATCGCGCATGTGCGCAAGGCGCGGCATCCCCCCGTGCCGGGCATGCTCAACACCCATCCCTTCATCCATGCCTGCTGCAACCGCGACTGGGTCTTCGCGCACAACGGAATGGTGCCGGAGGTCATCGAATGGCAAACCACGGGGCCGCTGTGCCTGCCGGACGGCGAGACGGATTCCGAATACGCCTTCTGCCATCTGCTGACCGACATCGCCGAGGCTTACGACAACCCGCTGCAGCCGGCATGGCTCGACCGTCTGGCCAGGCTGTCGGAGAAAATTTCGGCACTGGGCAAGTTCAATTTCCTGCTCTCCGACGGCCGCGAACTGATTGCCTACGGCCACGACCGGCTGCACCAGCTCAAGATCGACGACGAGTCAGGATGCAGAATCATCGTCGCCACCGAGCCCCTCACCGACGGGATGTGGCTGCCCTTCGCGGCGGGTGAATTGCGTGTGTATCGCGATGGAAAGCTGATCGCGCGGCTGGGCGGCAAAGGACCGCGCTCGCCGTCGCCGGGCTGAAGAAACCAGTCAGCTCAATCGCCGCCGCAGTTCAGCCAAGTAGCGCAAACCGGCAATCGCGCGACTGCCGTACCACGACACCATTTCGCCGTCGATGCGGATCACCGGCCGTTGCGCCAGCGCGCCGACCTCTGCCAGGTGCCGATCGGTGAAGGCATAGGGTTCCGAGGGCAGCAGCACGCGCGATATGCCGGCCAGCCACGGGGCATCCCAGGCGAATTGCGGAAAGCGCGTCGATGCTTCCGCCGGCAGCGTGTCCCAGCCGGCGGCACTCAGCATGGCGGCAATGTAGGTGTCGCGCCTGACGGTCATCCATGGCTCGCGCCAGATCGGATAGAGCACGGATTCGCGCGGCAGCGTCGCGGTCAGCTCGGCGAGTTCCTGCCGCGCCGCCGAGAACTCCGCGGCAAGGCGTGCCGCTTCGACATCGCGCCGAAAGATTCCGCCCAGCAGCGCATACAGGGCGAGGTTGTCGTCGACGGTCTGCGGATGCACGACGACGACCTGCGGCACGAACTCCATCATGGTCTCGACGGCTTCGCGGCGGTTTTCGTCGATGTCGGCAATCAGGTGTGTGGGCGCCAGCTCGCGCACCACCTCGAGCTTGACGTCCTTGGTGCCGCCGACCTTGGGCACATGGCGCAGCACCTCACGGGGATGGATGCAGAATCCGGTGCGGCCGACCAGGCAATCCGCGAGGCCGAGATCGCAGACGAGCTCAGTCAGGCTCGGCACCAGGCTGACGATGCGCGGCACGCCGTCGAACGGCCGATGCTCGCGGCCCAGGGCGTCGATCGGCATTACAGGTCGAGACCGCGCGGCTTCCGTCCGGCGCGGGCGAACAACGCATCGAACAAGGGATTGGGCAGCAGGCGCAGCAGCTTGGCAACGACGCCCATCTGCCAGGGAATCACGGTGTAGCTGGTGCCGCGTTCGATGGCGCGGGCGAAGCGGCGGGCCGCTGCCTCTGCCCCCAGGAGAAAGGGCATCGGGTAGCGGTTCACCGCGGTCATCGGCGTCGCGATATAGCCCGGCACGATGGTGACCACCTCGACCCCGCTGCCGCGCAATTCACCGCGCAAGGTCTCCAGGTAGGCGATGGTCGCCGCCTTCGAGGCACAGTAGGCGCCCGCTCCGGGCAGGCCCCGGATCCCCGCCACCGAAGCGATGCCCACCAGACGGCCGCGGCCGCGGGCCTTCATGGCGGCGATGAAGGGCTGCAAGGTTTGCGCCATGCCCATCACATTGGTTTCGAAGACGCGGCGGAATGCCGGCAGGTCACCGGCGTCATCCGTAAGCGTGCCGACCGAGATGCCGGCATTGGCGATAACGATGTCGGGGCAGCCAAAGCGGGCGATGAAATCCCCGGCTGCGGCCTGCAGCGCCACCGCATCGGCGACATCGAGCGCATAGCAGGCGTGTTCCCCGGGTAGTCCGGCAATCAATTCGCCGAGCCGGTCCCGGCGGCGCGCCGCCAGCCCGAGCGTGGCGCCGGCGACTGCGTAATGGCGGGCCAGCGCCTCGCCAATGCCGCTGGATGCCCCGGTCAGGAATACCCGCACGGGTTCCTGCCGGCTAGTTCTTGCCGGCCTCGGCGCGGGCGCGATCGATCAACTGCTCGATGATCTCCAGCAGATCCTCGTAGTTGCCCGGCGTCAGCGCCAGATACTTGCCCTGCACCATTACCGACGGCACGCCCGTGATGGTGGCGCTCAGCGTAAGCTCGCGCGCCTGCTGGACCCGGCTCTGGACGCCGAAGGAGGCCCAGGCCTCGCGGAATTTCTGCACGTCGATGCCCTTTTTGGCGATCCAGTCGAACAAAATCTTTTCGTCATCGAGGCGCTGATGGTCGAGGTGAATCGCGTTGAAAACATCGCGGTGCAGCCGCCCGACCAAATTCATGGCTTCGAGCGTGTAGTAGAGCCGCGCGGGCGGCGCCCACTTGTTGTTGGGGAACAGCGCCGGGACACGGCGAAAGACCACGTCGGCAGGCAGCTTCTTCGCCCAGGGCGCCAGCAGCGGCTCGAAATCGAAGCAATGCGGACAGCCGTACCAGAAGAATTCGGTGACTTCGATCCTGGCCTTGTCCACCGCGAGCGGCGGATTGATCACCCGGAAATCACGTCCCTCCTTGAGTTCGACCGCACCCGCAGCAAGTGCCAGGCACACGCCGAAGCCCGCCAGCACGGCGGCCAGGATTCCACGCCATGTTTTCATCGCCGCTCCTACTCCTTCTGCTTGATCACGGTGCCCTGCACTCCACTCTGGGAAAGCAGCTTGCGCGCGCGATTCATCTCATCGGGATCGCGGAAGGGACCGACGCGCACCCGATGCATGGTGCCCTTCTCGGGAATGCTGACTTCCTGCACGCTGGCTTCGAGACCGGTGAGCGCGAGCTTGGCCTTGAGGTTGTCGGCATCGGCTGCCTTCTGGAATGCGCCCACCTGGAGGAAGAACACTTCGCTCGGCGCCGGCTTGGCCTCGGTTGCAGGCGTCACCGTCACGCCGGGCGTCGCCGCAGGCGCCGCCGGAGCCGGTGCGGGGGCGCCGGGTGCGGGCGACTGCTTGCCTTCGAGAATGTTGTAGAACTCGAAGCGCTGGCGCTCCGCCGGCTTGTCCCCGGGCTTGCCCGGCAGCGGCGCCGGCGTCTGGCCTGCGGTGGCGCCGGTGCCCGGCTTGTGGTTCTCGGCCTTGGGTGCGCCTTCGTACTTGTTCTGGAAGGGCAGCGGTGACTTGTTGAGATACCAGACCACGCCGAAGGCAACCGACACGCCGACAACGAGGCCGATGAAAATGCCGAGCAGCGTGCCGCCGCTGCTCTTCTTCTGCGGCGCCCGGGTGTTCGCCGCGGGGCGCGCGCCCTTGCCACCTGTCCTGTCGAATTTGCTCATACCGTTCCTAGTCGATTTCAAGTTGAGACGCGAAGACAAGCCGAAGACAGTGCTGCAGCACGGCAAGGCGCCGTCGAAAACATAGTTTCAGTGAAGGCTAATGCCAGTTTCATCAGCGTTATGCCGGAACTAAAGCTTCTTGTTTCAGTGAAGGCTAATGCTAGTTTCATCAGCGTTAAGCGTAGCGGCCGGAACTACAAAGTATCGACTTGAAAGCGGCTTGGAATCACATGCTCACCGGTTGCGAAACCCCCAGCAGGGAAAGGCCGTTCTGCAGCACCTGCCGCGTTGCCAGCGCCAGCGCCAGGCGCGCCTGGCGAGTCGCCTGGTCCTCGACCAGCACGCGTTCGGCGTTATACCAGCCGTGGAAGTCGCCCGCCAGATCCTTGAGGTAAAAGGCCAGCGCATGCGGCGCATAGTCGCGCGCCGCCACCTGGATCAGCTCGGGAAACTCGGCCAGCCGCGCGCACAGCGCGTATTCGCGCTCATGCTGCAGCGGGGTCAGATCGGCTGCGCCGAGCGCTGCCGTATCGCCGTCCCATTGCGCCAGCACGGAGCAGATCCGGGCATGGGCGTACTGCACGTAATACACGGGGTTGTCGTTGCTCTCCGACTTCGCCAGATCGAGATCGAAATCCAGTGCCTGATCGCATTTGCGCAGCATGTAGAAGAAGCGGCAGGCGTCGTTGCCGACTTCCTCGCGCAGCTGGCGCAGCGTCACGTACTCGCCGGACCGGGTCGACATCGAGGCCTTCTGCCCGTCGCGGAACAGGCTGACGAACTGGACCAGCGTCACGTCGAGCCGGTCGGCATCCGCCCCGGAGGCGGCCAGCGCACCCTTCACGCGCGGGATGTAGCCGTGATGGTCGGCGCCCCAGACGTCGATTACCTTGTCGAAGCCGCGCTCGAACTTGTTCAGGTGATAGGCGATGTCCGATGCAAAGTAGGTGTAGATGCCGTTGTCGCGCTGGACCACGCGGTCCTTTTCGTCGCCGAAGGCCGTCGAGCTGAACCACTTGGCGCCATCCTGCACATAGATGTGGCCGGATTTTTCCAGCGTCGCCACGGCCCGCTCCACCATGCCCGTTTCGTAGAGGCTGCGCTCGGAGAACCAGACGTCGAAATGCACGCCGAATTCTTCGAGGTCGGCGCGGCAATCGGTCAGCTGCTCGTTCAGCACATGGCCGTGAATGTAGGCCCAGTCTTCGCCCAGCAGGTCCTTGCCGGCGAGGATCAGGCCGTCGAGCTTGGCCTCGACGTCTTCGGTCTCGGGCAGACAGGCGAGCACGGCTTCGGCCGGATGCACATAGCGATCGCCATGGGCCGCCTTCACCTGCTCCGCCATCTCGCGCACGTAGCCGCCCTGGTAACCGTTGGGCGGAAAGGGCACGGGTTCGCCGAACAGTTCGAGATAGCGCAGCCAGGCGGAAACGGCGAGGATGTCCATCTGCCGCCCGGCGTCATTGACGTAGTACTCGCGCGTCACGTCGTGGCCGGCAAAAGCCAGCAGCGAGGCGAGGCTCGCGCCGTAGGCCGCGCCCCGCCCGTGGCCGACATGCAGCGGGCCGGTGGGGTTGGCGGAGACGAACTCGACCTGCAGGCGCTGCGCCGCCTTGCCGGCCTTCGGCGTGCCGCGGCCGAAGCCATGCCCGGCAGCAAGCACCGCCGCCACCACAGCCGTCCTGGCGGCGGGCGTCAGCGTGAAGTTGATGAAGCCGGCACCGGCAATTTCCACCTTCGCCACGGCCGCCGATGACGGCAGTTCGCGCACCAAGCGCTCGGCGATCTGACGCGGGTTGGTCTTGAGTTCGCGCGCCAGCTGCATCGCGAGATTGCTGGCGAAATCGCCGTGGCTGGACTGCTTGGGACGTTCGAGGATGATTTCGACAAGACCCTGTCCGGGGGCCACGCTCGCCAGCGCGGTGCGCAGCAGGCTGGAGAGATGCTGGCGGGCGTCGAAGGAATTGCGGGCAGATGTGCTGGATGCAGCCATATCAGGAGTATGCAGGGTGTTTCCGTAGGCCGTGAATTATACTTCCCGTTTCTCGTCGGCCCTACCCCTCCCGTGCGCATCTTCCGCCTCATCCGAATCGCCCGTGTTGCCTACCTCTACGGGCTGGACAATCTGATCCTCGACCACGAGCTCGAGCCCGGCTTCTGGGCTCGCATGCTCAAGGCGGTGCAGCGGCTGATGTTCTGGCGCGATCTCTCTGCGCCGCGGGCCGTGCGCCTGCGCCAGGCGCTGGAAGCCCTGGGCCCGATTTTCGTCAAGTTCGGCCAGCTGCTGTCAACGCGGCGCGACCTGCTGCCGCTGGACATCGCCGACGAACTGGCGAAGCTGCAGGACCGGGTACCGCCCTTTCCCTCGGAGCTTGCCATCGCCGAACTGGAAAAGGCCTACGGCAGAACGGTCGATCAGGTCTTCGCGACCTTCGACCGCGAGCCGGTCGCCTCCGCCTCGGTGGCACAAGTGCATTTCGCCGTGCTGCACGAAAAGGACGGCGGCCGCGAAGTCGCCGTCAAGATCCTGCGCCCCGGCATCCAGCCCGTGATCGAGCACGACATCGCCCTGCTGCAGGTCGCCGCCAGCCTGCTGGAAGCCGTCTGGGCCGACGGCCGCCGGCTCAAGCCGCGCGAGGTGGTCGCCGAGTTCGACAAATACCTGCACTACGAGCTGGACCTGATGCGCGAGGCGGCCAACTGTTCCCAGCTGAGGCGCAATTTCGAGGGCTCCGACCTGCTGATCCTGCCCGAGGTGCATTGGGACTGGTGCACGCAAAGCGTGATGGTGATGGAACGCATGCACGGCACGACGATTTCGCAGATCGACGTGCTGCGCGAGAAGGGTGTCGACATCCCGCGCCTGGCCCGCGCCGGCGTCGAAATCTTCTTCACCCAGGTGTTCCGCGACGGCTTCTTCCACGCCGACATGCATCCCGGCAACATCTTCGTCGTCACCGAGGGGCCGCGCAAGGGCAGCTACATCGCGCTCGACTTCGGCATCGTCGGCACCCTGTCGGACGTCGACAAGAACTACCTGGCGCAGAATTTCCTCGCCTTCTTCAAGCGCGACTACAAGCGCGTCGCCGAGGTGCACATCGAGTCGGGCTGGGCGCCCAAGGGCACCCGCGTCGATGAGTTCGAGGCCGCGATCCGTTCCGTCTGCGAGCCCTTCTTCGACCGGCCGCTGAAGGACATCTCGCTGGGCCGCGTGCTGCTGCGCCTGTTCCAGACCTCGCGCCAGTTCAACGTCGAAATCCAGCCGCAGCTGGTGTTGCTGCAGAAGACCCTGCTCAACGTCGAAGGCCTCGGCCGCGAACTCGATCCCGAACTCGATCTGTGGAAAACCGCCCTGCCCTATCTGGAACGCTGGATGAGCGAACAGCTGGGCTGGGTGGCGCTGGAGAACAACATCAAGCGCGAAGCCTCCACCTGGGCCAAACTGCTGCCCACCCTGCCGCGACTGGTGCATCAGGCGCTCGTGGCGACCGCGACGCCCGCACCCAACCTCGAACTGGAAAGCCTGGCGGCCGAAGTGCGCGCCCTGCGGCACCTGCTCTGGCTGGCGTTTGCGGTCGCCGCCATTGCCCTGAGCTTCGCCGTCCTGCAATAGCGCCGGAGCGCTTGCGGCCGTCGCTATAATGCGCCGGTCGATTCGGGCGCGCCGGCATTTCAGCGACCCGGCACAACCATCCGTATTCACGGCTGACAAGGATTTCAGATGCTGCTCTGGTTCGTCATCATCTACTGGATCATCTCCGTTGGCATCGGCCTCTACGCGGCCACGCGGGTGCATAACACCAAGGATTTCGCCGTCGCCGGCCGCCACCTGCCCTTCTACATGGTCACGGCCACGGTGTTCGCCACGTGGTTCGGCTCCGAAACGGTGCTCGGCATTCCGGCCACCTTCCTCAAGGAAGGGTTGCACGGCGTGGTCGCCGACCCCTTCGGTTCGTCCCTCTGTCTGATTCTGGTAGGCCTGTTCTTCGCCGCCCCCCTTTACCGGATGAACCTGTTGACCATCGGCGACTTCTACAAGAAGCGCTTCGGCCGCAGCGTCGAGGTGCTCACCACCATCGCAATCGTCCTCTCCTATCTGGGCTGGGTCGGCGCACAGATCAGCGCTCTGGGCCTGGTCTTCAACATTGTGTCCGGCGGCGATATTCCGGTCGTTACCGGCATGTGGATCGGTTCAGCCACCATTCTCGTCTACACAATTTTCGGCGGAATGTGGGCGGTGGCGATCACCGACCTGCTGCAGATGGTCATCATCTGCATCGGCATGCTCTACATCGGCGGCTCGGTCTCAGGCATGGTGGGCGGCGTCGGCGCGGTGGTGGAGCACGCGAGCCAGGCGGGCAAGCTCTCGTTCTGGCCGGCGCTCGACCTGAAGGAGGTCATCGGCTTCTTCGCCGCCTGGATCACCATGATGCTCGGCTCGATTCCGCAGCAGGACGTCTTCCAGCGCGTGCAGTCGGCGAAGACGGAAAGGATCGCCGTCTGGGGCTCGGTGCTGGGCGGCAGTCTCTACTTCCTGTTCGCCTTCGTCCCCATGTTTCTCGCTTATTCGGCCACCCTGATCGATCCGAAAATGGTGGCGGACCTGATGGCTTCGGGCGACGCCAAGGACACCCAACTCATCCTGCCGCGTCTGATCCTGAGGCCCGAGGTGCCCGTGTTCGCCCAGGTGATGTTCTTCGGCGCGCTCCTCTCGGCCATCAAGAGCTGCGCCTCGGCCACCCTGCTGGCGCCCTCGGTCACCTTCACCGAGAACATCCTGAAACCCATGATGGGGCACATGGGGGACCGCAAGCTGCTGCGCACCATGCGCGTCGTCACGCTGACCTTCACCATCCTGGTCACCCTCTATGCCATGTATTCCAAGGCCAGCATCTTCAAGATGGTGGAGAACGCCTACCAGGTCACGCTGGTGAGCGCCTTCATCCCGCTGCTGTGCGGCGTCTACTGGCGGCGGGCGACCAACCAGGGTGCGCTGGTGTCGATTTTTCTCGGCGTCTCGGTCTGGCTGTCGATCCTGATCGCAGGCCCCGACGATCCCTTCGTGCCGGCCCAGCTTGCCGGCCTCATCGCCAGCGCCATCGGCATGGTGGTCGGATCCCTGATGCCGCAACTCGTGCACCACGACCCGCATATTCACGACGAACTTCGCTCCGGGCGCCACGCCCACACGGCGACGGCCCATGGCGTCGCCCACGAGGGCATCGGCCCGATCCACCACCACGAGCCGGAACACAAGCGCTGATGAGCTGCCTGCGCTGAGCCCGCGATGGCAGAAAAGCAGTCTCTCTACGAACTTCTCGGACTGACCGGCAAGGCGACGCCTGCGGACATTCAAGAGGCTTTCGAAAGCTGCCGGCAGGCGCTGGCTCGGGAGCCGGATGGCGAGGACCGGCGCAACCGCCTGACCTTCCTGCAGCATGCGCGAGATGTGCTGAGCGATCCGCGCCAGCGGGCGCTGTATGACCGCCGCAACCGGGAACAGCACGCCGCAGCTGTCCAGGAAGCCAAATCCGCGCGGCCACTGCGGCCGTTTCTCGCCATGGTGCTGATTGCAGCCGCGGCATATCCTGCCTGGCGCTTTATCGCTGCCGACAAACCCGCACCCGCCGTGCCGGCGCCGGCTGCCAGCGCGGCCTCCGCCGCGCCGAAGACCGAGCCGCCCATCGAGGAGGAGATTGCCGCCCTGCTGCCCCCGGCCCCCGTCGACCCCGCCCCGCCCGGGACCGCGTCAAAGCCCGCCGCCGCCCCCAAACCGGCCCCGCAGAAACTGGTGTTCGCCGGACCCGATGCCGGCATCCTGGCCAAGTTTTCGGACTCGACCTATCTGATCATCGGCGCGGCGGGCCTCGGAACCGGCGTCGCGATCGAATCCGACAAGCTGCTGACCAACTGCCACGTGATCGCCCCCAATGTGCTCAAGGGGCCGATCCTGGCGATCAATCCGGCGACCCAGGAGAAGACGAGGATCACCGCGGCCGCCTTCCTGATCCGTGAGGATGCCTGCGTCGTCCATGCGCCCGGCCTCAACGGCAAACCGATTGCATTCGGCGATGCGGCACAGCTGGCGCGGGGCGCGCGCATCTTCAACATCGGCTTCGCCAACGGCCGCCTGATGGCCTCGACCGGCGCGTTGCTGGGCATCATCAATCGCGGCGGGCAAAACTATCTGGTCTCATCGAATTACTGCGATCATGGCGTATCGGGCGGACCGCTGGTCGACGAAGAGGGGCGTCTGGTGGGCCTGACCTCCGGCGGGCCGGCGGATCGCAGCGTCTGCCTCTCGCTTACGGCCGAAACGGCGCGCACCGTGCTGGCGCAAACGCTGATCGCGATCGATGCCTTTCCGCCCAACTACATGAGCAACCTCACGCGGCGCTGGTAGTCGCGTCCCGCACGGCCCTTGTCCCGCTGCGGCGAAGCCGGCAGAATCGCAGGCTGTGGCTAACGGCGCACGCACCCATCTGACCCTTTACCTGACCAGCGGCTATGTGCTGCTGATCATCTATGCGAGCCTGTATCCGATGACAGGCTGGCACGACAGCGGCGGCGACCCGCTGGCCTTTCTCGGCGCGGCATGGCCGCGCTATTACACCGGCTTCGACATGGCGGCCAACATCGTGGCCTACCTGCCCTTCGGCTTCTTTTGCACGGCCGCGTTGCGCGCCCGCCTCGGCCCGCTCTCCGCGTGGCTGGTCGCTGCCCTGCTCTGCGCCGGGCTGAGCTTTGCCATGGAACTGCTGCAGAACTACCTGCCCAGCCGCGTGCCCTCCAACCTCGATCTGGCCTGCAATTCCGCCGGCGCCCTGCTGGGCGGACTGATCGGTGCGCGCTGGGGTTCGCGCGCGCTGGATGAAGGACGCCTCGCACGCTGGCGGCGGCGAATCGTGAGGCATGCGTATGGAGTGGACGTCGGCCTGCTGCTGATCGCCGCCTGGCTGGTGACCCAACTATCGCCTGAAACCCTGCTGTTCGGCAGCGGCAACCTGCGCCAGCTACTCGATCTGCCGCCGGTCCAGCCCTTCCAGCCGGAACGTTTCGTCAGTCTCGAAGCTGCCATCGCCGCCTCCGGCCTGGTCGCTGCCGGACTGATTGCCACGCTGCTGCTGCGCCGCCAGACCCGACTGCTCACCAGCCTCCTGCTGCTCGCCGCGGTGCTGATCAAGACGCTGACCCATGCGCTGCTGATCGGGCCGGCATCGGCCCTGGCATGGATCACGCCGGGCAACAGCGCAGGCATGGCGATCGGCCTCGTCTTGTGGTGGACGGCCTCCTTTCTGGTCCTGCCGCTACAGCGCGCCGTGGCGGCAGTGGCACTGCTGTTCGCCACCGTCATGGTGAATGTCGCGCCCGAGAATCCCTATCTGCTCAACATGCTGCACGTCTGGAATCCGGGCCAGTTCCTGAATTTCAACGGCCTCACGCGCCTGATCTGTTCGCTGTGGCCATTCCTCGCCCTGCCCTGGCTGATGATCTACCGTCCCGAAAGACACGATGCATTCCATTACTGACCTTGCCACCCTGCGCGATGCGCTGCGGGCCTTCTGCGCCGCACGCGACTGGCATCGCTTCCACACGCCGAAGAATCTCGTCATGGCCCTGAGCGTCGAGGCCGCCGAACTGGTCGAGCATTTCCAATGGGCGACGCCCGAGGAAAGCCTGAACCTGGCCCCGGCGAAGCGCGCCGAGGTCGCCGACGAAATCGCCGACGTGCTGATCTATCTGACCGAACTGGCCGACGTGCTCGGCATCGATCCGATCGCGGCGGCCCGCGAGAAGATCGTCAAGAACGCGGTCAAATACCCGCCGCCCCTATAATTCGTCTTTTGCCGGAAGCCCGCTCCATGAGCCATTTCACGCACCACGTGTTCTTCTGCACCAACCAGCGCGCCGCGGGCGAAGCCTGCTGCAACAATCACGGCGCCGGCGACATGCGTGCCTATGCCAAGGACAAGGTCAAGGCGCTCGGCAAGAAGGTGCCGGGCAATGTGCGCATCAATTCCGCCGGCTGCCTCGATCGCTGCGAAGAGGGGCCGGTGATGGTGATCTATCCCGAGGCGGTCTGGTACACCTATGTGGACCAGGAAGACATCGACGAGATCATCGACCAGCACCTGGTCCACGGTCGCGTGGTCGAACGCCTGAAGATCTGACTGGTGTCCAGACACGAGCGCATTCTGGTCGACGGGCCGGACGGCAAGATCGAAGTCTTCGTCGACGGGCACGAGAATCCGCAAGGCATCGCGCTGATCGCCCATCCGCATCCGCTGTTCGGCGGCACCGCCGACAACAAGGTGGTGACCACCCTGGCGCGTGCCTTTCGCGAGCGCGGCTGCATCACGCTGCGGCCGAGCTTTCGCGGCGTCGGCGGCAGCGAGGGCGAGCATGACCACGGCGATGCCGAGACCGATGACGTGCTGGCGGTACACGACTGGGCGCGCGCCCGCTATGCCGACGTGCTGACCGCGTCCGGCGCCCCGCTGCCGCTCTACCTGGCCGGCTTTTCCTTCGGCGCCTATGTCACCACGCGCCTGGCCAGGCGCCTCGCCGCAGCCGGCGACCCGCCACGCTGGCTGGTGCTGGTCGGCACCGCCGCGGGCCATGTCGAGGGCACGCGCAGCTACGATACCGAGTCCGTGCCGGCCGACACGCTGGTGATCCACGGCTCCGAAGACGAAACGGTGCGCCTCGCCAACGTGCTGGCCTGGGCCCGGCCGATGGACCTGCCGGTGGTGGTGATTCCCGGTGCCGACCACTTCTTCCACCGCCGCCTGCAGCTGATCCGCGACATCATCCATCGCGCCTGGCACTAACGCCGCGCCGCAGTCGCACCATGAGCCCCCTGATCGTCTCCGCCCTGCGCAAGTCCTACGACGGCCGCGAAGTCGTCGCCGGACTCAACTTCGAATTGCAGCGCGGCGAATGCTACGGCCTGCTCGGCCCCAACGGCGCCGGCAAGACCACCACCCTGCGCTGCTGCCTGGGGCTGACGATGCCGGATTCAGGCGAGATACGGCTGGTGGGCGAACCGGTGCCGGCCCGAGCGCGCGAGGCGCGCATGAAGATCGGCGTGGTGCCGCAGTTCGACAACCTCGATCCCGACTTCACCGTGGCGGAAAACCTCATCGTCTATGGCCGCTACTTCGGCATGCGCGATGCCGCCATCCGTCCGAAAATCGCCGGACTGCTCGACTTCGCGGGCCTCGCCGGCAAGGAAGACGCCAATATCCGCACGCTGTCCGGCGGCATGAAGCGGCGCCTGACGCTGGCCCGCGCCCTGGTGAACGACCCCGAACTGCTGCTGCTCGACGAACCTACCACGGGGCTCGACCCGCAAGCGCGTCATCTCATCTGGGAGCGCCTGAAGCGCCTGCAGGCGCAGGGCAAGACCATCCTGTTGACGACGCACTTCATGGATGAGGCCGAACGCCTCTGCCAGCGCCTGGCCATCATCGACGACGGCACGATGGTCGCCGAAGGACCGCCGCGCCAGCTGATCCATGAGCACATCGAAGCACAGGTGGTCGAAGTCTATGGCGAGGACGCGCCCGGCTGGGCGGGACGCGAAGCCCAGGCATACTCGCGCCGCGTCGAAGTCAGCGGCGAAACCGCCTTTTGCTATGTCGCCGACGCCGCACCGCTGCTCAACCACCTCGCCGCCTGGCCGAGCCTGCGCACCCTGCACCGGCCCGCGAACCTGGAAGACGTATTCCTCAAGCTTACCGGCAGGGAACTGCGGGATTAGTCCATGCACTGCGGGATCAATACGCTGCGCATCCGTTCCTGATACGGCGCCATTGGCCGGCAATCGCCCGGGCAATCCGGTTGGTTGCGTTGGCGGATATTCCGTTGTATTGTCCGGGTCCAAATAAAAATATTCTGGGAGGCAATTCATGAACATCAAGATGGCAACCATTCTCGCAGCGCTTGCAGCCCTCTCCGGTTGCGCGACAATCACCGGCAACGAGGGGCAATCACTGTCGGTGAGCGCTCTGGCGACGGATGGAACTTCGGTGGACAAGGCCGAATGCGTGTTGGAGAACGACAAGGGCCGCTGGGCGACGGCGACTCCGAACTTCGTGATGGTACGGCGCAGTGCCGAAGACCTCACGGTAATCTGCAAGAAGCCGGGAATGGTCGATGGGATTCTCAAGGCGGTATCCCGTGCTGCCGGAAGCATGTACGGAAACATCATTTTCGGCGGCGGAATCGGTGCATTGATTGACCATAACAAGGGAACCGGATACAACTACCCGGATCAGCTGCCGGTGAAGATGGGCAGCACCGTTGTTGTCGATCGACAGGAACAGGACAACGCGCAACGAGTGGCGGCAAGCGGGCAGGGCGCCGCGGTACAAGTGCCGCCGGGCGGAGCATGTCCGTCGGCATCCAGAGGAACTACCTGCTAGCGGTCGCAGCCGACACGTTGCAGCGATGGCGGCAGGCACGGACGGTCTGACATTCATTTCAATGCCGGCATGAGTCGGCGTCCCGCCGGCGCCGACTCGTGCGCGTCGACCGGCGCTTAGCCGCAGAAGACAGAAGGGCCGCGATTGCGGCCTTTTTCTTGTTGCCTGCGTCCCGCCGGCCATGCACCCGCCGGGGCGCCGCTCGACAGGGATGGTCGAGTTCCGGACGAAACTTCGACCAAAGGCAAAGGAGGTTCGCTATGATTGCCTGCTGATGTCCGCGAGCACCCACCCCATCGCCCTGCCGCAACTTTCCAGTCGCGCCTTCGCCGTCTGGCGACGCAATTTCCTGGTCTGGAAGAAGCTGGCGATCCCTTCCCTGCTGGGCAATCTGGCCGACCCGATGATTTACCTGTTCGGCCTCGGCTACGGCCTGGGCGGGCTGCTGCCGCAGATCAACGGCGTGTCCTACATCGCCTTTCTGGCCGCCGGCACGGTCTGCTCCTCGACCATGAATGCCGCTTCGTTCGAGGCGTTGTATTCGGCGTTTTCGCGCATGCATGTGCAGCGTACCTGGGAGGCGATCATGAACGCGCCGGTCACGCTGGAGGACGTGATGGCCGGCGAGCTGCTGTGGGCGGCGGCCAAGGCCACGCTGTCGGGTGCGGCGATTCTGGTCGTCATCGCAGCGCTGGGGCTCGTCGCCTCGCCACTGGCCCTGTGGGCGCTGCCGGTGATCTTCATCACCGGGCTCGCCTTTGCCTCGCTCGGACTGATCGTCACCGCGGTTGCGCCTTCCTACGATTTCTTCATGTACTACTTCACGCTGTTCATCACGCCGATGGTGCTGCTGTGCGGCGTGTTTTTCCCGGCCGATCAATTGCCGCCGCTGGTGCAGGCAGTGGCGGCATGGCTGCCGCTGACGCATGCCGTGGCGCTGGTGCGGCCGCTGCTGTTCGGCGAGATCCCCGCGGGCATCGCCGGCCATGTCGCGGCCCTGCTGGCGGTGGCGGCGGTAGCCTTCTGGATCGCGCTGACGCTGATCCGGCGCCGCCTGCTGAAGTAAAATCGACGCATGGACATCATCCTCAACGGCGAGGCGCAGAGCCTGCCGGCACCCCTGACCGTCGCTGAACTGCTCGCAGCGCGCGGTCTCGAGGGCAAGCGTGTCGCGGTGGAGAGAAACGGCGAGATCGTGGCGAAGAGCCGCCATGCGGAAACGCTGCTCGCCGCGGGCGACCGCATCGAAATCGTCGTCGCCGTCGGCGGCGGCTGAGTTTTTTCAGGAAGCAAAGCCATGAACCCAGATTCTCTAGTCATCGCCGGCAAGGCCTACCACTCGCGCCTGCTGGTCGGCACCGGCAAGTACAAGGACTTCGCGCAGACGCGCGCCGCGATCGACGCCTCGGGCGCCGAGATCATCACGGTCGCCATCCGCCGCACCAACATCGGCCAGCAGCCGGGCCAGCCCTCGCTGTTGGAAGTGCTGCCGCCCTCGCAATTCACCATCCTGCCCAACACCGCCGGCTGCTACACCGCGGACGACGCGGTGCGCACCCTGCGCCTGGCGCGCGAACTGCTCGACGGCCATGCGCTGGTCAAGCTCGAGGTCTTGGGCGATCCGCAGACCCTGTTCCCCAACATGCCGGAGACGCTCAAGGCCGCCGCGACGCTGGTCAAGGACGGTTTCCAGGTCATGGTGTATTGCGCGGACGATCCGATCCAGGCGCGCATGCTGGAAGACATCGGCTGCGTCGCGATCATGCCGCTGGCTTCGCTCATCGGTTCCGGCATGGGCATCCTGAATCCCTGGAACCTCAAGCTGATCATCGAGCAGGCGAAGGTTCCGGTGCTGGTCGATGCCGGCGTCGGCACGGCCTCGGATGCGGCGATTGCCATGGAACTCGGTTGCGACGGCGTGCTGATGAATACGGCGATCGCCGGCGCGCAGGATCCCGTGCTGATGGCCGGCGCCATGAAGAAGGCGGTCGAGGCCGGCCGCGAAGCCTTCCGCGCCGGCCGCATGCCGAAGAAATATTATGCGGCGACGCCCAGCTCGCCCGGCGGCGGACTCATTGGCCAAAGCGGCGGCCACGGCAGCAAGTGAAGCGCATTCTTGCCTGTCTCCTGTTCGGCACGCTGCTGGGATCGGCGCAGGCCGACGACGTGCCGGCACCGGAGAGTCCTGCCGCGACGGCGGCGACGGCCGCGCCCGCGCTGGAGGTCATGCCCCGGCGCATGGGCTATGCGCTCGACCAGCCGGAAATACTTATCCGCCAGCGTCTGTTCGGCCTGGCACATGGCCTTTCAATGCTGGCAGCGGCCTGCCTCGATCTGCCCGAACATTCGGCGCCGGTGCAGGATGCCTACGCGGCCTGGCATGCGGCGCAGGCCGGAACCATCGACGCCATGGCGCAGGATCTTGCCCGCTACTACTTCGGCCCTCGAGCGGATGAAGCCCGCTGGCAGGATCTGGTGCGGGCCCTGAACCTCAACGAGAGCATCCAGCCTTCGCTGGGCGGCGTCAGCCTGGAGGACGCCTGTGCCACCCTGCCCGCCGCGCTCACCCGGCCGCGTTACGAGTTCGGCAAGCTGCTGACGGAAGCCGCTGCGCCCGCAATCGCCGCACCGCCGGCGCCGACTCCTGCCAACTCCTCCCAATGAGCGGCAGCGACGACGAGGCCGCCGCGCTGCGCCGCGCCAGCCACATCCGCAGCTTCGTCCTGCGCCAGGGACGCGTCTCGGATGCGCAGCGGCGCTTCCACGAAGAAGGCATGCCGCGCTGGGGCATCCCGTATCAACCGGCGGCGCTCGATTTCGACGCCGTCTTCGGACGCCACGCGCCGCGCATCCTCGAAATCGGCTGCGGCATGGGCGAGACAACGGCGACCATCGCCGCCGAACATCCTCAGAACGACTACCTCGGCATCGAGGTGCACACGCCGGGCGTCGGCAGCCTGCTGAAGGAAATCGCCGCGCGCGGACTTTCCAACCTGCGCGTGATCCAGCACGACGCCGTCGAGGTGGTGCGCGACATGATCGCGCCGGAATCGCTTGCCGGCATCCACATCTTCTTTCCCGACCCCTGGCCGAAAAAGCGCCAGCAGAAGCGCCGCCTGATCCAGCCCGAGTTCGTCGGACTGCTGACAAGCCGGCTCATGCCCAACGGCTACCTGCACTGTGCGACCGACTGGGAAGACTATGCCAGCCAGATGCTCGAGGTGCTGTCCAGTGAGCCGCTGCTGATCAACATGGCAAACGGCTTCACGCCGCGCCCGCCCTACCGGCCGCAGACCAAGTTCGAAAGCCGCGGCTTGAAGCTGGGCCACGGCGTCTGGGATCTGGTCTTCCGCCGCAAGCCATGATCATGCTGAGCCTCGACCCGCGCACCATCTATCTGCTGGCCGGACTGATGGGAGCGCTGATGTCGGTGGTGCTGTTTTTCCTGCGCCGCAGCTTTCCGCCGACGATCAAGGGCCTGACCGAGTGGACGGCCGCGCCGGCCATCATCTTTGTTGCGATTCTCCTGCTCGGCGCACGCAGTGCGATCCCGGATTTCTTCTCCATGGTGGTCGCCAACCTGGTCCTGCTCGCCGGAATGGCCCTGTTCTACTTCGGCAGCCAGCGCTTCTTCGGCGTGCCGCGGTCGATCCGGCTCTGGAGCGGACTGATCCTTGCCGCCGTACCGGTGCTCCTCTGGTACACCCATGTCGAGCCTCAATACGGAATTCGCCTGCTGGTGGTTTCCGCTCTCCTGACCGCGCTTTCGGCCGGCCATGCGCGACTGCTGTTGCGCCATGGCCCCGCCGGCGTCGCCACCTACCTGACCGCCGCCGCCCTGCTGATTCAGGCCGGCGCCCAGGCCTTGCGCTTCGTCTCCGCCCTCGACATGCCGGCCGATGCCACGCTGTTCAACCTCTCGCCGCTGCAGACCGCCTACATCACCACCTATACCTTCAGCATGCTGATGGTCACCATCGGCGTGGTGCTGATGGCGACCGACAAGCTGCGCGCCGAATTCGAACATCTGGCCAGCCATGATTCGCTGACGGGCGCCCTGACGCGCCGCGCCCTGATCGACGCCTGCGAGAGGGAACTCGAGCGCTGCCAGCGCAAGAATCACGTGATGTCGCTGCTGATGATGGACCTGGACCACTTCAAGTCGGTCAACGACAGCTACGGCCATCTGGCAGGCGATCACGTGCTGGTCGAATTCGTCATTCACGTCACCGCCATGCTGCGGCGCCCGGACCGCTTCGGGCGTTTCGGCGGCGAGGAATTCATCGCCCTGCTGCCGGAGACCTCGCTCGAAGACGCACGGATCGTGGCCGAGCGGATTCGCGCTAGGATTGCGGACGCCGGCGTGCAACCCTGGTGCACTGTCAGCATCGGCGCCGCGACGAGCAGTGCCGACGATGCCACGGTCGACGCGCTGCTGGCACGCGCCGACGCCGCGCTCTATCAGGCGAAGGCGGCAGGCCGCAATTGCGTCAGGACTGCGGCCTGACACGGCAATGAAGCTGTCATCGCATCCGCTCTGGCTGGTAGGCTTCCGGCCATTTTTTGCCCTGGCCTGCCTCTCGGGACTCAGCCTGCCGCTGCTCTGGGTGCTGATTTTTCTCGGCGCCCTGCCCGCACCGAATGCTGCGTTTGCCGCCGTGCAATGGCATGCCCACGAGATGTTCTTCGGCTTCGGCTGGGCCGTGCTGGGCGGCTTCCTGCTGACCTCGACCAAGAACTGGGTACAGGTTCGCGGCTATCACGGCGCGCCGCTGATCTTCCTCGTCGCGGCCTGGCTGTTCGAACGAATCGGGATGTGGTTCGGCGGGCGCTGGCCCGCCTTCCTGTTCCAGATATCGAACACGCTGTTCCTCGCGGCTGTCGTCGGCATGATCGTGTGGACGCTGGTTCGCTACCGCAGGGACGACAGCTATCGGGACAACTATTTCTTTCTGCTGATCCTGCCAGCCTTCCTTGTCGCCAAGCAACTGATGCTGAGCGTCGAGTATTTCCAGGTCGGCATCGTGATGGCCACCGGCCTTTTCCGCGTCGCGTTTCTGGTCATGCTGGAGCGCACCCTGACCCAGTTCATGAAGGGCATTTTCCAGGTGGACATCCTGCGCAACGCGGCGCTGGACCGCAGCATCAAGCTGCTCGGCGTCGCGCTGGTCGGCGCCGGCCTGATGCCGCCGCTGCTCGCGGCATGGCTTTCGCTGCTGCTGGCGCTGCTGCTGGCCGGCCGGTTCATGTTCTGGAAGCCGCAGCTGGCGATGCGCCGGCTCGATCTCGGCATCATGTATCTGGGCTACGGTGCGATCATGCTGCAATTGCTGGTCGAGTTCCTCGACCGGGTCGCCCCGCCGGCCTGGGTCGGTTCGGTCTCGGTGCATATTTTCACGCTGGGCGTCATGGGCCTGATCATTCCGGCGATGCTGATCCGCATCGGCAAGGGCCACACGGGCCGGAAAGTCGTGTTCGAGAAGATCGACAAGCTGGTGCTCTGGATCATGATGGCCGCCTTCGTGCTGCGGGTCGTCGCGCCGCAGCTCTATCCGGCCGGCTATGCCCTCTGGCTGGTTCTCGCCGCCTGCGGCTGGCTGACCGCATTTTCGATCCTGGCCTGGCGCCTGATTCCTCTTCTGGCGCAGCCGAGGATCGACGGCAAGGAGCACTAGGACCGGCAACACGCTCGCTGCGGGCAGGCTTGTGATCGGCCTTCAATTGGCGTAGCGTTCATCCGCTGTAAAAAAATATCAGGCGTGTAGCGACGCCAAAACCCGACGGAGGAGCAGACATGAGCAAGATGGCAGGCCGCCTGGCGGCATGGATTGCAGCGAGCGTATTTGTCCTGGCTGGTTGCGCGACCCAGGCCGACCTGGCCGGCAACGTGTACCCCGACAAGGTCGTTTATCACATCAACGACTCGTCCAGTGCCACAGCGGCCTTGCGCAATGTCGGCAATCATCTGGACGTGAACCCGGAGGCGAAGATCGTCGTCGTGACGCACGCGCTGGGCGTCGATTTTCTGATGGAAGGCGCCCGGGACAAGAACGGCAACCCCTACAACGTCGCGGTCGAGGGCCTCAAGGAACGCGGAGTGACATTCGACGTCTGCGAAATCACGCTGAAGAGCCGCAAGCTGGATCGCAAGCAGTTCATTCCCGAAGCGCAGTTCGTGCCGTCCGGCGTCGCGGAAATAGCCAAGCTGCAGGCTCGCGGCGGCTTCGCCTACCTCAAGCCCTGATCCCGGCGATCTTGCGCACCGGGACTAGTCGAGAAACCCGGCCAGCAACCTGTTGAGGAAGCGCCGCCCGCGCGGCGTGGGGCGGATATGCCCGTCCGCGGTTTCCAGCAGCCCTTCGCGCCGTGCCGCCAGCACCGACTCTTCGATGACGGCGAGCGGCAGGCCGGTGCGTTCGGTGAACAGGCGCGGCGGGAAGCCTTCGTTGAGGCGCAGCGCATTCATCATGAACTCGCCGGGCAGGTCGGCGCGGGCGACGGGTTGCCGGGTGCTGACGAATTCGCCGCGTGCCGCGCCCTCGATGTAGGCGCGCGGACTGCGGTGGCGCGCCTCGCGCCAGATCGATTCGTGATTCGACAGCTTGCTGTGCGCGCCGGCGCCGATGCCGAGGTAGTCGCCGAAGGTCCAGTAGTTGAGGTTGTGCCGGCAGCGCTGTTCAGGTCTGGCGAAGGCGGATGTCTCGTATTGCGCAAAACCGGCCGAGCTCAGATTCTCCTCGACCATTTCCTGCATGTCGGCCGCCAGATCGTCGTCGGGCAGCGGCGGCGGCGCATGGTGGAAAGGCGTGTTCGGTTCCAGCGTCAGATGGTAGGCCGAGATGTGGCCGGCGCCGGTGCCGGTCGCGATCGCGATGTCGCGCCCGGCTTCCGCCAGCGTCTGCTGCGGCAGCGCGTACATGAGGTCGAGATTGACGCGCTCGAAATTCTTCAGCGCCATGTCGATGGCGCGGCGCGCCTCGGCGCTGTCGTGGATGCGGCCCAGCGCCTTCAGCTTGGCATCGTCG
>Ga0208753_100263_pt1 | contig 23998 bp, 27 predicted proteins | sample LakWasMet37_LOW7_2_FD_183877 | JGI IMG/M metagenome (GOLD analysis project Ga0208753, IMG submission 183877) | Freshwater sediment methanotrophic microbial communities from Lake Washington under simulated oxygen tension - Sediment Metagenome... | ecosystem: Environmental > Aquatic > Freshwater >... | reverse complement strand
GGCGACCCGGAGCGGCCGCTGCGCGGAGTGTTCGCCACGCGTTCGCCCTTGCGGCCCAACCTGATCGCCCTGAGCGAGGTCAGGGTGATCGCGGTGCGGGACAACGTCGTCGAGATCGACCGCATCGACGCCTTCGCCGACACGCCGGTGCTGGACCTGAAACCCTGAGCGCCTGAAGGTTTTTGCCGCGCCTGCCTGTCGTCGCGGGAGTAGTGGTAGCCTTGCGGCCACAACATCCCCAAGGAGGAGAAAACATGAAGATTCGTACATTGTTCGTCGGCCTTGCCGCGGCGGCCTTCTCGGCAGTCGCCCTGGCCCAGGCGCCGATCGTGATCAAGTTCAGCCACGTCGTCGCGGCCGATACGCCGAAGGGCAAGGCGTCGGAATTCTTCGCCAAGCGGGCGGCGGAGCTGACCAAGGGCCGCGCGAAGGTGGAGGTCTATGCCAACAGCGCCCTGTACAAGGACAAGGAAGAAGTGGAAGCCCTGCAGCTCGGCGCCGTGCAGATGCTGGCGCCGTCGTTGTCCAAGTTCGGTCCGCTCGGCGTGAAGGAATTCGAAGTATTCGACTTCCCCTACATCTTCGACGACTACGCCGACCTGCACAAGATCACGCAGGGTCCGATCGGCGCCGCGCTGCTGGCCAAGCTGGAACCCAAGGGCATCAAGGGACTGGCCTACTGGGACAACGGCTTCAAATCCTTCTCGGCCAACACGCCGATCCGGACGCCGGCGGACCTCAAGGGCAAGAAGATGCGCATCCAGTCGTCCAAGGTGCTCGAGGAGGAATACCGCAGCCTGGGCGCGCTGCCGCAGGTGATGGCCTTCTCCGAGGTCTACCAGGCGCTGCAGACCGGGGTGGTGGACGGCACCGACAATCCGCACTCCAACCTGTTCACGCAGAAGATGCACGAAGTGCAGAAGCACATGATCATCACCGACCACAACTACCTCGGCTACGCGGTGATCGTGAACAAGAAATTCTGGGACGGCCTGCCGGCGGATGTTCGGGGCCAGCTCGAGGTGGCCATGAAGGAGGCCACCGAGTACGCCAACAAGATCGCCAAGGAAGAGAACGACCACGCGCTCGAAGGCGTCAGGAAGAGCGGCAAGACGGCGATCTACGTGCCGACCAAGGAAGAGAAGCTGGCCTTCAAGAAGGCGATGGCGCCGGTGCACATCAAGATGGCCGACCGCGTCGGCAAGGACCTGCTGCAGTCGATCTACAAGGAAACGGGCTTCGATCCGACCAAGCTCTGACCGGCGGACGTCCGGCGCACCGTAGCGCCGGCGCCGACTTTCGGCGGCGCTACGGCTGCGTCTGCTCCTGCCCGGCGTCGAAAACGAAGGCGTCGAGCGCCAGCGCGCCCAGCTGTGCGTCGCGGTAGGCCGTGCGCGCCGTGGCGTCTTCACCGGCGGCGCCCAGCGCCACGTAAAGCGGCAGCAGATGTTCCGCTGACGGATGGGCGCGTGCGGCGTGCGGCGCCTGGCGGCGCCAGTCGAGCAGCGCCGCCAGATCGTGCTGCTCCAGCGCGTCGACAAGCCAGTCGCGGAATTCAGCGACGTAGGGCAAGACCTCTCCATCCGCAGCGTCGGCAACCATGTCGCGCAGGTTGTGCGTGAGTCCGCCCGAGGCGAGGACCAGCACGCCGCGCTGCGTCAGCGGCCGCAGCATCTTCCCGAGCCGGTAATGCGCCTCGGCGTCGGCCTGCGGCATCACCGCCAGCTGGATCGCCGGGATGTCCGCCGCCGGGTACATGGCACGCAGCGGCGACCAGGCGCCGTGGTCGAGGCCGCGCTCGCTATCGATCTGTATGCCGGGAACCAGCTCGGCGACTTCTGCGGCCAGATCGGGTGCACCGGGCGCCGGATAGGCGAGTTCGTAGAGCGCCTGCGGAAAACCGTAGAAATCGTGGATGGTTTCCGGCTGCGCAGCGGCGCTGACCGCAGGCGCCCGGGTGTTCCAGTGCGCGGAGACGGCGAGGATCGCCCGCGGCCGCGGCAGGTCTTGCGCCAGCGCCCGCCATGCCGGGCCGGCGCGGCCGGGCTCCAGCAGCAGCATCGGCGAGCCGTGGGAAATGAAGACGGGTGGAATGCAGTTCATCGCCACAGTCTAGCTCCGCGGCATGCGGCGGTCAGCCGCGGGCACGGAACACTTTGTTCCCCGCCCTGCAACAGGCGGCTGTTCGCACTTTCCGCCGCGGGCCTTTGGCTATACTCGTCGCGCACCCGATACCGGAGAACCGCCATGGCCGCCACCGTTTTTTCGCGCATCATCGCCGGGGAACTGCCCTGCGCCAAAGTCTACGAGGACGATCTGGTCTTCGCCTTCATGGATGCCGGCCAGGTCAATCCTGGCCACGTCATCGTCGCCAGCAAGGCGCCTGTCGAGACCCTGATGGACGCCGACGAAGCCACGGCACGGGCCATGATGGCGGCCGCCTGGCGCATCGCGCGGGCGGTGCAGGAGGCCTTCGCCCCGGCCGGCATGACCATCCTGCAGGCCAACAAGGCGGCCGGCTGGCAGACCGTTCCGCATCTGCATCTGCACGTGCTGCCGCGCCACCCCGGCGACGGCGTCGACCTCGCCTGGCCGCGCAAGGAACCGGGGTTGGAAAAGCTGAAGGAACTGGCGGCGAAGATTCGCCTTTGACGCCGCGGAAGCGGACTACTTGCGCTGGATCAGCTCGATCTTGTAGCCGTCGGGATCTTCGACGAAGGCGATCACGGTGGTGCCTCCCTTCATCGGGCCGGCCTCGCGCGTGACCTTGCCGCCGCGCTGGCGGATGGCGTCGCAGGCGGCATGGGCATCGTCGACCGCCAGCGCAATGTGGCCGTAGCCGGTGCCGATTTCGTAGCGATCGACGCCCCAGTTGTAGGTCAGCTCGATCACCGCGCCGTCTCTTTCGTCCTCGAAGCCGACGAAGGCCAGCGTGAACTTTCCTTCCGGGTAGTCGTGGCGGCGCAGCAGGCGCATGCCGAGGACCTCGGTATAGAAGGCCAGCGATTTGTCGAGATCGCCGACGCGGAGCATGGTGTGCAGGATTCTCATGATCGTTCCCTTCAAAGGATGGGCAGGGAGGCGGCGCGCTGCTTGAGCTCGGTGCGGGCGGCCTTCCACTCGGGGTAGAGCGAGCCGACCACGTCCCAGAAGCGCGCGCTGTGGTTCATTTCCAGCAGGTGGGCGACTTCGTGGGCAACCACATAGTCGCCCAGGTGCGCCGGCATGTGGATCAGCCGCCAGTTCACGCGGATGCCGCCGTGCGTGCTGCAACTGCCCCAGCGCGTATGCGCCGACGACAGCGCGAGCTTCGGCACGGCCAGATCGAGCTGGCCGGTGAAATGGGCCAGGCGTTCGCCGAAATGGCTGAGCGCGCGCTTCTGCAATGCGCGCACTGCCAGCTGGCCAAGGTCGGCCTCCGGGCGCGCTTCGAGGACCAGCAGCTCGCCGACCCATCGCACCCGGTTGGCGCCCGGCAGGACGCGCACTTCGGCTTCGGTGTCGAGCAGGGGGACGCGCGCGCCATCCTTGATCGTGAGGTGGCGCGGCTGCGTGGCATGGGCCAGTTCGCCGAGCTTCTTCAGTACCCAGTCGGCATGGCCCCGGACGAAGGCTTCGATCTCGGTCAGCGCGATGCGATGGGGCGCGCCGATGCGCAGGCCGCGCTCGTCGATGGTCATGGAAAGACGCTTGGCGCCGCTCTTCAGCCGGTAGTCGATGATGCGGCCGCCGATCAGCAGATGGCGCGTCTTCGCCTCGGGCGGCGGCGAGGGCAGGCGGAACAGCTTGAGTTGTTCGAGGATCATTGCAGTGACTCAGCCGGCGGCAAGCGGAGTGCCGAAAAGATCGAAGCTTTCGCCTTCCGGCGGCATGGCGGCGATGGCACGGGCGATGGCCTGCTCGATGACCGGCATGGGTTGTTCGATCAGGCGCCAGTTGCAGCGCAGCGTGTTTCCATTCTGCGCCTCGACCCAGTGGCCGCGCACCGCAAACGAGAGCGCCAGGCGCGGTGCTCGCCTTCCCGCCGGCGCGGTGCGTCCCTCGAGGAACTTCTGTTCGATGACTTGCTGCAGAAGCCGCTTGGCCTCCTCGCGCAGCCAGGCTTCGGCACGGTCCTGAATCTGGCGCGGCGTGGCCTGGGGCGGCAGCGGCAGGTCGAGCGTGTCGCCCTCGCGCAGCGCCTCCTTGTGTCGCGTGCCGAGCACCAGGCGCAGGCTGCCGCCGAGGTATGCCAGCGCGGCGCCGTCATGCCAGCGACCGGCGGGATCGGGCTCGCCGCTGTCGAGCCTGAGCTTGAGTTGTGGGCTGCGGGCTGTTGCAACATTCATGGCGAAACCTCATAGAGCTGCGGGCTGATGCGGCGCATCTCGGCTTCGATCCAGGCCTCGGCCCGGTTCGTCACTTCGTTTGCCGTGAGTCCGGTCGGATCGATCACCGGGCCGACGCTGACGGTGACGGTGCCGCATTTCTTGAACAGTGCGTTGCGGCCCCAGAACTCCCCGGAATTGAGCGCCACGGGAACCACCGGCGTGCCGGTCTCGACGGCAAGGTGCGCGCCGCCGATCTTGTAGCGGTTCTTGGAGCCGGGTTGCGCGCGGGTGCCCTCCGGAAAAATGATCACCGTGTAGCCCTTGTCGAGACGATCGCGGCCCTGGTCGACCAGCCGCTTCAGGCTCGACCGGCTGGCGTTGCGGTCGGTCTCGATCATCGGAATTGAGGCCAGCGCCCAGCCGAAGAACGGCAGGTATTTGATCTCCTTGCGCCAGACGAACACGGTGTCCTTGAATACCTCCTGCAGCATGAACGTTTCCCAGGCCGACTGGTGCTTGCACAGGACGACAGCCGGGCGGGCCGGAATGTTTTCGGCGCCGGTCAGGCGGTAGGGAATGCCGAGCACATGCTTGATCAGCCAGATGGTGAAGTTCACCCACGGCACCACCGTCTGCCGCCGCAAATGGTGCGGCAGCGGGCGGCAGAGGATGACCCCCAGCGTGTAGGGCGGCGTCACCACCACCAGGATCAGCAGGAACAGCAGGGAACGGAATACGGCCATCGAGGTCAGCGAGCGATATGCGCGGCGGCGGCGGCAAGGTCGGGAAACACCAGCGTATCGGCCGGCAGTGCCGGATCGTCGACGGTCTTGCGGCCCTTGCCGGTCAGCACCAGCATTGGTTGCGCGCCTACGGTGGCGGCGACCTGCAGGTCGCGCAGTGAATCGCCGATGGCCGGCACGCCGGCGAGTTCGGCGTTGAAGCGTGCGGCAATTTCGCGGAACATGCCGGGCTTCGGCTTGCGGCAGTCGCAGTTGTCGGCATTGGTGTGCGGGCAGAAGAATATCGCATCGATGCGCCCACCGGCCTGGGCCAGCGCCTTCAGCATCTTGTCGTGAATCGCCATCAGCGTATCCGTCTCGAACAGGCCGCGGCCGATGCCCGACTGGTTGCTCGCCACCACCACGCGATAGCCGGCCTGGTTGAGGCGGGCAATTGCGGCAAGGCTGCCGGGGATCGGCTTCCACTCATCCGGCGACTTGATGTATTGGTCGGAGTCGTGGTTGATCACGCCGTCGCGATCGAGAATGACAAGTTTCATGATTCCATTTTCCCCAAGGTGAGCAGCGCAACACGGCGAAACACGGACGCAAAAGAGGCTTTGTTTGTCGCGCCGCGCTGCACTGCCCGCCTCGCCTAGCTGGACAGCTTCGAGATATCGGCGACCCGGTTCATCAGGCCGGCGAGGCGGGACAGCAGGGCCAGCCGGTTGCTGCGGATCTGCGCGTCCTCGGCCATCACCATGACGTTGTCGAAGAATGCATCGACCGCAGCGCGCAATCCGGCCAGCGCTTTCAGCGCGGACGTGTAGTCGGCGGCGGCGAGCTGGGCTTCGATGCCCGGCGCAGCGGCTTCGACCGCGGCGAACAGGGCCTTCTCGGCGTCTTCCTGCAGCAGCGCGCGGTTGACCGATGCGCCCGCTTCGCCGCCCGACTTTCTCAGGATGTTCACGATGCGCTTGTTGGCGGCGGCCAGCGCGTCGGCTTCGGGCAGCGCGGCGAATGCCTTGACCGCGGCCAGCCGCGCCGGGACCTGGTCGATCCGCGCCGGATCGAGCGCGAGGACGGCGTCGACCGCACGGGGATCGTGCCCGGCGTCGCGCAGCAGATTGCGCAGGCGTTCCCTGAAGAAGTCGGCGCTGGCGCTACGCCAATCCCCGGTGAAGACCTCGGACGCGAAGCCGGCGGCGGCAGCGTCGATCAGTTCCGGCAGCGAGAGCGGCAGCGGCGTCTCCATCAGGATGCGCAGCACGCCGAGCGCGGCGCGGCGCAGACCGAACGGGTCCTTGTCGCCGGTCGGAATCTGGCCGATGGCGAAGAAGCCGATCAGCGCATCGAGCTTGTCGGCCAGCGCGACGGCACAGGCAACGCCTCCCAGCGGCAGCGCATCGCCGTTGAAGCGCGGCTGGTAATGGCTCTGGATCGCGTCGGCGACGGCGGCCGGCTCACCATCGGCCAGCGCGTAATAGCGGCCCATGATGCCCTGCAGTTCGGGAAATTCGCCGACCATGTCGGTGACCAGGTCGGCCTTCGCCAGCAGGGCCGCCTGTTCCGCCTGCATCGGGTCGGCGCCGATGCGCTGCGCGATGGTGGCGGCCAGCTTGACCAGACGATCGACACGCTCGCCCTGGGTGCCCAGCTTGTTGTGATAGACCACCCGCGACAGCTTGCCGATGCGTGCCGAAAGCGGCGTCTTCTTGTCGGTTTCGAAGAAGAACTTGGCGTCCGCCAGGCGCGGACGGACCACGCGCGCATTGCCGGTGACGATGTTGGCGGGATCCGCCACCTTCATGTTGGAAACGACCAGGAAGCGATTGGTCAGCTTTGCACCGCCTATGCCAACTGCGCCCGCGCCATCCATCAGCGGAAAATACTTCTGGTTCGCCTTCATGGTCAGGATCAGGCATTCCTGCGGCACGGCGAGGAACTCGGGTTCGAAGCTCGCCTCGTACACGGCGGGAAATTCGACCAGCGCCGTGACTTCATCGAGTAGCGCGTCGTCCCGCACCCAGCTGTGCTTTCCGGCGGCGCGATCGAGTTGTTCGACGATCATGGCGCGGCGCTTGTCGAAGGAGGCGATGACGCGGCCCTGTTTCTCGAGAATCGCTTCGTAATCGCCGGCGCGCGGAATGTCGATCACGCCGACGCTCATGAAGCGGTGGCCGCGCGTGACATTGCGGCTGGCAAGGCCCAGCACCTCTCCGGAAATGGTTCTGGCGCCGTGCATCAGCATCAGGCCATGCACCGGGCGCACGAATTGCGCTTCGCTGGCGCCCCAGCGCATCAGCTTGGCGACCGGCAGTTTCTTCAGCGCGGCTTCCACCATCTCGGCGAGCGTTTCGTCGATGCGTCCGCCCTTCTTGCTCATGCGGGCGACGAAATAGTCGGCCTTGCCGTCGCTCACTTTTTCCAGCTGCGCGAACTCGACCCCGGCGGAGCGCATGAAGCCTTCGAGCGCCTTGGTCGGCGTACCGTCGGCGCCGACTCCTGAAGACACTGCCGGGCCCTTCTTCTCGATCACGCGATCGGGCTGGCTCTCCAGACAATCGTCGAATTGCATCGCCAGCCGGCGCGGCGTGGCGTACCAGCGCCCCTCGTTGCCGGCCTCGATGAAGCCGGCCGCCGCCAGCGACTTTTGCACCTGCTCGCGGAAGGACAGGCCCAGCTTGGCCAGCGACTTCGGCGGCAGTTCCTCGGTGAGGAGTTCGATCAGCAATGTCGCCTTCATGCTGCGGCTCCCTTCAGCATGGGGAAGCCGAGCCGTTCGCGCGAGTCGTAGTAAGCCTGGGCGATCTCGCGTGCCAGCGCACGGACGCGGCCGATGTAGGCGGCCCGCTCGGTGACCGATATGGCGCCGCGCGCATCGAGCAGGTTGAAGGTATGCGAGGCCTTCATCACCATCTCGAAGCCGGGCAGCGGCAGGCTGAGGCCGATCAGGCGCTTGGCCTCGGATTCGAATTTGGAAAACTGCGCGAACAGCCAGTCGACGTCGGAATGCTCGAAGTTGTAGGTCGATTGCTCGACCTCGTTCTGGTGGTACACGTCGCCGTAGGTGACGCCGGGCGCCCAGACCAGATCGAAGACGTTTTCCACGCTTTGCAGGTACATCGCGAGGCGCTCGATGCCGTAGGTGATTTCGCCCAGCACCGGGCGGCAGGGCAGAGAGCCGACTTCCTGGAAATAGGTGAACTGCGTGACTTCCATGCCGTTGAGCCAGACTTCCCAGCCCAGGCCCCAGGCGCCCAGCGTCGGCGATTCCCAGTCGTCCTCGACGAAGCGGATGTCATGTTCGGAAGTGTTGATGCCGAGCGCGCGCAGGCTGTCGAGGTAGAGTTCCTGGATGTTCGGCGGATTCGGCTTCAGCACCACCTGGTACTGGTAGTAATGCTGCAGGCGATTCGGGTTCTCGCCGTAGCGCCCGTCCTTGGGTCGCCGCGAGGGCTGCACGTAGGCCGCGCGCCATGGCTCGGGGCCGATCGAACGCAGAAAGGTGGCAGTGTGGAAGGTGCCGGCGCCGACTTCGATGTCGTAGGGCTGGAGCAGCACGCAGCCCTGCTTGTTCCAGAAATCCTGCAGGCGCAGGATGATTTCCTGGAACGTGGGTTTATGGTTCATCGGGAAACCCTGTGAATTCGCAAAAGCAGCGATTTTACAGGGTTTCCACGACACGGCTTGACGCCGCCGGCTCAGCCGCAGCCGCTTCCGGTATCATCCGCGCCAAGATAACAATGCGCAAAGGAGCGGTACCGTGGATCAACAGGTCAGCGTGGTGTTGAAGAATGGCGAACGTTTCGATTTCCCGCTGGGTGCGGAGGATCTTGCGGCTTTCGAGCCTGCCGCCGCGCGCCACTGGATTTCCGAGTCCTTCCTCAAGGCGGGGCTGGAAACTCCGAACCCGATGGGGAAACTGTTGTTGGTCGACCAGATCCTGATGCTTGCGTTGAACTTCAAGCCGGCCGATTACAACCCGCTGACGCCCGAGGTTCGCCGCTTCCTGTGCGCCGCGCTGCAGGCCATGGGCCGCCCGACCCTGACGATCGACCTCGCGGCCTACAAGCTCTGAGCACGGCGGCGCAGGGCCGTCAGGCAGGCGCCGGTCGCTAGCAGCAACGCCAGCAAATTGCCCCAGCGGGCATAGGGTGTCAGGCCGCTGCGCCCTTGCGCCTGCACCACCAGCGCATCGGCGACGAAAGCCGGCAAGGCGGCGGCGACCGTGCCATCCGCGGCCACCATGGCCGTCATGCCGGTGTTGGTTGCGCGCAGCATCACGCGCCCCGTTTCAATGGCGCGCAACTGGGCGATCTGCAAGTGCTGCGGCTGCGCCAGCGAATCGCCGAACCACGCCGTGTTGGACATGTTCACCAGCAAAGTCGCTGTCGGCAAGGCGCCGAGCAATTCCTCGCCGAACAGATCCTCGTAGCAGATGTTCGGCGCAATGCGCAGTCCTGCGACGTTGAGCGGCGCCTGTCGCGTCGGGCCGGCGGTGAAATCCGACATCGGAATCTGCGCGAAGCGGAAGAACCAGGCAAAGCCCGGCGGCGCGTATTCGCCGAAGGGCACCAGGTGCCGCTTGGCGTAGGCGGCTGCCGCGAGTTCCGGCGTCAGTGTGACGGCGCCGTTGGTATAGCCGCCGTCGGTGGTGGCGACCGCGACGCCGATCAATGCGTCGCCGTGGCTTGTCAGGCCACGCAACACCTCGCGCGGGACTTCGTTGAAGTACAGCGGCAAGGCGGTTTCCGGCAATACGGTGAGGGCCGCCGGGTGGGCCCGTGCCAGGCGCAGGTAGGTGTCGATGGACAGCGGCAGGCGCTTCGGGTCCCACTTGAGGCTCTGCGGCACATTGCCTTGCAGCAGGCTGATGGTGACGGGGCTGCCGACCGGCTGCGTCCAGTCCATGCGGTGCAGCAGGCCGCCGAGGCCGAGCAGCAGAAGCATGGATAGCCATGCTCCCGGCTTGCGCCAGCCGGCGACGCCCATCTGGCCGACAAGCCCGCCAATCAGGGCGACGATGAAACCGACGCCGTAGACGCCAAGCACCGAGGCCCAGCCGGCCAGCGGGCTCGGCGGGCTCTGCGAGTAGCCGACCGCCAGCCAGGGGAAGCCCGTGAACAACGTGCCGCGCAGCCATTCGCCAAGCGTCCACAGGCCGGCAAAGAGCAGGACGTCGCGCGCTGCGTTGCGGCGCCAGCGCAGGAACAGGCCGCCCACCAGCGCCGGGAACAGGGCGAGATAGAGGCAGAACAGCAGGGTCGCGGCCCCTGCGGCAAGCGGCGCCATGCCACCGAATTGCGAGAGGCTGACGTAGATCCATGACACGCCGAAGAGGAAGCAGCCGGCGCCCCACGCCAGGCCGAGCCGCATGGCTTCGCGCACGGTGCCCGCCCTGCGCCAGAGAAGGAACAGGCCGCCCAGCGCAAGAGTCGGCGCGGGCCATACGGCGAAATACCTGTCGAAGGGGGCGAAGCCGAGGACGCAGAACGCACCGAGGGCCGCGGCGGCAAGCGTGGCAACGGCCGGGCGCCGCAGTGTCATTCGTTCGCGTGGAGGGGCGCTGAAAGCGGCAGATCCTTTTGCGGATCGACCAGGAGGGTATGTACGCGGCGGCTGTCGGCGCGCAATACCTGGATGCGCAGGCCGCCGATGCTGACGACTTCGTTGCGCTTGGGCAGGCGGCCAAGGTGATGGATGACCAGGCCGCCGACGGTATCGAAATGTTCGTCGGAGAAGGTGGTGGCGAACGCGGCGTTGAAGTCGGCAATTTCGGTAACGGCCTTGACGCGATAGCGGCCGGTGTTGTCCTTGACGATGTTGTCCGCCGTCTCGTCGAAGTCGTACTCGTCTTCGATGTCGCCGACGATCTGCTCCAGCACGTCTTCGATGGTGACCAGTCCGGCCACGCCGCCGTATTCGTCGACCACGATCGCCATGTGGTTGCGCGAGGCGCGGAATTCGCGCAGCAGCACGTTGAGCCGCTTCGATTCGGGAATGAATATCGCCGGACGCAGCGTGTCGCGCAGGTCGAATTCCTTGCCGGCGAAGTAGCGCAGCAGATCCTTGGCCAGGAGTATGCCGAGTACGTCGTCCTTGCTCTCGCCGATGGCGGGGAAGCGCGAGTGCGCGGTCTCGAGCACGATCTCCACGATCTGTTCGGGCGGCTCGTTGATATCCACCACGTCCATCTGCGCGCGCGGCACCATGATGTCGCGCACCGCCATGTCGGCCACGGAAAGCGCGCCCTCGATGATCGACAGCGCGTCGCCATCCATCAGATGGCGCTCGTAGGCACCATGCAGCAATGCAAGGAGTTGTTCGCGGTCCTCGGGTTCGCGCAGCAGCAGCGACGAAAGCCGTTCGATCAGACTGGGTCTACTGGAAGGGTCCATGCTTAACGATAAGGATCGGGGTAACCGAGAGTTTCCATGATCTCGCGCTCGACCGCTTCCATGCGGTCGGCATCGTCGCTGCCGGTCTCGTGGTCATAGCCCTGCAAGTGCAGCATACCATGCACGATCAGGTGAGCGAAGTGGGCTTCGAGGGACTTTCCCTGTTCCAGCGCCTCGGCGGCCACCACCGGCAGGCAGACCACCAGGTCGCCGCAAATGCGTGTGCCGGATTCGTAGGGAAAGGACAGCACGTTGGTCGCGTAATCCTTCTGCCGGTAGTCGTGGTTGAGGAGCCGGCCCTCCTCGGCCCCGACGAAACGCACGGTGATCTCGGCCGGCTTGGCGCAGGCCGCGCGCACCCAGCGACGGACCTGTGGACGTTTCGGCGCCTCGCCCTTGCCAGCGGGATATTGCACCGCGAGGCGCAGTTCAGGCAGGCGGGGTCTGGCGGGTGGTGCCATGCTTCTCGTAGGCATCGACAATGCGCGCGACCAGCGGGTGGCGCACGACATCCGAGGCGTCGAAGTCGGTGAATGCGAGGCCTCGCACGTCGGCCAGGATGCGGCGCGCTTCGACCAGGCCGGATTTCTGCCCGCGCGGCAGATCGATCTGCGTCACGTCACCGGTGACCACTGCCTTGGCGCCGATGCCGATGCGGGTCAGGAACATCTTCATCTGTTCCGGCGTGGTGTTCTGCGCCTCGTCGAGGATGATGAAGGCGTGATTCAGCGTGCGTCCCCGCATGTAGGCCAGCGGCGCAATCTCGATGTTCTGCTTTTCGAACAGCTTTGACACCTTCTCGAAACCCATCAGGTCGTACAGCGCGTCGTAGAGCGGACGCAGATAGGGGTCGACCTTCTGTGCCAGATCGCCCGGCAGGAAGCCGAGCCGCTCGCCGGCTTCGACCGCCGGGCGGGTGAGCACGATGCGGCTGACCAGGTCGCGCTCGAAGGCATCGATGGCGGAAGCGACGGCGAGATAGGTCTTGCCGGTGCCGGCCGGGCCGATGCCGAAGGTGATGTCGTGGTCCTGAATGTCGCGCAGATACTTTGCCTGATTCGGAGTGCGGCCATGCAGATCGGTCTTCTTCGTCAGCAGTCCGGGATTCGGCTGCGCCGTTGCGTTGCGATTGCGCGTGATTTCGATCAGGCCGAGCTGAAGTTCGTCGATGGAGAGAGGCTCGTTCGCCTGTTCGTAGAAGTGCTGCAAGGCCTTGGCCGCCAGTCGCGACTGCGCTTGTTCCCCGCTGATCCGGCAATTCTGGCCGCGCCGGCTGATGGTGACGTCAAAGGCTGCCTCGATCTGGCGCAGGTTCTCGTCGAGCGCGCCGCAGAGGTTTTGCAGCCGCGCGTTGTCGAGCGGCTGCAGGGAAATTGTCAGCGGGCGGGACGACGATTTCGGCGATTTGCTCAGGGCATCCGCTCCCGGTAAATGATCTCTCAAGGCTGAGGGTCCGCTTCGGCAACTGCGGCAAGCCTGACCACCTCGCCGCGCAAACTGTGGGGCAGCGCGGCAGTGATGGTGACATCTATGAAGCGGCCCACGAGCCGTTCGTGTCCGGCGAAGTTGACCACGCGATTGTTGTCCGTGCGTCCGGCGAGTTCGCTCGCATCCTTTCTCGCGTGGCCTTCGACGAGGACCCGCTGCGTGGTGCCGACCATCGCCTGGCTGATCTTCAGTGCCTGCGCTTCGATGGTCTTCTGCAAGCGCATCAGCCGGCGTATCTTGGTTTCCTGCGGCGTGTCATCCGCCATGTCGGCCGCCGGCGTGCCCGGGCGCGGGCTGTAGACGAAGGAGAAGCTGTTGTCGAAGTTGAGTTCCTCGACCAGGCGCATGGTCTTTTCGAAGTCCTCTTCGGTTTCGCCGGGAAAGCCGATGATGAAGTCCGAAGAGAGCGAAAGACCGGGCCTTGCCGCCTTGAGCTTTCTGACCAGCGATTTGAATTCGAGCACCGAATAGCCGCGCTTCATTGCCGCCAGGATCCGGTCGGAGCCGGACTGCACCGGCAGGTGCAGATGCGAGACGAGCTTCGGCGTGGTGAGGTAGGTATCGATCAGCCTTTGCGTCATCTCGCGCGGATGCGAAGTCGTGTAGCGGATGCGCTCGATGCCTTTCATATCGGCCAGGGTCTCGATCAGGAAGGCGAGGTCGGCGGTCAGGTCGCCGTCATCCATGGCGCCGCGATAGGCATTGACGTTCTGTCCCAGCAGCGTGATTTCGCGCACACCGCGCCTCGCCAGATCGGTGATTTCGGCCACGACGTCGTTCAGCGGTCGAGAGACTTCCTCGCCGCGCGTATAAGGCACGACGCAGAAGCTGCAATACTTGGAGCAGCCTTCCATGATCGAGACAAAAGCCGAGGTCCCCGTAACGGTCGCGGGGGGCAGGGCGTCGAATTTCTCGATTTCGGGGAAGGAGACGTCGACCTGCGCCTTGCCGCTGTCGCGGCGGGCGGCGAGCATCTGCGGCAGGCGATGCAGCGTCTGCGGGCCGAAGACCAGATCGACGTAGGGGGCACGGGCGACGATGGCCGCGCCTTCCTGGCTGGCGACGCAGCCGCCGACGCCGATCACCAGATTCGGGTTCAGCTGCTTCAGGTGCCTGACCCGGCCCAGGTCGTGGAACACCTTTTCCTGCGCCTTTTCGCGCACCGAGCAGGTGTTGAACAGGATGATGTCGGCTTCCTCGGGATTGTCCGTCTTGACCGCGCCATCGCTGCCGGCCAGCACGTCGGCCATCTTGTCGGAGTCGTATTCGTTCATCTGGCACCCGAAGGTGCGGATGAACACTTTCTTTACCATCGTCGGTTGCGGGAAGAAAAGAGGAAGGATCGGGATTATAGAACGGTCGCGGCGGGCGCCCGTTTGTTACCATCGCCGGCATGAAGCCTGCAGTAGTACTTCTTTCCGGCGGCCTCGATTCCGCCACCGTTCTGGCCTTGGCTCGCGAGCAGGGCTACGCGTGCCACTGCCTGTCACTCGATTACGGGCAGCGCCATGGCGCCGAGCTGCAGGCGGCTGCGCGCGTGGCGGCAGCCTTGGGGGCGGCCGCCCATCGCGTGTTGAAGCTCGATCTCGGCCAATTGGGCGGCTCGGCGTTGACCGACAGCTCGATCGCGGTGCCGACTGCCGGCGTGAAACCCGGCATTCCCGTCACCTACGTGCCGGCCCGCAACACCATCATGCTGGCCCTGGCCCTGGCCTGGGCAGAGGTGCTGGGCGCAGGTGACATCTTTGTCGGTGTCAATGCCGTGGACTACTCGGGCTATCCGGATTGCCGGCCGGAATTCATCCGCGCTTTCGAGGCGCTCGCCAATCTGGCGACCAAAGCCGCGGTCGAAGGCAGGCCGCTCAAGGTACACGCACCGCTGATCGACATGAGCAAGGCGCAGATCATCGAGCAGGGCGGGCGGCTGGGCGTTGATTACGGCCTCACGGTATCCTGCTACCAGGCCGACGAGGAGGGGCGCGCCTGTGGTGTGTGCGACTCCTGCCGGCTGCGCAGCCAGGGCTTTGCCGTCGCCGGTCTGGCGGACCCGACCCGGTACGCCGGTGGCAATTGATTGCCATTATTCGGGCGCAAAGAACACTGATTCTGCGTCCCGGCCGTTATTCTAGAATTGCCGCTCGTACAAAGAGTTAGCCACGGCGAGGGCTTGGGGGAGATTCATGGAATTCACTATTCATCTGCAGATTCTGGGCATTGTCTTCGTCACCGGCATCGTCATGGGGGCGGTGGCCAACAAGACCAACTTCTGCACCATGGGAGCCGTTTCGGACTGGGTGAACATGGGCGACACGGGACGCCTGCGGGCCTGGATGCTGGCCATTGCAGTGGCGACGCTGGGCGTCGTGGCGCTCGAGGCCTCGGGCAAGGCGGTCATCGGTACCGGGACTTTCCCTCCCTACCGGACTCCCAATCTGGCGTGGCTGCGCTATGTGCTGGGCGGATTGATGTTCGGTATCGGCATGACCCTGGCGTCGGGTTGCGGCAACAAGACGCTGGTACGCCTCGGCGGCGGCAATTTGAAGTCCCTGGTGGTTCTGGTGATCGCCTCGGCCTGCGCCTACGCGATGTTGTGGACCAATTTCTACGATGCGGCGTTCGGCTGGGTCTCCTCGACCGCGATCAATCTCGCCGCTGCGGGCAAGACCAGCCAGGCACTGGGGGAATTGACCGGCGTCGGCAACACGATCTTCGGGCTTGCCCTTGCCGGGGCCTTGCTTGCCTTCGCATTTTCCTCGCGCGACTTCCGCAGCAGCTTCGACCACATTCTTGGCGGCGCGGTGATCGGCATTGCCGTCATCGTCGGCTGGTATGTGACTGCGGGGCCGATGGGCGCTGCCTGGAAGGAATTTGCCGATTTCGCCGACGTGAAGCCCTTGCGCGTCGAAGCCCAGTCCTTCACCTTTATGAGTCCCATGGGCGATCTGGCCCGCTATGTAATGCATCCGGTGGATACCTCGCTGATCAACTTCGGCATCATGGCGCTGGCCGGCGTGATCGTCGGATCCTTCCTCTACGCCGTGATTACCCGCAGTTTCCGTGTCGAGTGGTTCGTCAATGGCGGCGATTTCGCCAATCATGCAGTGGGGGCGGTGCTGATGGGTATCGGTGGCGTGCTGTCGATGGGTTGCACCATCGGCCAGGGGATTACCGGTGTTTCGACCCTGGCTCTGGGGTCAGTGCTCACATTGATCTCGATCGTTGCGGGTGCAGCCGGCATGATGAAGTACCAGTACTGGCGGATGATGCAGGAGGCCTGAGCGGCCGCCTGCTTTGCCTGGTCCAGTAATCGTCGCTCAAGCTGCGCCGCTAATTCGCATTTGACAGCGGCTTCGACCATTGGTTAGAATGCTCGGCTTTCCGAGATGCGCATGGGCGGATTCCATCCATTGCTGCGCGGGCCGGGTTATCGAAGCAAGCAAGGAACACGAGAATGAAAACATTTTCCGCCAAGCCGCAAGAGGTCCAGCACGACTGGGTTGTCGTCGATGCGACGGACAAGGTGCTCGGCCGTCTGGCTGCCGCGATCGCACATCGGCTGCGGGGCAAGCACAAGGCAATCTACACGCCGCACGTCGATACCGGCGACTATATCGTCGTGGTGAACGTCGATAAGCTGCGCGTCACCGGCAACAAGGCCGAGGACAAGAAATACTACAGCCACACCGGCTACCCGGGCGGCATCAACGAAACCAACTTCACCAAGCTGCAGCAGCGTTTTCCGGGCCGCATCCTGGAAAAGGCCGTCAAGGGCATGCTGCCCAAGGGTCCGCTGGGCTATGCAATGCTGAAGAAGATGAAGTGCTACGCCGGCGCCGCCCATCCGCACACGGCCCAGCAGCCGAAGTCGCTGGAAATCTAAGGAGTTCTCATGGCAGTCACCCAATATTATGGTACCGGTCGTCGCAAGACCGCTATTGCCCGCGTGTTTCTGCGTACCGGCAGCGGCAAGTTCGTAGTGAACGACAAGCCGGTCGACGAGTTTTTCTCGCGCGAAACCGGTCGCATGGTCGTGCGCCAGCCGCTGGAACTCACCCAGCACACGAACACCTTTGATATTCTCGTCAATGTCGAAGGCGGCGGCGAGTCGGGTCAGGCCGGCGCCGTGCGTCACGGCATCACCCGCGCCCTGATCGAATACGATGCAACCCTGAAGCCCGCCCTGTCGAGTGCCGGTTTCGTCACCCGCGATGCGCGCGAGGTCGAGCGCAAGAAGGTCGGCTTCCGCAAGGCGCGTCGTCGTAAGCAGTTCTCGAAGCGCTAAGCTTCAGCGGCATTATCGCTGTTGCGCAAAAAGCCGCCTTCGGGCGGCTTTTTAGTTACGGCCGCTGCGCTTGACGCCGATAGAGCCGGCGAGCGTTCATTGGCGCCGGATTTTAGTTCGTATCTGATTACGGGTTACCATCAACCATTCGCAGCAAGGAGCTTGGCATGATCAAGGCGGGTATCGTTGGAGGCACGGGCTATACGGGGGTGGAACTGCTGCGCCTGCTGGCTCGGCATCCCGGGGCCGAACTCACCGTCATCACCTCGCGGGGCGAGGCCGGAACGGCGGTTGCCGATATGTTCCCGAGTCTCCGCGGCTCGGTGAACCTGAAGTTCAGTGATCCGAAAGATGCGCCGCTGCATGATTGCGACGTGGTGTTTTTCGCCACTCCGAACGGCATAGCCATGCAGCAGACCCCGAGCCTCCTCCAGGCGGGAGTGAAAGTCATCGATCTGGCGGCGGACTTCCGCATCCGGGACGTGGCGCTTTGGGAAAAGTGGTATGGCATGAGTCACGCCAGCCCTGAACTGGTGGCCGAGGCGGTGTATGGCCTCCCCGAGGTGAATCGTGAACAGATCCGCGGCGCGAGACTGGTGGCGAACCCTGGTTGCTACCCAACGGCTACGCAATTGGGTTTCCTGCCGCTGGTGGAGGCAGGCTGCATCGACCTCGATCACCTGATCGCAGATGCGAAGTCAGGCGTGTCCGGGGCCGGTCGCAAGGCTGAAATCGGCACCCTGTTTTCCGAGGCCTCGGACAATTTCAAGGCCTACGGGGTACCGGGTCATCGCCACCTGCCTGAAATCCGGCAGGGATTGGCGCGCGCCGCCGACAAGCCGGTGAATCAGGTGGGCCTGACCTTTGTGCCGCATCTCACGCCAATGATTCGCGGCATCCATGCGACCTTGTACGCCCGTATCACGCGCGAAGAGGACTTTCAGGCGTTATTCGAGCGGCGCTACTCCGCCGAGCCCTTCGTCGACGTGCTGCCGCCGAAATCGCATCCCGAAACGCGCTCGGTGCGCGCGGCGAATGCTTGCCGGATTGCTGTGCACAGGCCGCAGGGCGGAGATACGCTGGTGGTGCTATCGGTGATCGACAACCTCGTTAAGGGGGCTGCGGGGCAGGCAGTGCAGAACATGAACATCATGTTTGGTGTGGACGAATGTTCGGGTCTTTCGCTAGTTCCCGTCTTGCCCTGAACCTGAGGCGGCTGCGCAGCCGCTTCGGCATCTCCGCGCCACGTGTCCTGGTGCGGACGCATCTGCCTTGGTATTGGCGGGCGTTGGCTGTCGTCGTTCTTTCCGGCGCGTCGCTGGCCCTGGCTGGCTGGATCTACGATGCCGGACAGCGATTCGCTGGATTTCACCAGGGCGCGAGCGAGCACGAAATTGCAGGAATGCGGGAGCGCATGGCGCAACTGCAGACAGACCTGGAAGCGGCGCGCAAGGTGGCCAATGCGAGCGAAAGCCGCCTGCGGATCGAGAGTACCGCGCAGGAGCGATTGACTGCTCAGCTCAGGACGCTGGAAGAGGAAAACACACGTCTCAAATCGGATTTGGCCACGTTTGAAAGCCTGGCGGGGGAGCAGGTCGGCAATTCCGGGTTGGCGATCAGTCGTCTGCAGATACTTCCCGTCGGCGCCGGCGAATATCGCTATCGTCTTCTGGTGGCACAAACCGGCGAGAAGAAAGAGAAGGAATTCAACGGGATGATCCAGCTGGTTGCCACCGTGCAGCGAGGCAAGGACACTGCTATGATGCAGTTTCCGGCCGCCGGAGATCCCGCGGCCAGCCAGTATCAAGTCCGCTTCCGTTATTTTCGCCGTCTGGAAGGGACGTTCAAGCTTGCCGCGGAGGCGCGAATCCAGCGTGTCGAGGTACGTTTGATCCAGGATGGAGCGGTCAAGGCAAGTCAGAGCGTGGCTCTTTGAGCGGCATGGAACGAGTCCAAAATACGAACGAGGAGCTTGAATGATGTTTGGCAAGAAAACCAGCAAACCGCAAGGGCGCATCGACAGCCTGATCGGTGCCGGCACTTCCCTGACGGGAGACGTGGTTTTTAGCGGGGGCCTGCGTGTCGATGGAGAAATCAAGGGTAATGTCAGCGGCGCCGAGGGACAGCCGGCAACATTGGTGATCAGTGAGCATGCGCGGATCGAGGGTGAAATCTCGGTTTCCCATCTGGTCATCAACGGTACCGTCATCGGGGCGGTGCATTCCAGCGATTTTCTTGAACTTCAGAACCGTGCGAGGGTCACTGGTGATGTCGAGTACAGTACGATCGAGATTCATCTTGGGGCGGTAGTTCAGGGCCGTCTCGTGCATCAGGGCTTGCCGGCGAAGGCGGTCGAATTGAAGCTGGCGGCCAGCAATTGACCTTCGACGCTATTGAAACCATAATTTACGACCCAATTTAATGTTCCATTGCGGAATACCCCACAGGAGAACACCATGAACGCACCCACCGAAATGCCGGCACCGCTCAATTTCACTGACAATGCAGCGAGCAAGGTCAAGGAACTCATTGCCGAGGAAGGCAACCCCGAACTGAAACTGCGAGTGTTTGTGACCGGCGGTGGATGCTCCGGTTTTCAATATGGCTTCACTTTCGATGAAGTGACCAACGAAGACGACACTGTGATGGAAAAGAACGGCGTATCGCTGCTGATCGATCCGATGAGCTATCAGTACCTGGTCGGCGCCGAAATCGATTACTCCGAAGGGCTGGAGGGTTCCCAGTTCGTGATCAAGAATCCGAATGCCCAGTCCACGTGCGGCTGCGGATCGTCCTTCTCGGCCTGATTCACTTTTTTCACGCGAAAGGCGCGGCGTCATGGCTCCGCGCCTTTTTCTCGTCTGGAACGCCTGCGGAGCGATATCCGTCGTGAGTCGGGCAGACCTCAGGCCGGATAGATTGCGCCCAGGATTCGCGGACCTCTGGCACCCGTAACTTCTGCAAGGTTTCCCGGTTCGCCATGCAGGGTGCGCCACGCAAGCCAGGCAAAAGCCACCGCTTCCACCCAGTCACCTGGCTGGCCCAGAGAGTCGGTGCTGGCGACGCGGCAATCCGGCAAGTGGCGCTGCAGACCGGTCATCAGAGCCTGATTGCGTGCGCCCCCGCCACAAACGAAAACCCCGTCAGGCTTGCCGCACCAGCGGGCGATAGCTTGGGTCGCCGATAGCGCAGTGAGTTCGAGCAGCGTTGCCTGCACATCCTCTGGCCGTTCATCGCCTGCGAGATGGCCATCGAGCCACGGCAGGTTGAATTCATCGCGACCGCAACTCTTGGGTGGGCTTGCGGCGAAGAAGGCATCGGCAAGCAACCTGTGCAGCAGTTCTGGACGCGTTTGTCCTTGGCTTGCCCAGTCGCCAGATTCATCGTAGCGCAGGCCCTTGTGGCGCTCAATCCAGGCATCCAGCAGCAGATTGCCGGGTCCACAGTCGAATCCCCGCACCGGTTTGCCTGGCTTCAGGTCAGTCAAGTTGGCAATACCGCCGATGTTGAGAATGACCCGGTGTTGCCCGGAGCCGCCGAACGCTGCGGCATGGAAGGCCGGCACCAGCGGCGCCCCCTGACCCCCTGCCGCAATGTCGCGGCTGCGGAAATCTGCTACAACGGGCATCCCGGCAAGCTCGGCCAGCAGCGCCGGATTGTTGAGTTGCACGCTGTAGCCGGCTGCGGGTTGGTGGCGGATGGTCTGTCCGTGGCATCCGACGGCCGCGACCTGGGCCGCATCCGTGTTGGCCTTGGCGAGCAACTGACGCACGGCTTCTGCATAGCAGTGCGCCAGTTCGTTGGCAAGCAGTGCCGCCCGGCGGATTTCGTCGTGTTGGGCCGTCTGCAGTTGCAGACCCTGCTGACGAATGGCGGCCGAGTAGGGCAACCAGAATGTCGCAAGGGTGTGCGGACGGCCCTCCGAGAAGTCGACCAAAACGGCATCGACGCCGTCGAGGCTGGTCCCGGACATCAGTCCAACGACCAGCGACCCAGCCGATGCCATGTCAGTCAGCCTGGGCGAGATTGAATTCGCGGATCAGATCAAGACGAGCGAGATAGGGCCCAGTTCGTGTCCGGAACTGGCCAAGCTGCTCGGGCATCAGCGGCGGTGCGCTGGGCAAGGCCATCGCCAGTGGATTCTGATGCACGTCATTGACGCGAAACTCGTAATGCAGGTGCGGGCCGCTGGCCAGTCCTGTGGCGCCGACGAAGCCGATCACATCGCCCTGACTTACCCGATGGCCTTTGCGCAGGCCCGGCGCGAAGCCGGATAGGTGTCCGTAGAGCGTGGTGTAGCGACCCTGGTGGCGCAAGACGATGACCTTGCCGTAGCCGCCTTGAAGCCCCACAAACTCAACTACGCCGTTGCCGGTCGCCTTGACGCGGGTACCTGTAGGCGCTCCATAGTCAATGCCCTTGTGGGCGCGCCATTTTTGCAGGACGGGATGAAAGCGCGCCATGCTGAACCCTGAGGTGATGCGCGAGAATTCAAGCGGCGAGCGCAGGAAGGCCTTGCGGATGTTTTTGCCGTCGGCAGTGTAATAGCCGCTGCTGTTTTCACCGCCGGCGGGATCGGCGAACCATGCAGCACGGTAGGTCTTGCCGTTGTTGATGAACTCGGCCGCGAGAATGCGCCCGCTGCGTACGGCCCGACCCAGATAGTTCACGGACTCGTAGATGACGGCAAAGCGGTCACCCTTGCGCAGATCGCGGTGGAAATCGATGTCCCCGCCGAAGATGTCCGCCAGTTGGGTCGCAACCGCGTCGGGAACTCCCGCGGCATCGGATGCGCCGAACAGGGAATAGCGAATCTCCGCGGTCTTCATGACCACTTGGGTTTCCATCGGCAGGACCTGCTCCGAGGCGAGAAACCGATCGCCGCGCCGCTCGATCACCAGAGCCTGATCCTTGCCGCCATTCAACGGGAAAACCAGAGTCTGCAGATCGCCCTGGGGTCCCGTCCGTACCGTCAGGTTCTTGCCTGGGCTCAGCTGGCGGAACAAGGTTTGGGCAGCCGAATTGCCTTTCATAAAGCCGACGGCTGCCGCGTCATCGACGCCGACACGTTGCAACAGATCCATCACGGTGTCGCCGCGCTGAACACGTTCTTCGCGCAGGAAGCTCTGGTCGCTGTCTGCAGTCGCGCTTAGGGGGGGGAGAGCCAACTGCTCGACCACCTGCTGGCGAGGCGTGACGTCCGGACGGGAGTCGGTCACGGTGCCGAAGGCCGCAACCATGCTGAAAAACGAAACACCGACTACTCCGACGCCCGCCCAGAAATGCCTGGGCCGTTCGAATCGGTAGTCAAGGAGTTGCGCTAAAATCCCGCTCTTGTTTTTGTGCAATTGGATGGGTGGGCCGCCTGAAAAGTCGGGTGAGTGTAGCAAAAATCCCCCCTCCGTCAAACCGGGTTAATCGCAATGGTCGATATCGACTCTCAACTGGCACTGATCAAGCGCGGCGCCGACGAATTGCTGATCGAGTCCGAACTCGTCGAAAAATTGAAGTCCGGCCGGCCTCTGCGCGTCAAGGCGGGCTTCGATCCGACAGCGCCGGATCTCCACCTCGGGCATACCGTGCTGATCAACAAGCTGAGGCACTTCCAGGACCTCGGTCATCACGTGATGTTCCTGATCGGCGACTTCACCGGAATGATTGGCGATCCAAGCGGCAAGAATACGACGCGCCCGCCGCTGTCCCGCGAGCAGATATTGGAGAATGCCGACACCTACCGCGAGCAGGTGTTCAAGATACTCGACCCGCAGAAAACAGAGGTCTGCTTCAACTCGACGTGGTTCGAGCCTTTGGGCGCGGCAGGCATGATCAAGCTTGCTGCGCGCCATACGGTGGCGCGCATGCTTGAACGCGACGACTTTTCCAAGCGCTACAGTGGCGGCCAGCCCATTGCCATCCATGAATTTCTCTATCCGCTGTGCCAGGGGTACGACTCCGTCGCCATGAAGGCGGATGTCGAACTGGGCGGCACCGACCAGAAGTTCAATCTCCTCGTTGGGCGCGAGCTGCAAAAGCACTACGGCCAGCCGCCGCAGTGTGTACTGATGATGCCCCTGCTCGAGGGATTGGACGGCATCAACAAGATGTCCAAATCCCTTGGCAATTACATCGGCATTGCCGAGTCGCCGACCGAGATCTTTGGCAAGCTGATGTCGGTGTCGGACGAATTGATGTGGCGCTACTACGAACTGCTGTCGTTTCGCGGCAATGAAGAGATCGCCCGCTTCAAGCGCGAGGTGGCGGAAGGACGCAACCCGCGCGACATCAAGGTGCTGCTGGGGCAGGAGATCGTCGCCCGCTTTCATTCGCCGAGGGACGCTGAGGCTGCCCTGGCGGAGTTTGAGGCGCGCTTCCAGCGCGGCGTTCTGCCCGAGGACATGCCCGAGATGAGTGTTGCAGCGGGATCGCTCGCGCAGGTCCTCAAGGCTGCGGGACTGACGCCCAGCACCTCGGACGCACTGCGCATGATCGACGGCGGCGGCGTGCGCATCAACGGCGAGAAAGTCGGTGATCGCAACACGGCGCTGTGTGTCGGAGAGTGTCTTGTGCTGCAGGTGGGCAAGCGAAAATTTGCTCGCGTGACCCTGACCTGAAAAGGATTTTTCGGCTACATCTGCTGCTCTGCAAAAAAAAGACGGTCAAAGGTATTGACCGACGGATTTCGGTCCGTATAATGCGCCCCTCTCTGCTGATTGCGGAGTCGCCGAAGGAAGAGAAGGTCGGCGGAAGTTCTTTAAAAACCAAACAACCGATAGGTGTAGGTGCTTGCTGTGCTGG
>Ga0208753_100260_pt1 | contig 24075 bp, 18 predicted proteins | sample LakWasMet37_LOW7_2_FD_183877 | JGI IMG/M metagenome (GOLD analysis project Ga0208753, IMG submission 183877) | Freshwater sediment methanotrophic microbial communities from Lake Washington under simulated oxygen tension - Sediment Metagenome... | ecosystem: Environmental > Aquatic > Freshwater >... | reverse complement strand
GGTCGGCGGCTTCGGCAACGACACCATCACGACCGGCACGGGCAGCGACATCGTGATCGGCGACAACGGAACGATCGATGCCTCGAGCGGTACGAGCACGGTGATCTCGACGACGGATGTAGTCGATGCGACCGGCGGCAACGACGTCATCAGCGTCGGCGACGGCAACAATCTCGTGCTGGCCGGCGTCGGCGGCGACTTCGTGCTGAGCGGCAATGGTGCCGACGTCGTCGTGGGCGACAACGGCACCAGCACGCTCGATGCGCTCGGCACGGTGGTGTTCGTCACTTCGACCGATCCCTTGCTGGGCGGCAGCGACGCACTTTCCACCGGGAACGGAGCGGACGTCATGATCGGTGGCGCGGTGGACGACATCCTGACCAGCGCCGCCGGCAATGACATACTTATCGGCGACGGCGGCAGCGTGACCTACACGATGGGTGGTTTGAACGTCCAGATCGTTTCGGTCGACGTGGCCTTCGGTGGCAACGACATCCTCGACGGTGGTGCCGGCAACGACATCCTGATGGGCGGGCAAGGCGCCGACCTCCTCTACGGCACCCTGTCGGAAGACCTGCTGTTCGGTTCGAACGCGGCGGTAACGCTGTCCAACGGGATCGTCACGAGCATCCAGAGCGACATGCAGGATCTGGTGACCGAGGCCATGTTCGAGCAGTTCGCATCGGGCAAAGGCAAGGGCACCAAGGCCGTAGCCGCTCCGTGGAAAGACCCGTCCGGCTATCTGGTTGCGGTGTCGAATGAACTGAGTGCTCGGACGCAGGAACAGTCCCTGCTCGCTGACGACGTATTTCGGAACATGTTCAGCCTCGGCGGATTCTGGCAATCGGGGTATCAGGGCGAGGCCAGTGCGTTCGCTATCCTGAGCACGTCCGGCACGGTGACCCCGACCACCGCCCACGACCAGTTGCAGGACCACACCGACGAAGGAAACTCCGGCCGTCAGGATGCCGACACCGGTGCGGCGCCGCAGGCCGCCCTGGACGATGGTCAGCATCCGGCGGTAGCCGTCGCCGATGATCACGGCAGCGATGCTGTGGTTCTGGCTCTGGGTCTGGTCGGACTTCAGGCCGTGCAGCAGCCCAAGTCGAGCGGGCGCCGGCAGGTCGAACGCGATTCCGCCAAGGCCCTTGCCGGCCGGGTTCTTTCCAGGATGCGCCGGAACTGGACCTCGATTGCGCCGAGGTAGTGTCTGGCGGGACCCCGATCCGGTCCCATTCCCGTTGCATTGAAAAATACGGTTGTCGCATTATTGGCGCGTTGCGCATAGAGTGGTAGCATCGCGGCTGCCTAGCGGGCCATATCCAACTGGAATCAGGATGGATCGGCACATTGGCCTGGATGTAGACTTTTCCGGGAGCCAGAAATGCGGTTGTTCACTGCGGGAATTGTGTTGGGCCTGATGGCCACCGGCATTGGCGCGAAAACGGATGATCCGTTGCCTGCGGGATCGAGTCCGTCGTTTCGCTCCGCCGACCAGGGCAAAGCAGCACGCGAGCACGAGTGCCTTCTCGAACCCTTCATGGTGGTCAACGTCGGCAGTCCCGTCGATGGCGTGCTCGACCAGGTCCTGGTCAATCGCGGCGACCGGGTGCGCAAGGGGCAGGTCGTCGCCAGGCTGCAGTCCGGCGTCGAGGCAGCGGCGGTCCAGCTGTCGAAGGCACGCGTCGATTTCGGACGCCGGCGCCTGGAGCGCAACGAGGTGCTGTTCCAGAAGGAGCTGATTTCGGCCCAGGACCGGGATGAACTGGCGACCGAAGTCAATTTGCGCCAGGAAGAACTGAAGAAGGACGAAGAGTCGCTCAAGCTGAGGACCATCGTCAGTCCGATCGATGGCGTCGTCGTGGAACGCCGCCTGGTGCCCGGGGAATTCATCCGTTCCGACAAGTCGGTGGTGCTGAAGCTGGCCCAAATCAATCCGCTCAACGTCGAGGTCATAGCGCCGGCCAGTCTGTTCGGCACGGTGCGCGTCGGCAAGAGCGGAAAGGTGAGTCTCGCTCCCTTCCTGCCCGGCACCTACACTGCGAAGGTGGTCGTCGTCGACAGGGTGATCGACGCGGCCAGCGGAACATTGGGGGTGCGGCTGCAACTGCCGAATCCGGACAACGCCATCCCGGCCGGAATCAGGTGCAGTGTGCAATTCGGCAGCTAGGCAAGCAACCCGATTCATGCCCGCCGGCGAACGCCTGACTGCGGCAATGACGCAGGAAGCCGATCGCAATCGTTAGCAGTGCGCTGCCGATTTATGGATTTGTCACGGTCACCGGTGGTCCCGCTGAAATTATGTTAATCTTAAACTACAGTATTGACGCGGTGGCAGAGTAGTGTTCCCATTTGCGGCAGTTGCTTGCAGCGGTCCTCCGGGCTCGACAGGCAGGTGGATTGAGGCGCGTGCCAGTATGCTTGATTAATATTGTCGGCAGCTCGACGGTCATGAAATCATTCCAGATGCGATTATTCCGTTCGCCCAGGTCGTCTTTATGGCTGATCGCCGCGCTTGTCATGCCGACGCTTGCCTGGGGCGAGACCCTCCAGGAAGTCTATCTACTCGCTACCCAGAACGACCCGAAGTTCCGGTCGGTGCGGGCCGAAACACGGGCCAGCAGCCTTGCGGTCGACCAGGCACGTGCCGGATTCCTGCCGACGCTCAGGTTTGACTACGACCAGATCAGGACGCGCCAGGAGATCCTGACCAGTTCCAACCCGATCTTCGGCACCGGGGTCACGACCTTCCCCACATTGAGCCGCACCCTGTCGCTTACCCAGGCGATCTTTCGCAAGGATGTCATCGAGAAATTCCAGCAGGCGAAGTCGGTGGTCAAACAGGCCGAATACACGCTGCTCGCGGCCGAACAGGATCTGCAACTGCGCACCATGGCGGCTTACCTGGTCGTACTCGCCGCCGCCGATAGCCGGGCGCTTGCGGCGGCGGAACGCGAGGCGGTCGGCAAACTGCTCGACGTCGCGCGGGAGAAGCGGCGGGCGGGTCTGGGGACAGTCACGCAACTCTACGACGCGACGGCGCGATTCGCCGTGACCCAGGCGCGCGAGATAGAGGCGCAGAACAAATTGCGGGATGCGCGTCAGGGCTTGCGCGAGATCACCGGCAAGCTGATCGAGAACGTGCAATCCTTGCGCGATGACTTCCCGCTGGAGACTCCCGATCCTGCGGTCCTCGAACCGTGGGTCGAGTCGGCACTGGCGCAGAACCTGGTGCTGCGGGCGCGGATGGAGGCGGTGGAAGTGGCGAAGGGGGAGGTCGAGCGTCTGCGCGCCGGACATTTCCCCAGCCTCAATTTGCTGGTCAACAAGAACCAGAAGGATGCGGGCAGTACGCTGTTCGGCGGAGGCAGTGAGGTTGTGGCGACCGAAGTGACACTTCGCCTCAGCGTGCCGATCTACGAAGGCGGACTCACCAGCGCCGTGACGGAGGAAGCGATGCACCGCTTCCAGAAGTCGCAGGAGGATGCCGAACTGGAACGCCGGGTGGTCGAGCGCGCGACGCGTGCCGCGTTCGACGGCGCGCTGAGCGGCGTCAATCTGGTGCAGGCACTCAAGCAGTCAGTCGTTGCACAGGAGAGCGCATTGGAATCAAAAGTCGAGGGCTACAAGGCCGGTCTGAATACCTTGCTGCCGGTACTGGATGCGCAGCGGGACCTGTTCCTCGCCAAGCGCGACTATGCGCAATCGCGTTACGACTACCTGATCAATCGCCTCAAGCTCAAGCAGGCAGCGGGTACGCTGTCCGAAATTGACCTGGTGAATGTCAGTGTGGCGCTCAAGTAGGCTGATCGTCGGAAGCTAGGAGTTTCGAATGGCACAGGACGACAGCATTACCTTGGTGTCGGGGGGGCGCCGGGCGGCGGGCGGCGAGGACGGCGCATCGTACGAATCCGAGCTCTGGGCGCGTCTGGCGCACGCCACCGACATGCACAGCTTCGCGGCAGGATGGCTCGATATCCAGTGCCGCGCTTTCGACGGCGCCATCCGGGGCATCGTGGTCTTGCGTGCCTCCGAGACCGCGCCATTCGCCCCCGTTGCGATCTGGCCCGAGGGAATCGAAGGTAGCCCGAGACTTGCCGCGGTACTGGAACGTGCCCTGACCCAACGGCAGGTTGCCGTGGATGGCGTCAAGCGCGTCGCACACAGGCAGGAACCGGTCTTCATCGCGCACCCGATCCTCGTCGATGACGAACTCTATGGCGCGGCCGCGGTGGAACTCGAAGGCCGTTCGGAAGGCGCGGTGCGCGACGTGGTGCAGCGCCTCGGCTGGGGCATCGGCTGGCTCGAGTCGCTTGCGCGTCGCAAGACCTTCACCAGCAAGGCGCGGCTGGTCACGGTGCTGGAGCTCATTGCCACCTCGTTGCAGCATGAACACTTCCAGGCGGCGGCGACCGCAGTTGCCACCGAACTCGCCTCGACCTTCGGCTGCGAGCGGGTCAGCATCGGCTTCATGAAGGGCCGCCACGTGCAGCTTCGGGCGTTGTCCCATAGCGCTGCGTTTGCGAAGAAGGCAAACCTGATCCGTGCCATCGAGGGCGCGATGGACGAGGCCGCGGACCAGTCGGCAACCGTGCTCTTTCCGCCACGCAAGGACGGGCCGTTCCAGGTGACCCGCGCTCATGCCGAACTGCTTCAGCAGCACGGCACCGGCGCAGTATGCACGGTTCCCCTGACTGCCGGGACACAGGTGCTGGGCGCCATCGTCCTCGAACTGCCGACGGGCTCCGAATTCGATGCCCGCACGGTCGAGCTCTGCGAACACGCCGCGCTGCTCGTGGGGCCCGTCCTCGACGTCAAGCGCAGGGAGGACCGCTGGCTTGCGGAAAAGGCATGGGACAGCATGTCGACGCAGTGGCGCCATCTGGTCGGGCCGCAGCACGCGGCGCTGAAGTTCTGGGCAGCGCTCTGCGTAATCGTGACCCTGTTCTTCTCGTTGGTGAACGGTGACTACATGATCACCGCGGATGCGAGCCTCGAGGGTACCGTCCAGCGAGCCGTGACGGCGGCGATGCAGGGTTACATCCTCGATGCGCGCGCGCGCGCTGGTGATGTCGTCCGCAGCGGCGATGTGCTCGCCACGCTGGATGATCGCGACCTGCGGCTCGAACGCGTGAAGCTGGTGAGTCAGGGCATGCAGCAGGAAAGCGAACGCCGCCAGGCCATCGCCGAGGGCAATCGCGCGAAGGCCCGGATTCTCGAAGCGCAACTGGGTCAGGTGCAGGCGCAGATCATCCTGGTCGACGAACAGATTGCGCGCACGCGCCTGCTCGCGCCCTTCGACGCGGTCGTCGTCAAGGGTGACCTCAGCCAGTCGCTGGGCGCCGCGGTCGAACGCGGCAACGTGCTGTTCGAAGTTGCGCCGCTCGACACCTACCGGGTCATCATGAAGGTGGACGAGAGGGATATCACCGATGTCGCAGTCGGCCAGACCGGCCGGCTCGCGCTGACCAGCATGCCCAACGAGGAAATCGCGCTGGTGATCGACAAGATCACGCCGGTCTCCGTGGTCGACCAGGGGCGGAATTATTTCCGCGTCGAGGCCGTGGCGAAGGGCGCGATAGAGAAGCTGCGGCCGGGGATGGAAGGCGTCGGAAAGATTCAGGTCGATCAGCGCAAACTGTTCTGGATCTGGACCCACAAGCTGGTGCACTGGGTGCACATGTGGCTCTGGTCCTGGTGGCCCTGATTCCGGACGGTCGTGAGCGACTCGCTGTTCAGTCCTTCCTGGTACCGGGTCGCGGCGTTGAGGCCGCGGCTTCGCGCGCACGTCCGGATCCAGCGCCAATCGTTCCGCGACCAGGTATGGTTCCTCCTGCAGGACGTCGCTGCAGAGCGGGCGCATCGATTCTCGCCGGCGGCGCATCATTTCATCGGCCTGATGGACGGCCAGCGAACGGTGCAGGAGATCTGGGATGCCGCAAGCCAGCAGCTCGGCGACGGCGCGCCGACGCAGGAAGAGGTGATCCGTCTGCTCGGCCAGCTGCACGCCGCCGATGCACTGCTGTGCGACGTGCCGCCCGACAGCATGGAGGTTTTCCGGCGCCATCAGCGGCATGAGCAGATGCTCTGGAAGCGCCGGCTGTGGTCGCCCATGGCACTGCGTTTCCCGCTGCTGGATCCGGACCGATTCCTGACGCGCACCCTGCCCTGGGTAGGGATGCTGCTCGGCCGCTTCGGCCTCATCGTCTGGCTGGCCGTAGTCGCCACCGGAGCGGTCCTGGCCGCGGCCCACTGGACCGATCTGACCGAAGACATCACGGACCGCATCCTCGACCCCGCGAACCTGGTGCTGCTCTGGTTCGTCTACCCGGTGGTCAAGGCCCTGCACGAGCTCGCGCACGCCTACGTTACCCGCAAGTGGGGCGGCGAGGTTCACGAAATCGGCATCATGCTGCTGGTCCTGTCGCCGGTTCCCTACGTCGACGCCTCCTCGGCATGGGGCTTCAAGGACAAGCACAAGCGCATGGCGGTCGGCGCCGCGGGCATCGCGATGGAGCTGTTCCTGGGGGCCCTGGCCCTGTTCGTCTGGCTTGCCGTGGAGCCCGGAGCCGTGCGCGCCATCGCCTACAACGTGATGCTGATCAGTGGCGTCTCGACGCTGTTGTTCAACGGCAATCCGCTGCTGCGCTTCGACGGCTACTACGTGCTGGCCGACGCCATCGAAATGCCCAACCTCGGCTCGCGCTCGAACCAGTACCTCGGCTATCTGTTCCAGCGCTATGTCTTCGGCGTCAAGGACGCCGAGTCTCCTGCGCATACGGCTGGGGAGCGCCGTTGGCTGGCCATTTACGGCATCGCGTCGTTCGTGTACCGGATCGTCATTTCGTTCGTCATCATCATGTTCATCGCCGGGAAGTTCTTCATCATCGGCATACTGCTGGCGATCTGGGCCATCGCGACACAGGTGGTGATGCCGGTAGTGAAGGTCGCCGGCTACGTGACCACCAATTCCAGCCTGCGCCGCCAGCGCAAGCGGGCCATACTGGTCAGCGTCGCGATCGCGGCAGGCGCGGCGATCCTGCTGTTCGTCCTGCCCGTCCCCAGCTGGACGCGTACCGAGGGCGTCATTTGGGTACCCGAAGAGTCGCAGGTCCGCGCCGGCTCGGACGGATTCATCGTGCGCCTGCTGGCGCCGGTCGACAGCGAGGTCAAGCGCGGGCAGCCGCTGATCCAGGCCGAGGAGCCCTTTCTTGCGACCCGCGTCGAGGTGTTCAGCGCGCAGCTGGAAGAACTGAGTGCGAAATACGATTCCCTGATGCCCTTCGATCGGGTGCAGTCCGCCATGGTCCGCGAACAGATGGTCGCCGCGGAGGCGAACCTGCGGCGGGCGCGCGAGCGCGAGGCGGCACTGGTCTATCTCAGTCCGGCCAGCGGCCGCTTCGTCGTGCCCAACGCCGCAGATCTGCCTGGTCGTTTCGTCACCAAGGGGCAACTCGTCGGCTACGTGGTGGAGCCGAAGGAATTGATGGCACGCGTGGCGCTGCTGCAGGAAGACATCGCGATGGTGCGGCAGAAGACCCGCAGCGTGGAAGTGATGCTTGCGGGCTGGGGTTCCGACCCGGTTGCGGCGCAGGTCCGGCGCGAGGTGCCCGGAGCTTCGCCGAAGCTGCCGACTGCCGCGCTGGGAAGTTCGGGCGGCGGCCCCATCGCGGTCGATCCCCGCGACAAGCAGGGCGTCACGACGCTGCGGCAGGTCTTTCAGCTCGAATTGACGCTTCCGGCCAGTCTCCGGTCCGACTATCTCGGCGCGCGCGTCTATGTCCGCTTCAACCACGGCTTCGAGCCCGCAGGATTCCAGATGTACCGGGCCTTCAGACGACTGCTCCTGCGGCAGTTCAATGTCTAGCACGACGGTACTGCGACCGGGAATCGCGCTAGGCCCCTATCCGCAGCGCGCGGACTTGCGCGAAGGCTGGTTCGATCGCGCCGCTGCAAGCCTGATCGGTTTCATCCGCCAGCGTGCCTACGGGCGCAACCCGGGCCGCGAGGAATTCCTCGCTCTGGTGAATGAAGAGGGTCAAGGTCTTGTCGATCTGACCGACAAGCAGATCAGGGATCTCGTGCCGGATCTCAGGCGGCGGCTCTACAGCGAAGGATTGGAAGATCATCTCGTGGCGCGCACCTTCGCCATGGTCCGCGAGATCGCCGGGCGCCGTCTGGGCATCAGGCCCTTCGACGTGCAGCTGCTCGGCGGGCGGGTCATGCTCGAAGGCAAGATTGCCGAGATGGAGACCGGAGAGGGGAAGACCCTCACGGCAACCCTTCCGGCCTGCACGGCGGCACTCGCAGGCATCCCCGTGCATATCGTGACCGTGAACGATTTCCTGGTCAGTCGCGATGCGGCATGGATGGAGCCCGTCTATCGCTTCTTCGGCCTCACGGTCGGCACCATCACCGAGGGCATGGCGCCAGAGGCGCGACGCGCGGCCTACGGCTGCAACATCACCTACGGCACCAACAAGCAGGTGGTATTCGACTACCTCAAGGATCGGCTGATGCTCGGCCGCGACACAATGCCGATGCAGCTCCAGCTGGAGGGCCTGCATGCCGAGCATTCGCGCACCAACCGCCTGTTGCTGCGCGGCCTGTGTTTTGTCATCGTGGATGAGGCCGACAGCGTGCTGGTCGATGAGGCCCGCACGCCCCTGATCATTTCGAACAAGGGCGATTCGAGCCAGGAGGAGCAGGTCTACGCGGAAGCCATTCTCATTGCGCGCCAGCTTGTTATCGGATCGGATTTCTTCATTCGTCCACGAGAACACGACGTCGAGCTTACCGAGCCGGGACGGAGCCGGGCCATCGAACTGGCCGAGCCCTACGGGGGCGTGTGGATGGGACCTCGCAGGCGTGAGGAACTGATACGCCGTGCCCTTTCGGCGATCTATCTGTATCAGCGCGACAAGCAGTATCTCGTCCGCGATGGCAAGGTGCAGATCATCGACGAGTACACGGGCCGCGTGATGGCTGACCGCTCCTGGGAGCGCGGACTGCATCAGATGATCGAGGCGAAGGAGGGATGTGCGATCACCGGCAACCAGGAAACCCTCGCGCGGATCAGCTACCAGCGCTTCTTCCGCCGCTATCTTCGCGTCGCCGGGATGACGGGTACCGTGCGCGAGGTTGCGCGCGAACTCTGGGCCGTCTACCGCCTGCCGGTGGTGACCATACCGACCAACCGCCCGGTGCAGCGTCGGGGCCTCCCCGAAGAGGTCTATCTCACGGCAGAAGAGAAGTGGGTCGCCATCGTCGACACAGTGCGCCGCCTGCACGCCGAAAGTCGCCCCATTCTCGTCGGAACCCGTTCAGTCGCCGCCTCCGAGCATCTGAGCAGCCTGCTTGCGGCCAGCGGGCTGGTGCATCGCGTATTGAACGCACGCCAGGACCAGGAGGAAGCCGAGGTGATCGCCAGGGCGGGAGAGCGTGGCCGCATCACCGTAGCCACCAACATGGCGGGCCGGGGCACGGACATCCGGCTCGCGTCCGACGTCGTGGAACTTGGCGGCCTCCATGTGCTCGCCACCGAGCGCCACGATTCCCGCCGCATCGACCGGCAGCTGTTCGGGCGTTGCGGCCGGCAGGGCGATCCCGGCAGCTATCAGGTCATCGTCTCGCTCGAGGACGAGATCTTTCACGAAATATTCAAGGGAGGCGCACCATGGCTTCGCAGGTTCTTCCCGGAAAGCGGCAAACCCCTGCCCAAGTGGATCGGCGAACTGTTCGTGGATTTCGCGCAATGGGCCGCGGAACGTCACAACGGGGGCATTCGCCGCGAACTGCTTCGGGTTGACGAGCAACTGAGCGACATGCTTGCCTTCACCGGGCGCGGCGAGTAGGGGGCAGCGGAGCCCGCTGGCGGAAGTTGGCGTGCCTGTTGGCGGATGCAAACAAAAAGCGCCCCGAAAGGCGCTTGGCTGCAGGCTTCGTGGCGGAGAGGGAGGGATTCGAACCCTCGTTAGGATATTATCCTAAACACGCTTTCCAGGCGTGCGACTTAAACCGCTCATCCACCTCTCCGCGGAAACTTGCTTGCTGCTGCCGATCACTGCTGGTCGGGCAGGGCGCGAATTCTAACAGATCAGCCTTCGCTGTGCCGCAGCGACAGGTCGATGGCGCGCACGTTCTTGGTCACGCTGCCGATGGAAATGCGGTCGACGCCGGTCTCGGCAATCGCGCGCACCGTCTCCAGGCTGACGCCGCCCGAGGCCTCGAGTTCGGCGCGTCCCGCGGTGAGGCCGACGGCCTGCTGCATCTGTTCCAGACTCATGTTGTCGAGCAGGATCATCGTGGCGTTGGCGTCGAGCGCTTCCGCGAGCTGTTCCAGGGTTTCGACCTCGATCTGGATGAATACGTCGTCGCGGCCGATCAGGCGCGCCTGCTCCAGCGCGGCCGTGACGCCACCGGCCGCCATGATGTGGTTTTCCTTGATCAGGATGCCGTCATAGAGGCCGAGGCGGTGGTTGGCTCCGCCGCCGCAGGTGACGGCGTACTTCTGCGCCAGGCGCAGGCCGGGCAGGGTCTTGCGTGTGTCGACGATGCGCGCGCCGGTACCGGCGACGGCATCGACATAGCGGCGCGTCTCCGTTGCGGTGGCCGAGAGCAGTTGCAGGAAGTTGAGCGCGGCGCGCTCGGCGGTGAGCAGGGCACGGGTGCCGGCTTCGATTTCGCACAGCGTCTGTCCGGCGGCGATCCGCTCGCCGTCCCCTGCATGCCAGCGGATCACCGCCAGCGGATCGAGGTGGCGGAAGCAGGCATCGAACCACGCGGTGCCGGCGAGCACTGCATCTTCGCGGCTGAGCACGGTGCCCCGCGAGCGTCGCGTAGCGGGGGTGAGCAGGGCGGTCAGGTCGCCGCCGCCGATGTCCTCGACCAGGGCGGCGAGCACGTTGCGCTGCACCTCGGCGGCAAGCTGAAGGGGGAGTTCCATGATGTGTCGAAGCCTGAAGTGGGGTTTCGACCGATTTTAGCAGCCAGCCGCTTCAGTGAATTTTCGATCCCCGCAGGCTGAGCGCCGTGGCCGGCGCGGCGAAGCTGTCGGCGCGGGAGACGTCCCAGAACACTTTGAACACCGGATGGTCGGGCACCCCGGATAGCAGTTCCCCCTGCCTTGCCCAATGATGCAGGGCCGCCAGCGAACGCACTTCGGTGGCCGAGACGCGGCGGATCACATGCTCCGGGCCGAGTTCGCAGGGGTGCTTCAAGCCCGAAGCGCCGAGCAGTTCCTTGAGTGCGATCAGCGTGTTCTGGTGGAACTGGAACACGCGCGTCGACTTGTCCGCTACGTCGAGGGCGCGCATGCGCTGCGGATCCTGCGTCGTCACTCCTGTCGGGCATTTGCCGGTGTGGCAGGTCTGCGCCTGCAGGCAGCCGAGGGCGAACATGAAGCCGCGCGCCGAATTGCACCAGTCGGCGCCCATGGCCATGGTGCGCGCCATGTCGAAGGCCGTGACGATCTTTCCCGAAGCGCCGAGGCTGATCTGGTGGCGCAGATTGACGCCGACCAGCGTGTTGTGCACCAGCATCAGGCCTTCCCGCAGCGGCGCGCCGACGTGGTCGGTGAACTCCAGGGGTGCCGCGCCGGTGCCGCCTTCGCCGCCGTCGACGACGATGAAGTCGGGGGTGACGCCGGCCTGCAGCATGGCCTTGACGATGGCGAACCATTCCCAGGGATGGCCGATCGCCAACTTGATGCCGACCGGCTTGCCGCCCGACAGTTCGCGCAGGCGGGAGATGAAGCCGACCAGTTCCAGCGGCGTGGAAAATGCCGAGTGCCGCGCCGGCGAAATGCAGTCGGTGCCGGCGGGGACGCCGCGTGCCTCGGCGATTTCCCTCGTTACCTTGGCGCCCGGCAGCACGCCGCCGTGTCCCGGCTTGGCGCCCTGCGAGAGCTTGATCTCGATCATCCTGACCTGATCGAGGCGGGCGTTCTCGGCAAACTTGTTCTCGTCGAAATGGCCGCTGGCGTCGCGGCAGCCGAAATAGCCGCTGCCGATTTCCCAGGCCAGGTCGCCGCCGTTCTGGCGGTGGTAACGCGAGATGGAGCCCTCGCCGGTGTCGTGATAGAAGTGGCCGCGCTTGGCGCCCTCGTTCAGGGCCAGGATCGCGTTCGCCGAAAGCGCGCCGAAGCTCATCGCCGAAATGTTGAACACGCTGGCGGAATAGGGCTGCGTGCAGGCCGGGCCGCCGATGTCGATGCGGAAGTCGTGGCTGTCGATGTGCACCGGCGCGATGGAATGGTTGATCCATTCGTAGTGCGGTTCATAGACGTTGAGCTGGGTGCCGAAGGGGCGCTTGTCGGCGGCCTGCTTGGAACGCTGGTAGATGATCGAACGCTGGGCGCGGGAGAAGGGCAGCTCCTCCGAGTCGGCCTCGAGAAAATACTGGCGGATTTCGGGCCGGATGTACTCGAAGAAGAAGCGGAAATGCGCGAGCACCGGATAGTTGCGGCGGACGGCCTGCCTGACCTGCAGGTAATCGCTGAGGCCGAGCAGCGCCAGCGCGCCGAAGGCCGCGGCAGGCCACAGCCATTGCGCCGAGAAGGGCAGCAGGGCGAGACAGGCCGCGCTGAGAATTCCGCAAAGGCTCCAGGCCCAGTAGCGTTTCGGAACGATGTTGTCGAGACTCTGCAACATGGACGCCCTCCCGTCAGGTGATTCGGTGCGGCTGCGCTACGGCACTACTTTACACCTGATGCTTGTCCGCTCTTGAATCGTTCCGAGAGCGCGATCGAGAGGCTGCTGCCGGCGATCACGGCCATGCCCGCGACCGAGGGCAGGTCGGGCAGGTGATCGTAGAACAGCCAGCCGAGGAGCATCGCCCAGATCAGCTGGCCGTAGAGGAAGGGCGACAGCGTCGATGCCGGGGCGTGGCGGAAGGCGCGGGTCATGCAGAGATGTCCGGTGCCGCCGAGAATGCCCAGTGAAGCGATGGAGAGCGACTGCCAGGCGTCGGGCATCGGTCCGCCCCAGTAGAGCGGTGCCGCCAGCGACATCGTCACGGTGCCCACCAGCGCGGTGTAGAACAGCATGGTGACCGTGTCTTCAGTCAGCGACATGTGCCGTGTCTGCACCTGGTAGATCGAATAGCAGGCGGCCGCCAGCGACATCAGGACGACACCCTCGGTGGACAGTGCGCCGCCGGGACGCGCGATCAGCAGGGCGCCGGCAAAGCCGGCGACGATCGCGATCCAGCGCCCGCTGCTGACCGACTCCTTGAGCAGCCAGCTGGCGAGAATCACCACGATTAGCGGCGTGACGAACAGGAAGGCAGTGCTTTCCGCCAGCGGCATGATCTTGAACGCCGCCATCGCGAAGCCGGTGGTGCCGACCAGCATCAATGCGCGCACGATCAGCGCGAACGGCCGCTGCGTGGCGATCAGCCTGGCCCGCATCGAAGGCGCGAGAAAGATCACCATCAGCAGCATATGCACCGTGTAGCGCGCCCAGACCAGCATCGGCACCGGAAAGGTCTGCGACAGATGCTTGGAGGTGGCGTCGAGCGCGGCAAAGCACAGGCCCGCACCCAGCATCAGCAGGATGCCGATGAAAGGCCGCGCGTCATGCATTCGCGGCGATCAGGCGATTCAGGAGTGTGCGTGCGACGGGAATCAGTTCGCCGGCGGCAATGCCGATCGGGCCGGCGCCGGTCGCGGCGAGCGCATCGGCCGCCGCGCCATGCAGATGGACGGCGCCGCAAAGCGCAGCCGGCGCCGGCCAGCCCTGCGCCAGCAGTGCGCCGGCCATGCCCGAAAGAACGTCACCGGTGCCGGCCGAGGCCAGCCCCGGATTGCCGTTGGTGTTGATGCGCCAGCTGCCGTCGGGATCGGCAATCACCGTGCCGCAGCCCTTGAGCGCAACGTCGGCCTTGAACTTTTGCGCCAGTTGCAGTGCCGCACCGACGCGGTCGGCCTGTACGGCCTCGGTGGTGGTGGCCAGCAGGCGCGCGGCTTCGGCGGGGTGCGGCGTGATGATCGTGGGTGCCTCGCGGCGTGCGAGGCGCGCGGCCAGCACCGGATGGGCGGAAAGCAGATTCAGTGCATCGGCATCGAGCAGCAAGGGAAAGTCGGCGCCGACGGCACGGCGAAGTATCTCCACGGCGGCACCGGAAGCACCGAGGCCGGGTCCGATGACGACCGCGGTCGATTGTGCCAGCGCATCGTCGGGCGTGCGCAGCATTAATTCGGGCCGCACCGGATCGACGGCCAGCGGCTGCAGCAGGCCGACGAAGATCCGGCCGGCGCCGAGCTTCAGTGCGGCGCGTCCGGCGAGCAGCGCGGCGCCGGTCATGCCGGCGGCGCCGCCGATCACGGCCAGCGAACCGTAGCTGCCCTTGTGGCTGTTGCGTGGGCGCGGCTTGAGGCAGGCGCGGAAATCGTCGATGGCGAGCAGCGCGCCGGGAAATCCGTCGAGTTGCAGGCCGAGGTCAGCGACGCTCACTTCGCCGCAGTGATCGGGGCCATCTAGCGTATATAGCCCCGGCTTGCCCCCGATGAAACTGATGGTATGCGTGGCGCATACCGCAACGCCCATGACGCGCCCCGTGTCGCCGTCGACGCCACTGGGAATGTCGAGCGCCAGCACCGGGCCGCGAAATGCGTTGATGCGCGCGACCAGTTCCGCCGCGGCGCCGGTGATCGGCCGCGCCAGGCCGATGCCGAACAGGCCGTCGACCACCAGCCCGTAGTCGCCGGCCGGCACCTCGTCGTCGATGCCGGTTACGGTTACGGCAATTCCCTGTCGTGCGAGCACGCGCGCCAGAACCCGCGCGTCGCCCCCGTTGTTGCCGGGGCCGGCGAACACCAGTACGGGAGCACGGCTGCCCTTCAGCAGTTGCCTGGCGAGGGCGGCGGCGGCGGCGCCGGCGCGTTCCATCAAGGATGGCACGAGGCCGGCATGGCGCGTTTCCAGGGTGCGCAATTCGGCGCTGCGCAAGAGGGCTGTGTGCATGAGGCGATTGTAACCGTCAGCCGCGCGATCCGATTTCAGTCAGCGGCAGGATTTCATGTCCGGCCCGCTGCAACCCGTCGCGCAGATGACGCGCCACGCCGACCGCATCGGGGCTGTCGCCGTGGACGCAGATGCTGCCGATCGGCGTAGGGATGCGCGTGCCGTCCAAGGCGATCAGGGCGCCGGCTTCGAGCATCGCCAGCACATGGGCCAGGCAGGCGGCGGGGCCGTGGATCATGGCGTCGGCGCGCGAGCGCGGCACGAGCTGCCCGTCGGGCAGGTAGGCGCGGTCGGCGAAGATTTCCTCCACGACGGCGAGGCCGGCGTTGCGCCCGGCGGCCACCAGTTGCGATGCGGCCGGCGCCAGCAGGATCAAGTCGCGGTCGATGGCGCGCATCGCGCCGCAGATCGTGTCGGCCACGGCGCGATCGACGCAGGCGAGGTTGTTCAGTGCGCCATGCGGTTTGACGTGGGTGACCCGCGCCGCTTCGAGCGCCGCGACGCCGGCCAGCGCGCCGATCTGGGATGCGATCTGATTTTCGAGTTCCGCGGAGGACAGGGCCATGGCGCGGCGGCCGAAGCCCTGCAGGTCGGGGTAGCTCGGATGGGCGCCGATCGAGACGCCGCGCTCCCTGGCCAGACGCACGGTACGGCGCATGACGTCGGGGTCGCCGGCATGTCCGCCGCAGGCGATGTTGGCCGAGGCGACGATGTCGAGCATGGCGGGGTCGTCGCCCATGCGCCAGGGGCCGAAGCCTTCGCCGAGGTCGGCATTAAGGTTGATGCGCATTGATGGCTCCGTCGATCAGGTTGGCGGTATAGAGGGCGTCGAGATTGAATTCTGCGCCGCCCGCCGCAATGTTCGCAATGCATTCTGCCAGTTCGGCCGCTGCCTGGCGTCGGGCGGCGAGCGCCTCGGCGATGCCGACCTGCGCGAAGCGCAGGGTCTGGCCGGGCAGGGCGTGGCCCAATCGCCGCAGATCGGCGCCGATCACTGTGGCGATCTTCGCGTAGCCGCCGACCGTCTGGCAGTCAGCCAGCAGGGCGATCGGGCGGCCGTCGCCGGGAACCTGGATGGTGCCTGGCGTGACGGCATCCGAGACGATGTCGGCGCCGTGTGTGTGTTCGAGGCGCGCGCCGTCGAGGCGCAGGCCCATGCGATCCGCCTCGCGGCTGACGGTGAATTCCTCGCTGAGGAAGCGCGCCCAGGCGGCATCGGTGAAGTATTCGCGCTGCGGGCCGGGTATGACGCGCAGCGGGCCGTCAGGCAGGCGCGGTGCCCGCGGCAGGCGCAGCGGAATCGCCGCATCGCCGGCGCCGACTCCTATCAGGTCTCCGGTTTTCAGGGCGCGGCCCTCGATGCCGCCGAGCCCGGCCCGCGCGTAGGTGGAGCGGCTGCCGAGCACTGCCGGCAAATCGAAGCCGCCATGCACCGCGAGATAACCGATGCCGCTTTGCAGGCTCCCCGTCACGAGGACCTCGCCTGCCGCCAGCGCATGGCTGCACCAATTGGCGGCTGCGCGCGATTGACCGCCGGCATCCTCGATCCGCGCCGAGAACTCGCCGGCCAGGGCGATCACGACCGGCGTCGTGGTCCGCAGTCGGGGACCGAGCAGGCGCACCTCCAGCGCGACGGCGCCGGACGGGTTGCCCGCCAGCGCATTGGCGATGGCCAGCCACTCGCCGTCGAGCGCGCCCGAAAGCGGTACGCCCAGATGCCGGTAGCCGGGACGCCCCGCATCCTGGAAGCTGGCAGGCAACGGGCAGTCGAGGACTTCGATCACGCCTGCCACTCCCTGCGCTCGATGGTTCCTGCCGCGACACCCGCGGCAAGGCGCGCGAATTCGTCGCGTCCGACCGGCGCGAAGCGCACCGTGTCGCCCGGAGCCAGCAGGGCCGGGCGGGCGGCGTCGCCCAGATCGAACAGCCGCACGGGGGTGCGCCCCAGCAGGTGCCAGCCGCCGGGGCTTTGCCACGGGTAGATGGCGGCCTGTGCGCCGGCGATGGCGAGGCTGTTGGCGGGAACCGCGGCGCGCGGCGTGGCGAGGCGCGGTAGCCGCAACCATTCCGGCAACTCGCCGAGATAGGGAAAGCCGGGCAGGAAGCCGATCAGGAAAACGCGCAGTTCGCTTGCGCAAAGCGCGTCGATCACGGCCGCTTCGCTGCGTCCGGTGGCGCGTGCGACCTCCGCCAGATCGGGTCCGAACTCGTCGCCGAACACGATTGGAATGCGCCACCGTGTCGCCAGCGCCGACTCCTGCTGTTGCGCCTGCGCGGCTTGCAGCAGGTGTGCGGCGAGGATTTCCCGGTCCAGCCGCAGCGGATCGAAATGCACCGTCAGCGAGCGCCAGGTGGGCACCACGTCGCTGATGCCATCGAGCTTCATGGCCGCCAGCGCATCGCGCGCCGCCATGACTGCGGCGTTGAGGGCAGGATCGATGCGGTCCCCGAATTCGAGCGTCAGCGCGCCGTCACCGAGGGCCAGGATGCGCGGGTTCATCCCACCATGCGCTGTGGCAGCCAGGTGATGATCGCCGGGAAGGCATAGAGCAGGCCGACGGCGGCGACCATCAGGAAGAATGCCGGCATTGCGGTGCGCGCGATCCATGGCAACTGCTTGCCCGTCATGCCCTGGATGACAAACAGGTTGAAGCCGACCGGCGGCGTGATCTGCGCCATCTCGACCACCACCACGAGGAAGATGCCGAACCAGATCAGGTCGATGCCGGCGGCGACGATGGTCGGCTGGATCACCGCGATGGTCAGCACCACCATCGAAATGCCGTCGAGAAAGCAGCCGAGGATGATGAAGAAGATCATCAGGCCGAAGAGCAGGCCGAACTGGCCGAGACCGAGGCTCGCAATCCATTCCGCGAGGTGGCGCGGCAGGCCCATGTAGCCCATCGACAAGGTCAGGAACGCGCTGCCGGCGAGGATCAGGGCGATCATGCAATACAGGCGCGTGGCACCGAGCAGGCTTTCGCGGAAGGTGCTCCAGCTCATCGAACCCTGTGCCGCCGCCAGCAGCAGGCTGCCGACCACGCCGAGTGCCGCCGCCTCGGTGGCCGTGGCGACGCCGGCGTAGATCGAACCCAGCACCAGCGTGATGAGAAGAACCACCGGGATCAGATGGCGCGATGCATAAATCTTCTGGCCGAAAGTGGTCTGCTCGGTTGCGGGTGGCACCGCATCGGGATTGAGCAGGGCCCAGACCACGATCCAGCCCATGAACAGCGTGGCGAGCAGGATGCCCGGCAGCACGCCGGCGATGAACAGCTTGGCGATCGACACTTCGGCGGCGACGCCATACACGATCATGATGATCGACGGCGGAATCAGCAGTCCCAGCGTTCCGGCGCCGGCCAGGGTGCCGATGGTGATGGCTTCCGGATAGCCGCGCTTCTTCAGTTCCGGCAGGGTGATCTTGCCGATGGTGGCGCAGGTGGCGGCCGATGAGCCCGACACCGCGGCAAAGATGCTGCAGCCGATTACATTGACATGCAGGAGCCGCCCCGGCAGCTTCTCCAGCCAGGGTGCCAGCCCCTTGAACATGTCGGACGAAAGCCGGGTGCGGAACAGGATCTCGCCCATCCAGAGGAACATCGGCAGGGCGGTCAGGGTCCAGGACGAGGAGGCGCCCCAGATCGTGACAGCCATCGCATCGCCGGCCGCGCGGGCGGTGAAGAATTCCATGCCCAGCCAGGCGACGCCGAGCAGGGCGAGTCCGATCCAGATGCCGCTGCCGAGCAGGGCGAACAGCGCCAGGATCAGGCCTAAAGTTATTGCCAAATCCATGGTCTATTCGCTCCTCACGGGTTCGCTGTCGGCAGCGCGATGGCGCAGTCGCTCACCGCGCAGCACGGTAACCAGTTCGTCGGCAATCGCGATGGCGAAAATGACGCTGCCCAGGGCCATGCCGATTTGCGGAATCCACAGCGGGGTGGCATCTGTACCCTGCGAGATGTCGTTGAACTGGAAAGACTGCCAGGCCAGGCGTAGCGCAAACCACGCCAGCAGCACGGCGCAGAGCAGGCCGGCGGCGTGGCTCCAGAGCTCGAGCGCCTGCCTGCCGCGCGAACCGGCGTGGTCGAGGATCAGCGTGACCCGGATGTGCTCGCCGCGCTTGAGCGTATGGGCCAGCGCCAGAAAAGCCGCCGCGGCCATGCAATAGCCGGCATAGGCGTCCGTGCCTCGCACGTGAAAATCGAACAGACGCCCGGTGACGGAGAGCAGGATCATCAACAGGGTGCCGATCATGAACAGCGCCGCCGCCCAGGCGGCGGCGCCATAGATCCGGTCGAGGATGCGTCGCACGGACCGTGGGCTACTTCTTGTAGGCGTCGAGGATGGCCTGCCCTTCTGCGCCGGCGGTCTTCTGCCATTCGCCGACCATGGTGTCGCCGACCTTCTTCAAGTCGGCCTTCAACGCGGCGGACGGCGCCGCGACGTTCATGCCGTTCTTGGTCAGCTGTTCGACGTAGAACTTGGTCTTCTCCTCGCTGGTCTTCCAGCCGCGGGCTTCAGCATCGGCGGCCGCCTTGAGCAAGGCCGTCTGCGTCGGCTTGTCGAGGGCGTCGAAGGCCTTCTGCGAAACCAGCACCGCGTTCTTCGGCAGCCAGGCCTGGGCATCGTAGAAATACTTCACCTGTTCCCAAACCTTCTTGTCGAAGCCGGTCGCACCGGACGTCATGAAGGCCGACACCGTGCCGGTGGCGAGCGCTTGCGACAATTCCGCCTCCTGGATGGTCACCGGCTGCGCGCCGAGCAATTCGGCGATGCGCGAGGTCTGCGGGCTGTAGGCGCGCCACTTGACGCCCTTCAGGTCGGCGCCCGAGTTGATCGGCTTTGCCGAGAAGATTCCTTGCGGCGGCCAGGGCACGGAAAACAGCATCTTCATGCCTTGTTTCGCCAGCAGCGCTTCGACGGCCGGTCTCTGCGCCGCCAGCAGCTTCTTCGCTTCAACGTAGGAGGTGGCGAGAAACGGAACACCATCGGCGCCGAAGACGGGGGACTCGTTGGATGCTCCGACCAGGATGATTTCGCCGATCTGCGCCTGGCCGCCCTGCACCGCGCGCTTGATCTCGTTGGCCTTGTACAGCGAACCGCCGGCATGCACCGTGATCTTCAGCTTGCCGGCGGTGGCCTTGTCTACATCGGCAGCGAACTGGTTGATGTTTTCGGTGTGGAAGTTGGCGGCGGGGTAGCCGGTGGGCATGTCCCACTTGGTTTGGGCCGAAACGGAAAGTGCAGTGAAACCGAAACCGAGTGCGGCCAGGAGCGTGCAAAGACGAGTGTTCATCGGCGGATTCCTCACAAGAAGTGGTGGGGTGGAAGCGATCAAGCTGACAAGACGTTAACATTACATTTACAAAACGTCAATAAAATGTTTCAATTAATCCGTTGCGAAGATACCGGAAATCATCATGGCAAAGAAGAAATTGAACCCTCCGACCGGCACGGGACCCGTCATCGACGAGTCGGATGTGCGCCGCATCGTGTCCTCCGAGCACCTGGTATCCGACAAATGTCCAGAGCTGTCGGAACTCGAATTCGGGCTCATCATTGCCAGCCACGCCTTCGGCCGCTGGATGACGCGCTGCATGGCCGGCGCAGGGGTCAAGGACATGACCGAGACCGAAATCCTCGTCGTCCATCACGTCAATCATCGCGGGCGCGAGAAGAAGCTGGCCGACATCTGCTTCGTGCTCAACATCGAGGATACCCATGTGGTCTCCTACGCGCTGAAGAAACTCGCCAACCTCGGGCTGGTGTCGGGCATCCGGCGCGGCAAGGAAGTGCTGTGGTCGACCACCGAGGCGGGACAGGCGCTGTGCGAGAGATACCGGCAGGTGCGCGAGGCTTGCCTGATGCCGGGCTTTTCCGGCGCCGAAGAGGAGAATCTGCGCATCGGCGATCTGGCGCGGCTGTTGCGCACGCTGTCCGGCCGCTACGACCAGGGTGCCAGGGCGGCATCTTCCATCTGAAGCAATCTCGGGGAGCACTGGAAGCCTCATGACCAATCATCGCAGCACGCTTTCCTATCTCGACCCGGCGCGGCCGGAACCCTGGGCCAGTTTCGTCGAACAGATCGACCGCGTCGCGCCGCATCTGGGCGGCTTGTCGCGCTGGATAGAGACGCTGAAACATCCCAAGCGCATTCTGGTGGTCGATGTGCCGATCATTCGCGACGACGGCAGGGTGGCGCATTACGAGGGCTACCGCGTGCAGCACAATCTGTCGCGCGGGCCGGGCAAGGGCGGCGTGCGCTTTCATCCGGACGTCTCGCTGAGCGAAGTGATGGCGCTGGCCGGCTGGATGACCATCAAGAACGCCGCCCTGGGCCTGCCTTACGGCGGCGCCAAGGGCGGTGTCCGCATTGACCCGCGGGCCTTCTCCCGCGCCGAGCTGGAGCGCATTACGCGCCGCTACACCTCCGAGATCGGCATCGTCATCGGTCCGGACAAGGACATTCCGGCGCCGGATGTCGGCACCAACGAGCAGACCATGGCGTGGATGATGGACACCTATTCGATGAACGTCGGCCACACCGCCAGCGGGGTCGTCACCGGCAAGCCGGTGGCGCTGGGGGGCTCGCTGGGCCGACAGGAGGCGACGGGGCGGGGCGTCTACATCGCGGCGCGCGAAGCAGGCCGCCGCGGCGATGTTCCCATCTTCGGCGCACGGGTCGCGGTTCAAGGCTTTGGCAATGTCGGCGGCATTGCCGCGCGAATCTTTCGCGAAAACGGGGCAAAGGTGATCGCCCTGCAGGACGCGCAGGCCACGATGGTCAATCCCGCAGGCATCGACATCCCCGCTGCGCTGGCCCACGCGGCCGCGCATGGCAGCCTGGCCGGCTTCCCCGGCGCGACGCCGGTCGGCGACGATGACTTCTGGCAAATCGATTGCGAGTATTTCGTTCCCGCCGCGCTGGAAGGCCAGCTGACGCCGCAGCGGGCGCGGGGCTTGCGGGCCAGGATCGTCGTCGAAGGGGCGAACGGACCGACCACGCCGGCCGCCGACGACATCCTGCACGAGCGGAACATCCTGGTGATACCCGATGTACTGGCCAATGCCGGCGGCGTGGCCGTGTCCTACTTCGAATGGGTGCAGGATTTTTCCAGCTTCTTCTGGAGCGAGGACGAGATCAAGGACCGCCTCGAAAGCATCATGATCAAGGCCTTCGACGCCATCTGGCAGATGGCGCAGGAACGCAAGGTGTCGATCCGGACCGCGGCCTTCATCATTGCCTGTCAGCGCGTGCTCGCGGCCCGCGAACAGCGCGGACTGTATCCCTGAACCGCAGCGTCAGCCTTGGCGGCAGCAGCGTGACAACTCAGTGCGCTGACTGCTGGACGACGCGGTTGCGGCCGGCCTGCTTGGCCTGGTACACCCTGCGGGTGGCCTGGGCCAGCAACAGATCGAGGTTGTTGCCGTCCTGGGGATAGCTCGCCGTGCCGATGCTGACGGTCGTGGCGACGGGCCGGCCGAGCAGGGTCAGGGAACTCGTCGCCACTGCCGCGCGCATCTTTTCGGCGACATGGAGCGCTCCCGCGGCCGGCGTCTCCGGCAGCAGCACGACAAACTCCTCGCCGCTCTGGCGCGCCAGCACGTCGGAGCGGCGCATTTGCCCGCGGAGGATCTTGACCAGCGCCGCCAGCAGGTCGTCGCCCGCCTTGTGCCCTTGCTCGTCGTTGACCTGCTTGAGCGTGTCGCATTCGATGACCAGCAGGGTTATGGCCCTGTCGTAGCGTATGGCCTGTCCGAACAGGCTGTCGGCGACGATGGCGAAGCCGCGCCCGCTGAGCGCCTCGGTCAGCTCGTCCGTTTCCGACGGGAGCGTCGTCTGGTTGAGGCTGTAGCGTATGTCGGATGCAAACATCGTGGTGATGTAGGCCACCAGTACCATGGGGGCGAACTGGACGAAGAGGCCTGCGAGGTACTTGGGCGATACGATTTCGACGATGGTGAAATCCCCGCCGAGGAATACCAGGCAGACGGCGATCAGCGCAAGTTCGAGCAGTGTCGTGATCTTGCCCAGCGCCAGTGCGCTGGTAATGATGATCAGCAGGTAGGAGTTGATCAGCGGGCTTTCGAGCCGGCCCGTATGCAGCAGCGCCCAGGTGATGAAGCCGGTCATGATCCAGGTCTCGACCGCGAGCTTCCAGCGCGACTCGCGCTTGAAGAACGTGGCGTAGCGCAGGCCCATGATGGCCATGGCGTACAGCACCATGGAAAGGACGATGCCCGGCCGGTCATCCGGCTCGGTGCCGCCGAAGACGTGATAGAGCAGCACCACGATCAGCAGCAGCCATTCGATCTCGCCGACGGACCGCGAGATGCCGCGGAGCTGCTCCTCCTCTATGGATGTGTGATCTCCCGCCTGCTTGAACTTGTCCATGAGTCCCATTTTTTTTCCGTTTTCCCGCTGCTTCCGGCGGCTCCACTATTTCCGGTCATTATGCCCCTGTCCCGCGGCGGCGGGTTGCAGCGGCGGGCGCCCCATCGCGTTCGATTTGGCGGCACAATCGCGTCAGCTGGGAGCCGGTCTCGCGTTCACGAGGAGGAGCAGATGATATGAAAATCGCCAACAACGTCGCCGAACTGATCGGCAATACCCCGCTGGTTCGCCTCAACCGGATCAATGCCGGCAAGGAATTCGAAAATGCGGCCACCATCGCACTGAAGCTGGAGTTCTTCAATCCGGCGCACAGCGTCAAGGACCGCATCGCCGTGGCGATGCTCGATGCCGCCGAAAAGGCCGGCAAGCTGAAGCCGGACACCATCATTCTCGAGCCGACCTCGGGTAACACCGGCATCGGGCTGGCCATGGTGGCCGCGGCGCGCGGCTACAAGTCGGCCTTCGTCATGCCGGAGACCATGAGCCGCGAACGCAAGCTGATGCTGAAGGCCTATGGCGCCGAACTGATCCTGACGCCGGGGCCGGAGGGCATGCCCGGTGCGATCAGGAAGGCCGACGAAATGGCTGCGGCAGATTCACGTTATTTCATTCCGCAACAGTTCGAGAACCCGGCCAACCCGGAGATCCACCGCCGCACGACGGCCGAGGAGATCTGGCGCGACACCGACGGCAAGGTGGATATTTTCGTTTCCG
>Ga0208753_100256_pt1 | contig 24372 bp, 20 predicted proteins | sample LakWasMet37_LOW7_2_FD_183877 | JGI IMG/M metagenome (GOLD analysis project Ga0208753, IMG submission 183877) | Freshwater sediment methanotrophic microbial communities from Lake Washington under simulated oxygen tension - Sediment Metagenome... | ecosystem: Environmental > Aquatic > Freshwater >... | reverse complement strand
CGACGCCTACCGGCAGAAGCTGATCGCGGCCAACGCCACGCAACTGCTGCTGGTGGTCGCCACCGACCCGTCGTTCTCCGACATGCTGCTCAGCCGCGCGCTGGTCGCCGCCGAGCACGAAGGCCTGGCGCCGGTCATCGTCCTCAACAAGTGCGACCTTACCGCCGCGCTGCCCGCCGCGCGCGCCCTGTTGGCGCCCTTCGTCGCCTTGGGCTGCCGCGTCGTCGAACTCTCGGCGAAGCTCGATCCCTCGCCCCTGCTGCCGCTGCTGGCCGGCGAAAGCTCGGTCATGGTCGGCCAGTCCGGCATGGGCAAGTCGACCTTGATCAACGCCCTGGTACCGGGCGCCGCCGCGGCCACGCGCGAGATCTCGACCGCGCTCGACACCGGCAAGCACACCACCACCTACGCCCGCCTCTACCGGCTGCCGAACGACACCTGTCCGGGCGGCACGCTGATCGACAGTCCCGGCCTGCAGGAATTCGGCCTCAAGCACCTGACGCCGCAGGAAATCGAATTCGGCTTCGTCGAGTTCCGCCCCTTCCTCGGCCAGTGCCGCTTCCGCGATTGCAAACACGAGGCCGAGCCGGACTGCGCGATCAAGGCCGCCGTCGCCAGCGGCGTGATCCACCCGCGCCGCCTCGAACACTTCCGCCAATTCACCTCCGAGTCGCGCCATGGATCGCACTGAGCGTTTCTACAAGATCGACCAGATGATCCACGACCGGAAGCTGGTGCCCTTCGTCGACCTGATGGAAGCGCTGGAAGTCTCGCGCGCCACGCTCAAGCGCGACCTCGAATACATGCGCAACCGGCTCAACGCGCCGATCGTCTGGGATCGTGACGCCGGCGGCTACCGCTTCGACACGCCGCACGCCGAAGCCGGCGCCCAGTACGAACTGCCCGGCCTCTGGTTCAATTCCGGAGAAGTCCATGCGCTGCTCACGATGCAGCACCTGCTGACCGACCTCGATCCCGGCGGCATCCTCACGCCGCACATCCAGCCGCTGATCGCGCGCCTCAACAGCCTGCTCGGCAGCGCCGAGAACACCGCCGAGGAAATCCGCCGCCGCGTCCTCATCGTGGGCTTGGGCAAACGCGACCTCAAGCTCGCGCATTTTGAAAAAGTCGGCGCCGCGCTGTTGCGCAGGAAGCGCCTCGCGATCACCTACTTCGCCCGCGGCAGCGGCGAAACCACCGAGCGCGAAGTCTCGCCGCAGCGCCTGGTCTATTACCGCGAGAACTGGTACCTCGACGCCTGGTGCCACCTGCGCGACGACATCCGCAACTTTGCCCTCGATTCCATCCGCAACGCCGACGTCATGGAAAAGAAGGCGCGCGAGGTCTCGCACCGCAGCCTCGACGAAGTGCTCGGCGCCGGCTACGGCATCTTCTCCGGGCGCAAGCTGCAGCACGCGAAGCTGCGCTTCACGCCCAAGCGCGCACGCTGGGTGGCGCAGGAAACCTGGCACCCGAAGCAGAAGGGCAACTACGATGCGGACGGCTCCTGGCTGCTCGAATTTCCCTATGCCGACCACCGCGAACTGATCATGGACATCCTCAAGTTCGGCGCCGACGTCGAGGTGCTGGCCCCGTCCGACCTGCGCAGCCGCGTCGCCGTGGAAGCCGCGCGCATGACGCAGATGTATGCCGCCGCACCCGCGGCGGCCGGGCCGCGAAAAGGCCGCTCCCCCGCCCCGTCTGCGGCGGGCTGAAGCGGGTTCCGGCCCGCGGCAGGCCGGCTACCGCTGCGCCGGACGGCGCAAATCTCCGCGCACGGGGCATTGCTTGAAGCCTGAAACATGGTACCTTTTTGGCGCAGCACCCAAACCAAGAAAATGCCCAACAGGAGATCCACCATGAAAATCGCTTCATTGCTCGGCGCCCTCGCCGCCGGCGCACTGCTGGCGCAGCCTGCCTTCGCCTCGAACGTGAAAATCACGCCGCTCGGCGGCCACGAGGGCGAGCTCTGCCCGCTCGACCGCGCCATGATCTTCGAAGACCCCAACGGCACGCGCATCCTCTACGATCCGGGCCGCACCGTCGCCGGCGCGGACGACCCGCGCCTGGGCAAGATCGACGTCGTCCTCATCACCCACATGCATGGCGACCACGTCGGCAACGCGCACAACAAGGCGCCCAACTCCGGCGCTTGCGACAAGCCGGACACCTCGGTCTCGGCCCTGCCGAACACCAGCGCGGTCAACATCGCGGTGGCCAAGAACGCCAAGATCGTCACCGGCAGCGAGATGCCGCCCTTCTTCGCCAACAAGCTCAAGGCCGCCGGCGGCGACCCGAAGAATTCGATCCTCTCCCGCTTCGGCGCCAGCGTGAAGGTCGGCGGCGTCACCATCGCCACGGTGCAGGCGATCCACAGCAACGGCCTCGACCCCGACTACATCGGCGGCGAGCTCGGCAAGAACATGAAGGACGCCGGCATTGCCGGCTATGTCGGCGAGGCCACCGGCTACATCCTGAAGTTCAGCAACGGCCTGGTGGTCTATCTCTCCGGCGACACCGGCATCACCGCCGAGCAGGAGAAGGTCGTGCGCGGCCATTACGCGGCCAAGCTGGCGGTGATGAACATCGGCGACACCTTCAGCACCGGCCCGACCGAGGCGGCTTACGTGATCAACGACCTGGTCAGGCCCGCCTCGGTGATCCCGTCGCACGTCAATGAAGTCGGCACCGTCGGCGGCAAGGTGCGCCCGGGCTCGCGCACCGAGGCCTTCCTCAAGGCGGTCAAGGTGCCGGCCCATGTGCCGCTGAGCGGCAAGACAATGGAGTTCGACAGCGGCGGCAAGTGCACCGCCGGGTGCTGAGCCGCAGCCGCATAGCCGTTCGGGGGGCGACGCGGGCGACCGCGCCGCCCCTTTTCATTGCCGCGCCGGCCCCGCTGCGGGGTCTGCCAACCTCGCACCCTCGACGCCGTGGCGCCTGAGCGCATCGGCGACGAAGCCCGAGGCCGTCATCTCCTCGACGAAGGCCGCCACGTAGGCCGCGCCCGCCGCGCGGCCCTTGGGCACCGCCATCGCCTGGCGGATCTCCATGAAGCGCCCATCGAGCAGGCGCAGGCCGGGCACGCGCTTCGCGTCGGCCTGCATCTGCTGCTTCACCCCCGCCGCCACCTCGAGCCTTTCCGCCAGCATCGTGTTCGTCACCTCCGGCGAAGTCGGCACGCGCAGCAGCTTCGCCTGCTTCAATTCGCGGGTGAGGTAGAGGTCGTAGGCACTGCCGCGGCCGACCACCACGCGCACGCCCGGGCGGTCGACGTCCTCGTTGCGCCGGATCGGCGAATCCTGCGGCACCAGGTAGGCCCCCTCAATCACCAGATAGGCCGCGCTGAAATCGGTATCGGCCGCGCGCACCGGATCGATGGCGAAGAAGCCGACATCCCAGGCACCCGCCTTGATGCCCTCGACCACCTTGCCCGCCGCCGTGTAGATGACCGGCTCGAAGGCCACGCCCAGGCGCCGCGCCAGCTCGCGCGCGAGATCAACCGAGACGCCGCGCGGCTCGCCGGTCGTCGCATCGCGCGTCGCCAGGATCGGGTTGCCGTAGTTGATGGCCGCGCGCAGCTTGCCGCCCGGCGCCAGTTGCGCGACCACGGTCGACAACGGCGCCGGGGGTGACTCGGGCATGGTGCCGGAACATGCCGCTAGCAGGGCGGACACCGCGAGCAGGGCGAAGCGGCGGAAGCTCACAGGAACATCGTGCGCAGGAGCAAGCTCAGCTCAAGCAAAGCGGCGCCTTCCGGCGAGGCCGGGCGCGCGTGCCGGAAACAGGGCCTTGCCGCCTGCCGGGACCACACGGAACGCGGCGCCCTGTGCAAGGGCTCAAACGCCGAGGATCTTCATCGCCCTGGCGAGCGTATCCACCGCCTCCTGATGCTTGCCGGCCTTGTGGAAGGCTTCGCCATCGGCACGCAGCTTTTTCACTTCGGCCATCTGCGCGGCGGAAAGCGCCGGCTTCTTGTCGAGCGCGGCGTCGATTTTCTTCATGTCGGCCGGGCAGTGAAAGGCCAGCGCAGCACCCGAAAATACCAACAAGGCAATCAGCGTCATAATCCGTTTCATCATGGTCTCCTTGGCTGGGGTTGATTGACGAACTCCGACCGCTGCAAGCGCGGCAGGATCATTCAGCATAGATGGCGCTTCGAAAATGTCAAACCCATATTTTGTTCATGGTTATGAAATGGATCCCCATGTTTCGCCATACACTCGCCAGCACCGGTTTCCCATCCGCAGTCCACTGATGCCCATGCTTGCCCACAAGAGTCGGCGCCGGCGACACGGCGACCGCAATGCCCGAGGAAGACCCTGATGCCCGCCAGCCTGGAAGGCCAGCTCGTCGTCGCGCTCTCGTCGCGCGCGCTGTTCGATTTCGAGGAAGAAAACCGGGTCTTCGAGGACCAGGATGATTCCGCCTACATGCGCCTGCAGCTCGAACGCATGGAGCAGCCCGCGCGGCCCGGCGTCGCCTTCCCGCTGGTGCAGAAGCTGCTGGCCTTCAACACGCCGGAGCGCCAGCGCGTGGCCGTGGTGATCCTCTCGCGCAACGACCCGGTCTCGGGCCTGCGCATCTTCAAGTCCGCCAGCGCCGCCGGCCTCGAACTCGAACGCGGCGTGTTCACGCGCGGCCGGCCGCCCTACCACTACCTCAAGCCGCTGGGCGCCAACCTGTTCCTCTCCGCCAACGAGGCCGACGTGCGCGAAGCGCTCAACGCCGGCTTCCCCGCCGCGCGCGTCTATGCGGCCTCGCTGACCGAGGCCGAGAAGCATCCGCTGGAAGTGCGCATCGCCTTCGACGGCGACGCCGTGCTGTTCTCCGACGAGGCCGAACGCGTGTTCCAGGAACAGGGCCTCGCCGCCTTCCAGGACCACGAGGAGCGTCGCGCCCTGCACCCGCTGCCGCCCGGCCCCTTCCTGCCCCTGCTCGAAGCCCTGCACCGCCTGCGCGCCGACAGCGCCGGATGCAAGATGAAAATCCGCACCGCGCTGGTCACCGCGCGCAGCGCCCCCGCGCACGAACGCGCGATCCGCACCCTGATGGAATGGAAGGTCGAAGTCGACGAAGCGATGTTCCTCGGCGGCCTTGAGAAGTCACGCTTCCTCAGCGAATTCGAACCCGACTTCTTCTTCGACGACCAGACAAGGCATTGCGAACCGGCGTCGAGACTGGTGCCGACGGGGCATGTGGTTAGCGGGGTGGCAAATCAGGGATAGGGGTCAGCTACAAATAGCCGCCCCAGACAGGACTGACTAGCTGATAATTGCCAATAGCATGTGAAGGGAGTACTGTTCCGCGCTAAACGTCTTTTCCCTGTATTCCCCCGTGTTACCTAGACGGGTACCCCTATCGCAGAGAACTGCTCAATTTGTGAAAATACCGGAAGGAGTGCAACGTGACCAAATGTCGAGGATCCCGATGGGCTTATTTGTTCTCCGCTTTCCTAATCCCCGCTACAGGTAATGCCACGGAGCTTAATCCCCAGGTTGGTGATGGCTGTGGTCCTGACCTCTACTACGCCGCAGATGACAATCTCTCGGAAACTCCTTTAAACAAGCCAGTCCTTGCCCTCGCAAAGATTCAACGAGCAGCGTTAGCAGGCGGCAAGAAGCAACAGCGTGAACTAGCGGTAAGTTACGAGTCTGGCTATTTAATCAGTAGGTGTTTTCTCAGAGCAGCAGATTGGTACGGCCGCGCAGCAAAATCGGGCGATGAGATCGCTATTAAATGGATCGAGCGCAACGCGAACCTTGTGAAGCTTGCCCGTGGTCCGGAATGCGTCGAAGATCTGTGCAACGTGGGTGACTCCATGTCCGCAGGAGCGTTCTACGCGGCCATTGACTCAGCGAACTCCTTTAAAGTACCGATAACCATAAATGGTGTAACCGTCGAGGGAATCGTCGACACAGGTGCTAGTACTTTGTCATTGGGCGCAGATATCGCTGCCAAGCTGGGCCTTTCTGTCGAGGGCGGTAGGGCCGGTACGGCGGGAATCGCCAACGGAACAACGGTTGCGATCACCGCGATCACCGTACCCAATGTAAAAGTGGCCGGAATTACTGTACGCGATGTGGGGGCGTCAGTTGGTAGTCCCGGATCACCGACTCTAATCGGGATGACTGTCCTCAACAAGATTCGGATGAGTGCCGCAGGGGGTGTGCTGACGCTAACAAGATAGCGCGCACACACATTAGGCGATCATCATGCAATAGCCTCTCCAGTATCCGGATCGCCCACCCATTTTTTTGTTGACGTACGACAGGGGTCAGCGTGAATCGGTGTCGCCGGCCCAATCATTTCGAAGTCGGCACCGAGCTATACCGCCCCTGCGCTCCCTGAAGACCCGTCAGTACCCGGTTCGCGCATGTAAGCAGGCAGGGGCGAACCGCAATCGCGGCCGTATTTGGCGCCGGGCAAACGCAACTTTATAAATGCCGTTGGGGTCAGAGCGATTTGACTTTGCGACCGCCTGACGTGCTACGTCGCACGGGTATTCCTCCTCCGGAAACCTCAGCTTCGAATTTGACCGCGATGGCTCGCGTTCACCGAAACGGATTCAACATCGGTACACCGAAGCGCTTGAAGTCGCCTGTGTTCCGCGTCACCACGGTCAGCTTGTGCACCAGCGCACTAGCCGCGATCATCGCATCCTCATACACGGTATCCGATTGGCGGTGCATCAGCTTCGCCCACTGACGGAAGGTCGCGGCATCCATCGGCAGCACGTTGTAGGCGGCGGCAACCTGGTCCGCCCAAGCTTCGATCTCGGCCGCCTTGAGCGCATCCTGCTCGCGCGTGATTTCAATGCCGGCCTGGATCTCACCCAGCGTGACCACGGAAATGTGCAGATCGGAGTCGTCGACGCCTTCGAGCCACGCGACCACGGCCGCCTGCGGACGCGGCTTGCGCAACTCGGAAACGATGTTGGTATCGAGCAGATACATCGCGGTGTCAAAGCGCAGGCGGGGAGCGGCGCTTCGCCCTGCCGCGCGCCGGCAGCGCCAAGTTCGCCCGGGCGGAGGCGGACAGCAGCAGTTCTTTCAACGACGGGCGCGCCGCGTCGCGCAGCCGTTTCCATTCCGCGATGGGAACCAGCACGGCCGTTTCCGAACCGCGCCGCGTAACGACCTGCGGACCTTCGCTGACGCACGCATCGAGCAGTTCGCTGAAACGGGCTTTGGCGTCTTGCACGGGCCAAGTATTCATGGTGTATCTCCAATGACCAGTCACCTGACTAGTTTATGCCGACCCGAGCCGGAGTGCAAATCGTCCGCGACGACTGGACCTTGAAGGTCGGCGCCGGCGAGACGGCGACAGGTTCTCATCAGGCCGTCGCCGGCAGGCCCGGGGCGGAGGAATGTGAAACCCTGACGGAGCCACGGGCCTGCCGGCGACGGCCGGGACGAAAGTCGGCGCTGACAGCACGGCGGCAAAAGCAACACGGTGGCGGGTTGAATCAAATTCCGCATGCGACAATCCCCGCATGCCAGCCGCCCTCCCCCTGCGACACTTCCTGCTCGCGCTCGCCGTCGTCGCCGTCTGGGGCACGAACTTCGTGGTCATCAAGCTGGCCCTCGGGCACCTGCCGCCGTTGTTGTTCGCGGCCTTGCGCTTCGGCCTCGTGCTGTTCCCTGCCCTGTTCTTCCTTCCGCGCCCGGCGGTGCCGCTGGGCAACCTTGCGCTCTATGGCGTGCTGATCGGGGTCGGCCAGTTCGGCCTGCTCTATGTCGCCATCAACGGCCATGTCTCGCCGGGCCTCGCCTCGCTGGTGATCCAGATCCAGGTGTTCTTCACCATCGGCCTGTCGATGCGCCTCTCCGGCGAACGGGTGCGCGGCTTCCAGTGGTTCGCCCTGCTGCTCGCGGCGGCGGGAATCGGCGTCATCATCCTGCATACCGACGGCAGCACGACGCCGTTCGGCCTGCTGCTGGTGCTGCTGGCGGCGCTTGCCTGGGCCGGCGGCAACATCGCGGCAAAGCAGGGCGCGCCGGCCAACATCCTCGCCTACGTGGTCTGGTCCAGCGCCTTCGCCGTGCCGCCGCTGGTCGCGCTGTCGCTGGTCTTCGAGGGCCGGGACGCGATCGCGGCCGCGCTGCGGGCGGCCGACGCCTCGACCTGGGCCGCGGTGGCCTACCAGTCCTGGGGCAATTCGCTGTTCGGCTACGCGGCTTGGGGCTGGCTGCTGGCCCGGCACCCGACGGCGACGATCACGCCGATGGCCCTGCTGGTGCCCGTGTTCGGCATGGGCGGCGCGGCGCTGTGGCTGGGCGAATCGCTGCCGCCGTGGAAACTGGCCGCCGCCGCGCTGGTGATGGCGGGCCTGGCGCTCAACCTGCTGTGGCCGCGGCTGCGCGCCGCCCTGATCCGGCGAGGATAGGCGAAGGGGCCGGACGCGAATCCTGAAAGTCGGCGCCGGCGGCACGGCGAGGTTTGTCGGGTCAGGAAGATTCCGGCGCCCCGAAAGCCTTTGGAGGACCGGAAATCCTTTCATTCCCGAAATATGCACGTCGCCTACCGATGTGATAATTCGGCACCTCGACACTCCGGCCACCCCTGAAATGACGGAAAAAGACGCCTCGACGCTGGCGAAGCTGATTGCCGCCAGCCGCCGGCAGATGGAAAGCGATTTGTGCGAACTGTTCGAGGAACTCGGCCCTGCGCTGATCCAGGACGCCGGCGAGCGCGACAATGCCGGCCAGGACCCGGGCAATCGCATCGCCGCCGCCAGCCTGAAGCTCGCGCTGCAAAAGCACTGGGGCGAGGTGACGCCGGCATTGAGGACCAGCCTCGCCGGGCGTGCCGTGCAGACGGCGAAGCCGGGCTACGGCAATGGCGACGCGCGCGCGCTGAAGATCGTCAACGATGCCGAGATGGCGCTGGAGCTGGCCGCGCGCGAGGTCCTCGAGCGCCTGGCCACGGCCTGCCGCGAGGAGACCAACGCGCTGCAACGGCGGATTTCCTACCTGGTGCTGCGCAGCGCGATGGCTCCGGGCGACACGACCTTCAAGGTCTCGTCGCTGTGGTCATGCATCGAGGCCGCCTGCGCCGAGGCGACCGACGACGCGGCGGCAGGCATCCTGCTGCTGCAACTGGTCGGCGACCGCCTAGCTACGGAACTGCCCCGGCTCTATCGCGTCGTCAACGAAGTCCTGATCGACGCCGACATCCTGCCGCGCCTCAAGCAGACCTACCGGGAGATGACGCTGGTCGACCCCCAGGAGCTGGCCGCCGAATCGGCCAGGATGGCGAGTGCCCTCGACCGGCTGGTGAAGGCGCGCACCTCGGACGGCGAAGGCGCCGCCAACGGGCCCGGCGGCGGCAGCCTGGAACTCTTCGACTCGCTGAAGACGCTGCAGATGGCGCCGCCGCAGGCGCCCGCCGGTACCCATAGCAACCTCGTGCGCATGGCGCGCGACAGCGGCGCCGCACGCGACATGCGCCCGCAGGATGCCGTCTCGCTGGACATCGTCGCCGAACTGTTCGACCAGATCTTCGCCGACCCGAACGTCGCGGAAGGCATCAAGGGGCTGGTGGCCCGCCTGCAGACCACGGTGCTGAAGGCGGCGATGCCCAACCAGCGCTTCTTCGCCGATCGCAACCACCCGGCGCGGCGCTTCCTGGACAGCATCTCAACCATCGCCATCCGCTGGGGCAAGGTGGTCAATGCCGACGACCCGTTCTTCGTCAAGCTGTCGGAGCTGGTCAACAGGGTCCAGGCCACCTACGACGGCGACGTCGGCGTGTTCGACGCGGCGAACGCGGAGCTCGATGCCTTCCTCGCCGAGCGCGAGAAGATCGAGGAGCAACAGGACCGCGAGCTGGCCGCCGCCGTGCACGCCCGCGAGGAGGAAATCCGCCTTACCCGCGTGGCCCAGAAGCGCGCGCAAAGGGCGGCGAACCAGTGCATCGAGCGGCTGCTGGGGCCGACGGTGCCGGGCAAGATCGAAGAGTTCCTGCGCAGCTACTGGCGCGACGTGGTGCAGGGAAGGCTCTCGCACTCCGGGGAGGATGGCGCGCCCACCGAAGAGGCCCTGGAAACCGCCGTCGCGCTGATCTGGGCCGTGACGCCGAAGCATGATCCGGGCGAACGGCAACGGCATGCCGCCAGGCTGCCCGGGCTGCTGAAGAAGCTCAACGCCGGCTTAGACGAGATCGGCGCCGCGCCTGACGAGCGCAAGACGTTCATGGACACGCTGGTCGACCTGCAGCTCGCCGCTCTGCGCGCGGAAAAGCAGAAGAGCCCCGCCGCCAGGGCCAAGTCGACGTCGGCACCGGCGCCGGCGCCGGAGGAAAAGCCGCGCGCACGCAGCGCCGGGCCGACCCTGCAGGTCAGCCATGCCACCGACAGCGGCGTGCGCGTGCAGGACATCTCGCTCCCGGGCACCGGCGAGCTCGACGCGGACAGCACGCCGGATCGCGCCGACCTGCGCCGCGTGAGGCAACTGGTGCGCGGCGACTGGGTCGATTTCATCACGGCAGGGCAAAGCCGCCGCGAGCGCCTGACCTGGATCAACCCCAGCCGCACGATGTTCCTCTTCAGCAACAGCGCCTCGGCCTGCGCCATTTCCATCACGCCGGAAGCCCTGGCGGTGCGCCTGAGGAACCGGACCGTACACATCGTGGCGCCCGACCGGCCGATGTTCGAGCGCGCCATTCACGGCGCCATTCATTCGCTGGACAAGCGCGCCTGAGGATCGCGGGCCGAAAGCCCCGGGCGGTTCCGAACGCGACCGGAGAAGCGCGCCGGCGCCGACTCCCGGGGTCGGGGCACATGTTGACGGATTCCCCGGGTTCGCTCAACCTAGGCCATCGATTCCGGCCAGGGAGAAGATCATGAATGACGGCGCACCGAATCGCCGCGTCGACTGCTTGCGCGACCCGCTCGACAACCGCGGCACGGCATTCACCGAGGCGCAGCGCGAACGCCTGGGGCTGACGGGTTTTCTGCCGCCCCGCGTCGAGACGCTGGACGAACAGGCGGCGCGCGTGCTCGAGAACCTGCGCGCCAAGGCCAGCCCGATCGAGCGCTACGGCTACCTCTCGGCGCTGCAGAACGAAAACGAAACGCTGTTCTACCGGGTGGCGATGGCCAACCTGCAGGAAGTCCTGCCCCTGATCTACACGCCGACCGTAGGCCAGGCCTGCCTCGACTGGAGCCGCCTCTACCTCCAGCCGCGCGGGCTGTACATCACGCCGGAGCACAGGGGCTCGATCGCCGGGATCCTGCGCGGCTGGCCGCGGCAGGATGTCGGCGTCATCGTCGTCACCGACGGCGGGCGCATCCTCGGCCTCGGCGACCTCGGCGCCAACGGCATGGGCATCCCGATCGGCAAGCTCGCGCTGTACACGGCCTGCGCCGGCGTGCCGCCGTCGCGCTGCCTCCCCGTCACGCTCGACGTCGGCACCGATACGGCGGGCGTGCGCGACGACCGCTTCTACCTAGGGCAGCGGGTGCCGCGGCTCACCGGCGAAGCCTACGATGCGCTGCTCGAGGAATTCGTCGCGGCGACGCAGGAGGTGTTCCCCGGCGTCATCGTGCAGTTCGAGGATTTCAACAACGCCAACGCGTTCCGCCTGCTGGCGCGCTACCGCGACCGGCTGTGCTGCTTCAACGACGACATCCAGGGCACCGGCGCGATGGGGCTGGCCGGCGTCTATGCGGCGGGCCGGCTCACCGGGCGCAAGATCGGCGAGGAGCGGATCCTGTTCTTCGGCGCCGGCGAAGCCTGCCTCGGCGTCGGCATGGCCGTCGTCGCCGCGCTGCAAAGCGCGGGGCTGAGCGCGGAGCAGGCGCACGCGCGCTGCCTGTTCATCGACTCGAAGGGCGCCGTGGTCACCGGCCGCAGCGACCTGCCGCAGCACAAGCGCATCTTCGCCCAGGATCGCCCCGCGACGGCCGACCTGGTCGCGACCATCGAGGACTTCAAGCCGACCATACTGTTCGGCGCCTGCGGCCACGGCGGGATGTTCACGCAGGCCGCGCTCGAGGCGATGGCGAAGCATTGCCCGCAGCCAGTGATCTTTTCGCTGTCGAACCCGACCTCGAAATCCGAATGCACGGCGGAACAGGCCTACGCGTGGACCGGCGGCAAGGCCGTGTTCGCCAGCGGCAGCCCCTTCGAGCCGGTCACGCTCGGCGGCAGGGCGCACGTGCCGGGCCAGTCCAACAACTCCTACATATTCCCGGGCGTCGGGCTCGGCCTGATCGTCTCCGGCGCAAGGCGCGTGACCGACGCGATGTTCCTCGCCGCGGCGACGGCCCTCGCGGGCCAGGTGAGCGCGGACGACCTGGCCAAGGGGCGCATCTTCCCGCCGCAGGCGCAGATGCGCGAGGTTGCGCAGGCGGTGGCATGCGCGGTGGCGACGGTGGCCTTCGAGCAGGGTCTCGCCAGCAGGCCCGTGCCGCCGGATCTGGCGGAGGCGGTGCGGCAGGCGATGTATCAGCCGGTCTACGCGCCCTGAGGGCGAGTCCCGCACTTTCCTGCTTTCGACATTGCCCTGGGCTGCGCGACGTCCCGTCCGTGAGTCGGCGCCGGCGGCGCGGCGATCCAATGCCGCCAGGCGGCCTCAGGCAGGCGCGGCCTTGACCCGGATCAGCAGGTGCATGGCGACGGCCAGCAGCGCCGCGGCGCAGACGCTGTGCGCGATCGTCAGGTGGAGGCTCAAGCCGCTCAGTATGGTCAACCCGCCCAGCGCGACCTGGGTCAGCAGCAGCGCCAGCAGCAGGGCCGCGCCCGGCCGGGTCGCCGGCTGCGCGAGCGAGCGCAGGGCGCCGTAGCCGAGCAGCAGCAGCGTCGCCAGGGCGCAGTAGCGGTGCAGCAGGTGCAGCGCCACCCCGCCGTCGTCGCCCATCGCTGCCGCGACGGCGACGCTGGTGAAGGGATTGAGCGCGCTCCAGCCTGCCGGCGCGGGCCAGGACGCGTCGATGCAGCCGGGCAGATAGGGGCAGGCGGGCGCCGCGTAGCGGGCGCCGATCAGGGCGCCGAGCGCCATGGTCAGCGCCAGCGTTCCCAGCCCCGCATGCAGCAGCGCGGCTGGCCGGCGGCGGGGCGAAGGCGCCTGCGGGACGCCGGCGGCGAGCACCGTGCGCCATGACAGCGCGACCAGGCCGGCGCCGCCCAGCATGTTGATGAAGGAGGCCCACGCCCGATGCGGGTCGGCGCTCCAGATGCCGACCAAGGTCAGCAGGATCATCAGCACCAGCAGGGCCGCGGCATACCGCGCCGGCGGATCGATCCGGTACGGGCGCTGGCATTGCCACGCCAGGACGAAGCCGAGCAGCAGCGCGGACGAGGCCACGACGCGGTGGATGATGCGCGCCTCGTCGCTGTGCCGGTACGGCCCGCCGACCAGTAGCTGGCCGTAGCAGTGGGGCCACGGGCTGCAGCCCAGGCCGGCGCCGTTGAGGCGGATGTAGGCGCTGACGAGGAGGATCAGCAACGACAATGCCGTCAGCAGCAATGCCAGGTTTCTGATCCTCTGCAGGCGGGCGTCGTGGCTTTCCATGGCGGCGCCTGCCCCGGCGATCCGCCTAGGGATTGCTGCCGGCCGTCGGCCGCGGCAGCGACAGGCCGCGGATCACGCCCGCGATGCTGCGCCAGAGGATGGGCAGCAGCCAGACGATCAGCGCCACCAGCAGCACCAGCAGCGCCAGCATCAGCAGGGGATGGGCGAACATCAGCCACAGCCAGGTGAGGACCACGATGTCTTCGCCGAAGGAGGCGGCGAGATTGGTGAATGGCTCGGGCGAAGCATTGATGATGGCGCGCGTGCCGGCCTTGGTGAAGTGCGTGCCGGCCGCCAGCGTGCCGCCCAGGATCGCCATGGCGGTCTGCCATTCGAGGCCCTGCCCGCCGAACACCATGGCGGCAAGCGCCGCGCCGGCCGGAATGCGGATGAAGGTATGCACGGTGTCCCACACGGAATCGAGCAGGGGAACCTTGTCGGCGAAGAATTCGGCGACAAGCATGAAACCGGCCGCGCCCAGCACCCACGGATGCTCGAGCAGGTGCAGGCCCTCGGGCAGCACCAGCCACCCCATCCTGCCGGCGAGGCCGACCACGAACAAGGTGGTGTAGAGGCGGACCCCGGAAGCCCAGCCGAGCCCGGCCGCCAGCGCCAGCAGCGCAGCGAGGTCAATCGGCAATCGGGCGAGATCCATCATCGGTGCTCCGCGTCCTCAAAATGCTCACACGCTTCCACTATATCCCTCGAGGGAAATACCTCAAGCCGTCGGACCGCTAAACGTAGCTCGGGTAGTGCGGATCGTACACATGCGCCTGCACCAGCGCCAGCATGTCTTCCGGCCGCGACTTGGAGGCAAGGCCGCGCTCGAAGGCCACCTCGGCCACGGCGACGGCGATGCGGGCGGATACCGCCCGGGTATTGGACAGCGGCGGGAACAGGCTGCCCTGATCGAGGTCGGCCGGCGTGACCTGCGCCGCCAGGGTCCGTGCCGCCACCAGGAACATCTCGTCGGTGATGCGCGTGGCGCCGCAGGCGATGGCCCCCAGGCCGACGCCGGGGAAGATATAGGAGTTGTTGCCCTGGCGCGGCACGAGGGTCCTGCCGCCGAAGTGCACCGGCGCGAACGGGCTGCCGCAGGCGAACAGGGCGCGGCCGTCGGTCCCCTGGTAGGCCTGCTCCGCGGTGCATTCGGCCTTCGAGGTCGGATTGGACAGGGCGAACACGATGGGATGTTCGTTGCGCTCCGCCATCGCGCGCAGCACTTCCGGCGTGAAGGTGCCGCCGACCGCCGCGACGCCGATGATGGCGGTCGGCTTCAAGGCGTTCAGCGCGGCGAGGAAATCCGCGACGGGGGCATGCTCGTGCGCGTAAGGCAGCTTCTGCGCGGCCAGCCCTTCGCGCGACTTGACCACGAGGCCCTTCGAGTCGACCAGCCAGCATTTCTGCCGCGCCTCGGCGACGTCGATGCCCTCCGCCACCGTCGCCGCCACGATCAGGTCGGCAATGCCGGTCGCCGCTTCGCCGGCGCCGAGGAAGAGGAACTTCTCGTCGGCCAGCCGCGTGCCCTTGACGCGCAAGGCGGAGAACACGCCGGCCAGCGCGACCGAGGCCGTGCCCTGGATGTCGTCGTTGAAGGTGCAGATGCGATCGCGATACCTTTCCAGCAGGCGGAAGGCATTGTGATTGGCGAAGTCCTCGAACTGGATGATGACGTCCGGGAACACCTCGCGCGCCGCGGTGACGAACTCGTCGATCAGTTCGTCGTAGGCCGGGCCGGTCACGCGGTGGCGGCGCAGGCCGACGTAATACGGGTCGGCGAGCAGGGTTTCGTTGTTGGTGCCCATGTCCAGCGTCACCGGCAGGCAGATGGCCGGATCGACCCCGGCGCAGGCCGTGTACAGCGACAGCTTGCCGACCGGAATGCCCATGCCGTTGGCGCCCTGGTCGCCCAGGCCGAGGATGCGCTCGCCGTCGGTGACGACGATGATGCCGGCCTTGAGCGGCCAGTTGCGCAGGATCTCGGCGATGCGGCCGCGATCATTGACGCTGATGAACATGCCGCGCGGCCGCTGGAAGATGTGGCCATAACGCTGGCAGGCCAGCCCGACAGTCGGCGTGTAGATCAGGGGCATGATTTCATCGACGTTGTCGCAGACCACGCGGAAGAACAGCGCCTCGTTGCGATCATGCAGGGAGCACAAGGCGACGAACTTCTCCAGCGGATCGGCAAGGCCGCGCAGGTTTTCGAGGAAGCGCGCCATCTGCTCCTCCTGGGTGTGCACGTGCGGCGGCAGCAGGCCGCGCAGGCCCAGCGCATCGCGCTCGACTTCGGTAAATGCCGTGCCCTTGTTGCGCAGCGGGTCATGCAGCAGTCGTACTCCGTGGGGCACGGCGTCCTGTCTGATTTTCATGAAATCTCCTGTCGTCACCGGAAGGCGGGCAGCCAGCCGGGGATACTAGCCCTGTCTGCGCCTTGCGACAATTGCGGACATCCACGATGGCCGGCGATGTTCCCGAAATGATGATCGACTCCATGTCCTTCAGGCATGAAATCGCCTCGATCATTCACGCTATACTCGCGCGGAATTCCTTGTCGATATCTTCCGAACCGGCGTACCCAGAGGAGAGAACCATGAAATTCAAGACACTCGCCGTCGCACTGTTTGCCGTCGGCGCCCTCGCCGCTCCCGCGGCCCAGGCCGTGACCGAAATCCAGTGGTGGCATTCGATGGGAGGCGCGCTCGGCGAAGCGCTCAACGGGCTGGCCAACAAGTTCAACGAAAGCCAGAAGGACTACAAGGTCGTCCCCGTATACAAGGGCCAGTACCCCGAATCGATGACGGCCGCGATCGCCGCCTTCCGCGCCGGCAACGCGCCCCACATCCTGCAGGTGTTCGAGGTCGGCACCGCGACCATGATGGCGGCCAAGGGCGCGATCGTGCCGGTAGCCAAGGTGATGGCGGACGCCAGGGAACCCTTCGACCAGAACGCCTACCTGCCTACGGTGACGGGCTATTACTCGGACATGCAGGGCAACATGCTGTCCTTCCCCTTCAACAGCTCGACGGTGATGTTCTACATCAACAAGGACGCCTTCAAGAAGGCCGGCCTGGAGCCGGTGGCGCCGGCGACGTGGAAGCAGTTCCTTGCCGACGCCGAGAAGCTGAAGGCGGCCGGCCAGCAGTGCGTCTATACCACTAGCTGGCCGTCCTGGATGCACATCGAGAACTTCAGCGCCTGGCATAACGTGCCGATAGGCACCAAGCAGAACGGCATGGGCGGCCTCGACACCGAATTCACCATCAATTCGCCGCTGCACGTGCGCCACATCGCGATGCTGGGCGACATGGCGAAGAAGGGCCTGTTCACCTACGCCGGACGCACCAACCAGGGCGACGCCAAGTTCTACAGCGGCGAGTGCGCCATGTTCAGCGGCAGCGCGGGCGCCCAGGCGGGCATCAGGAAGGCGGCCAAGTTCGACTGGTCGATCAACTTCATTCCGTACCACGACGACGTCAAGGGCGCGCCGCAGAACTCCATCATCGGCGGCGCCTCGCTGTGGGTGATGGGCGGCAAGAAGCCGGACGAGTACAAGGGCGTGGCGAAGTTCATGGCCTTCCTCTCGCGACCCGAGATCCAGATGGAATGGCACACCACCACGGGCTACGTGCCCATCACGCGGGCATCCTACGAGCTGACGCGCCAGTCGGGCTTCTACGAGAAGAACCCCGGCGCCGACATGCCGGTGAGGCAGCTCACCAACAAGGCGCCGACCGCGAATTCGAAGGGCCTGCGCTTCGGCAACTACGTGCAGGGACGCGAGGTGATCGAGGAAGAGCTCGAGGCCGTGTTCGCCGGCAAGAAGGACGCCAGGACGGCATTGAACGACGCGGTCAAGCGCGGCAACGAAATCCTGCGCAAATTCCAGGCGGCGAACAAGTAAATTCAGCCGCGTCGAACGGAATGGAAAAGCGCGTCGTCTTCCGTTCGGCATGGCTGCCCTACGCGCTGCTGGCGCCGCAGCTCGCCATCACGGCAGTGTTCTTCTTCTGGCCGGCGGGCCAGGCGGTGTGGTACTCCTTCCAGTTGCAGGACGCGTTCGGCCTGCACAGCAGCTTCGTCTGGTTCGACAACTTCACGGCGCTGTTCCGCGATCCGCACTACCTGGAGTCCTTCAAGACCACGGCCGTGTTCAGCGTGGCCGTGGCGGGCCTCGGCATCACGATTTCCCTGCTGCTCGCCACCATGGCCGACCGCGCGGTGCGCGGCGCGCTGGTCTACAAGACGGTCCTGATCTGGCCCTACGCGGTGGCGGCGGCGGTCGCCGGCGTGCTCTGGGCATTCCTTTTCGCGCCGTCCATCGGCATCGTCACCTACGTGCTGAAGGGCTTCGGCGTCGACTGGAACTGGATCATCAAGGGCGACCAGGCGATGCTGCTGATCATCATCGCCTCGGTGTGGAAGCAGATCAGCTACAACTTCCTGTTCTTCCTCGCCGGGCTGCAGTCGATCCCGAAGTCGCTGATCGAGGCGGCGGCGATCGACGGGGCGGGGCCGGCGCGGCGCTTCTGGACCATCGTGCTGCCGCTGCTGTCGCCGACCGCCTTCTTCCTGCTGGTGGTGAATGTCGTCTATGCCTTCTTCGACACCTTCGGCGTGATCGACGCCACCACGCAGGGCGGGCCGGCCCAGGCGACCCAGATACTCGTGTACAAGGTCTACCACGACGGGATCAAGTCGGCCGACATCGGCGGCTCGTCGGCGCAATCGGTGATCCTGATGATCATCGTCATCGCGCTGACGGCCGTGCAGTTCAAGTACATCGAGCGCAAGGTGCAGTACTGATGGATGCTCCATGGTAGAAAAGCGGCCGCTGCTCGATTTCATCACGCATGCCGTCCTGATCGTCGGCGCCTTCGTGATCGCGTTTCCGCTCTACGTGACCTTCGTCGCCTCCACGCTGTCGCTCGAAGAGATCATGTCGGTGCCGATGCCGCTGCTGCCGGGCAGCCATTTCGTCGAAAACTATTCCCAGGTACTGTTCGCCGGGTCCACCGGCGGTTCGAAGGCCGCGGTGCTGGACATGCTGTTCAACAGCATGGTGATGGCGCTGGCGGTGCCGCTGGGCAAGATCACCATTTCCATCCTCTCCTCGTTCGCCATCGTCTATTTCCGCTTCCCGCTGCGCAATTTCTTCTTCTGGATGATCTTCGTCACCCTGATGCTGCCGGTCGAGGTGCGCATCATCCCGACCTTCAAGGTGATGGCCGACCTCGGCCTGCTCAATACCTATGCCGGCCTGACGCTGCCGCTGATCGCCTCGGCGACCGCCACCTTCCTCTTCCGCCAGTTCTTCATGACCATTCCGGACGAGCTGGCCGAGGCGGCACGCATGGACGGCGCCGGACCGATGCGATTCTTCTGGGACGTGGTGGTGCCGCTGTCCAAGACCACCATGGCGGCGCTTTTCGTCATCCAGTTCATCTACGGCTGGAACCAGTACCTGTGGCCCCTGCTCATCACCAGCGAGGAATCCATGTACACAGTGGTGATCGGCATCAAGCGCATGATCACCGGCGGCGATGCGGCCAACGAGTGGAACCTGATCATGGCGACCGCGATGCTGGCCATGCTGCCGCCGGCGCTGGTGGTGGTGCTGATGCAGAAGTGGTTCGTCAAGGGACTCGTGGAAACCGAAAAATGAGCGAACAATAATGGCCAGCGTATCGATCCGCAATGTTCACAAGTCCTTCGGCGCCGTCAAGGTGATCCAGGGCATCGACGTGGACATCGGCGACGGCGAATTCGTGGTGATGGTCGGCCCTTCGGGCTGCGGCAAGTCGACGCTGCTGCGCATGGTGGCCGGGCTGGAGACCATCACCTCCGGCGAGATCGCGATCGACGGGCGCGTGGTGAACGACCTCGAACCCAAGGACCGCAACATCGCCATGGTGTTCCAGAACTACGCGCTCTATCCGCACATGTCGGTGCGCGAGAACATGGCCTACGGCCTCAAGATCCGCCGCATGGCGCCCGCCGACATCGACCAGCGGGTGAAACGCGCGGCGGAGATCCTCGAACTCGGCCCCTATCTCGATCGCCGGCCGCGCGACCTTTCAGGCGGCCAGCGCCAGCGCGTCGCCATGGGCCGCGCCATCGTGCGCGAGCCGGCGGTGTTTCTCTTCGACGAGCCGCTGTCGAACCTCGACGCCAAGCTGCGGGTGCAGATGCGCGCCGAGCTGCAGGCGCTGCACCGGCGGCTGGCGACGACCAGCCTCTACGTCACTCACGACCAGGTCGAGGCCATGACCATGGCGCAGCGCATGATCGTGATGAACGCCGGACGCGCCGAGCAGATCGGCGCCCCGCTCGATGTCTATGCCAGGCCGGCCACGACCTTCGTCGCCGGCTTCATCGGCTCGCCGCCGATGAACCTGATCCCGACGCAGCGCAACGGGCAGGACATCCTGCTCGGCATTCGCCCGGAGCATCTCGAGCCCTGCGCGCCGGGCGAGGCGATGATGACGGTCGAGGTCGATCTGCTGGAGCCGCTCGGCAGCGATACGCTGGTCTACGGCCGTCTCGCCGGGGACTCGAACGGCACGCGCGTCGCGGTCCGCCTGCATCAATCGTTTGCCGCGCACACCGGAAAGCTGGCGCTGCGCTACGACCGGGCGAACGAACACCATTTCGACGTGGCGAGCGGCCTGCGCATCGAGGGCTGAGCTGCGGGCGCCCTGCCCGTATTATTGAGTTGACATCGGTGAACTTGAAACCACCGTTCGGGCTGAGCTTGTCGAAGCCCTGCGCGCCCTTCGACAAGCTCAGGGCGAACGTTCAAGCAAGTTGCCGCCCGATCAAGAGCGGCCTGCCAGGAACCGCTCCGCTTCCGTCACCGCCTTGAAGGCCGTGGCGATGGCGATGCCCGCTCCGCTGCGGCCGCGTATCCAGTCCTGGTGCGCGAGGATGACGCCGGCGGCAAACAGGCGCTCGTCGTAGCGGCGACCCGCGCGGGTCAATGGCCTGAAGGAATCATCGACTTCGATCCCGGCCCGGTGCAACGGATGGCCGCGCGGGTCGGTGTAGCGCTCGCGATACCAGTCGGCCCTGGCTGCCGGCTGGGTCACCGGCAGGTCCAGCAAGTGCTCGCGGATGCCCGCCGGATGCGCTTCGAGGCCTCCGCTCAGCAGACGGCCGGTCGCCAGGATCACCGCTTGCGCGTGGATCCGGATCGGGCCGAAGCTGTCGCTCAGGGCGAGGGTCGCGCCATCGCCGTCGAAGCTCAGCGCGGCGACCCTTTGCTGGGGAATCAGGGTCACCCCCCGCTGCGGCAACACCTGCTGGAACAGTTCGCGCAGGCGGATGCCCGGCACCGAGGGCGGCATGGTGGGAATCTCGAAGATTTCGCGGCCCGTGAGGCGCTCCAGTTCGGCCCGCACGTGGTCCGGGCGGTACATGCCGAGCATCGCCGGAAGGCCGATGATCCCGGCCGATCCGGCAACGCCGTTCAATGCCGCGGCCAGCTTTTCCCGCGTTGCCGGAACCTCCAGCGCCCGGGCCATGACCTCGGGATAAACCTCGCCGCGGTCCATGCCCGGAAATCCGATGCGCTGCGTGGTGAGCTGCGGCCAGCGCTGCCGCAGATTGGCCACCACCTCGGCGCCGCTGAATCCCTTCAGGCCGCGGAAATCGACGATCACGCAGGGTGCCTTGGCGGCCAGGGCACGCGGCCCGGGCGCCATGGTGGCCGGCACGCAGAGCGTCTGCTTCAGGGTGCCCACCGGGGTCAGCGCCGTGATGTTGCCGGCCCCCGGCGTACTGTAGGCCAGCCCGCATTCGCCGAGAAAGGCCGTGAATTCGGCGAAGGCCTGCCGCACGTCGCCGGCGGCAACCCGGCAGAGCGGATGCTTCGGCTCGATTTCGCGCAGGCGTTGCAGCGCCTGCCAGGGATCGCCGACGACGCCTGGCGTGCCGTCGAGCTTGCCGATCAGATCGAGGTAGCCCGTGGTGTAGGCCACCGCCCCGGTGTTGCCGACTTGCGCGGTGGCGATCTTCCGGTTGACTGCAAAGATCGACGCGGCAAAGCCGGCGATGCCCGAGCCGATGACCGCCAGTTGCGTCGTGAAATGCCGCGGCGCACCGCTCACTGGAGTACCCTCCCCCCAACCCCCTGCCCAAGGCAGGGGGGGACGGTGGTTCGCCGCTGCGCGGCTCCATCTGTTGACTTGCGCCCCTTCGGGCGGCCGTGCGGGTCGCTCATTCGTCGTCCTCCAGCGAGTCGAGACCGAGCAGCCCGCAGTGCAGGGCTTCCGCAAGTTCCATCTGGGCCGCCTGCTGTCCCCAGACGACGCTGCGCTGGCCCTTGAAGCGCTCGTCGAAAAAGTCGCGCATGTGCGCCAGCCCCGTGGCGTCCCGGTAGCAGCCCTGGTCGTAAAGCCAGGAGGTGATGCGGATGCCGCAGAACGAGCCCTGGCAGGGGCCTTTCCCCGCACGGGTGCGCAGCGCGACGGCTTCGAGGGTCCGCGCCTGTTCGATGCCGGGTGAGCCGGCGAAGACCTGCTCGATCGCCGATTGCGGCAGCATTTCGCATTCGCAGAGGATCATGTCGTCGGGATCGCTGTCCCGATGCCAGTGTTTCAGCGCGGTGCCAGGCTCGGTCCAGCTGCAGGCTTCGTCGTCGGGCAAGGGAACGGCGGCGGTCGTGCAGGCCTCGCCGTTGCCGAGCCGGCGCGCGACGAGATCGGCGGTCTTTTCGGCCATCAGGCGGAAGGTCGTGAGCTTGCCGCCGGTGATGGTGCAGAAATTGCCGACGCCCTGCGTGGCGTGATCGAGCAGCGCAAAGCCGCGCGATGCGGCGCGGTCGCTGGCGTTCCCGGCCGCCTGCAGCAAAGGCCGGACCCGGGAAAAGGCCCGGATGTAGCGGGCGCCGGCCAGCATCGGGATCATCGCCGCCGCCTCGCGGATGTTGCGATCGATTTCCTCCGCCGTGGGACTGACGTTTTCGAGATCGTCGACACGGGTGGAGGTGGTGCCGAGCAGGGAAACCGTCCCGCCCGGCACCAGGATGTCGCCGTCGCCGGGAGGCCGCAGCCGGTTGACGACGTGGTGCGCCAGGCGGTCGCTGCTGACCAGGATGGTTCCCTTCGCATAGAGCAAATGCACGTCGGCACAGGCCGCCAGCCGCGCGACGTTCATCGCCCACGCGCCGCCGGCGTTGACGAACTGCCGGGCGCGGATCGTGAGCGGCCGGTTGTGCAGGTGGTCGTGGCAGATCGCCGCGCGGATTTCCCCGTCCGCCATTTCGAAGCGCAGCACTTCCGTATGCGGGCGATAGACGCTGCCGTTGAGCAGCCGGGCATGATCGACGTTCAGCAGGGCCAGGTGAAAGGGATCGATGGTCGCATCGGGGACCCGGCAGGCCTTGAACAGCTTTTCCGAGAGCACGGGTTCCAGCCTTCTCGCCTCGCCGGGACTGAGTTCCTCGCAGTCGATGCCGGCGTTCCGGCACAGGGCCGGAAACTGCCCGGCAAACGCCGGGTCGTCCCCCTCGACGGCGACGAACAAGCCTCCGGCTGTCTCGATGCACTGCGGCGCGAGCCGCTTGAGCAGCGCATTTTCCTGGCGGCACTCCATCGCCGCGGCGGGATCGGTCGAGACATAACGGCCGCCCGAGTGCAGCAGGCCGTGGTTGCCGCCGGAGGCGCCGGCGCAGAGGTCGCGCTTGTCGATCAGCAGGCTGTGGATGCCGCGCAGCGCCAGGTCGCGCATGATCCCGGCGCCTGTCACGCCGCCGCCGATGATGAGGACCTCGGTTTCCAGTGTCGTTGCGCCGGAGGACATGGTTCAGCCGCGCAGCTCCGGTCCCAGATAGATGCGCTCGTTCTTGCCGAGTATCCCCAGCGAGAGGCAGATCAGCGTCCACAGATGGACGACCCCGTAGTGCCCGCCGTAGAAGTGGCCGATGTCGTGCATCTGCGAATGGCAGTTGTGGCAGGGCGTGAGGACGTAGGCGGCGCCGGTGGCGGCGATCTGGTCGAACTTGCGCTTGCCGTAGGCCCGGCGGTGGTCCGTCATGCCGGCCTGGAGGAAACCGCCGCCGCCGCCGCAGCAATAGTTGGCGCTGCGGTTCGGCTGCATGTCGACGAAGTTTTCGTCGCCGACGAGGGTCCGCACGACGAAGCGCATGTCCTCGGCGATCGCATCGCCGTAGGCCTTGCGCACGATCATGCAGGGATCCTGCACGGTGAACTTGATGCCATCGGTGTTCCACCGCGAATTGACCGGGAGCCTGCCTTCGCGTATCCACTGGGCGTACCAGGTGACGATGCTTTCGAGGCGGAAATTGGCCCGCAGGCCGAAGCGCTCGATGCCGTGCCACATCGAGTAGTAGCTGTGGCCGCATTCGGTGTTCAGCCATACCTCGCAGCCGAGCTCATTGACGGCGTCGACCCGCTTGCGGATCACCTCGCGCCAGGCCTTCTCGTTGCCCGAGAACATGCAGAAATTCTCCGCCGCCCAGCCCTTCGAGGCATAGGTCCAGTCGGCGCCGACGACGTCGAAGATCTTCCACAGCGGAACCATTTCTTCCGGCTCGTTCATCGGCTCGCGGGAATTCTGGTTGACGAAGAAGTGCGCGCCCTTCTTGTCGATCGGCGCCCGCAATTGGCGGAAGGCCGGCTGCGTGGCGCGGACTTCCTGTAACACCTCCTCGACCACGGAGACGAAGTCGGCCGGCGGCATGCCCATGGCGCTGGTCGAGTCGCTGGACCGGGTGAGCTGGCAGGAGCGCACGATTCCCGAGGGCTTCCTGTCCTCGGGCCAGTTGCCGCGGGCGAGGTAGACCAGCTGCGAGACGTCGACGCTCATCGGGCAGACGTACTGGCAGCGCTTGCACAG
>Ga0208753_100253_pt1 | contig 24437 bp, 22 predicted proteins | sample LakWasMet37_LOW7_2_FD_183877 | JGI IMG/M metagenome (GOLD analysis project Ga0208753, IMG submission 183877) | Freshwater sediment methanotrophic microbial communities from Lake Washington under simulated oxygen tension - Sediment Metagenome... | ecosystem: Environmental > Aquatic > Freshwater >... | reverse complement strand
ATCGGCATCGCGCTGGCGATCGTGCTGGCGGTGGTGTGGTCGCGCTATGTGCGACTCAAGCGCGACCGCTACATCCGTGACTTCGCACTGCCCAAGGGGCTTTACGAGCGACTGAAGAAGCGCCGCCCCGAGCTGGAAATGAAGGACTGCGTGCTGGTCGCCCGCGGCCTGCGTCAGTTCTTCCTCGCCTATCTGCACTCGGGCCGGCAGTTCGTTTCCATGCCCTCGCAGGTGGTCGACGACCTGTGGCATGAGTTCATCCTTTACACCAAGGCCTACGAGGCCTTCTGCAAACAGGCCTTCGGGAGCTTCCTGCATCACACACCCGCCGTCGTCCTTGGTCCCGAGAAACGCGACAACGAAGGCCTGCGCCGCGTCTGGTGGTACGCCTGCAAGGAAGAGAACATCAACCCCGCGCAGCCGCTGCGCCTGCCCCTGCTGTTCGCCCTCGACGCCAAGCTCGGCATCGCCAACGGCTTCGTCTACAGCCCCGACTGCAAATCACTGCAGCGCGACGGATCGGGAAACATCCACTGCGGCACCGACTTCAGCGACAGCTCTGTGGATGGCGGCACCGATGGATTCGGCGACAGCGGTGACGCGGGTGGGGATGGTGGCGGCGATGGAGGTGGTGGATGCGGAGGTGGCGGCGACTGATCGCCGTATCATCGGCGCCGACTTTTGAGATTCCGTCATTCCCGCGAAAGCGGGAATCCAGTAGTAGTTGTGAGAATGCCGGGTCTCGCCCCGGCGGGCGAGATACTTTCTTGTGATGCGACAAGAAAGTACCCAAAGAAACGCACCCCGCCGCCCCGGCCTGACTGCGTCAGGCTACCCTCGCTGCGAAAGGCCCGCCGGGCCGGTCGCTAAACTAGCCGGCCAAAAAACGGCCGTCGTCGGACAACGCGACCGGACTACCCCCGGCGAACCTTCCTCGCTCGGCGGGTCAGAGGGGAAGGCAAACCGTCGCGCGTGGGGGTCCGGAACGAAATTCAATTCGACGCTGACGCGTTTGATTTCTGGCACCAACCAAGCAGCTTCCGCTCAGTTCGCTATATGATTAGTGCCTGTACTTTCGGATCTTTGGGTTTTGGAGACCCGTTGTTCCTCTAGTAGATCAGCCGTATGCACAATCTCGGGTTTGGACGCCGAGATTTCCCCTGGCCGGGTTACGACTGATATTTGGCAGGACTTTCCAAATTCGTCATCTTCACTGTGTTGCTCCGCTACTCGCCCCAGTTGATGGCCCAAGATACCATGCGCACCAGCGGATGGTAAGTGGACAAGTTGTGGAAATGCTGTGGAAATACTGTGTAAATGCGGTGGAGAAAATTCGTGCATTGCGATAAAAAACAAAGGCCACCCGAACGGATGGCCTTTTTTGCTTCCTCAAATTGCTTTTTAGCATTGGCCAGTTCCGGCCCGCAAAGGTTATGAGGCGTCGAACCAAATGTGTCAGCTTGGGATTGGTCTTCGTCGCGGGGTCACACGCGCGACGGTTTGCATCCCCCTCTGTCCCGCCGAGCGAGGAAGGTTCGCCGGGGGAAGTCCGGTCGCGTTGTCTGAGCGTAGCGAGTTTAGCGACCGGCCCGGCGGGCCTTCCGCAGCGAGGGTAGCCCGCAGGGCCGGGGCGGCGGGGAGCGCTTCTTTGCCTACTTTCTTGCGCGAACAAGAAAGTAGGTCGCCTGCCGGGGCGAGACCCGGCGCGGACGTGGGAACAAAGTAAGAAAGTCGACGCGGGTGATACGGCGACGAAACAAGCCTATCGCTGGATTCCCCCTTCGCGGGAATGACGAAATATCAGGAGTCGGCGCTGACGCTACGGCGAACGCTTCAAGCCGCGGACAACTCATCCCAGCGGCGAATCCGCGACAGAGTTTCTTCCATGGCGTCCCGCGCCATTTCCGTGTCGTAGTGGCTTTGCAGGTTGATCCAGCTCTGCGCATCGGTGCCGAAAAACGCGGCTAGACGCAGCGCCGTGTCGGCGGTGATTGAACGCCGGCCGGCCACAATCTCGCCGACCCGGCGTTGCGGTACGCCAATCTCCTTGGCGAGCCGATACTGGGTGATGCCCATGGGCTCCAGGAAGTCATGCAGCAGAATTTCGCCGGGCGTGGCAAGCGGTACTTTTCGCGGCATAAGTTCTCCTCAGTGGTAATCGACGATCTCGACGCGCCAGGCGTGCCCGTCGCGCCATTCGAAGCACACCCGAAACTGGTCGTTGATCCGGATGCTCCATTGCCCCTTGCGATCCTTCTTCAACTGCTCCAGTCGATTCTGTGGCGGCACGCGCAGAAACTCGAGCGATCCAGCGGCGTTGACCAGCTGCAACTTCCGCATTGCCACAGTGGCAATGTTGGCGAACCGCGCCACACGCCGACCTGCAAACAGCTTTTCCGTATCGGCGCAGTTGAACGACTGGATCATGTACAAATACTAACGGATTGCGTTAGTACCGTCAATGGATAGCAACATCCCCACTGCGGGAGGCATCCAGATACACACGCAATTTGCGGTCAGAAAGTCCCCGGATACACCCCGCCACGCGCGGAGGTTTGCATTCCCCTCGGTCCCGCCGAGCCACTACAAACCTGGATTCCCGCCTGCGCGGGAATCACGGAGCGTGAGAAGTCGGCGCTGGCGATACGGCGATCAGCCGCCCGCTGCGGCGAGCAGTATCTGCACGGCATCGGGCTGCGGCAAGGGCGCCACAGCGCCGAAGCCCGTGGTCGACAAGGCAGCCGCAGCATTGGCATAGCGCGCCGCATCCCACAGGCTGTCGCCCGCGGCGAGGCGCGCGAGCGTGGCGCCGCAGAAGCAGTCTCCCGCTCCGGTGGTGTCTACTGCTTTCACCTTGCAGCCGACGATGCGCTCGCGTTTCTTGCCGTCGCTCACCAGCGCCCCTTCCGGGCCGAGCTTGAGGAGTACATTCATTGCGCCGAGACGATGCGCCCAGTCGAGGATTGCGTCGGCTTCCTGCAAGCCGGACAGGGCCTGCGCGTCCTCGATGCTCGGAAAGAAGTAGTCCGCCATCGAGGCCGCCGTGGCGATGAGCGAGCGCGCCCGCGCCAGAGGCCAGAGCTTCAGGCGCAGATTGGCGTCGAAGGAAACGAGTCCGCCCGCGCCGCGCGCGCAATCGAATGCCGCCAGCACGCTATCGCTCGCCGACGCACTGATCGCCATGCTGATGCCCGAGGCGTGCACGAAGCGCGCCGAAGCAATCAGTTCCCCGGGCAGATCCTCGGGCCGCATGCGGCTCGCCGCCGAACCGGCGCGCAGGTAGCTGAACTCATGGCCGGATGCGCCGTGGGTGACGAAGTACACGCCGGTCGGCGCCGCGGCGTCGATCGCCACACCCGAGCAATCAACCGCCTCGCCGCGCCAGAGCTCGAGGAACATGCGCCCGAAGGCATCGTCGCCGAGGCGCGTGACGTAGGCGCAGTGCGCGCCCTGGCGTGCCGCGGCGATGATCATGTTGGACGTGTCGCCGCCGAAACCCTGCAGGTAATTCGGCTCGCCCGGCCGGGTCTGGTTGAACTCGATCATCGGCTCGCCGAGGGCGAGTATGTCCGGACGCGTCATGGTTGTCGCCCCTCGTCCCGTCAAGGCATCAGATCCTGCCGTACTTGGCCAGGCCTTCCTTGAGCGAGCGCGTCTCCACGATGAGCCTTGCCTGCTCGAGTTCGCGCTTGTCGATTTCCTGCGCCATCTTCAGCACCTCGGCGGCGAGCGCCTGCGGCACCACGACCACGCCGTCGATGTCGGCGACGATGATGTCGCCCGGATTCACCTCGATGCCGCCGCACACGACCGGAACGTTCGACGCCAGGGTCTTGAAGCGCCCCAGGGTCGTCCCCGGCGAGACCGAGCGCGAGAACACCGGAAAGTCGTAGTCGCGGCGGATTTCGGTGATGTCGCGCGCGCCGCCGTCGAGGATCGCGGCCTCGAAGCCGCGGATATGTGCTCCGGCGGACATCAGGCCGCCCCAGACGGCGACATTCGCTTCGCCGTCGATGCCGATCACCATGACGCTGCCGGCGGCGGCCGAATCGATCAGATCGAGCGCATGCTGCGGCGGCAGGAATTCGGTGGTCGGCCCTTCGAGCACGGTCACCGCCGGGCCGGCGATGCGCCTTTCGTTGATGCGCGGCTTGATCTCGCTGTCCATGTAGCCGCGCTTGCCGGCGAGCTTGTCGACGGCGTCGGCGACCGATGCGGTCGCCACCTCACGGAATCCCTTGACGATATCCTGCAGCGACATTTTCATTGCTCCTTTGCGAACCTATGCTTCCAGATACCTGCGCGCGTACGCGACCACCTGACGGCGATCGCCGGTGCGCAAGGCCTTGACGTCGATTATGTTGTTGCCGACGCCGACGAATGCTGCGCCGGCGGCGAGGTAGTCCTTCATGTTGGCCAGCGACACGCCACCCGTCGGGCACAGCGCGAGCTGCGGGAACACCGCGTGCAGCGCGGCAAGATGCGACGGGCCGCCGCTCGAGGCCGGAAAGACCTTGACGATGTCCGCCCCTTCGCGACCGGCCGCGAGCACTTCGCCCGGCGTGTAGCCGCCGATCAGCGCGAGGCGTCCGGCGGCATGGGCCTTCGCCGCCATGCCCGCGACCATGCAGGGCGCCACGAGAAAATCCGCGCCGGCCGCGATGCAGGCGGCGGCGCTCTCCAGATCGAGCACGGTGCCGGCGCCGACGCTGCACTCCGACCCCAGACGCCCGCGCAGCTCGGCGATCAGTGCCACGGCGCCGGGCGTGGTGAGGGTGATCTCGATGCAGCCGAAACCCGCCTCGATCAGGCAATCCACCGCCAGGCGGGTTTCGTCCGCCGAGGCCAGGCGCAGCACCGGCACCACGCGCTGCGCTACCAGCCGCGCGCGCAGTGCCGTCGCATCGGATGGGCTCACCGCCACCACCGCTCCCGCACGATCCGTTCGGACTCAGGGCTTGAACACATATCCCGGACCGATCGCGGCGCTGGCGGGAATCGCCGGCAGGTCGGCGAAGAGTTGCGGAGAATCCTTCATGACCTTCAGGATGTATTTTGGCTCGAAGTGCTTGTTCACATCGTAGGTGGATTTGAGAAAGCCGAGGCGGCTGAGACGATCCTCTGCGCTCCACATGGCCCGATAGCTGTTCGCCGACAGCCGCCGGTCGGACTGCTGGATGTTGAACTCCATCGCGGCTTCCGCGACATCGGGCTTCAGGCCGGGAATCCAGCGCGTCGACACCTGTGCCGCCAGCTTGGGATTTTTCCGCATCCACTGGTCGGCTTCGGAGAGCGCGGCGAGGAATTTCTCGACCGTTGCCCCGTTCTTCTCCACCCAGGCGCGCATGCCGACGTTGTACCCGACCGCGGCAATCACGTCGCCGCCGCGGAAGACTTCCACGGCGCCCGGCACGTCCTTCAGCGCCACGATCGGCCACGGATCCCAACCCGAGAAGGCATCGATGCCCTTCGACAGCAGCGCGACCGTCATGTCGGCCGGAGGCGTGTTGACCAGCGTCACGTCGTTCGGCGTCAGGCCGCCTTTCTCAAGGAGTCCCAGAATGTAGAGATGGTTGATGGTGCCGAACGAGGCGGCGATCTTCTTGCCCTTCAGGCTCTTCAGGTCCCCCTTGACGATGCCCGAACCGGCGCCGGCAACCACCGAAAACGTGCCGTCGGAGCCGAGCTTGGTCGCATTGCCGGTGTAGTTTCCCAGCGCGACCAGATCCATGCCGCGCAGCACGGCGCCGATCATCGGCACCCCCACCTGCACCAGGTCGCTCTCGCCGGCCTGCAGCGCATTGAGCGCGTCCACCCCCGTCGGATACGGCCGCACGATGGTGACGTCGAGTCCTCTCTTCTCGAAGAAGCCCCGCTCCAACGCGATCGGCAGGCCGATCTGGTCGATGCTCGCCACCATCCCCGCCTTCACCTTGACCGGGGCCTGCCCGAACGCCACCGCCGACACACTCAGAGTCACGCCCAGCACTAATGCCTTAAACGCTTTCATCTTCATGGTTAACCTCCATTGGATAGCGGCTCCACCCGCGTCACCCAATACGGACGGGCGACGGCGGACAGATTCGCCTGGTTGACACTACGGACTTCAACGGAATTGTCCTGCGTTCCAGAGACCCTTCCGTACTTCTGCAAAGCGATGACGTGGAACCGCTCCGGCGGGAACGGCAGCGTTACCAGTATGTTGACTTTCTGCGCGTCGGGCATGAAGCCGGCCTTGATCTTGCCCGGCGCCGCGAGCGTCAGCCATCCCTGCCACCCGAGGTAGCAGAGAATCGCGCCGAGCACGATGCGGCCGCGGGTCGATCCCAATATCTCGCGCATGACGCTCATGCCGAGCGCACCAGCTGGAGAACCTGGGCCGACAGCGCCTTGAACGCCGCGTCCTCGATCAGCACGTCCCAGACGCGCGGCCGCGGCAGGGGCACTGCGAGTTCCTTGAGCACCGCGCCCTTGGACAGTACGACCACGCGATTGGCAAGGAATACGGCTTCCCCCACGTCGTGGGTGATGAAGATGATGGTCGGCCGGCGTTCCTGCCAGATGCGGGTGAGCTCCTCCTGCAGCGTCATCCGCGTCTGCGCGTCGACGCTGGCGAAGGGCTCGTCCATCAGCAGCACTTCGGGGTTGTTGGCCAGGGCCCGCACCACGCCCACGCGCTGCTGCATGCCGCCCGACAATTCGTTCGGATAGCGTTCGGCGGCGTCCGCCAGCCCGGCCAGCGCCAGGTACTCGCGCGCGGTCTTCTCGCATTCCGCTTGAGGCAGGCCGCGCATCCGTGGGCCGAACGCCACGTTTTCGAGCACGGTCTTCCACGGAAACAGCGCGAAGGATTGAAACACCACGCCGCGCTCGGGGCCGGGGCCCTTGACGGGACGATCATTGAGGATGATCTCGCCGCTGGTGGGCGGCAGGAAGCCGGCGACCATGTTGAGAATGGTCGTCTTGCCGCAGCCCGAGGGCCCGACGATGGCGACGAACTCGCCCTGTTCAACGGTCAGCGATACATCGCTCACCGCGGTGACGTGCGTGCCCGCATACGGATCGAAGTAGGTCTTGCAAAGATTGCGGATCACAAGATTTTTCATTCGCGCGTCACCAGCCCCCAGCGTTGTCCGGTCGCCCGCTCGATCGGCGCGAGTATCCAGCCATCCACGATGTACCAGAGAAGCCCGAGCACGATCATGCCGAGCAGAATTTCGACCACCGACCCGGCGCGCCGGGCGTCGAACATGAGAAACCCGATGCCGCTCGTGCCGACGATGATTTCTGTCGCGATCAGCGCGCGCCAGCCGAAGCCGAGGCCGTTGCGCAAGCCGGTGATGATGTTCGGCAGCGAACCGGGCAGGATCACTTCCCACACGACGCGGGCCGGCGAGGCGCCCAGGGTGCGCGCCGCGCGCCGCAGGTCTTCCGGTACCGAACGCACGCCGAGCGCCGTGTTGAGGACGACGGGGAAAAGCACCGTGTAGACCAGGACGAAGGTCATGGTGGTGAGGCTGAAGCCGAACCAGATCAGCAGGATCGGCAGCCACGCGATGTCGCCGATGGCCTGAAAGAACAGCAGCACGGGCCAGAGCATTTCGCGCGCGCGGGCGTTCAATCCGACCAGCACGCCCAGCGGAATGCCCAGCGCCACGCCGGCAGCGGCGCCGACCACGAGGCGCACCACGCTGTCCTCCAGATACTCCGGCAGGATGCCCTTGTACACGAGCATGGCGAACGACTCTGCCACCTCGACCGGCCCGGGCAGGAATGCGCGCGGAAACACGCCCGCCTCCGCAATGGCGGCCCACAACACGACCAGCGGGATGAAGGGCACGATGGAGCGCACCGCCGGGTAGCGCGCCGTCCAGCGCACGTAGAAGCTCCATGACTTGAGCAGCAGCGATTTCATGCGCGATCCACCATGCCCCAGCGCTCGATCGTCGCCCGCTCCAGCGGCGCCAGCAGCAGCCGGTCGATCAGCAGCCACAGGATGCCGATCACGATCATGCCGAATACGATGACCTCGGTCCGGTAGAAGTCCCGCGCGAGGAACAGCATGTAGCCCAGGCCGACATTGGTGGCGATCATTTCGGCGGCGATCAGCCCGCGCCAGGCGAAGCCGAGGCCGGTGCGCACCCCGGTGACGATGTTCGGCAGCGCGCCGGGAAGTATCACCTGGGTCAGCATGCTCCAGCCGCCGGCGCCGAGCGATGCCGCCGCCTGCCTCAGCGCCATCGGAATCCGCGAAACCCCGAGCAGGGTGTTGTAGGCGACGACGAAGAACACCGCATTGAAGATGACGAAGGTGATCGCGCCGAAGCCGTAGCCGAACCACAATGTGGCGATCGGAATCCAGGCGATGCCGGCGAGGACCGAGAAGAAGCGGAACAGCGGCGTGAGGAAAATCGAAACGGCCGGGCTGAGGCCCATGGCGACGCCGAGCGGGACGCTGATGGCGATCGCGAGGCTGGTGCCGACGGCGACGCGCCAGAGGCTGGCGCCGATGTGGCGCACCAGCGTGCCGTCCTGCATGGTCTCGAGCCCGGCGGCGGCGACCGCTTCGACGCTCGGGAATATCCGCGGCTCGACGCCGAAGGACTTGACCACCACCTCCCACAGCAGCAGCAGAAACAGGAGCGGCGCAACGAATTTGAGCGCCGCCCAGAGGCGGGGAAATCGGGGCAAGGCGGCGGCGGTTGCCACGGAATCGCCCATTTCTATGCCGGGAACACCGCGACCGGCACCCGCGCCGCAGGGACGACGGCGCCGGGGCCTGCCGCGGCCTGCCTGCTGCAGAGACACTTCCCCGTCGCCATCCGCATTCTCCCTGAAGGTTGTCCGCTACACGACTACCATATCATATATCAGTTGGGCGAATGCGGTATCATGGTCGTGACCCATGTCGAGCAAGAGCAAAACGATGCCTGCCGTGCCGAAGATCAAACGCCCCAAATCGCTTACCGACATCGCGGTGGAGCACATCCGCGCGAGCATCATCGAAGGTTCGCTGAACCTGGGCGGGCAGATTTCGGAAGCCGCCCTGGCGCTGCAACTGGGCATCAGCAAGACCCCCGTGCGCGAGGCGCTGCTGCGGCTCAAGGCGGACGGGCTGGTGGACATCCATCCGCAGCGCGGCACTTACGTGTTCAGCGTCGGCGACGAGGACGTGGTGCAGATTTGCCGCTTCCGCGAGATTCTGGAGTCTGCCGCTCTCGGCGAGGCGCTGGCGGCGGACCGCGAGGGGCTGATCGCGGCGCTGAAGGAAAATCTGCGCACCATGAAGGAGGCGCAGCGCGCGGGCAACGCGCGCGCGCTGCCGGAGCTGGATGCCGAATTCCACAACATCATCATGCAGCGTTCGAGCAATGCGTATCTGCGCGACGCCTACCGCCTGATCGAGCACAAGATCCACGCGCTGCGCTGGCGCCTGCCGGTCAACAGCGAACAGATCGAACACTGCCAGGCGAACCACGCGACCATCGTCAAGCAGATTTGCGAAGGCAAGCTGGGCCCGGCGCAGACGATACTCAAGCACCATATCCGCGACACCCTGCAAGCCTATCTGGGAGCCGGCCGCGCCGCCGCCGCGGCCAAGACCTGACCGGCGCGCCGCCTAGGCGCGGCCCGCCTGGCTCCGCCGCAACGCCCAGAAATTGAAACCCGCATACACGACATAGGCCAGCATCCAGGCCAGCCCGATCGCCGCCAGCGGCAGCGCGCCGGGCAGCAGCACCAGCAGCGCGGCGAACAAGGGCAGTGACAGCAACTCCCCGGCCGTCACCGCCCATCCCGCGCCGCGTGCGAAGAGGCCGAACAGGAAGATCCACGACAGCATGCGCAGGGCATCGCCGGCGAAGAAGGGCAAGGCGTCGAGCCGGCCGACCGGGAAGCCTTCGCGGTAAAGCAGCGCCAGCACCTGCGGCAGCAGCAGCCACAGCAGACAGAGCGCCAGCAGCGCGGGGCGCAGCACCTGCTTCGCCGCGGACCGCAGTTCCGCGGCGAAGGCCGGCGCTGCCTTCGCCGCCGCCAGCCGGGGCAGGAAATAGGCGTTGAGCAGGCCGGCCGCGACGGCCGTGATCCATTCGCTGGTGCGCCACAGCGCCTGCACCGCGCCGACCGTTTCCCACGACACCGACGCCGCGATTTCCAGCCGCGCGATGGCCATCGCGGCCGGGCTGAGGATGCCGATCGCGATGCCGGCCGCGACAAAGGGGTGCAGGCCGTGCCCCGCGGGCACGGGCGCTTTCGCCGATCGCGCATCGAAGAGCAGCAGCAGCGTCGCCACGGCGCCGAACAGCGCCTGGCCGCCGAGCAGGGCAGGCAGTTCGGCCGCCGGCGGCGCGAGCCACAAGGCGAGCAGCGGTACGCTGAACTGCGTCGCCGCGACGACGATGGCGCGACCGGGCCGCGCGCGGCCGAGCAGCCAGGCGACGAACAGACCGGGCGCAACGCCGACCCAGCCGACGGCGAGCGCCGGCAGGACCAGCGACGCCAGGTGCGCCGGCAGCAGCAGCGGCAGCAGGCCGGACAGCGCCAGCAGTGCGAGCACGCCGAGGCAGGCGCCGGAGAGCATCAGGCCGAGATGCAGCGCATCGCCGAGCAGTCGGCGCTGGTAGTGCGGCGCCACGCCGGCGACGCGGCCGGTGAGACCGATGCCGACGCCGAGCAGGGTGACCCCGGCGACCATTTCGGCCAGGCTGTTGACCTGCGCCCAGTGGGCGACCAGCTCGGCGCCGCCGCGCAGCGCGAGCAGCTTGTCGATCAGTGCGCGGCCGGCCAGCCCGGTGAGGACGAAGCCCAGTGCGGGCAGCAGCCGCGAGCGGCGGCCGATCTCATCGAGCGTCGGGGCAGGCATTGTCATCGACGCGACAGCCTGCGTCCTGACCCGGCAGGCTCTCAGCCGAGGCGATCCAGTACGCCTTCGAGCGTCGCGACGGTGCGATCGACATTTCCCAGCTTGTCGAGGCCGAAGAGCCCGACGCGAAAACTGCGGAAATCGGCCGGCTCGTCGCATTGCAGCGGGACGCCGGCCGCCGCCTGCAAACCGTGTGCGACGAACTTCTTCGCCGACTGGATGTCGGGATCGGTGGTGTAGCTGACGACCACGCCGGGCGCCTCGAATCCGGCCGCCGCAACGCTGGGAAAGCCGCGGCCGGCGAGCAGTGCGCGCACGCGCCGGCCGAGCTCCCGCTGCTGACGCCGGGCGAGCTCGAAACCATGAGCTTCCGTGTCGCGCATCGCGTCGCGCGCGCGGCGCAAGGCGTCGGTAGGCAGGGTCGCATGATAGGCGTGGCCGCCGCCTTCGTAGGCCTCCATGATCTGCAGCCACTTCTTCAGGTCGCAGGCGAAGCTGCTGCTGGTCGTATCGGCGATGCGCACCGCGGCCCGCTCGCCCAGCATCACCAGGCCCGCGCAGGAAGGCCCGCTCCAGCCCTTCTGCGGCGCACTGATCAGGACGTCGATGCCCATTTCGCGCATGTCCACCCATAGCGCGCCGGAGGCGATGCAGTCGAGGACGAACAGGCCATCGACCTGGCGCACCGCAGCCGCCACCGCGCGCAGATAATCGTCGGGCAGCAGGATGCCGGAGGCGGTCTCGACGTGCGGCGCGAACACAACCTCGGGCCGCTGTTCCAGGATCGAGGCAACGACTTCGTCGATCGGCGCCGGAGCATAGGGTGCCTGCGCGCCCTCGCCGGCGCGGCGCGCCTTGAGTACCGTGGTGCCCGCCGCGATCCGGCCCATGTCGAGAATCTGCGACCAGCGGAAGCTGAACCAGCCGTTGCGCAGCACCAGGCAGCGCCGCCCGCCGGCGAACTGGCGCGCCACGGCCTCCATGGCGAAGGTGCCGCCGCCCGGCACCACGGCGACTGCGCTGGCGCCGTAAGCCTGGCGCAGGGTGCGCGAGATGTCGCGCATCACGCCCTGAAATGCCTGCGACATGTGGTTGAGGGCACGATCGGTATAGACCACCGAGTATTCCAGCAATCCATCCGGATCGACGTTGTTCAGCAAGCCAGGCATATTCACTCCAGTTCAGGCGACTCGGCGGCAGGCGGGACCGGGGATTCGCATCCCGCCGCATCGTTCAAGCTTAAGGGATTTCTAGAAAGTTCCGGGATATGCCCCGCCATCGATCAGCAAGTTCTGCCCGGTAACGAAGCCGGCCTGCGCCGAACACAGCCAGGCGCAGGCAGAGCCGAAATCCTCGGCATTGCCGATGCGGCCGGCGGGAATCGTCGCGATCCGTTCGGCCAGGGCCTGCTCGTAGGGTATGCCACGCGCCTTGGCCTGACCGCCCACTACCGAGGCGACGCGCTCGGTGTCGTGGAAGCCCGGCAGCAGGTTGTTGATGGTGACGTTGTGCGCCACGGTCTTGCGCGAGAGGCCGGCGACGAAGCCGGTGAGACCCAGACGCGCGCTGGTGGACAGGCCCAGCACGTCGATCGGCATCTTGACCGCGCCCGAGGTGATGTTGACGATGCGGCCGAACTTGCGCGCGATCATGTGATCGACCGTGGCCTTGATCAACTCGATCGGCGCCAGCATGTTGGCGTCGAGCGCCGCCAGCCAGTCGTCGCGCGACCAGTTGCGAAAATCGCCGGGCGGCGGGCCGCCGGCGTTGTTGACCAGGATGTCCGGCGCAGGGCAGGCCGCCAGCGCCGCAGCGCGGCCCGCCGGCGTCACGATGTCGGCGACCACGGTGGTGACCGTTGCGCCGGTCGCGGCGCGTATTTCAGCGGCGGTCTTCTCCAGCGCCTCGGCGCCGCGCGCGACCAGGGTCACGTTGACGCCCTCGCGCGCCAGCGCGAGCGCGCAGCCGCGACCCAGTCCCTTGCTCGACGCGCACACCAGCGCGCTGCGGTTGCGGATGCCCAAGTCCATTTTCAATCCTCCAGAAAGTCGCGGACGAGCCGGTTGAATAGCTCCGGCTGTTCGATGCAGCAAAGGTGCGAAGCCGATGGAATAATTTCCAGCCGCGCACCGGGGATCCCCGCCGCGATGACTTCGCTGGCGGCCGGCGGCGTGCCCGGATCGTCGGCGCCGACGACGACCAGCGTCGGCTTGGTAATCGCCGGCAAGCGGTCGGTGATGTCGAGGCGCCGGATGGCCTCGGCGCAACCGACGTAGCCGGCCACCGGCGTGGCCGCGATCATTGCCGCGATGCGGGCCATGAGGTCGGGCCTCGCAGATCTGAAAGGCGGCGTGAACCAGCGCGTCAGCGTGGCCTCGGCCAGCGCCGCGGTCCCTTGAGATCGGGCCTGTGCGATGCGTTCGTCCCAGATCGCGGAAGTCGCGGCGGGAATGCGGCTGGTGGAGCTGGCGATCACCATGCGGTGCAATCGTTGGGGCGCCTGCAGCGCGAGGTGCTGGGCGATCATGCCACCCATCGAAAGGCCGACGAAGTGGGTATGTTCAATCTTTAACGCATCGAGCAGGCCCAATACGTCGGCGGTCAGTTGTTCAAGGCTGTAGGCGCCGTCCGGCGCACTGGTTCCGCCGTGGCCGCGCGTGTCGTAGCGCAGCACCGTGAAAGTCGGCGCCAGCGACACGGCGAGTTCATCCCACATGGATAAATCGGTGGTCAGCGAATGCGATAGCGTGACCCAGGGACCGCTGCCTTCGACCTGGTAGCGAATCCTGATGCCGTTGGCCTCGACGTATTTCATGCTGCCTCCAGTTTGGCGACGGAGAGCGCCAGCCACTTCATGCCGGCGTTGCCGAAATTGACCTGCACGCGGGCGTCGGTGCCGCCGCCTTCGGCATTGACGATGACGCCGAGGCCGAATTTTGCATGCATCACCGTCTGGCCGATGCGGAAGCCGCTGCCGCCGGACGACGATTCGCTGCGCCGCGGGGTGCTGCTGTAGCCTGCCGCCGACACGGGGGCGAAGCCGCCCTTGCCGGCGCGCGGCGTCAGCCATTTGACCAGTTCCGCGGGAATCTCGTCGAGGAAGCGCGAAGGCAGGTTGTAGCGCGTCTGGCCGTGCAGCATGCGGGTCTGCGCGAAGCTGAGGTAGAGCCGCTGCCGCGCGCGGGTAACGGCGACGTACATGAGCCGGCGCTCCTCCTCCAGCCCCTTGTCTTCATTCATCGAGTTCTCGTGCGGGAACAGGCCGTCTTCGAGGCCGCTGATGAAGACCACGTTGAACTCCAGCCCCTTGGCCGAATGCACCGTCATCAATTGCAGCGCGTCGTCGCCCTCGCCGGCCTGATGCTCGCCGGCTTCGAGCGAGGCGTGGGCGAGGAAGGAGGACAGGTCGTTGCCGAACTCGCCGGTGATTTCGCCGTCCTGGTTCGGTGTGCCTTCCTCGGCGACGAAGCTGGCCGCGGCATTGATCAGCTCGTCGAGGTTGTCCAGCCGTTCCTGGCCTTCCTTCTCATTCTTGTAATGGGCGCGCAGGCCGGAGAGTTCGATGACGTGATCGACCAGTTCCGGCAGCGGCAGGTGCGCGGCATCGCGCAGCGTGACGATCAGTTGCGCGAAGGCGGCCAGCTTGGCGCCGCCGGCGCCCGCGACCTGCGGGATCGCCGCATGCAGGCTGCTGTTGGCGGCCTTCGCCGCGTCCTGCAGGAGTTCGAGGCTGCGCGCGCCGATGCCGCGCGTGGGGAAATTCACCACGCGGGCAAAGGCGGTGTCGTCGTCGGTGTTGGCGATCAGGCGCAGGTAGGCCAGCGCATGCTTGATCTCGGCGCGCTCGAAAAAGCGCAGGCCGCCATACACGCGATAGGGCAGGCCGGCATTGAACAAGGCATGCTCGAGCGCCCGCGACTGCGCGTTGCTGCGATAGAGCAGGGCGATTTCGGCGCGCGCATGGCCTTCGCGCGACAGGGCCTTGACCTCCTCGACGATCCAGCGCGCTTCGTCGCCGTCGGAGTACGACTCGTAGATGCGGATCGGCTCGCCGCTGCCGGCCTCTGTCCACAGGTTCTTGCCCAGGCGCGTGGGATTGTTCTTGATGATGGCGTTGGCTGCATCGAGGATGTTGCCCTGGGAGCGGTAGTTCTGTTCGAGGCGGATCAGGTTCTGCACCTTGAACTCGCGCTCGAAGTCGGCCATGTTGCCGACGTCGGCGCCGCGGAAGGCGTAGATCGACTGGTCGTCGTCGCCGACGCAGAACAGGCTGGCGCCGCCGCCGGCGAGCAGCTTCAGCCAGCGGTATTGCAGCTTGTTGGTGTCCTGGAATTCGTCCACCAGGATGTGGCGGAAGCGCTCCTGGTAATGGCGGCGCAGCGGTTCGTTGCGCTCCAGCAATTCGTAGGAGCGCAGCAGCAGCTCGGCGAAATCGACCACGCCTTCGCGCTGGCACTGCGCTTCGTAGGCTTCGTAGAGCCCGACGCGCTTTCGCGCCCAGTCATCGTAGGCCTCCACGGCGGCGGCGCGCAGGCCCTGCTCCTTCTGCGCGTTGATGAAGTGGCACAGTTCGCGCGGCGGGAATTTTTCGTCGTCGATGTTGAGCGATTTCAGCAGGCGCTTGACGGAGGCCTGCTGGTCGGCCGAGTCGAGGATCTGGAACAGTTGCGGCAGGCCGGCATCGCGATAGTGGGCGCGCAGCAGGCGGTTGCACAGGCCGTGGAAGGTGCCGATCCACATGCCCCGGACGTTGATCGGCAGCATGCCGGCCAGCCGCGTCTGCATTTCCTTGGCCGCCTTGTTGGTGAAGGTCACGGCGAGGATGCCGGGCGGCGAGACCTGCCCGGTGGAAATCAGCCAGGCGATGCGCGTCGTCAGCACCCGCGTCTTGCCCGAGCCGGCGCCGGCGAGGATCAGGGCATGCGCCGGCGGCAGGGTGACGGCCGCAAGCTGGGGCGCGTTGAGATGGTCGAGCAGGGAAGTCATGGCGAGGACGCGTGGCTGAGGCGTCGATTATATCGACCGGCCGGATGCGAGGCTGCTCCGCTAGAATTGCCCGCTTACGCTGCCAGGAGCGCCCGGAATGGCCGGCCCCGTTGTGGATGGTGAGACAACAAATCTTTCTACGCTGAGTGAAGTCGCGCGCCGCCGGCTACGGGTCGGACTCTGGGTGATGCTGGGGATGGCGGTAATCGCCGTGGCGCTGCAACCGGTGCTGGCGCCACGGGAGGGCAGCCGCGCCATCGGCGCCTTCATGATGATCCCCACGGCCTTGCTCGCACTGTGGCTGATCCGCCAACAGCGCGTGCCTGCCGCGGTCATGACGCTGGTCTTCGGTTCCTGGCTGATTGTCACACTCAACACCACCGTTCACGGCGGCGTGTTCGCGGCGGGAACCTACGCTTACCCGATACTGGTCGTCATCTGCGGCTGGACCCTGGGCATGCGGGTCACGCTTGCCTTGGCGATCCTGACCATCGCAACGGAAGCGATGCTGACCGTCGCGGGGATTCAGGGCCTGATTTCGCTGGCGCCGGCACCGGCGCCATGGCAGTGGGCCGTGCACGCCGTAATGCTGGTCGGAGCACTGGGCTTTGTCGGCTTTTCGATCGGCGCCTACGACGACCAGATCAAGTACATCCGCGCCTTGTCCGCTGAGCTGGCGCTGAAGGTCGCCGACATCGAAGTGAAGAACCGGGAACAGGAGCGGCAGACCCTGCGCTACCGCACCCTGCTCGACGCCCAGTCGGATGCCGGACTGGGGCTGTTCATGATCAGGAATCGCCGCATCACCTTCGTCAACCAGGCGGTGTCGGAGATGCTCGGCTATTCGCACGAGGAGCTGATGGCGCTGCCCAGTTATACGCAGCTGCTGCATCCCGACGACCTGCAGCGCGTGGCGCTGAACCATGAGCGCCGGCTGCGCGGCGAAAGCTTCGAGAACCGCTACGACATTGTCGTGCAGACCAAATCCGGCGAACGGCGCGAAGCCGAAATCACTGTCGCGGTCCTGCCCGGCGACGACGAACCCGGCGTCCTGATCATTCTCGCCGACATCCACGAACGCAAGCGCGTGGAGCGCGAGCTCTCTCATTCGCGGGAAATGTTCTCCCACGTGTTTCAGAGCAATCCCACGGCCGTGGCGATCAGCCGTGTCGGCGACGGCTGCTACCTCGATGTCAATCCCAGCCATTGCCGGCTGTTCGGCTGGAGCCGGGAAGAGGCGGTCGGACGCAGTTCGGTCGATCTCGGCATCTGGCCGGACCAGGCCGAGCGCGAACGCTGGGCTGCCGAATTGCGCAAGACCGGCCAGCTGGCGAATTGGACCTCCGAGTTCCGCGACCGCAGCGGCAGGCGGCTCAGCGTCGCCATCACGGCCGAGATATTTGCCCTCGCGGACGAACCGGTGGTGCTTTCCTTCGTCAGCGATTACACCGATCTGCGGCAGGCCGAGGCCGGCCTGCGGAAAAGCGAGGAACGCTTCGGTCGCGTGTTCCAGGCCAGCCCGGTGGCCACCGTGGTCAGCCGCCTCGCCGACGGCGCCTACCTCGATCTCAACGAGGCCTTCACGCGGCAGTTCGGCTGGACGCGCGACGAAGTGCTTGCCACCACCGCACTGAAGCTCGGCATATGGCCCGACCCCGCCGTGCGTGCGCGCTGGGTCGCCGCGCTGCACGAGAAGGGCGCCGTGCGCGACTTCGACGTCGAACTGCGCACCCGGTCGGGCGAGCGCCGGCAATGCATCGTCTCCGCCGAGTTGATCGAGTTCGACAACGAGCAGTGCCTGATCGCGCTGATTCACGACATCAGCGATCGCCACCGGGCGGAGGATGAAGTGCGCCGGCTCAACAGCGAACTCGAGGATCGGGTGCGACAGAGAACCATGGAACTGACCGAGGCCAACCAGGAACTCGAGTCCTTCGCCTACTCGATCTCGCACGACCTGCGCGCGCCCTTGCGCGGCATCGACGGCTTTTCCCGGCTGCTGCAGGAAGAGTACGACCAGCGTCTCGATACCCAGGGACGGGAATATCTGGCACGCGTGCGCCGTGCCGCGCAGCGCATGGGCACCCTGATCGACGACCTACTCGAACTGTCGCGCGTGACCCGCCAGGAGATGAAGCGGCAGCCGGTCGATCTGTCGGCGATCTTTCTGGAAGTGACCGCCAGCCTGCGCCAGGAACAGCCGGAACGCGCCGTCGAAGTGGCTATCGAGCCGGGCTGCACCTGTCAGGGCGACCCGCAATTGCTGCGCGTGCTGGTGGAAAATCTGCTTGGCAACGCCTGGAAATACACTCGTACCACGCCCGGCGCGCGCATCGATTTCGGCGTCGAACGGCAGCCCGAGGGGGATGTTTTCTGCGTCCGCGACAACGGCGTGGGCTTCGACATGGCCTACGCAAGCAAATTGTTTGCGCCCTTCCAGCGCCTCCACAACCCGAACGAGTTCGAAGGATCGGGCATCGGCCTGGCTTCGGTCTGGCGCGTGGTACGCCGCCACGGCGGGCAGATTTGGGCTGTGGCCGACGTCGGACATGGCGCCACCTTCCGCTTCACCCTCGCGACTGCACCAGCGAATAGACAGCAGTAAGCGCTAACCGCGCAATCGCGCCCAGGCAAATGGGCGCAACTATGATGCTGCGACGCAACAAAATACTTGAAACTAGGGTGTACAGCCTAGATCTTGCCTGTATGATTGGTTTTGTTGCATTGCAACACAATTGCCTGAAACTGGCTCAAGCCGGCCCACAAGGCCGGGGGAAGTCCGACAGGACAGGAGAAACAGATATGAACATGATCGCGAAGCACAACACACCAAAGCTGCTGCCTTGGCTGGCAAAAAAGGCGGGCATCAGCGAACAGCGCGCAGTCGCGCTGTGGCGCGAGTCCGAGCGTTGGGCCGCGCGGCAGGCCGCCCCCGGCTCGTCGGCGTACTTCAAGCTGGCAGTGGATCGGCTGCTCGAACTCACGGCCGCGGAATCGCTGCGCGAAGACGCGGCATCCTTCGGCTGGCGGCCATGGGCACGCGCCCAGGCGCGTTGTTGGGCGCTTTCGATGCAGTTGGCGCAACAGGGTTCGGCCCTGACGGCGCGCGGCTGGCGGCTGATCGGATCAGCCGGGCAGAATCACCAACTCGGCTGACAAGCCGGCTAGCGCACCACGCTGGCCTTGAGGCCGGTCGCGACCGTGAGCCGCCCCGCCGCTACCCCGGCTTCGTCGGCGCTGGCAAAGCCGGCAAGCAGCAATTCATAATTCCAGCCCTGGGCCTCGGCCAGACGCGGCCGGATCCTTGCGGCAAAGCCGGCATCGCGTATCTGGTCGTACAGTTCCAGCGCCCCTTCCTCGCTTGTCGCCACGGCAGCGAGCACGCGCCACTTGCCCCTGGCCCGGGACGCGCCGTCGCCTGCCTCGATCTCGGTCTGCCGTGCCAGCTTCCGGAAAACCTCGGGATCAAGCGTCTTGACGGTGGCCGCCTGCCCGCGCGGCGCGTCGAAATACGTCATTGGCCGGCTCAGTTCGGTAACCGCGCCGGCACGGGTGATTTCGATGCGGCCCTCGAGCAGGGCGACGAGTTCCCCTGTGCTGTCGGTGCGGCCCCACAGGTCGGTGCCACGAATGCCGATGGTAGCGGTGGCGACGCGGATGGAGAGCTCGCGCGGCAGCGCCCTCTTCAACTTGCCCGTGGTGAAGCGGAAAGCGCCATCGAGGATGTCCAGCGCGCCGCGAAACGACTTGTGCGGCTGCAGGCTGCGCGTATGCAGCGCGAAGCGCGCTGCTTCGCCGAGCTTGACCCGGCTTCCTTCCGCGAGCATCAGGTAGACGCGCGCGCCCTGACCGGTGCGTACGACGTCGCCGCTCTTCAATTCCATGCCGGACGCCAGCGGCACCGTGATGCCCTCGCGATCGCGCCAGGCGGGCGCTTGCACGACCTCAACCGTCGCCGGTGCGACCGTGGCCGCCAGCACAGGCGAAGACGGCAGCAGCACGACGGATGCAAGCACAGTGAAAAGGGCGTTCAGGGACCGCATGCGAATCCTTTCGATCATATGGGCCGGTTATAATTCCAACCCTTGCCAGTACTCAAAACAGAAGCCCCGGCCATGCAGGAAAAATATCTTCCGACCGAAATCGAGCAGGCCGCGCAGGCCCACTGGAACACCACGCAGGCCTTCCGCGCTGCGAAAAACTCCGACAAGCCGAAGTACTACTGCCTGTCGATGTTCCCCTATCCGTCGGGCAAGCTGCACATGGGGCACGTGCGGAACTATACCATCGGCGATGTGCTCTCCCGCTACCACCGGATGAAGGGCTACAACGTCCTGCAGCCCATGGGCTGGGACGCTTTCGGCCTGCCGGCGGAGAACGCCGCGATGCAGAACAGGGTGCCGCCGGCGAAGTGGACCTGGGACAACATCGCCTACATGAAGAAGCAGCTCCAGTCGCTGGGTTTCGCCCTCGACTGGGAGCGCGAACTGGCGACCTGCGCGCCCGAGTACTACAAGTGGAACCAGTGGCTGTTCCTGCGCATGCTGGAAAAGGGCATCGCCTACAAGAAGACCCAGGTCGTGAATTGGGACCCGGTCGACCAGACCGTGCTGGCCAACGAACAGGTCATCGAGGGCCGGGGCTGGCGCACCGGCGCGGTGGTCGAGAAGCGCGAGATCCCCGGCTACTACCTGGCCATCACGAAATATGCCGACGAGCTGCTCTCGGCGCTCGACACGCTGCCGGGCTGGCCGGAGCGGGTCAAGACCATGCAGGCCAACTGGATCGGCAAGAGCATCGGCGTGCGCTTCGCCTTTCCCTACGAGCTCGACGGCAGGCACGAGCATCTGTGGGTATTCACCACCCGCGCCGACACCATCATGGGCGTGACCTTCTGCGCCGTCGCCGCCGAACATCCTCTGGCCACGCACGCGGCGAAGAACAATCCGCAACTCGCCGCCTTCATCGACGAATGCAAGCACGGCTCGGTGATGGAAGCCGACATGGCGACCATGGAAAAGAAGGGCATGCCGACCGGCATTTTCGTCGACCACCCGCTGACCGGCGAAAAAGTCGAGGTCTGGGTCGGCAACTACGTGCTGATGAGCTACGGCGAAGGCGCCGTGATGGCCGTGCCGGCGCATGACGAACGCGATTTCGAGTTTGCGAAGAAGTACGGCCTGGCGATCAGGCAGGTGATTGCAGTGGAAGGCGAGACCTTTTCGCTCGACGGCTGGCAGGAGTGGTACGCCGACAAGCAGCGCGGCCGCTGTGTGAATTCCGGCAAGTACGATGGCCTCGGGCTCGAAGCTGCCGTCGCCGCCATCGCCGCTGACCTGGCGGCCAAGGACCTCGGCGCGACCCAGGTGCAATACCGCCTGCGCGACTGGGGCGTGTCGCGCCAGCGCTACTGGGGCTGCCCGATTCCGCTGATCCATTGCGACGCGTGCGGCACGGTGCCGGTGCCCGACGACCAGTTGCCCGTGGCGCTGCCCGAAGACTGCGTGCCCGACGGTTCCGGCAATCCGCTGGCGAAGCGCGCCGATTTCGTCGATTGCGCTTGCCCGCAATGCGGCAAGCCGGCCAAGCGCGAAACCGACACCATGGACACCTTCGTCGATTCGTCGTGGTACTACGCCCGCTACTGCGTCGACCCGACGACGCGCGCGGCGAACTCGGCCATGGTCGATGCCGGCACCAACCACTGGATGCCGGCCGACCAGTACATCGGCGGCATCGAGCACGCGATCCTGCACCTGCTTTACTCGCGCTTCTGGACCAAGGTCATGCGCGACCTCGGGCTGGTGAACTACGACGAGCCCTTCGCCAACCTGCTGACGCAGGGCATGGTGCTCAACCACATCTTCTCGCGCCGCACCGACAAGGGCGGCATCGAGTATTTCGCACCGGAAGAGGTCGATCTCAAGCGCGACGAGGGCGGCCACGTCGTCGGCGCCACCTCGAAGGCCGACGGTCAGACGGTCGACTACGGCGGCGTCGGCACCATGTCCAAGTCGAAGCGCAACGGCGTCGATCCGCAGGCCTTGATCGACGAGTTCGGCGCCGACACCGCGCGCTTCTTCATGATGTTCGCCTCGCCGCCGGAACAGACGCTGGAATGGTCGGACTCGGGCGTCGAGGGCGCCTACCGTTTCCTGCGCCGGGTCTGGGCCTTTGCTCACGGCGCGCATGGAGCGGTCCGGTTGCAGGCCGCCATGCCGGCAAAGCTGCCCGAGCCTCTCGCCGCCGTGCGCCGCGAAATTCATTTGCTGCTCAAGCAGGCCAATTACGACCTGGGCAAGTTCCAGTTCAACACCGTCGCCTCGGCGGCGATGAAAATGCTCAACAGCCTTGAGAAGGCTCCCGGCGAGGCCAATGCGGCCGACGGCCGCGATGCCGTGGTCGCCGAGTGCTTCGGCATCCTGCTGCGCATTCTCTCGCCGATCACGCCGCACATCTGCCATGCCTTGTGGATCGAACTCGGCTACGGCGCCGACATCCTCGCCGCCGCCTGGCCAGAGCCGCTTGCCGCCGCACTGGTGCAGGACGAGGAAGAACTGGTGCTGCAGGTCAATGGCAAGCATCGCGGCAACATCCGCGTCAAAGTCGGCGCTGAGCGGACGGCGATCGAAGCCGTGGCGCTGGCCTCCGAGGCGGCGCAGAAGTTCATGGAAGGCAAACCGGCGAAGAAGGTTGTCGTCGTTCCCGGCCGCCTGGTCAACATCGTGGTTTGAGAGGAATCTATGGACCCCCACGCTCAAAGTCGTTCGCTGCCCCCCAGGGGGGCGCATGCCCCCCTGGGGGCGGCCCTGCGGGAGGCATGGTCATGCGCGCAATGAAACTGGCCCTCATCCTGCTGTCGATCAGCCTGCTGACCGCCTGCGGATTCAAACTGCGCGGCAGCGCTGACCTGCCCGGCTACAAACTGCCGTTCGCCACGATCGCCCTCTCGCTGCCGCCGACTTCCGGGTTCTATGCCCTGCTCAAGCGCAACATCGAGGCCTCGTCGCCGGGAACGCGGGTCGTCAGCGACCTGAGGGAGGCGGACGCCGTCCTGACGGTACTGGGCGACACCAGCCAGAAGAACATCCTCTCGCTCAACGCCGCCGGCCGGGCCCGCGAATACCAGCTGGTGCGGACCTTCAGCTTCAAGGTCAATGCCAATGTCGTGCCTGGCGCGCCGGAGCCGCAGGTCAAATACACGGACGTGCGCCCGGCGATTGCTGCCACCGAGTACATCCCGCCCAGCACCATCACGCTGCGCCGCGACATCACCTTCAGCGACGACCTGGTGCTGTCCAAGGAATCCGAGGAAGCCCTGCTCCAGCGCGACATGGAGAATGATCTGGTGCAGCAGCTGATGCGGCGGCTGGCGGCGGCGAAACTGCAGCCGGCCAAGACCGAGTAGGTTTCATGCAGCTGCGGCCCGACCAACTCGCGGCGCATCTCGACAAACCGCTGGCGCCGCTGTACCTCCTCCACGGCGACGAGCCGCTGCTGGTGATCGAGGCCGGCGACGCCATTCGCGCCGCGGCCCGCAAGCAGGGCTTCGAGGAGCGCGAGGTCATCATCGCCGGTACCGGCTTCAAATGGGACGAGCTGTTTCTGGCGACCGGCAACATGTCGCTGTTCGGCGGCAGCAAGCTGGTCGACCTGCGCATTCCGTCCGGCAAGCCGGGACGCGAAGGCAGCGAGGCGCTGCAGCGCTACGTCTCGACGCTGGGCCCCGGCATGGTCACGATGATCACGCTGCCCGAGCTCGACTGGCAGGCGCGAAAGGCCTCCTGGGTCACCGCCCTGTCGAACGCCGGGGTCAATATCGAATGCAACGCGCCGCCGCCGGCGCGCCTGCCGCAATGGATCGCCGAGCGCATGGCGCGCCAGCAGCAGAGCGCGCCCAGGGCGGCGCTGGAGTTCATCGCCGCCCACGTCGAAGGCAACCTGCTGGCGGCACACCAGGAAATCCAGAAGCTCGGCCTGCTCCATCCGCCCGGCGAAATTTCGCTGGCGCAGATCGAAGCGGCCGTGATGAACGTCGCCCGCTACGATGTGTCGGACCTGCGCGACGCGCTCAAGGCCCGCGACACGGTGCGCGCCGCACGCACGCTGGAAGGCCTCAAGGCGGAAGACGCGGCGCCGCCGCTGGTGCTCTGGGCGCTGGCCACCGAGGCGCGCGCCGGCGCGGCGAATCTCAGGATGGCCGCGCTCTTGCATGCGGCGAAAATTGACCGCATCATCAAGGGTCTTGCGCGCGGCGACGTCTGGGACGAGTTTCTGCAACTGGCGCTGCGTTTGACGCAACCGAGGACACGGTAATGGATGTAAGGACCTACATGCAGCAAGTCGGCCGCCAGGCCCGCGAGGCTTCGCGCGCCATGGCGCGCGCCTCCACCGGCGCCAAGAACGCGGCGCTGCTGGCCATGGCCGGCGCGATCCGCCAGCGCCGCGGCGAACTGCTGGCGGCGAATGCGGCCGATGTCGGCGAAGCGCGCGCCAACGGCCTCGACGCGGCGCTGATCGACCGCCTGACGCTGACCGGGAAGGGCGTCGAGGACATGGCGCAAGGACTGGAGCAGGTCGCCGCGCTGCC
>Ga0208753_100251_pt1 | contig 24650 bp, 28 predicted proteins | sample LakWasMet37_LOW7_2_FD_183877 | JGI IMG/M metagenome (GOLD analysis project Ga0208753, IMG submission 183877) | Freshwater sediment methanotrophic microbial communities from Lake Washington under simulated oxygen tension - Sediment Metagenome... | ecosystem: Environmental > Aquatic > Freshwater >... | reverse complement strand
GCCCTCATCCCGGCCGGCGCCGACGGCCTCGCCCAGGTCAGGCTCGCCAACGGCGCCACGCTCAAGGCAAGGAGCGTGATCCTCGCCACGGGCGCGCGCTGGCGCGAGATGAACGTGCCCGGCGAGAAGGAATACAAGGCGAAGGGCGTCTGCTTCTGCCCGCACTGCGACGGTCCCCTGTTCAAGGGCAAGCGCGTCGCCGTGATCGGTGGCGGCAATTCGGGCGTCGAGGCGGCGATCGATCTGGCCGGCATCGTCAGCCACGTCACGCTGCTCGAGTTCGACAGCAAGCTCAGGGCCGACGCGGTGCTGCAGGCCAAGCTCACCAGCCTGCCCAACGTCACAATCATCACCAGCACGCTGACCACCGAAGTCACCGGCGACGGCGAGAAGGTCAACGGCATCGTGTACCAGGACCGCATCGGCGGGCAGACGAAGCGCGTCGAGCTCGAAGGCATCTTCGTCCAGATCGGCCTGCTGCCCAACACCGACTGGCTCAAGGGCACGCTGAAACTCTCGCCGCGCGGCGAGATCGAGGTCGATGCGCGCGGCCAGACCTCGGTGCCGGGTGTATTCGCCGCCGGCGACGCGACGACCTCGCCGTACAAGCAGATCATCATCGCCATGGGCGACGGCGCCAAGGCCAGCCTCAGCGCCTTCGATCATCTGATCCGCAGCCCGGCGCCGGTGATGCCGGCCGTCGCGGCAGAGCTTGATCTGGCTCAGCCTGCGTAAGCCGCGAGAAGGTATTCTGTCCAGATTATTCGTCCGACATTTCACAGCGAAGGAGCAACCACCATGAAAGCAAACAAACCCGCAAAGCTCACAAAGGTCGCCAAGCTCGACATCGGCATTTCCGACAAGGACCGCGCGGCCATCGCCCAGGGCCTGTCCGGCCTGCTCGCCGACAGTTACACCCTCTACCTGATGACGCACAACTTCCACTGGAACGTCACCGGCCCGATGTTCAACACCCTGCACATCATGTTCATGGGCCAATACACCGAACAGTGGACTGCGCTCGACCTGATCGCCGAACGCATTCGCGCGCTGGGCCACCCCGCCCCAGGCACCTACAGGGAGTTCGTCAAACTGGCGACCATCAAGGAAGTCGAAGGGCAGCCCCGCGCGCTGGACATGGTGCGCCATCTCGTCGCCGCGCAGGAAGCCACGGCACGCACCGCGCGCAAGCTGTTTCCGCTGGTGGAAAAAGCCAACGACCAGCCATCGGCCGACCTGCTGACGCAACGCATCGAAGTACACGAAAAGACCGCCTGGATGCTGCGCAGCCTCTTGGAGGAATGAACGAGCGGAACATCCACGGCCCGGCGGTCTTTCAGTGAAGGCTGACCTGCGCACTTTGCAGGTCAAGCCGCGAAGCGGCGGCCGTAACTAAAAGACCGCCTGGATGCTGCGCAGTCTTCTCGAAGAATGAAGCACAACGCAGCGAAGGCCGCGGGCTTTCAGTGAAGGCTGACCTGCGCACTTTGCAGGTCAAGCCGCGAAGCGGCGGCCGTAACTAAAAGACGGCGTGGATGCTCCGCAGTCTGCTTGAGGAGTGAAGCGGCAGGGCTTGGCGGGACCGGTTGTCACCGTCCCGCCAGCGCCGACTTTCAGAATCGCGTCCGGCCCGGCACGAGGGGCCGGATCAACTGGCGTCGAAACCGGCGTCCTCGATGGCGCCCATGAGTTGTTCGCGCGTCACCTTGGCTGCGTCGAACTCGACCACCGCCCGCGCCTGCTCCAGCGAAACCTCGGCCTTCGCCACGCCGTCGAGCGCCGTCAACACGCTGGTAATGCTCTTCACGCAGCCGCCGCAGGACATGCCGCCCACCTTGATTGTCGTCGTTTCCATGTCAGTCCTTGTTTGGTTTCCAGTTTCTCAGCAGCAGCGAGTTGCTCACCACCGAGACCGAACTCATCGCCATTGCCGCACCGGCGATCACCGGGTTCAGCATGCCCAGCGCCGCCAGCGGAATGCCGAGCACGTTGTAGATGAAGGCAAAGAACAGATTCTGCCGTATCTTGGACAGCGTCGCGCGCGACAGCGAAATCGCATCGGCCACGCCGCTGAGATCGTCCCGCATCAGCGTTACGTCGGCGGCCTGCATCGCCACGTCGGAGCCGGCCGCCATGGCGAAGCTGACGTCGGCCGCAGCGAGTGCCGGCGCGTCGTTGATGCCGTCGCCGGCCATGCCGACCAGACAGCCGTCGGCCCGGAGCTTGTTCACCGCGGCGGCCTTGTCGCCGGGCAATACCTCGGCCTCGAAATGTGCGATGCCGGCCTGCCGAGCGACGGCCTGTGCCGTGCCGGCATTGTCGCCGGTGAGCATCACGACCTCGATGCCGAGCCGGCTCAGGCGCGCCACCGCAGCGGCTGAACTGGCCCGCAGCGGATCGGCGATGCCGATAAAGCCGAGCAGCGTGTCGTCGGCCACCACCGCGACGACGCTGCGTCCGGCATGCGCCAGCGCCTCCGCCTCCGGTGCCGACCAGCCTTGCTCATTGATCCATCCCGCCGAGCCGACGAGTACGCGACGGCCGTCGACTTCCCCCTGAAGACCCCTGCCTGCGGTCGTCACGACGTTCTGCGGCGTCGACAGCGCAAGTCCGTCGGCCTTGGCTCGTGCCACGATCGCCGCTCCGAGCGGATGCGTCGAGCCCTGTTCGAGGCTGGCCGCGAGTTGCAGCAGCGACGCCGTGTCGCCAGCGCCGACTGTTACAACGTCAGTGACCACGGGCCGTCCCTCGGTCAGCGTGCCGGTCTTGTCCACTACCAGCACCTTGAGCTTTTCCGCGAGTTCCAGCGCCACCGCATTGCGGATCAGCACCCCGGCCCTGGCGCCCTGTCCCGTGCCGACCATGATCGCGGTCGGCGTCGCCAGGCCCAGCGCGCACGGGCAGGCGATCACCAGTACCGCCACCGCATTCACCAGCGCCTGGGTGAAGTCTCCTGCCAGGGCCCACCACGCGACGAAGGTCAGCAGCGCGATGAGCGTCACCACCGGCACGAAGATCGCGGCGACCTTGTCGGCCAGGCGTTGCACCGGCGCCTTCGAACCCTGCGCCTGCTCCACCATGCGAATGATGCCGGCCAACAGCGTGTGGCTGCCGACGCCGGTGGCGCGGCAACGCAACAGGCCGTCGCCGTTGATCGTCGCGGCGAACACGCGATCGCCCGCGACTTTGGTTACGGGCAGGCTCTCGCCCGTCAGCATGGATTCGTTGGCCGACGAAGTGCCGTCAACGACCTCGCCATCCACGGGCATCGCCTCGCCGGCACGGACGACGAAGACGTCGCCGGGAATCAGCGTGGCCACCGCGACATCGACCAGTTCGCCGCCACGCTCGATGCGCGCCGTCTGCGGCTGCAGCTTCGCCAGCGCCTCGATCGCGGCGGACGTTTTGGCCTTTGCCCGCGCTTCGAGAATCTTGCCCAGCAGCACCAGGGTGATGACCGTCGCCGACGCCTCGAAATAAACGTGCTGATGATGCAGATCCCACGCCGTGACGACAAAGCTGTAGGCCCAGGCCATGGTCGTACCCAGCGCCACCAGCACGTCCATGTTGCCGGCGCCGCCGCGGATCGCGTTGAAGCCGCCGACGTAGAAACGCCAGCCGATCCAGAACTGTACCGGCGTGGCCAACAGCAGCTGCAGCCAGCGCGGCAGCACGTCGTGATGGCTGCCGGAGCCGAACATGAAGGCCATCTGCGCCACCAGCGGCAGGGTCAGCGCGGCGGAGATCCAGAAACGGCGCAACTCCTCGCGATACACGGCAAGCTTGCGGGCCTTTTCCTCGGCACGGGTATCGTCGCTGGAAATGGTCGCCGTGTAGCCGGTCTTGACCACTGTCGCCAGCAATTGCTCGGCATCGGCGAGTCCGGGCACGTAACGCACATGGGCCTTTTCGCTGGCGAAATTCACCGCGGCCTCGACGCCTTCCAGCTTGTTCAATTGTTTCTCGATGCGCGCCGCACAGGCTGCACAAGTCATGCCGCCGATCGAGAGTTCAACCGTCGCCGGCGGCACCTCGAAGCCGGTCTTGCGCACGGTCTCGACGAGCTTCGCCGCCGTGGTCGACGCCTCCGCATAGCGTATGGTCGCGCGCTCCGTGGCGAAGTTAACCGCCGCCTCGACCCCCGGCAACTTGTTGAGCTGCTTCTCGATGCGCGCCGCGCAGGCAGCACAGGTCATGCCCGCGAGGGGTAATTCCAATGCCTGCTTTTCGTCCTTCGTGCTTGCGTTCATAACGACCTCTTCATTCGAGCCGCAACCGCGGCTGGAAGTTTCATGGCACGAAGTCTAAACTCCGTACCTAGGTACGGAGTCAAGGGGTTTCCGATGAAAATTTCAGCACAGACGTTCACGATCGGCAAACTGGCGAAAGACGCCGGGGTCGGGGTCGAAACCGTGCGCTATTACCAGCGCCGCGGCCTGCTCGCCGAACCGCCGGCGGTCGCCGGCTACCGCCGCTACGACGCGATCCATCTGGAGCGGCTGAGCTTCATCAAGCGCGCCCAGGGAGTCGGCTTCACCCTGGAAGAAATCGGCGAACTGCTGGCGCTCAACGACACCCGCGACCATCGCCTGGCTCGCAGCCTGGCATCGGAAAAAATCCGGAGCATCGAGGCGCGCATCGAGCAACTGGGCAAAGTCGCCGATGCCCTGCGCCACCTGGTCCGCGAATGTGAATGCGGCGGCCAGGACATGCCCTGCCCCATCATCCGCATGGCGCTGGCCTCCTGAATGCGGTCGCCGGCCTGAGCTGAAGGGGTTCCGGCGCCGTATCGCCGGCGCCGACTCTTCAGGCAGGAGTGACGAGGCCTTGCCACAGCCTGCCGCCCAGCGCCGCGGCATTGAACAGGCCCCACAGGCCGAAGCTCAACACGATCAAACCCGAACCCAGGCGCAGTGCACGGCCACGGACGACGTCGCGGAAGCGAACCAGCAGCAGCCCGGCAAGCATCAGGTTGGGCAGCGTACCGAGGCCGAAAACCAGCATGATCGAGGCGCCGCGGGCCGCGCTGCCGGACAGTATCGCCATCGTCAATACGCTATAGACCAGACCGCATGGCAACCAGCCCCAGAGCATGCCCAGCGGAAAGGCCTGGGCCACGCCGCGCGCGGGAAGAAAGCGTTTCGTCGCCGGCTGCACGCGCCGCCACAGCCATTGCCCGGCGCGCTCGGTGAATGCCAGGGTCTGCGTCAGCCCGGTGAGATAGAGGCCGAGCGCGACCATCATCAGGTTGGCGGCGACATACAGGACCATCTGCACCGGCAAGGCCTTGTCAAGCAGCAGACCCAGGCTGCCCAGCGCCCCCATCAAGGCGCCGGCAACGGCATAGCTGCCGATGCGGCCGAGGTTGTAGGCGAGATGAATGGTCCAGGCCGGGCCCGTGGTATAGCCTTTCCCGGGAATCTGCAGGGTGAGTGCGGAAACGATGCCGCCGCACATTCCGGCGCAATGCACGCCGCCGAGCAGGCCGATCAGAAAGACTGCGAGGAAGCCGCTGTCAGGCACAGCGCCGGATCAGATGACTTTGGAATAGCGGACGCGTTCGCGGTCGGTGCGCAGATAGCGGTCGAACGCCATGGCGATCGCGCGCACCAGCAGGCGGCCGCGTGGCAGGACGCTGAGCCACTGGTCGTCGATGGTGAGCAGCCCGCCCTTTTCCATTTCCCGAAGGTCGACCAGTTCATCGGCGAAATAGGACTTGAAGTCGATCAGGTGGGCGATCTCGATGGATTCGATCGAGAGCTCAAAATGGCACATCAGCGCCTGGATGATGCTGCGACGCAACAGGTCGTCGGCATTCAGCTCGATGCCGCGGAAAACCGGCAGTACGCCCTGATCGAGGCGATCGTAATACTCGTCGAGCGTCCGCACGTTCTGGCAATAGCTGGGCCCCACCTTGCCGATGGCGGAAACGCCGAAGGCCATCAGGTCGGCTTCGGCGTGAGTCGAATAGCCCTGGAAATTTCGATGCAGGCGGCCTTGGCGCTGCGCCACGGCCAGTTCGTCGTCGGGTTTGGCGAAGTGATCCATGCCGATGAAGACATAGCCCGCGTCGGTCAGGCGGCGGATCGCCAGCTGCAGAATCTGCAGGCGAGCATCGGGCGACGGCAGATCGGCTTCGTTGATGCGGCGCTGCGGCTTGGCCAGAGCGGGCAGGTGGGCATAGTTGTAGATCGACAGGCGGTCCGGATCGAGCTTGATGATTTCGTCCAGCGTATGGTTGAAGCTGATCACGTTCTGCTTCGGCAGGCCATAGATGAGGTCGACCGAGACCGACTTGAAGCCGAACTCGCGCGCCGCGTCGATCACCAGCTTGGTTTCTTCCAGGGTCTGCACGCGATTGACGGCGACCTGCACATCGGGCGCAAAATCCTGCACTCCCACGCTCATGCGATTGAAGCCCAGATCGCCGAGCAGCTTGACCGTTTCGCGGTCGACCTTGCGCGGATCGACCTCGATCGAGTACTCGCCGCCGGGTAGCAGACGAAAATGCTGGCGGATGATATCCATCAGCCGGCGCATTTCGTCGTGCGAGAGGAAGGTCGGCGTGCCGCCGCCGAAGTGCAGCTGGACCACGTCGCGGCTGCCGTCCAGCGCCGCTTCCTGCATCGCGATTTCCTTGCCCAAGTACTTGATGTACTTGGCCGAACGCCCGTGATCCTTGGTGATGATCTTGTTGCAGGCGCAGTAGTAGCAGATGGTGTTGCAGAAAGGGATGTGGACGTATAATGAAAGAGGTCGACCTATACCGCCCACCGTCCTCTGCCCCAGCCAGCGCACATAGTCGTCGGCGCCGAAGGCTTCGACAAAGCGATCGGCGGTCGGATAAGACGTGTATCTTGGCCCATTTACATCGAAGCGACGAATGACCTGAGGGTCGAAGATCAGTTCCTGATAGTCCATTGGCAGAGGATTCGAAAGATGCGGCGCGCTGCGTATTTGCGCAAGACCGAAGAATGCCGCAATCGCCCGGAAGTCGGGTTGACACAGATCAAAGGGGTACCCCTCGCGGGGTAATTCAAGCAGCGTGCATGCAAACGTCAAGCAGAATGTAATCCCGATCACTGCTCCGGGACTCAAGGTCGCCTGCTCGCAGTGCAACCTGCGCGAACTGTGTCTGCCGTTCGGCCTGTCGGAAAGCGACATGGGCCGCCTCGACGACCTGATCGGCGGTGGGCGCAAGTTGAAGCGCGGTCAGCATCTGTATCGCGCCGGCGATGCGTTCGAGTCGATCTTTGCGGTGAAGGCAGGATTTTTCAAGACCGACGTGCTTACCGAGGATGGCCGCGACCAAGTCACCGGCTTCCAGATGGCCGGCGAGATTCTCGGCATGGACGGCATCAGCACCGAGGTCCACACCTGCAATGCCGTGGCGCTGGAAGACAGCGAGGTATGCCTGATTCCATTCACGGAGCTGGAGGCGCTGTCCAGCGAGATCCGCTCCCTGCAGCACCACCTGCACAAGGTCATGAGCCGCGAGATCGTGCGTGACCATGGCGTCATGATGTTGCTCGGCACCATGCGCGCGGAAGAGCGTCTGGCCGCATTCCTGCTCAACCTCTCGCAGCGCTTTACCGCGCGCGGCTATTCCCCGGCCGAGTTTCATCTGCGCATGACCCGCGAGGAAATCGGATCCTACCTCGGCCTCAAGCTCGAAACCGTCAGCCGGGCCTTCTCCCGCTTTCAGGACGAGGGCCTGATCTCCGTGCAGCAGAAGCACATCCGGATTCTCGACATTCCCCGCCTCAAGGCCTTGCTGGCTCCTCCCGACGGCCGTATCGGTTAGGCCCCGAGCGCTCGCAGGAATGGAGCGAGAAAACCAGCAGGGTTCCGGCTCAGCGCCACCGACACGATCCAGCCGAACACCGCCATCGACGCCAGCCAGCAGGCAATGCGCATATTCCGCGTGCTCGCGTCCCGCAGCGCGAGTGCGCCCAGAATGATGTAGGCAATCACCCCCAGCACCTTCGCCGTAACCCAGCCGACAACGAACGGATACTGTCCGGACATTGCCGCGAGCGACAATGCCGCAGCAAGCAGGACGGTGTCGTTGATGTGCGGCAGCACCTTGACCCAGCGCGCACCGAGCAATGGCGATTCGCAGATCATGAGGATGCCTCGCAGGAAGAACCCGCTCAGGCTCAGAGCCACCGTCGTTACATGCACGTATTTGACCAGGATGTACATCGCCACTAACCCGCCGTGCCATCCTCACGCGGACGCCAGAAGGCCGGCGCATAGCGCCACGCCCACAGCGCGAATGAGCCCAGCCACATCAGTGACGACAGCCACATCAGCGGGTACCGGCCGGGCAGTGCCGGCAGTTCGCTGACGACCCGCAGCACCGCCGCCGCCTGCATCATGAGAAATGCCCGCCACATGACGTCATCGGCGGCGACCGGCCGGCCGGAATGCCCGAGCGTGACCCGCGACACCATGCCGAGCAGCATCGAGGCGAAGAAGCCGAGCGTCAGCGCATGCAGCGGAGCCTGGCCGAGAAATCCCGGCATGACGTCGCGCAACAGACTCTGCAAGGCGGACAAGCCGAACGCCGGCCCCAGCCACGCAAAGGCGACATGCAGCACAGACAGCATGCGATTGGCCATGGCAGCACGGCTCCACCAAAGCCAGGTCAAACGCCCTGCGACACACATGGCCGGCAGGTCCGCAATCCAGGTCGGCTGCTCCAGAACCGTCAAGGCAGCATGGGCGAGGCTGGCAGCAAGCAGGACGCGCAATGCCCATGCCGGGCGATGTACGACATAACCGCGCACGGCTGACGAGGTGAAGAAAGGCAGCATCCGATGCGTCACGGTAAGGAAGACCGGGAGCAGGAAGCCCCAGACCTCCAGCGCAATCCCCAGGCGAACCCAAGGCATCCCCCCGCCCGCAGCGAAGACCACGAAGGCACCGAGCCCTGCGGCACCGATCCACGCAGCGCTCGCGACGCAGACGATATGCTCCCGCTCCGTTGCCCGATGCCGGGCCAGGCGGGTAAGTGTCAAGGCAACGGCGATCCAGCCGCCCAGTGCCAGCGCGACACCCGCGACCAGCAGTTGCGGCACCAGAATTGCCGCCCAGACCAGCAGCCAGCCGCTGGCCAGCAAGGCGAAGGCGGGCAGGTAGTCGCGCTGCGGCAATTCTCCCGCGCCCTGCCAGCGCGGCCCGGCGGTAAAGATGAAACCGAAGATGAAGAATGGGAACACTCCGTAGCCAATCAGCAGCGCATGCAGCGCCGGCGCGGGAACCAGCGTCAGCAGCGGCCAGACCGGTGCCGGCCAGAGCCCGGCGTAGCGCCCGCCCACCTCCACCGACCAGAACGCCATGACCGCCAGCGCCTGGACGACGCCCGAGAGAAACATGACGCGGTGCGGTGCAGCAAATAATATACGTATAAACATTATGAGTATCGCCGCCGGCGCCAGGCATGGTAAGGTTCTGCCGACCGACAAAGAGTATTCCCATGCACGAAAACCGACTCGACATTCCGCAAATTCTTTCCCGCTTGCCGCTGTTCCAGGAACTGGCTCCCGAGCAGATTGGCGCCCTCGAAACGGCGTGTCGCGAGCGCCGACTTGCCAAGGGCGAGATGCTGTTTCAGAAGGGCGATGCGCCGAAAGGATTCTTCGTTGTCGTGTTCGGCCAGATCAAGCTGGCATTTCCGTCTTCGCAGGGCAACGAGAAAGTGGTGCAAATCCTGGGGCCGCGGCAAAGCTTTGGCGAGGCCGTGATGTTCATGGATCGCCCCTATCCGGTATTTGCCGAGGGTTTGGTGGACAGCCTGCTGCTGCAAATCGGCAGCAGCACGGTGTTCGAACTTCTGGAACGTGATCCGCTGTTCGCGCGGCGCATGCTGGCAGGACTCTCGCTGCGCCTGCATTCCCTGGTGCATGACGTTGAAACCTATTCGTTGCGCTCCTCGGCGCAGCGCGTGGTAGGTTATCTGCTGCAGCACTGTCCGCAGCAGGACGGCCCGTGTGAGGGCTCGTTCCAAATATCGCTGCCCACCTCGAAGCAGGTGATCGCCTCGCGTCTGAATCTGACGCCGGAAACCCTTTCGCGAATTTTTCACGATCTCTCAGCCGACGGGCTGATCAGTGTCAGCGGCAAGCAAATCACCATCAACGATGTAAAGCGGCTGCGCGAATTTGATCTCTGAAACCCTGGTAACGCCGGGCTGAGCCCGTCAGGTTCCATCCCAGCCAGGCGAACGATGCAGCCAGGGCAAACCCGGCCAGCCGGGCCAGTCCGGGAACCCAGACAGCGGCCAGCAGCAGCACGACGGCAAGCACATGAAGACGCAACTGGCCGGTCATGGCCTCGGCAGGGATCATCTTCTTCATGTTGGGCACGGCCGAGATGGGGCCGCCCAGTCGCTGCAGATGGAGCCAGTTGAGGAAGGGCACGATCTTGTACATCATGCCGCTGATGGCTGAAACGAACACTCCGGCGAAGACCAGTACACCCAGCCAAACCATCGAACGAGGATCGGCAGCCAGCGAAGGCCACAGAGCGAACGCCGCGCCTGAAATGGCCAGGGCCAGCATGGACAGCATTGCAACGCGAAAGTACAAGGAGGTCGCGTCATGGATTTTTCTGCGGCGCGTGTACTGCAGCCACAGGGTCAATCCCGCATAGGCGGCAAGAATCGATAGCAGCGGCAATGCGACCAGCGGCGACCATCGCAAAAGGTCCGGGAAGAGTCGCGACGACCAGGCGAGCAGCAAGATCAGCAGCAAGGGCCCGAACCAGCGCGTGAACCAGAGCGGATAGGGTCGCGTCAACTGGAACATCGGCACGACGTGATAGGACACGCCCGCCAGCAGCATTACGGCCCAACCACCAAGTCCCCACGCCAGATGAACATTGGCCAGTTCGACAATCGGCACGGCGAGACCGTAGCTGAGCGCCTCGGCCAACAGCGAACCAAGCAACACGGTGACCGCCAGGCCCCCGATTGCGATGCGCATCGCCCACAAGGTCATGCCGGTAGCCGGCGTCTGCCACAGGGCCAGCGCGACCACTAGCACGAAGCCGCCCAAGGCCAGCAGGAACAGGGGAACGGCGGCAGCCAACATGCTTGGACGACTGAACAGCAAGCCCGCGACAAGCAGCAGTGTGGCCAGCAGCAATACCGGTTGAACGGTGGTGGCAACGAATTTGGGGCGCCAGACATTGCCGCCCACTGCAACCGGTATGAACTGAAACAGTGCGCCGCACATGGCCTGGAGCATGAAGCCCAGAGCAATCAGGTGGGTCAGCGCCAGAACCTCGGGCGTCCACCTTGAAGCCAGGGCGTCACTACCCGCCCAGCCCAGAAGCAGTCCCGCCATGACGCCGAACCATGGCGCCACCAGGAAGAACCGATACGGCACCGAAATGGGGGGCGCCTGATCGAATGAAAGGCTGGCGTGCATCCGATCCGCGGCGGTCAGCCGAGCTGTTTGCGGATACGGATCTCGCGCGTGCCGTCATCGCGGGATTCTTCGCTCCAGGTGTAGCCGTTCTGTCTGAGCATGGCGTACAGGGGATGCGGCTGGCAATACAGAAGCAACAACACGTCATCGCCCTCGGCAAGCGTGTCCAGCGCCTCCAGGGTCCGCTCCATCGGCTCCGGCGGCTGCAGTTCGCGTCCGTCGATTACCGTGGTCATGATGTCTTGAGGCGCTCGACCAGAGAGGCGCCGATATCCGACGACCCCAGCGCGTTGTCGCACATCGGATACAGAATGTTTTCTTCCTTCATGTTGTGCTGCTGCATGAGGATCAACAGGGTGTCGGCGGCGCCGCCAAAAGCGTCGCTGTCCTTCGATGCGAGAGCTCCCTTCATCTGCCCCAGCAGATCACGCATCTGGCGATGCTCGCCGCGCATGACCTCGGTCGGACCGGAAGTCATTCCCGTCGCCGTTTCGAATGCAGGGAAGAGCAGCTCCTCTTCGCTGGTGAAATGAGTTTCGAGCTGATCCACCAGTAGCGCAAAGGCTTTTTCACCCGCGGCCCAGTCGCCGCCGGCGCAAGCATCTTCTGCCTGGGCAAAGAGTTCGTCGCAGTGCTTGTGATGCAGAAATAGTGGCGCGGTAACGGACATGACGGCAAACTCCTGTGGATATTGCCTGATTCTGAACGCCGCTTCACCCAGCAACATTGACCGCCGTCAAGAACGAATGCGGCTCAGGGATTCGGGCACTAATACCCCTACATTGACCATGACTAAGGCCGGGCAGCGCGACGAGGCATCGCGCGCAGGCAACCGTCCTCACGGCTCAAGCACGTAGCTACCCGGCGCATCGCCCAACGCAGGAAACTTCTGCGTCGCGACGGGCGGAGCCGCAACCAGGTCGCCCGACTTGGGCTTGAGCCAGGCCATCCAGTCTTCCCACCAGCTGCCATGATGCAGTTCTGCGCGTTCGCGCCACTCATCCGCCGTGTCGTGCCGTTCGACGGTACCAACGTGGTAGTCGCGCTTGGGCGGACTCACCACCGGATTCACGATGCCCAGAATATGCCCCGAAGTAGACAGCACATAGCGACGCGGGCTGGCGACGAAGTTGTTTATTCGGAAAGTCTGTCGCCACGGCGCAATATGGTCATCCTCGGCCGATACCGAATAAAGGGGCTGCGAAATCCGCCCGAGATCGATGCTCTCGCCGGCCAGATTCAGCGCGTCCTTCTTGATCAACAGATTCTCGAGGTAGAAATTGCGCAGGTACCAGCTGTGCATTGCAGCCGGCATGCGGGTCGCATCCATGTTCCAGAACAGGACATCGAAAGGCGGCGGCGGCTCGCCAAACAGGTAGCCGCGCACCACGTAATGCCAGACCAGGCTGTTTGAGCGCAACAGACGGAAGGCAGATGCCATTTCCTTGCCATCGAGATAGCCCTTTTCGGCCATGGACTTTTCCAGCCACTTGATGCTGCTCTCGTCGAGGAACACCTCGATGTCGCCCGGCTTGTGGTAGTCCACCAGCGTGGTCAGCAGCGTGACCGTTTCCACCGGCACATCTTTTTTTTGATAGCGCGCATTGGCCCATGCCATCCAGGTCGCCAGCGCCGCACCGCCTATGCAATAGCCGACCGCATGCACCTTGGCCGAACCGGCGATGCCGCGCGCTGTTTCGATGATCTGCCCGATGCCTTCCATCAGATAGTCGTCGAAAGTGACATCACGCATGTCTGCCGTAGGATTCTTCCAGCTGGTGATATAGACATCGAAGCCCTGATCGACCAGGAACTTGACCATGCTCTTCTTCGCGTTCAGGTCGAGAATGTAGAACTTGTTGATCCACGGCGTGATGATGACGATGGGTGTCTGGTAAACCTTTTCCCGCGTCGGCGTGTAGTGCAGGACCTCCAGCAAGCGGTTGCGCAGCACCACCTTGCCGGGGGTGGTTCCCAGATCCCTGCCGACGGTGAAATCGGTGGGCCGCGCCATCTGCACGTCGCCAGCCTGAAAGTCGGTCACGAAGTTGTTGAAGCCCTTGAGCAGGCTTTCGCCACGAGTCTCCATGGCCTTCTGCATCGCTGCCGGGTTGGTCAGCAGGAAGTTGGTGGGTGCAACAGCATTGAGCCACTTCCGCCACCAGAACGCGGCACGACGCCGGTCGCGACTCGAGAGTCCGGGCGTGTCATAGAGCATGTCCTGCACCTGGTGGGTCATCGCCAGATACCATTCCTTCACGATATCCCACGTGGCCGACTCGCTCCATATCGGATCGGCGAAGCGTGTGTCGCCAGGATTCGGGGACACGACATCCTTGCTCGGCATCCCAAGTGCCCGGTGCCAGGAATGCGTCTGCAAGTCCCAAAGCTTGGTCGAAAGCCCGGCCAAGGCCTCGGACATCTCCTGCGGATGGGACAGCCAGGCTAGTTGCGCGTGCAGCAAGGGCGTTGCCATGCCGATCGGATCGACCTTCGCCTCGACTGCCTGATTCACTGCTCGCCATGCAGCTTGCGGGGTTGCCGGTGATTTGGTTTGTTTGGTCGTGCTCATGACAGTTCCCTCCGCTTCACAAGGGCAGCGCAAGCTCCTGCAACTGCCACAACACCATTGTGCCCGATGCCCGTCGCGTATAGTTCGGGTTGCTATTGATCTTGATCAACGTTGCCATTCTTTAGTACGCTAGGCTAGGTTCATTAATTTGAGGATGAAATGCCATGTTCAAACACATACTGGTCCCAACTGACGGATCGCAACTGTCGTCCGACACGGTCAAGCGCGCGATCGCCTTCGCCAAGGAAACGGGCGCGAAAATCACCTTTTTCTTCGCCAAACCCGATTACCCCGTTGCCTTTTACGGTGAAGGCGCACTGATTGACCCGACCACGCCGGACAAGTTCGCGGAAATGGCGGAGCAGCAGGCAAAGGAAATTCTGGCCGGGCATGAAGCAGCGGCCAAGGCGGAAGGCGTGGTCAGCGCCACTATAAGTTCCGTCAGCGATATCCCCTACGAGGCGATTATTGCGGCAGCCGAAGAGTCCGGCGCGGACCTGATTTTCATGGCGTCGCACGGACGGCGCGGGATCAGCGGCCTGCTGCTCGGTTCCGAAACGCAAAAGGTCCTGACCCACTCGAAGATACCCGTTCTGGTCTATCGCTGAACCGCGCCGGCGCCTCCGGAACGAGCCATGCTGAACTCCGCTCTGGCGATCATTCGCGACGAACATCGCTCTCTGGCCGCTGTCATACACGGGCTGCGCTATCTTGTTCGCGACATGCGCCAACGGCATGCCGCGCCGAATTTCAGGCTGCTTTGGGCGATGATGTTCTATCTCGACGAGTTTCCTGAAAAGATGCACCGCCCCAAGGAGAATGCCTACCTCTTTGCCAAACTGCGCCAGCGTACCCGGGAGGCCGATACGGTAGTCGCGGAACTCGAACGGCAACACACGGACGGTGCCCGGCACACTCGCGATCTGGAGCTTGCGCTGGGGCATTACGAAGCCGGAATGCCTGACGGACTGGAGAGGTTTTCTGCCGCCGTCGAAAAGTTCGGCGAGGAGACCTTGAAACACATGGCGCTCGAGGAAAGCACAGTGTTCCCCTTGGCCAGGAAGTATCTCACCGCAGAAGACTGGCGCGAGATCGGCGCCGCCTTCAGTGAAAACGGTGACCCGCGCTTCGACGCCGACACCGATCACGAATGCCGTGATCTGTTCAGCCGGATCGTCAATCTTGCGCCACCCCCAATCGGGGTAGGTGCCGCCAGAACGAAATAGAAACCGCCTCCGGCCCGCATTGCGGACCGGCTATTTCCCGCAAGCCTGCTCCTGGGATGCCTCGGCGCCCACGCCCTTGTTAACCTCTGCCGCACTTCGTTGCAGGAAGCATGTCAGCAGACTCGATGCAGCGCAAATGGCCCAGAATCCAAGGAAACCTATCGAGTAGGTCGCGGTCCGCGAAACATGCACCGGCTCGCCGAGGAGGTACAGCTCCTGCGGATCGATCACGGTGAAGAAGAGGCCTTCGGCGATTCCTGCGACCAAGAACGAAGGCCACAGCACCCATATGATCCTCAGCATTTCTCTCTCCTCGGTGGGGTGGAAGGAAACGCCTACTTTGCGTTGCGGGCGTCCCCTTCAACTTTCTTTTTGTAGAACCCTACCATGAAAAACGCCATGACAATGATGAAGACGATCGTGAATAGGCTGAGAAGGCCGATGTCACTGCCAATCAAGAGTTTCCAGGCTTCCACGATGATCCCTCCTGAAGTTGCTTCGATTCAATTGCGGATGTCGGCGGGCCGGGGAGCAGCGTCAGGCGCTGCCGGACTGCCGATCAGGGTCTCTCCGTTCGCGGGCAGAACCACGTTGCCCATCAGGCGCCAGGTCTTGCGCTCGTCTTCAAGCAATACCAGCCAGTGCCCGGCGGCGGGCAAGCGTACTTCGCCAGAATAGGTTTCGCCATTGCGCACCAGCACGCGGGACTGGTCCAGACCCGCTCGGGTGGGATGCGAAATGGTCACCACCAGCGTCGGCGGCGCCACGAAGCGAATGTCGCTCGCTCGCAGGCGCACCGACAGTGTCCCTTCGGCAACCCGCACGCCCGCAACCAGGCCCATTTTGATCGCCTGTTCGCTGCGCGCAATCGTCTGATTCGCGGAAAGTCCTTTCCGGTAATAGTCGTCGGTAACCAGGCCGTCGTTGCTCTTCACGGCCAGCCATGCCGTGTAGAAGGCAGCGACGACGACGATCGAGGGGCCCGCCGCCAGAATCCACGGCCAGGGTTCGCGGTACCAGGGACGGGTGGCGGCATGCATCTTGTTTTCCTTCATGGTTGCAGGAAGCTGGCCTTCTCGTGCACCGCCACCTTTTCGTCGGCGAGGGACTTCACGTCGAAGAAGATCTGATTCGAGCCCTTCTTGCCCGATTCCGGCGGCACGCGAACCTGGACCGTGAAGGACTTGTTCCCTGCTGGAGGAACTTCAATGATGCGATCCCCGACCATATCAATTCCGGGCAGACCGGAAACGCTGACAGCGTAGCGATGCGGAGCTTCGGAAACGTTGAGCACGTGCAGTCGATACACGTTTTCGATCAGTCCGCCCTCGACCTCGCGCGCCAGCGTTGCGCGGTCGCGAATCACATCCACGCGCAGAGTCGCCTTGGTGGCAATACCCCAGACAAAGGCAGCGCAGATCGTGGCAAGAATCGTCGAGTAGATGACCACCCGCGGCCGCACTATATGGCCAAGGATTTCCTTCCAGCCCCAGTGCTTCTCTATCGCATGTTCGGTGGAGTAGCGGATCAGGCCCTTCGGGTAATCCATTTTCTCCATGACCTGATCGCAGGCATCGATGCATGCGGCGCACCCGATGCACTCGTACTGCAGGCCGTCGCGGATGTCGATGCCGGTCGGGCAGACCTGCACGCAGATGCCGCAGTCGACGCAATCGCCCTTCGCGATCACTTTTGGATCAACCCCCTTCTTCCGCGCACCGCGCGGCTCGCCGCGCTCGGTATCGTAGGTGATGGTCAGCGTATCGGGATCGAACATGACGCCCTGAAAGCGCGCGTAGGGACACATGTGCTTGCAAACCTGTTCGCGCATGTGGCCCGCAAACAGATAAGTAAATGTGCCGTAAAAGAACATCCAGAAGGTTTCCCACGGTCCCAGTGAAAAACTCCATACCGAGTCCCAGAGGGTCTTGATCGGCGTGAAATAGCCGACAAAGGTGAATCCCGTCCAGAACGCCAGTAGAGCCCAGGAACCGTACTTTGCGGAACGCAGCCAGAACTTGCGCCCACTCATCGGCGCAGCATCGAGCTTGATGCGCGCGTTGCGCTCGCCCTCGATCTTCTGCTCGATCCAGGTGAATATTTCCGTATAGACCGTCTGCGGACAGGCATAGCCGCACCAGAGCCGCCCGCCAACTGCCGTGAAGAGGAACAGCGAATAGGCCGAGATGATCAAAAGGATGGCGAGAAAGATCACGTCCTGCGGCCAGAAGATCATGCCGAAGATGTAGAACTTCCGCTCGACCAGGTCGAACAGCACCGCCTGCCGCCCGTTCCATGGCAACCAGCACAGACCGTAGTAAACCATCTGGGTGAACCAGACCAGAGTCCAGCGCCAGGTGGCGAAAGTTCCGCTGACGGCGCGCGGGTGCACCTTCCGATGAACTTCGTAAAGACTCTCTTCGACGAAGTTGGGCTTGCGCTCCGCAGTCTGGCTGGAAGATGCTGATGCCATGATTATCGTATTACGATATTCTGATGTACCCGACCAAGAATTCCCCGGCACCGCCTGCGGTGCCGGGGACTCGAAGGTAGTTTACTTCTTTTCTGCGGGTGCCGCTGCAGCGGGCGCCGCCGCCGGCGCTTCCTTGACGCCGCCGCCGAGCCCATAGACGTAGGCGGTCAGCAAGTGCACCTTGGCATCGCCGAGAAACTCGCCGAAGGCCGGCATGCGGTTGGTGCGGCCTTTGGTGATCGTCTCGACAATGGTGTCCTCGGAACTGCCGTAGAGCCAGGTCTTGTCGGTCAGGTTCGGCGCCAGTCCGAGCGTGCCCTTGCCGTCGGGGCCGTGACAGGCCGAACAAGCGGGGCCGAACAGTTCCTTGCCGCGCTGCACACGAATGGAATCGGCAGCAAGGCCGGACAGCGAACGGACATAATTCGCGAGATCCTTGATCTGGTCGCCGTTCAGGTCGGGCTTGACACCCTTGGCCGGCATCATGGCGTCGCGACCCTTGGTGATGGATTCCTTGATCTGATCCGGCGCGCCGCCGAACAGCCAGTCGCTATCAGTCAGATTGGGGAAGCCACGAGCTCCTTTGGCGTCCGATCCATGGCACTGCGAACAGTAGGTCAGGAACAGGCGCTGGCCCATTTCCTTCGCCTCGCTGTTGGCCGCAACGGCCATGATGTCCTGGCTCTGGAACTTCTTGAAGATCGGCCCGTACTGCTCGTCGGCCTTCTTCATCTCGCCGTCATACTGACCGGTGGAAGACCAGTTGAACTGGCCCTTGTAGGTGCCCAGACCCGGATACATCGCCAGATAGAACAGCGAGAAGACGATCGTGATGTAGAACAACCAGCGCCACCAGCTCGGCAGAGGGTTGCTGAACTCCTGCAGATCCTCGTCCCAGACGTGCCCGGTAGTTTCTCCCTCCACATGCACCGCCGAACTCTGCATCCAGAGAAAGACGCCGCAGCCGAGGATGCTGACGAGCACAATGCCCACTACATAGATATTCCAGAAGCCGCTGACAAAATCACTCATGATGATTTCCTTTCCTGATTCTCCGAAACCTGCGGCGCCGGCGGCACCAGGGGGCTGTCACCGTCGAGGGGCAGCATGGCCGCCTCGTCGTATGTCTGCTTGCGCCGGTCCGAATATGCCCACCACACGATGCCGATGAAGGCGATGAACGCCAGCACCGTGAAGATGGACCGCAGGTCGTTGATGTCCACTCGATTACCTCGTTTGCTTGAGCGCGGTGCCCATGCCCTGGAGGTAAGCGATCAATGCGTCGAGTTCCGTGGCGCCCTCGATGGCCTTCTTCGCTCCCGCGATTTCGGCATCGGCATAGGGCACGCCAACCGCGCGCAGCGCCTTCATCTTGGCTTCGATCGCGTCGTCCTTGAGCGGACGATTCAGCCAATAGTAGGCAGGCATGTTCGACTCGGGCACCACGTCACGCGGATTCAGCAGGTGAGTGCGATGCCATTGGTCCGAATAGCGGCCACCAACACGCGCCAGATCGGGGCCGGTACGCTTGGAACCCCACTGGAACGGATGGTCATAGACGAACTCGCCGGCCACCGAATAATGGCCGTAGCGCTCTGTTTCGGCGCGGAACGGCCGGATCATCTGCGAGTGGCAGTTGTAGCAGCCTTCGCGAATGTAGATGTCGCGTCCCGCCAGGCGCAGCGGATCGTAGGGCTTGACCAGTTCATTCACTGGCGTAGTGGTCGACTTCTGGAAGAACAGCGGGACGATTTCCAGCAAGCCGCCGACACTGACCGTGAGCACGGTCAGGACAATCAGCAGCCCCACGTTCCGTTCAATTTTGTCATGCGTCAACATGATGTATAGCTCCTTATTCTGTGCAATCGGGCTTAGTGGGCCGCTGCCGGTGCGAGCACTGGCGCGTTATCGACAGCCTTGCCACCAGCCATGGTCAGGAACATGTTGTAGGCCATGATGAGCATGCCGGAGAGGAACAGCAGGCCACCGAGCAGTCGTATGGTCCAGAACGGGTAGGTTGCCTTGACGGACTCGACGAAGGAATAAGTCAGCGTGCCATCGGGGTTGGTGGCGCGCCACATCAGACCCTGCATCACGCCGGCAATCCACATCGAGGCAATGTAGAGCACCACGCCGATGGTGGCGATCCAGAAGTGCGCCTCGATCAGCTTCTTCGAATGCATTTCGGGCTTGCCGAACAGGCGCGGCAGCAGGTAGTAGATCGAGCCGATCGAAATCATCGCCACCCAGCCCAGCGCGCCGGAGTGCACGTGGCCGACCGTCCAGTCCGTGTAGTGCGACAGCGCGTTCACCGTCTTGATGGACATCATCGGACCTTCGAAGGTCGACATGCCGTAGAAGGACAGCGAGGTGATCATGAATTTCAGGATCGGATCGTCGCGCAACTTGTGCCAGGCGCCCGACAAGGTCATGATGCCGTTGATCATGCCGCCCCACGAAGGCGCCAACAGGATCAGCGAGAAGATCATGCCGACCGACTGGGTCCAGTCAGGCAGCGCGGTGTAATGCAGGTGATGAGGACCCGCCCACATGTAGGTGAAGATCAGCGCCCAGAAATGCACCACCGAGAGGCGATAGGAGTAGATGGGGCGACCGGCCTGCTTGGGCACGAAGTAATACATCATGCCGAGGAAGCCGGCGGTGAGGAAGAAGCCCACCGCGTTGTGGCCGTACCACCATTGCACCATCGCATCCTGCACGCCGGCATAGGCCGAGTAGGACTTGGGCGTCAGGATGCCGGAGGCGAACACCGGAATTTCAGCGCTATTGACCAGGTGCAGCACGGCGACCGTCAGGATGAAGCCGCCGAAGAACCAGTTCGCCACGTAGATGTGCGAGACCGTGCGCTTGGCGATCGTGCCGAAGAACACCACGGCATAGGATACCCAGACCAGCGTGATCAGGATGTCGATCGGCCACTCGAGTTCCGCGTACTCCTTGCCGGAAGTGAAACCGAGCGGCAGGGAGAGCGCGGCGAGCACGATGATCAGTTGCCAGCCCCAGAAGGTGAATGCCGCCAGCCCCGGCGCGAACAGCGGCGCGTGACTGGTACGCTGCACCGCAAAGTAGGATGTGGCAAAAAGCGCGCAGCCGCCAAACGCAAAAATTACGGCATTGGTATGCAGCGGACGCAAACGCCCGTAGCTCAGCCATTCAACCACGTTCAGTTCCGGCCAGATCAGTTGGGCGGCGATGATGACGCCGACCAGCATGCCGACGATGCCCCAGATTACGGTCATCACAGCGAACTGGCGCACGACTTTGTAGTTGTAAGTCGCTTGCGATTGCATGATGGATTCACCTCACAATTAAAAAAAGAAACTAATCACCAAACCGCGCTTGTCGCGGTGCAGCATAAAACTGCGGAAAGTATCACATTTAAAGCATTAGCAGCTGTTGATATAGATCAAAGCCACCTTCTCAACAGATCTCAACTCCATACCGATAACAGGATATTGTTATCTTAATAGAGACAATGGGAGGAGTGAGATCCAAAACCCTGACGCAGGTCAACCTTTGTGTCTGGGTGGCAGCGCAGGAAGCCTGATCAAGTCGGTCCGCACCCGCGGAAGAAGCGCCGGGAAATATTCGGCACGCGTCAGGCGGCAGGCTTCATCCGGGCCAAAGTTTCCAACTGCCGAAGATCGACCAGCGAAACATGGCGCCGCTCTATGGCGATCAAGCCCGCATTCTGGAAGCGAGCCAGAATGCGGCAAACCGTCTCCTCGGCGATGCCGAGATAGTTGCCGATGTCGCCGCGGGACATGCTCAGGTTGAACTGGACGGGGGAAAAATTGCGGGCAGCAAAGCGCCGCGACAGTCCGATCAGGTACTCGGCCAAGCGCTCTTCGGCGCTTCGCCTTCCGAGCAGCAGCATCAATTCCTCGTCCTGGCGAATCTGGCTGCTCATTATTTTCATCATCTGGTACTGGAGCGAGGGGGTCTTTTGCGCCAGCTCTTCAAGCCGATCGGCCTCCACCCGACAGACAGACGTGGTCTCGAGCGCCCGCGCTTCACTGCTGTACTGCCCCGCCGCAAGCGCGCTCAAACCGAGGAGTTCGCCCGCGATATGGAAGCCGGTGATCTGCACGCGGCCATCCGGCGTGCAGACGGAGGTCTTCACCGAACCGCCGCGGATGGCATAGATGTAGTCGAAGCGATCTCCCGCCCTGAAAAGGAGTTGCCCGCGCTTGTAGGTCTCCTTGCGCTTGACGACGCTCTCCAGCAGCGTCATGTCTCCGTCATGCAATCCGAGGGGCAGGCACAGCCGATAGACGCCGCATTGCTCGCAGGCTACCGCCTCGCACGGCTGAGTGAGCCGCGAGGGAAGCGGTGTCACCTTGAAATCGGAGCTATCTTTCATGGTCTCGGGGCTGCGTAATCGCGCTGGCATCTGGTCGCGTCCTAAGCGCCCGCCGTACCGACACTGTTGGGACGGCGACCCCGGGTTCCCGGCGCCCGCGCGAGGGTCGCCGGTCCCGCGCCGTGTGCGACTCCATTCAGTTCCAGCGCGGCAAGCGGCAATTCGGTCAGCCGGTATTTCCCGCTCTGGACAGCCGCAGCGAGCTTGCCGAGGGTCTGCTGGTTCAGCAGTTTCACTATCTTGATCTTGATCGGCTTCCACTGGGTATGCATCGGACAGGCCGTGTCGTCGCCGCATACCTTAAGCCCGAGCACGCAGGTTTCGGTCAGGCCGGGCCCTTCGATCAACGTGAGAATCTGCATAAGATCAGTGTTTTCGCCGCCCTCGGACAGGCAGACGCCTCCCTGCCGGCCGCGAAAGGAATGGATCAGCTTGCCGCGGCTGAGGTTCTGCATGATTTTCGCAAGATACGGCGGCGGAACGCCGAGATGCTCGGCGACCGTCCGGATCAATACTGGGACGCCTGGCGGCTGGGTGGCCATGAAAATCAGCGCTTGAATGGCGTATTGGCTGGTACGGGACAGAATCATCGTCGAAGTAGGCTGACCTCAATCAACAGGAATCAGACAAAAAAAAGGGTGCGCAGCGCGCACCCCGAACCCCAACAGAGAGCCTTCGAGTGACGGCGCGAAGCCATCACTATAAAACCCATTCGCAGTATGGTTACTTCTCATTGATCGCGCCTTGATCTGAATCAACTGCCTTGCGATTTCCCGAAATATTCGTCTTGTCGTCATCCATCAGAATCCGGTAGCCGGGGCCATCGAGATCTTCGTACTGGCCGCTTTTCAATGACCACCAGAACAGGGCCGCGATGACGAAGACCAGTACCAGGGAAAGGGGAATCAGGAGATACAGGATATCCATGTCAGGCCTCACCCGCGCTGCAGGCGCAAGGCGTTGAGAACCACCAGAAGCGAACTGGCCGACATGCCGATTCCGGCCATCCAGGGCGTCACCCACCCGGCCATGGCCAGCGGGATCGCCAGGAGATTGTAGGCGAAAGCCCAGATCAGGTTCTGTTTCACGATGCGTACGGTACGCCGCGCCAGCGCCAATCCATCCGGCAGCGCGCGCAGGTCATTGCCGAGCAGCACCACGTCGGCGTTGGCCCTGGCGAGATCGGCGCCGCCGCCCATGGCGATCGAAACCTGCGCCTGCGCCAGCACCGGCGCGTCATTGACGCCATCCCCGACCATCGCCACGGTCTCGCCGGCCTCCTGCAGGGCCTTGAGCGCCGCATGCTTGTCCTCCGGCGAGAGTCCGCCGTGTACATCCGTGATCCCGAGTGCCTCTCCCACGCGCCCAGCAGCGGCCGGGGCGTCGCCGCTGAAAATCGACAGTCTGATGCCTGCCGCGGAGAGGTTGCCCACCATCACCGACGCCTCGGGACGCAGGCCGTCGCTCAGGCGGAAAAATGCCTGCCAGCCTGCCGCACTGGCCAGCGCGATCACCGTATCGCCAGCGCCGACTGTGGTCTCGACGTCGGGCGGAACCACGGCGCCGTGCAGCATGCCGACGAATTCAGGGCGTCCCAGCCGCCAGACGCACCCGTCGATCACGCCCTCGACGCCGGCCCCGGTGGTAGCGCGCAAACCATCGACTTGAATTCGGCTCCCCGCAATCGCAGCCCCGGTCGCCAGCGCCTTCGCGATGGGGTGCTCGGAGCCGGTTTCAAGCGCAGCGGCCAGGGCCAGAGCGCGCGCGGCATCGCCTCGCAACGCAATCGTTTCTACCAGCGTCATGCGGCCCAAGGTCAGCGTGCCGGTCTTGTCGAAAATGAAGCGGTCGGCACGTGCCAGGGCCTCGATCGCGTGACCGCGCGTCACCAGAACGCCGCGCGCGGCCAGCGCACCGGTTGCCACCGTCAGTGCCGCCGGCGTCGCCAGGGACAGCGCGCAGGGACAACTCACGACCAGCACGGCGACGAAGATCCACAGCGCGCGCGAGGGATCGATCCACCACCAGGCCAGCGCCGTCGCCACCGCCAGCACCAGCAGGGCAACGATGAAGTGCCCGGCGACGCGATCAGCCATTTCCACCAGATGCGGCTTTTCCGCCGCGGCGCGCTCCATCAGGCGCTGGATGGCTGCCACGCGCGTCGCCTCGCCGACGCGTTCGACGCGCATCACCAGCGGGCTGGCGGTGTTCACGCTGCCGCCGATCAGCGCGTCGCCGACGGCCTTGGGCACCGGGCGGCTCTCGCCGGTCAGCAGCGATTCGTCGGCCGCGCTTGTCCCGTCGAGCACGCAGCCGTCGGCCGGAACCGTCTCGCCCGGCTTGATCTGCACCGCGTCGCCGGCGCGCAACTCGGCCACCGCGACGCGCTCGCCCGCCGCATCGGCGCTGCTGCAGGGCCATGCCGCCAGACGCGTGGCGAAGGCCGGAATGGCGCGGGCCAGCGTCTCGACGCTGCGCGCTGCCTTCTGCCGCGCCATCATTTCCAGGTAGCGGCCGGAAAGCAGGAAGAAGACGAACATGGTGACCGAATCGAAATACA